>FWPU01012671.1_pt1 | contig 11044 bp, 7 predicted proteins | sample 2228361 | NCBI WGS metagenome assembly FWPU01 (sample SAMEA103939777, study PRJEB20133) | metagenome | reverse complement strand
GGCGCGAGTACAGCGCGGACCAGGTTCGGGCCGATCTGACCGCCAGGTTCGAGCGCTACAAGGTCAACGAAGCCACGTTGGCGGGCATGGCGCAGATTCACGCGGCACGCGCCCGCACGTTGCAGGCGGCTCGGGAGAAAATGGAAGGCATGTTGGCCGCCAAGCGACAATTGGAAGTGGAAGTCGCCAACCTGACAGCGCGGTTGCAGATGATCGAGGCCGCTCAAACCGCCTCCTCCCTGCAAATCGACGGCAGCCGATTGGGCCGCGTCCGCGAGCTGATTGCCGATTTGCGTACCAAGCTGGACGTGGCCGAGCGGATGGTGGCGGCCGAATCGCAATATCGCGGGGAAATCCCCGTGGAGCAGGCCGACAAACCGGATATCGTGGATGAAGTGACCCGCTACTTCGGCGATGAGCAGCAAACCGAAACCGCGGCGGCGGAGGGCGAAGGCGTGCCGCAGGGGGACGTGGCTCAAGTGCGCTGATGAGGGGAGGCACGAGAGGAAGGTTGCTTTTCCGACAGGCACCCTCCGCCTCGGCGTCCGACCGCGGGAGACCCGATATGTGGTTGTTCGGCGAAAAGGACCGCATTGTCATGCCGACCCTGGACTGCTCGAGCTGGGAACGTTTCCTGCTTTGGGTGGACGGGGTCGGCGGCTATTTGGTCTGCCTGAAGTCCTCGGTAACCCTCGGCCGAGCGGAACCGGCGGGCGGGGCGGATGTGCCCTTGATCGCGGACCTCTCCGGCAGGCACGCCCGCATCATGCGCGAGGACGAAGGCTACTGCATCGAGGCGTTTCGACCGACGTGGCTGGACGGGCGCTTGGTCGAAAGGACGACGCTGTTGCCGGACGCCTGCGAGTTGCGTTTGGGAACGGCGGTGCGGATGCGATTTCGACGCCCCCATGCCCTCAGCGCCTCCGCTCGGCTGGAGTACGTGAGCGGACACCGCACACTGCCGACGACCGACGGAACGCTCTTGATGGCCGACCATCTTCTGCTGGGAGCCAAGCCGCGGTGCCACGTGTTTTGTCGCGATTGGACGCGGGAGGTGGTCCTATTCTGCGAGAACGGTCGCCTTTACTGCAAGACCCGGGGACGCTTCACGGCGGACGGGAAGACGGTGGAGGACCGTGCCCCGCTCAGCATTGCCTCTCATGTGCAAGGGGAAGATTGGTCGTTCACCATGGAGCCGCCGGCGGATTGAGCCATGCGCGGCATGCGACCCGGCGGTCGAATCGCAAAAAACGTCAAGAAGTTTGGTCGTGCGACGAATGACGTTAGAATAAAGGGGCGACGTGAGGGACACCCGCCGAGGCGGGGGGATGGAGGATCTCATGTTGGAGACCGATTTCGCCGTGGCATACCGTTCACCGAACCAATCCGGCAGCCCCCCTCCGCCCGACGCCGCTCCCGCCGGTCGCCGCTTCTTCTATCCCAGCGGAGCGCGACCGCTGGAGGGGTATACGATCAAGCGGGGCATCGGCCACGGCGGCTTCGGAGAAGTCTATTATGCCGTCGCCGATTCGGGCAAGGACGTAGCCCTCAAACTCATCCGGCGCAATCTGGAGGTCGAGCTGCGGGGAATCGCGCACTGCCTCAACCTCAAGCACCCCAATCTGCTGTCGATCTACAACGTTCTGCAAGACGCGGACGAGAACTACTGGGTGGTGATGGAGTACGTGGCCGGGAAATCGCTTCAGGATGTCTTGGCCGAGCACCCGCAGGGGCTGCCCGTCTCGGAAGCCATGGCCTGGTTCCACGGCTTGGCGGCGGGAGTCGGCCATCTGCACAAGCACGGCATCGTGCATCGCGACCTCAAGCCCGGCAATATCTTCTGCGAGGAAGGCGTGGTCAAGGTGGGCGACTACGGCCTGTCCAAGTTCATCGCGTGCAGCCGCCGCAGCGGTCAGACGGAGAGCGTGGGCACGGTGCATTACATGGCTCCCGAGATCGCCAACGGCCGCTACGGCAAGGAGATCGACATCTACGCCCTGGGCGTGATGCTCTACGAAATGCTGACGGGTCGGTTGCCGTTCGAGGGCGAGACGGTCGGCGAGATTCTGATGAAGCACCTCACGGCATCGCCCGACTTGAGCGCCCTGCCCGGCGAGTTTCGGCCCGTGGTGGCCCGAGCCTTGGAAAAGGATCCTGAAAAACGATTCCACGACGTGGGAGAAATGCTGAGCTTGTTGCCGGCGCCTCCGGCGGGAGGATATTGCGGACCGACCGTCACCGCCGCATCGAGCGGTCAGGCGACGGACCGGCCTCGGCACGAGCGGAGCGAGGATGCGGAAACCGCCTACGTGCAAGCCGAGTTGGCGGAACCGCCCGACGAAGAGCCGATCTATCGCGGCGTGAAACGCGGCGTCCGCAGGCTGCGGCAGGTCTGGGAATCCCGCGAGATGACCACTCCCGTCAAGGTTCTCGTCCTGGCGGGCTTGGTGGTGCTCGTGTTCTTCAATGCCGGGTTCATCTTCCCCGCCCTCGCCGGGTTGCTGATGCTCTACGCTTGTTACTGGGTCATTCGGGCATTGGTGGTCAAGCCCCAGGCGACGGCGACGCCGTTCCCCGGCGGGCAAGCCGGCGGCCTGAACGCACCGGGGTCGGCGGCGGCAGAACGGGAAACGATCGTCCATCAATATTACAGTGCCGGCACGCGCCGCCGGATGTTGCGCGCGGAATTGAGCCGGCGGCCCCTGCGACTCCGCGTCATGGAACTATGCGGCTCCATGCTGGCGTCCAGCGCCGTTGCCGCCATCGCCGTGCTGATCCTCGCCCTGCTGCGGAGCTTTCAACAGGATATCCCTTCCTTGCCCCAGGCGGCCTGGGTCTATTCCATGGCGGTGTTCGCCTCGTGGAGCATCCTGATCGCCGGCAAATTCTGGGAGGATCGCGAGGGAGATGCCGCCCTGCGGCGCTTCATCATGCTGGTGGTCGGCCTCCTGCTGGGCGTGCTCGGCTTCACCTTGATGAAGTTCTTCTTGGCGGATTTGCCTTTCGATCCCCGCGGCTTCCGCGCGATGAGCGGCAATCTCCGCTTGCCCTGGAACGTACCCTCCGGCTTCTACGACGGCGGAGAGCCGATGTTGCCGGCCATGATCGCCGTCTTCGGCACGCTGTTCTTCATTCTGCGTTGGTGGCGACTGTGCGACCCCATGCGATCTCAACGGGTGACCATCGGTTCGCTCATCATCGCGGCCGCGGCCGCGGCCGTCGTCGCCACGGTTTGGGAGTTTCCGCTCCACTGGTTGATGATGCCGGCCGTGGCGACCAGCCTTACCGTTCAAATGGCCGCCCCGTGGTTCACGCCGTTGCTCAAGCGCGAATCCCAACCTCGTTGGGACGAATAGACGGGTGGGTTGAGAGAAATCCGGCAGGGAGCGCGTAGTCCGGCCGGCTCATCCGGCTCGGTCGTCCCGGCCAAGCGTCAACGCTGATATGAGGCGGAATGCCATGTTTTCTTTCGCGGCACTCTTGATTATCGCGGTCGTGCTGGCGATTCCGGCGATTCTGGGGGGCATTGTGTTGGCCGCCGGCCGATTTCGCGGGTTCGCCGTGGTGCTTGCCGCAGTCGTCGGGGGCACCTGCCTGATCTTGATCGGCCTGATCGGAGTCGCGGCGATCTCGTGGTTTCAAGTGCGGTCGGGCGTGCAGAGTCGGGTAACCGGCATCGCCTTCGGACCGCCGGAGGGGCTTGCCGCCGATGCCACCCGATCGTCCGATTTGCAAGTGCCGCCGAGTCCGCCGAGCGCGCCGTCGCCGCCGCGCTCAACCGCCGCTGGTGCGCCGGGCGCGGAGGCATCCGAGGAAGCCGCGCGGGATGGGGCCGATCAGGCCGACCCGTCTCCCACCCGAAGTCCTACGCCGCTGCATACCGCACAGGCCGCTCCCCCGCCCGCCTGGGTCGATGAGCGCGCGGCGCGCGTGGGCGGCGAATATCACCTTCCGATCCGCGTGGGTCCCTACACCACGCCCCTGGAATGCGAACAGAACCTGCTCGCCGCCGTCAACCAAGCCGTGGATGAATACGTCGCCTTGTATCTCGGCGAGCAGGCGCGAGGACGCGTGCGGTTGCCTCGAGCTTTCCTCGAAGAGCGGCTGATCCGGGAACGATGGTACGAAAACCGTCCCATTCTCGTCACCAGCACCGAGCAGGCCGAAATGACCGTCCTGCACGCCCTGCTCGTGTTCGACTCCGCGACCAACGACTACCTTAAATCGTTGTGGCGGTCCGTCCTGAGCCTGTATCGGGTGGGCGTCTTCGCGGCCGGCTTCGCGGGCGTCCTATGGCTGCTGGCCGTAGCTTGGTCGTACTTGAAGCTGGATCAGACGTCGGCGGGGCGATTCCGCGGCCGCCTGCGGGCGGCGGCCGTCATCGCGGCCGTTCTGCCCCCCTTGCTGTTGGCGCTCTTGCTGGGCTTCGACGGGAATTGGGCCGCTACTTTAGCGGCGGGCACCTGAAGCTCGACGCGCTGAACCCGCCGTCGCGCGTCTCGCACGACGACGCCGGATTCGACCCTCGATCCGCTGCCGAATCGCTTAGGCGAAGGTCTCCAGCAGCTTTTCCTTCAGCTCCCGAATCTCCTCGCCCTGGAAGCAGTACTGCATTTCCAGGAACCGTCCGCGGAATCGTGCCACCGCGTCGGCGACGTCCCGATTGCGCAGGATGACGTCCGCCATCAACTCCGCCAACTCGCCGAAGTCCTTTTCCTTCATGCCGAAGCGGGTCATCTCGGCCACGCCCAATCGCAGACCGGAGCTGACCGTGAAATTGGCGTCGTGCGGCAGGGCCTGGTAATTGACGATGATGTGATTCTCTTCCAATTGCTCGGCGACGGCTTGGCCTCGGCCTTCGCCCACGTGGACCAGCACTTGATGCGTTTCGGTAAAGCCCAAGGCGGGATCCCCCTCCACCCCGACGCCGGCCTCATGCAGGGCCTTGGCCAGGGCCTTGGCGTTGGCGACGACCTGCTTTTGGTATGCGTCGCGAAAGGCGTTCATCTCCACGGCGGCCATGAGCAAGCCGAGCATCGTTCCCAGATGATGATTGCTGAGGAAGCCGGGAAAGGCCCGGCGGCGGACCGTCTGCCACAGCTCATTCCAGGGCGAGTCCTCCTCCAACGACGCACCGATGATGCCTCGCTGGGTGCCGAAGAACGTCTTGTGCGTGGAGCCGGTCACCAAGTCCGCGCCCTCCGCGATGGGGTCCTGGAAGTGAGGCCCGAGGATGCCCAGCACGTGCGCCGCGTCGAACATGAAGAGCGGACGCTCGGCCCGACCCGCGAAAAGCTTGCGGACCTCGGCCACCGGTTCCCGTTCGATGAACATGCTCTTGCCGAAGATCACCAGCTCGGGCGTCTTGTCGGCCACAAGGTCGGCGAGGGCCTGAACGTCCACACGGTAGGGATTGTCCTTGCAAACCGGGAAATGCACCACCGCGAATTTTCCGGTGGCGGGATCCTTGGCCACGTAATCCCGCATCGGACCCATCGGCTGGGCGCTCAGATGGCCGCCGAGGCCGAGGTGATGGTTCAACACCAGCCGAATCCTCTCCACCTCCCGCGCGGAATCGTGGCGGTTTCGGTACGCCACCAGGGCGCTGAAGACCGCCATGTTGGCCGTTTGGCCGCTGATCAACCGCGGCTCGACCTGCCGGCAGCGGAGATACGCGGCCATCTCTTGGATCAGACGTTCCTCGACCCACGCGATGAAGTCCGTGCCTTGGTAGTAGTAAACCTCGCGATTGACGCTGGAGAGAAAATTGTGCTCCGCGTATCGCCCCACCGGGTCGGTCACTTGCAGGAGGCGGACCAAGAGCGAAGGCGTCATCTCCGACGGGATCAAGTTGATGCACCGGCGCTGCCGCCACTGGTGATTGCTTACCGCCCGTTCCAGGATTTCGATGGCCGCTTGTTGGTAGGACATGGTTCCGTTCTCGTCACGTCAAAAAACAGAAGTCATCTCGAAATTACCTTCAACGCATGTCGGCAAGCCGTAGGGTCTCCGCACGGCTCGCCTCCGCCGGCGAGGCGATCGCTCCCCCGCCGCTCCTCTCCGCAAAAAACGTGGATTCGATATCACGCCGTGGGCAACATGGGCCGGAAATACGGCGGAACGTCGCCTCGCCCGTGACGATCGACCCATTTCGCACGCAACCGCCTGCCCCGGCTGAGGACCTCCGGCGGAAGGCCTTCATCGAGCCGGACATCCACGTAAGCCAAGGCGACGGGCCGTTTTCCCGCTTGCGACGCCCCGTCATGTTCCTCCCACGCTTCGGCCGAAACGGGGTTTTCCACGGGCGGCGGCACGTCTTGCTCGTGCGAGAGGACGGCCCAATTCCAGTACGGCGCCACGCTCCCGCTGGTAATCCAACCCACGGCTCGATCGCCGAGCAGCACCGTATCGCCGTGGCGGGCCACGCCGGGGTCCAGGACGGCCAGCGGCCGCACCCGACGCGGCAAGACCGCCGCGTCCGGCTCTCCGCCGTCGTGGAGCGCTTGTAGGGCCGCGAATTGACGCGCCAACGCCGAGCGTCCCACGAAATCGCGCGTTGCGTCGTCCCGGCTCACGCCGAATCGCGATGTGGGAACGGCCAAAATCGGCATCGGTCGGCCCCCGGGATCCGTACCGCCTTCATGCCCGAAGAGCGGCAGCGAGGCCTCCAACCGCAGCGTGTCCCGAGCACCCAATCCGATCGGTCCCAACCCCAGGGGTCTCCCGACTTCGATCAACCGGGTCCAAATCGCCTCGGCCTGCTCGGCCGGCAGAAAAATCTCGAATCCGATCGGCTCGCCCGTATAACCCGTCCGGGAAATCACGCATTGCGTTTGCAAGAGGGAGACCGCAAGCGAGCGATTCCGACCCGGCATGGGGTCGGAAAGCGTCGGCTGCAAACTGCGAAGGATTTGCCAGCCGGCAGGCCCTTGCAGAGCGAACATGGCGCTTGCCGCGGTCCGGTCTTCGATCTCCACACCGAAGTCATCCGCGATCGCCTGCAAGTGCGAGGCATCCGCCGAGGCGTTGGCGGCGTTGACGACCAGCAGGTATTCCCCCGACTCGAAGCGGTAAAGAAAGGCATCGTCCAGGGCGGAGCCGTCTTCCTTGGGAATCAGCGTGTATTGGGATCGGCCGACGGACAAGGCGGCGGCGTCATGACTCAAGGCGTAGCGGAGAAACTCCAGCGTCCGGCCGCCCCGGAACCGAAAGCGGCCCATGTGGCTGACATCGAACAGCCCGGCCCACGCCCGCGTTCGCAGGTGCTCCTTCAAGATGCCCGCGGGATAAAAAAGCGGCATGTCCCAGCCGCCGAACTCCGTCATCCGCGCACCGTGATGCCGGTGCCAGGCGGCGAGCGGCGTTTCTTTCAGCGAATGGTCGGTCATCAGTGGATTTCAGGTCTTCGGCGGCGCCCCCGACGGCGCCGCATCACGAAAAGCGGCTACCCTTGCGTCGCCGACCCGCACGAGTCCGACGGCGCTCGACAAAACCTTGATCTTGACCGTTTTGTGCGGCAATGACCAGACCCACCGAGGGAAAACAGCCGACGCGGCGCTTCTCCGGCCGCCATTCGCCGGACGACCGCGGCGCGGGCAGGAGGCTGCATCGCTCCGCGCAAAGCAGGTTTCGCCGTCACGAGCCGCCTCCGCGTTCCGCCCGAAAATTGATGAGCGGCTTGGCGATATTTTGCGCCATCACCCCGCAAATGCCGGCGAGTTCGTCGCGTTCATCGAGGACGGCGACGCGGCTCCCGATCGGCAACGTCGGATCGACGGCGATCCTGCCGCCGTTCCGCAACCGACGCAGGTCCTCCGCGGACGGTCGCAGCGTAGGCAAGTGCCGAACCGCGTCGCGGGCCGGACGCAAGAAGGCCCGCCAATTGTCGCGATCAAGGGCCCGGGGATCGGCGGCCTCCTCCACCCGAAAATCGCCGACGGCCGTGCGCAGCAGAGCGGCCATGACGGCCCGCGTCCCCAAGGCGATCGCCAAATCGCGCCCCAAAGCTCGGATGTAGGTCCCCGATCCGCACTCGATGCTCAGTTCCAGTTCCGGGTAATCGTACCGCAGGAGGTCGATCCGGTGGATTTCCACGGATCGCGGGGCGAGTTCCACCGTTTCGCCGCGCCGCGCCAAATCGTAGGCCCGGCGACCGCCGATTTTCACCGCCGAATAGTCCGGCGGCCGCTGCTCGATGCGGCCGAGGAACCGCGGCAACGCGGCCCGCACCGCCTCCGGCGCGGGGATGGCCCCATCCTCGAACAGCGTGACTTCGGCCTCCAGATCGTCGGTGGGGCTGGAACGACCCAGCAGAAACGTCGCCACGTACGATTTGGGGAGTTCGTGAATCAAGGGAATCAGCCGAGTCGCCGGACCGACGCAGACGACGAGGACGCCCTGCGCCGCCGGGTCCAGCGTGCCTGCGTGGCCGACCTTGAGCGGCCGGGCGAGACGTTGCACGATGTTCACCGCATCGCGCGAGGTGATGCCCGGCGGTTTGTTCAGGCAAAGGATTCCGCCATGCACCGTCGCAACTCCGTCATCATTTGAGACAGGATGCCGTGCCGATACCGGGGAACATGCTTGCCGGCTTTCGGCGACCGGGCCGTCGATGTCCTCCCGGTGCGAGGCCGGGCGCGGACCGGCGGGCCATCTTTACTCGGGAGACCACTGCGGATAGCGCAGCTTCAAATACGCACCGTACGCCGATCCGCAACCGGCGCGACGCAATTCCCACACGGCCGACTCTTCCAGCATACTCGGCTTCACGCCGACGGGTTTGTCAAGCTCCGGCAAAAGCACACGATATGCCGCCGCGAGATCGGCGAATAGCAAGCCGGCCTCCAAGTGCTTCCCTTCCTTGACCAGTTGACGCCCCTGCTCTTGCGACTCTTGCAGACGGTGCAAGATCGCCAATTGCACCCGCGCCCGTTCCAACGGCTCGGGCTTGCGAAACATCGCGTAAATCTGGAGCCCGAGGGAGGCGTAAATGCCGAGGATCAGGACCAGGAGAGAGAGCATGATCGAGCGTCCGGATGCGTCATTCCGCTCCGCGGGCGCAGGCGCGGAACTCGGGCACGGTGCACCCGCTGCCATGCCGTCATCGGGGTGAGAAGGAGAAAGCTCGCTCATCGGTTCGACCTCCAAGCAAATCCGTCATGCGGACCGGGGCCGGCGCATCGCCCCTCTTGTGTGCGGGCCGCGCTCCCGACCGGCGGCCGTCGGATTCAGGGGGCGGCTTGGAATCGCACGGCGAAGTCCTTTCCCGGCGCGATGCTCCAGACGTGCTCCGGCCCGCCCTCGCTCGGAACCGGTGCCTGCGTTCCGCCGCCCGGCAACGTTTCGGCCCGCCAACTGCGTTGCGGCAGAATCAGGCGCAGCGGCTGGTCCAACGCACCTTGCGAACGAATCTCGATGCGGTCTCGGTCCGCGCTGATTTGCAGCAAGACATCGTGGTAGCGAATGCGGTCGATCGTCAATTGCGGCCAATCGTCGGGGAGCCGCGGGTGCAGCGCAAAGCCGTCTCCGCGCGGCTGAAATCCGAGAAAGCCGTACAGCATGATCTGGGGCACGAGGACGCTTTCGAAGAATTCGCGGTCCAATCCCAAGCCGCCCGCCGTTCCCCCGCCTTGCAACGTTCCGTCACGGGTCCCATCGTAATAGGCACGGTATCCGCCGGCCGCCTGAACCTCTTGGAACCAACGCAGGATCTCCTGGAGCCGCCTCCAAGCGTTGTTCGGCCCCAGCACGCGCAGCCGAGCGGAAAGATCGTGATACGAGAATCCCAGCACCGCGCCGCCGTCCTGGACCTGTCCGCCGAAGGGGATCGATTCCGGATTGCTCCAAGCCCAAAAGTACCAGTCGATATTGCGCAGCGTGGTGGCGCGGGGGGCGAAACGCCAGTGATAGATGTCGTCGCCCTGGGAGGTGTCGCCCTCCACGTTCCGCTTGCCGTCGATCCACGCCATAACGGCCTGGGCGTGTTCCGGAGTTGCGAAACCGTAGTGCACGGCCTCGAGGTTGAGGAAGGTGAAGCCGTAGTCGTGCGTCTCGCCTTCGGCGTCGACGCAGGCGACGAAGCGTCCCGTGCCCGGGTTCCAGAACAGGCTGTTGCCCGTCTCCTTCACCTCCGCCGCGTGCCGCTCCAGCTCGTCGGGCGAGAAGGCGAGGAATCCGCGGGGGATGTTCCATTCGGGATGGGCCAGGATTTCACGCTCCAACTCGGCCATCGTCCGCACGGCGTCGTAGTACTGCACGGTGGCGTAGCAATCCTTTCCCCCGAACGGCAGCAGGTCCCAATAGTTGTTGCCGATGCCGCGCCCCGTGAGGATTTCCTTGCCCTCGGCGGTGCGTCGTATCCCGGAACGTCCGTCGTGCCCGACCCAATCCGTCACCACGACCTTCGCCTCCAAGGTGCGATGCTCCTGCATGATGTAGCGGAGCGCGGTTCGCATCCGCTGGATATTCGCCCTCAAGAAGGTGAGGTCTCCGGTCCAGAAAAAGTATTTCGCGCAGCCCCGGATGAAGTTTTGCCCGTTGATGTTGTGTCGGGTATCGTACTGCGAAAAGAATGCCTGAAGGACGACCTTGCCCGGTCGGTTGTTGCCCAGGCCGATGCGCAGCCGCTGCACTTCTCCGGACCAAGCCGGGTGGCGATACATGGGAATCATGGCGTATTCGACGGCGGCGCCTGCGGAAGGGTCGAAGTACATCCTCCGCTCGGCATCCTCCGTGTCATCGCCGGGCGTGGTCCACGCGATGTACGGCCGCGTTTTTCCCAGTCCCTCCGCGCGCCAACGAAGTTGCAGGAACGGAACCTCGAAGGCGTCGCAGAGCCAAGCGGGCGCTGCGATCACGGCGTCAGGCTCCTGCACCACGATCGTCCAACCGTCCTCGCCCAGACTGCCGTCCGAGGCCCCTCGCAACTCCCAGCCGTCGGTCGTGCTCAGGTTATTGGGACGCCATCCGGCGCCGACCGTGTTTTTGAACGAGAAGTGCCAACCGCAACCCCGCCTCCCTTGATTCCAGAAGGGAAAAGGCCAGC
>FWPU01012670.1_pt1 | contig 11045 bp, 6 predicted proteins | sample 2228361 | NCBI WGS metagenome assembly FWPU01 (sample SAMEA103939777, study PRJEB20133) | metagenome | reverse complement strand
CGGCGCGCGGGCGCGGTGCTCGTGCGGCGCGCGCTCGCGCCCGGCGCGAACGTGAGCTTCGCCGGGAGCGACCTCGCGCGCGGCGAGATCCTGCTGCGCCGCGGGGCGCGGCTCGGAGCGCGGGAGACGGGGACGATCGCGGCGGCGGGGATCGCGGAAGTCGACGTCTTTCGGCGCCCGCGCGTCGCCGTCTTCTCGACCGGCGACGAGATCGTGCCGCCGGGCGCGCCCCTCCGCCCGGGGCTCGTCCACGACGCCAACCGCGCGCTCTTGCGCGACGCGCTCCGCGAGCTCGGCTGCGAGCCGCTCGATTGCGGGATCGCGCCCGACGACGAGGCGCGGATCCGCGAGCGGATCGAGGTTGCGCTCGCGGCGGCGGACGCGGTCGTGTTTTCGGGCGGGACCTCGAAGGGCGAGGGCGACGCGAGCGCGGCAGCGCTGCGGGCGGCCGGGGCGGAGATCGCCTGCCACGGGGTCGCCGTGAAGCCGGGAAAGCCGCTCGTGCTCGCGGCGCGCGATCGGAAGCCCATCGCGGTCCTTCCCGGATTTCCCGCGAGCGCGATCTTCACCTTCCACGAGTTCGTGGCGCCCGTCCTTCGCGCGCTCGCGGGCGCGCCGCGCGAGCCCCCGGCGACCTTGCGCGCGCGCGCGGCGCTGCGGCTTCAGGGGGAGCGCGGGCGCACGGAGTTCGTCATGGTGACGCTCCTCGACGCTCCCGGGGGACCCGCCGTCTATCCGCTCGGGAAGGGCTCGGGCAGCGTCACCGCGTTCGCGCGCGCGGACGGGTTCGTCGTCCTCGGGCGCGAGCGGCAGTTCGTCGAGGCGGGCGAGGAGTGCGAGGTGCGCTTGCTCGGGCGGGACGTGCGGCCGGCTGACCTCGTCGTCGCGGGGAGCCACTGCGCGGGGCTGGAGTTCTTGCTATCCATTCTCCAGAGAGAAGGATTTTCTACCAAGGCGCTCTGGATCGGGAGCCAGGGCGGGTTTCTCGCGGCCGAGCGCGGCGAGTGCGACGTGGCGGGCGTGCACCTCTGCGACGAGCGCGGCGTCTACAACGAGCCGTTCCTCAAGCCGGGCGTGCGGCTCGTGCGCGGGTACGGGCGCATGCAGGGGATCGTCTTTCGCGGCGCGCGCGAGCCCGACGTCCGGACCGCGCGCATGGTGAACCGAAACCGCGGGAGCGGGACGCGCGCGCTCATCGACGAGCTGCTCGCGGGCGCGCGCCCGCCCGGATGGTCCTACGAGGTCGCGAGCCACAGCGCCGTGGCCGCCGCCGTGGCCCAGGGCCGGGCCGACTGGGGCGTCGCGATCGAGCCCGTCGCGCGCGCCTGTGGCCTCGGCTTCCGCCCGCTCCGCGAGGAGCGCTTCGACTTCGCGATCCCGGCCTCTCGCTGGGACCGCTCGCCCGTCGCGGCCTTCCGCCGCGCGCTCGGGAGCGCGGAGGCGCGCGAGGCGCTCTCGGCGCTGGGATTCCGCCCTGAAACCCAGGAGACGTGAAGGGGACCCGACCCGACCTGCGCTGCGCCCTTCCGGACGAGCGGCGCGGGACGGCCACGCAGTCGCGCCCCGGCGCCGCCCCCGAAAACCTTCGGTCTTCTTGTACCTGCTGGGGCCACAAGTATCATTGCGCCCTGGGTAGAGCGTTTTTCACCGCCGCGATCATCGCGCCCTTGGCAGAGCATTTTCACGGCGACCGATCGAAGGGAGGCTCGTTGCATGAAGGCAATAATGGTTTGGACGGCAGCTCTGTTCTTCTTCGTCTGCGTTGCGCTCTCGAGCGCTGAGGCAGGAAACCCCGCAAAGCTCGAAATCTCCTTCGAGGAGAAACTCCTTGCAACGATTCCGGGCGATCTGTCCATCGAGGGCTGGGTCTTCAGCCTTGACGGAAGAAACGTGGCGTATGAGGCGAAAAAGGCGAGAAGGAGTTCGTCGTCGTCGGCGACAAGAAGGGCGAGGAGTTCGACCGAGTCAGTTGGCTTAAGTTCAGCCCCGACGGAAAGACCGTGTATAAGGCGACAAGTGCTTCGTTGTCGTGAGCGAAAAGAAGAGTGGGGAGTTCGACGCCATCAGCCGCCTGAGGTTCAGCCCCGACGGTAAAAAGCTTGCCTTCGGCGCGAGGAAGGGCCGCGAGCTCTGGTGGAAGGTGCTCGCCCTCGGAGGTTCCTGAAAGGCGAGGCTCGGCGCCAGCTGTTCTGGCGATAGGGCTCGGCGCCGCTCCCGGACGGCGGCGCCGGGCCGCTTCAGCGGCTGATCGAGCGGCGTCTCGTCGAGGAGCGAGAAAGGCGCGCAATGTTGGGCGCGGCGCGGCGGCCGCTTGGCCCGGCGCGGCGGGGCCGTTATGCTGAAGGCGTGCGGTTCGGCGGGATCGTGCTCTGCGGCGGGGCGTCCTCGCGCATGGGGCGGCCGAAGGCGCTGCTTCCCTGGCGCGGCGGGCGGCCGCTCGTCGCGCACGCGGTCGACGTGCTCCGGGCGGCGCTCGGGGCAAAGGACGGCGAGGAGCCGAGGGTGGTCGTCGTCGGGGCGCCCGGGCTCGCGCTTCCGCCGCTCGAGGGGGCGCGCGCCGTCGTCGACCGCGAGCCGGGGCTCGGGCCGCTCGCGGGGATCCGCGAGGGGCTCGAGGCGCTCGATGCGGACCTCGCGTACGTGACGGCGACGGACGCGCCTTTTCTCACGGCGGAATTCGTGCGGGCGGTGCTCGCGGTGGGCGGGCCCGCGGCGCCGGAGGCGGACGGGTTCGTGCATCCGCTTGCGGCCGCCTATCCGACGCGCCTCGCCCGGCTGGCGTCGGAGCTTCTTTCGGCGGGGGAGCGGCGGCCGCTCGTGCTTCTCGAGCGCGAGGGGTTCGCGCGGCTTCCCGCGGCGGGGCTTCCGGGCGGGGCGCGCCCGCTGCGAAACCTCAACCGCCCGGAGGATTACCTGGCGGCGCTCGCGGAGGAAGGGATCGAGGGGCGCGTGACGGTGGAGCTCTTCGGGCTTGCGCGGGCGCGCGCCGGGGTCGCCGAGCTGGAGGTGGCGCCGGGACGGCTTCGCGAGGTGCTGGCCGCGGTCGCGGCGCGCGCGCCCGCGCTCGGCGACGTGCTGCCGCACGCGACGGTGTCGATCGGGGGGCGGCACTTCGCGCAGAGCGGGGACGCCCCCGTGGCGCCGGGGGAGCGGGTGCTGGTCGTGGACGCGGCGGCGGGCGGGTAGGCGGCGCATGCACGGGTTTCACGGGCGATATCTGCGCGTCGATCTCTCCGCGGGCCGGAGCGAGTGGGTGGCGCTGGAGGAGCGCGCGCTGCGCCGCTATCTCGGGGGCGTCGGGCTCGGGACGTGGCTCCTCTTACGCGAGGCCCCGCGCGGCGCGGACCCGTTCGCGCCGGAGGCGCCGGTCGTCTTCGCTTTCTCGCCGCTCGTCGGGACGCCGCTCACGACCTCGGCGAAGTTCGCGGTCGTGGCGAAGTCGCCGCTTACCGGGCTCATCGGGGACGCGCTCTCGAGCTCGCACTTCGCGATCGAAGGAAAGCGTACGGGCGCGGACGCGATCGTCATCGTGGGCGGTTGCGCGGAGCCTTCCTTGCTCGCGATCGATCCGAGCGGGGCCCGCCTTCTTCCGGCGCGCGATCTCTGGGGCGCGCCCGCCGCCGCGGCGGAGGAGGCGCTTTCGAGCCTCGGGAGGGCGGCCGCGATCGGCCCGGCGGGGGAGTCGCTCGTGCGCTTCGCCACGATCTCGAACGAGGGGCGGCACGCGGGAAGGGGCGGGCTCGGGGCGGTGCTCGGCGCGAAGCGGCTCAAGGCGGTGGTCGTCCGTGGCGAGGCGGCGGCGGGGGCGACGCCGCTATTCGACCCGCGCCGCACCGTCGAGATCGCGCGCGACCTCTCGCGCCGCTCCTTCGGCCCGGCGACCGCAAAGTACCGCGAGATCGGCACGGCGGCGAACCTCCTCGCGTTCAACCGCCTCGCCGCGCTTCCCACGCGGAACTTCCGCGCGGGGACCTTCGAGGAGGCGGCGGCGCTCGCCCCCGAGGCGCTCGCGCCGGCGCGCAAGAAGGCGCGGCGCGCGTGCGCCGCGTGCACGATCGGCTGCGAGCACATCTACGGTGTCCGCGAGCCGCGCGAGGGCGGGGCAGGCGGGATCGGCGGGGGCGGCGAGAGCGGCGTGCGCGTCGAGTACGAGAGCCTCTTTGCGCTCGGGCCGCTCCTCGGGATCGGGGATCCGGGCGCGGTGTTGCGCGCGCTGCGGCGCTGCGACGAGCTCGGGCTCGACACGATCTCGACGGGCGGGACGATCGCGTTCGCCATGGAGTGTGCCGAGCGCGGCCTGCTTCCGGGCGCGCCGCGCTTTGGCGATGCGGCCGGGGCGCTCGCGCTGATCGAGGACATCGCCGCGCGCCGCGGCCCTCTCGGGGCGCTCCTCGCGGAAGGGTCGCGCCGCGCGGCCGAGGCGATCGGCGGGGAGGCGCCGAACTTCGCCGCGCACGTCAAGGGGCTCGAGATCCCCGGGTACGAGCCGCGCGCGCTCCAGACCATGGCGCTCGGGTTCGCGGTGGGGACGCGGGGCGCGGATCACAATCGCAGCGGCGCGTACGAGGTCGACTTCTCGGGCCGCGCCGACCGGCTCATGGGAAGCGAAGAGGCGGCGCGGCTCGCCGTCGAGCCGGAGGACCGCGCCGCGCTCATGGACTCGCTCATCCTCTGCAAGTTTCTGCGCGGGGTCTTCTCCGATCTCTGGGAGGAGGCGGCCGAGATGCTGCGCGCGGTGACGGGCTGGGACATGACGGCCGGGGAGCTGCGGCGGGTCGCGCGGCGCGTCGTCGCGGCGAAGAAGCACTTCAACATCCGCGAGGGCTGGACGCCCGCGCAGGACACGCTCCCGCGCCGCTTCCTCGAAGAGCCGCTCTCGGGCGGCGTCGCCGCAGGGGCGCGCCTTCCCCGCGAGCGGCTTGCGGCCATGATCCGCGCCTACAACCTCGCGAGAGGCTGGACCGCCGAAGGATACCTCCCCGAAGAGGCAGTGGCCGACCTGGCGCTCTGATCCGGCTCCGGCCGCAGCGCGATACGAGAGTGTCGGCGAAGCGGTCGAGCGGATTCCATCGGGATTCCTGAGTGCGTGGGTTGCGGGCGCGGGAGGCGACCGCCTCAAGGTGCGGCTCAAAAGGCACCTTGGCGACGGTGCCCTTTTAACCGTCGCGGAAGCCTGAATCCCCGACGATCTCTTCGAGGAGGCGGATTTCCAGAAGTCCGAAAGAAGCTCGCGGAGCCTCCGCGGGGTGGAGCGCATCGAGGCGGCGCTCGGCGAGATCGAAAGGGAAATCGAGCCTCGTTGCCACCTTGAGCGCGCCGCGTCCGACGAACGGCTTCGAAAATGGTGGTTCCTGCGCTGGGCGCGATCCTGTCAGGAAGCGGACGGTCATGTTCGGGTTTGCTTCGTCCATGCGAGTACCGCCGCGCCCGCGAGTCCCCACCACAAGGTACGCCAAAAAGCGAGGGGCCTCTATCCATGCGCAAAGTGCATGGATAGGGGCCGGTGGAGCTCCGATTTGTGCATGGATAAGGGCACCTGGGATTTGTGCATGCGCATTTGATATATTTGTGGTGCACAACAAGACCGGTGCAGCGGCTGCGCGGCGCGATCAGCTGCACCTGCCAAGAAAGCGGTTGGGTTGGGACATGTTCTGGCCTTTCGCCGTCTACGCGAGTGCGTCCCGCAAGGGCGACTCGCCGGGAAAACGGGGCTCGCCGGGAGCGGGAGACCATCGAGGCGCGGCTCCATTGGACCGGCGGCGCGGCGGACGCGGCGGGATCACCGAGAAGGGAACGGGTCGTCGTCGCGCAATGCTCCATTCAAGGGGCGACCCCGTGGGCATGGGAACGTGCCCGCTCTTCGGCGACACGCGCCGCGCACGGCCGCCGGGGCGCGGTCCGCGAAGCCGCGCACGGGCGGAGGCGGAAGCTGTTAGGCGCAGCGCCGGCTCTTGCTGCTCGAGCGATCCAGCCGAGATCCCAACGCAGGTCAGGCGGCAGAAGCGCAGTCGACGCGCCGGCTCGTCGGGGGGGCGCGATACAGGGGCGCGCAATGCGGATCGCGCCCTTGGTCTGTTCGAAGTCCGGACCGTCCGCGCCGAGAAAGCGTGAAGGCGTGGATTGCGCCGCGGGGGGAGGGCGAAGCGGCGTCGGGCAAGCGGGGGAGGCGTCGCGCTGCTGTGGACGGCGTTTGGAAAAAGGCACGGGGCGGGGGAGAGGCGCTCGGGGCTCGTTCGCCCCGGGACGCGTGGGCGTTGTCGACGCGCTCGTGGTGGAAAGATTGTTCGATTTCGAATAATCTGTAGATACGTCGTTCGATCGTGAACGATGACATGGGAGGAAATGTCATGAAGGCCCTCTTTGCGACGAGCGCGAGTCCCGGGCCGGCGATCTTGCGGCTGGTGCTCGGGGTGATCATGCTCGCGCACGGCGTGGGCAAGGTGTTCCCGGTGGGATTCCTTCCGGGATACGGGCTTCAGGCGACGGTCGACTACTTTCACACGCAGCTAGGGGTGCCCGTCCCGATCGCGTACGTCGGGGCGCTCGCGGAGTTCGTGGGCGGGTCTTTGCTCGTGCTCGGGTTCCTCACGCGGCTCGGCGGGCTTCTCATCGCCGGCCAGATGATCGCGGCGGCCGTGCTCGGCGGCCACCTCCAGGCGGGCTTCTTCGCGAACTGGTTCCGCGCCGCGGAGATCGTCGACGGGAAGGCGGTGGCGAAGCCGGAGGGCTGGGAGTTCCATCTCGCCCTCGTGGCCATGGCGCTCGCGCTCGTGTTCCTCGGGGGCGGGACGCTCTCGGTCGACCGTGCGATCGCCCGCGAGGAGGAGGGGACCGAGCCGAAGGCCGCTCCGGCTGGGTCGCCGGGGGAGAAGAAGCCAGAAGGGAAGTAGCGTGCCCACGCACTTCGTCGGGTCCGCGCGCGAGGTCCGGGCGCTGAACGCGTTCGTTGCGCTCGCGCGCGCCGCGGAGTCCGTCGCCCAGCGGCTCGATCGCGCGCTCAGGCGGCGAAACTTCTCGCAGACCCAGCTCGGGGTGCTCGAGGCGCTCCTTCATCTCGGGCCCATGCACCAGCGCGAGCTGGCGCGAAAGATGCTGCGGAGCCCCGCCAACATGACCGCGGCGATTGACCGGCTGGAGCGGCGCGGCCTGGTGCGGCGAGTGGCCTGCCAGGAGGATCGGCGGCGCACGACGATCGAGCTGACGGCCCGGGGGCGCCGCGCGATCGGGGCGGTCTTTCCGCGGCACGTCGGGGAGATCGTGCGCGCCTTCGCGGCGCTCAGCGCGGCCGAGCAGGAGGAGCTTCGCCGCCTCTGCCGCAAGCTCGGGCGGGCCGCGGCGGGGCTCGACGGCGCGCGCCCTTCCGCCGCCCTGGGCGCAAGCGCGAGGGGCGCGGTTGCGGCCGCGAGACCGCGCGGCGGTCGGAGCGGACCGGGCGGACCGGCGGACCGGGCCGGGCGTGATGCGGGGGCGGCGCGCGGATAGAATGCTCTCGTGCCGGTCGCGCTGACGATCGACGGGCGGGAGGTCTCGGTCCCCGAGGGGACGACGATCTGGGAGGCGGCGCGCTCGATCGGTATCGAGATCCCGGCGCTCTGCCAAGATCCGCGGCTGCGGCCCGTGGGGGTCTGCCGCGTGTGCGTCGTGGACGTGGGCGGCCGCACGCTCGCGGCTTCGTGCGTGCGCGCGTGCGAGCAGGGAATGCGCGTGGATACGGCGAGCGAGCGCGTGGAGCGAGCGCGCGCCATGCTCGTCGAGCTGCTCGTGGCGGACGCGCCGCCGCCCGAGCGCGACCCGAAGGAGACGACGGTCGGCGGAAACGAGCTATTCGCGCTCGCGCGCCGCTATGGGGTCGACGGGCGGCGCTTTCCGCGCGGGGCGGCGGCCGCGCGCCCGCGCGATGATTCGTCGTGCGTGATCGCGGTCGACCACTCGGCCTGCATTCTCTGCGACCGCTGCATTCGCGCCTGCGACGAGGTGCAGTCGAACGAGGTGATCGGGCGCACCGGCAAGGGAGCCGCCGCGCGGATCGCCTTCGATCTCGACCTCCCCATGGGGGAGAGCACGTGCGTTTCGTGTGGGGAGTGCGCCGCCGTCTGCCCGACGGGGGCGCTCGTGCACCGGCCGATCGCGGCGCCGCTCCGCCCGCGCGCGGAGCTGAAGCCCGTCCCGACGGTGTGCCCGTACTGCGGGGTCGGCTGCGCGATCACGGCGCACGTCGACGAGGCGCGCAACGCGATCGTGCTCGTGGACGGGCGCGAGAATCCGGGGAACCGCGGGCGCCTCTGCGTGAAGGGGCGCTACGGGTGGGACTACGCGCTCCACCCGCACCGGCTCACGCGCCCACTCGTGCGGCGCGCGGAGTTCTATCCGAAGGGGCCGCTCTCGCGCGACGTGCGCGGCGACGAGGAGCCCCGCGGGCGGGGGCGCGGGCGCAAGCCGGGCGGGCCGCTTCCGGAGGAAGAGTACGAGCGGGCGCTCGCGGCCTTCCGCGAGGTCTCCTGGGAGGAGGCGCTCGATTTCGTCGCGCGCCGCCTCTCCGAGATCCGCGCGCGATACGGGCCGAGGGCGCTCGCCGGATTCGGGAGCGCGAAGTGCTCGAACGAGGAGGCGTACGTCTTTCAGAAGATGGTGCGCGCGTGCTGGGGGACGAACAACGTGGACCACTGCACGCGCCTCTGCCACGCCTCGAGCGTGGCCGCGCTGATCGAGTGCATCGGCTCGGGCGCGGTCACGACGACCTACGGAGACGTGCGCAACGCGGATGTGGCGCTCCTTGCGGGGACGAACACGACCGCGAACCACCCGGTGGCCGCGACGTTCTTCAAGGAGGCGGCCAGGGCGGGAACGAAGCTCATCGTCGTCGACCCGCGGGAGGCGGACATCGCGCTCCACGCGACGTGGTTCTGCCGGATCAAGCCGGGGACGGACGTGGCGTTCTACAACGCCATGATGCACGTGATCGTCGCGGAGGGGCTCGCCGACCGCGCCTTCATCGAGGCGCGCACGGAGAACTACGATGCGCTCGCGGCGCTCGTCGCGCGCTATCCCCCGGAGGTGGCCGCGCGCATCTGCGGCGTTCCGCCCGAGACGATCCGGGAGGTGGCGCGCGCGTTCGGGCGCGCGCGCCGCGCGATCATCTTCTGGGGGATGGGGATCTCCCAGCACGTCTACGGGACCAACAACGCGCGCTGCCTCATCTCTCTCGCGCTGCTCACGGGCAACGTCGGGCGCCCCGGAAGCGGGCTCCACCCGCTGCGCGGGCAGAACAACGTCCAGGGCGCGAGCGACGCCGGGCTCATCCCCATGGTCTACCCCGATTACCAGCCGGTCGAAAGCCCGACGAAGCGCGCGAAGTTCGAGCGCGCGTGGGGACGGCCGCTCGATCCGCGCCGCGGGCTCACCGTCGTCGAGATCACGCAGGGCGCGCTCGCCGGGCGGGTTCGGGGGCTCTATTGCCTCGGGGAGAATCCCTTCCTCTCCGATCCGAACGTGAACAAGGTCCGGCGCGCGCTCGCGGCGCTCGACTTCCTGGCGGTGCAGGACATCTTCCTCACGGAGACGGCGGAGTTCGCCGACGTGGTGCTTCCGGCGGCGAGCTACTTCGAGAAGCTCGGCACCTACACCAACACCGACCGCCGCGTGCAGATCGGCCGCCCCGCGCTGCGCCCGCCCGGGGAGGCGCGGCTCGACTGGGAGATCGTCTGCGATCTTTCGGGGCGCATGGGCTATCCCATGCGCTACGGCGGGCCGGCGGAGATCTTCGACGAGCTCGTCGCGCTCGGGGAATCGTACCGGGGGCTCGACTACGAGAGGCTCGGGCTCTCCGGAAAGGTGTACCCGTGTCCCGACCCGGAGCGCTCGGACGGGACGTACGTCGTCTTCGAGGACCGCTTCCCGACGCCGTCCGGCCGCGGCAAGTTCGTCCCGGCAGAGTGGGAGGCGGCGCGGGAGCTGCCGGACGCGGAATACCCGTTCGTGCTCAACACGGGGCGGCTTCTCGAGCACTGGCACACCGGCGTCATGACCCGCCGATCGAAGGCCCTCGACGCGCTCGAGCCCGAGCCCTACGTCGTGATGCACCCCGAGGACGCCGCCGCGCTCGGGATCGCGGACGGCGACTGGGTGCGCGTCACGAGCCGGCGCGGCGCGATCGTCTTGCGCGCGCGCCCGAGCCCGCGCGAGTGTCGCGGCGCCTGCTTCATTCCCTTCCACTTCCGCGAGGCGGCGGCAAACGTCCTCACGATCGACGAGCTCGATCCCTTCGGCAAGATCCCCGAGTTCAAGTTCTGCGCGGTCCGCATCGAGCGCGCGGAAGCGCCGGCGGCGCTGCCCTGACGGAGGGGCGCGGGCGTTCCTCGCACGGCCGGCGATGGCGCGGGCTATCCTTGATCGGCCCGGCGAATTCCGGGGAGGAGAGGTGGGAACGCGAACTTTTTCGTGCGGGCGAGCGGCGGGCGCGCCGGCGTGGGGCGGCGGCGCTCGCGGGCGAGCCGGTGAAGTACGCGCCCACCGAGGAGCTGATCTGGCACCGCTTGTTCATCTCGGAGCGGCACCGCTTCGACGGCGCCGACATCGTGCACCTGCTCCTCCAGCGCGGCCCGTCGACCGACTGGGAGCGGCTGCTCACGTATGTCTGCTTGTTTGCGTACGTGTGCCCGAAACGGGCCACCTCGTCCCCGCGGCGGTGGCGAGGGAGCTGCTCGCGCGGTTCGGCCGGCTCGCCGAGCGGCGCGGCAGCGAGGAGCGGGTGACGCGCTGCGCGCTCCTTTCGCTGTTCTCGTTCGACGTGGACATCACCGAGTGGCGCTTCCGCGATCTCCGCAGGGAATCGATCGCGCGCGCTGCAAGACCCGGAACTCGGCGGCCTTCACTGCGGGCGCGACACCGTGGGGCTTTATCGCCCGCATTTCGCGCGCGTGACCGACGAGGCCGACGCGCTGGTTCTCTGCGGCGATCTCACGCGCACGAGGCGCGTCGATTATTCGGAGATCCTCGCTACCGGGTCTTCACGGTCCCGCCCGGCAAGGGCGGGGACCGGGGCGGGG
>FWPU01012667.1_pt1 | contig 11047 bp, 6 predicted proteins | sample 2228361 | NCBI WGS metagenome assembly FWPU01 (sample SAMEA103939777, study PRJEB20133) | metagenome | reverse complement strand
AAAGGGGCCGGAACTGGATTGGACGGAGTCGGTTGCATGAGCAGCTTTTCGGCTAGCCAAGAAGGGGGGCACAGTTGGGTTCGTCTCGGCGAGCTGCCTGCATGGATCTGTGAGGGCTCGCCGCCTGCGCGGGCAGGAGCGTTGGCCTTCTGAGCGGGCTCGATCACGCTTGCTAGGCGGGTTGAGCAGTGCAATCGGTTGTTTGCACGCTTTGGCGAGCCAGCCTGCGCTGGGCACTTCTTGTCTTGCCGAGTTGATCGTTGCTTGAACATTGTAGAGTGTGGAGGGGAAGGCGATGCAATGGCAGATCCGTGGCGTGTTGCTGTTGGCCCTTTGGCTGGCTGGCGGATGGGCTGGCGCGGCGGATGAGTTCGAGCTACGGGTTGGCTTGGCAGCGGTCGAGCTGCAGGCGGACGACTCAATGGTCATCGCGGGCGGCATACTGCCGCGATACGTCAAGGGCCAGGAGGGCCAACTGCGTGCCACGGCGGTAGTGGTGCAGAAGCCCGGCGCGGGTAAACTGGCCTGCGTATCGTGCGATGTGCTGTTCGTCACACGCGATTTTGTTGACCGGGCAGTGGCCGAGATTGAGCGTAGCACGGCTATACCCGGCTCGCATGTGCTGGTCTGCGCCACGCACACGCACCATGCTCCCAGTACGGCACCGGTACACGGCTACGGGCGTGAGGAGCGGTTCGTGCAACAGCTCCAGGCAGCCATTGTGCGTTCGGTCCAGCAGGCGTCCACAAACCTTGCTGAGGCCCAGTTCTGGTTTCATTTGGGCCAAGAGCGGACCGTGGGCGGCAACAGCCGCCGACTGTTACCCGACGGCATGATTACCTGGCTGGGCCCGCGTCCGGAACAGGGCCCAGCTACCGGGCCGTTCGACCCGCAGATGCCCGTGCTGGCGTTCCGCTCGCTGGCTGGCCGGTGGCGTGCCATCATCTACAAGCATTCGACACACACGATGGGTACACGTTCCGGTGCGGTACGATCGCCTAGTTTCTACGGCCTGGCCGCTCAGGAACTCGAGTCGGAACTCGGCGCGCTCGTCTGCTTCCTCCAAGGTGCCTCCGGTTCAACTCATAATATCACCGGTGTACCTGTAGATGAGGCGGTCAAGCGGTTCAAGACTGCCATACGTGAGTCACTAGCCAAGGCGCAGCGGCACAAGGTGGGGCGACTTGCGGCTATCAAGCGGGCTTTCAAGTTCAAGGTGCGCCGCTTCGATGAGGAAGAAGAAGACCGGAAGGTGGTAAGCTACTGCCGCAAGTACGCCGGCAGCGGTGCGGAGGCGATTATCAAGGTGTTTCGCGATATGCGCAAGAGGCTGGCACCACAGCAGGGCCAGCAACGACAGACGTGGGTGCAAGCGATGGCTATTGACGATGTGGCCATAGTTGGCGTGCCAGCCGAGTACTTCACAGTGTTAGGACTGGAGATAAAGCGTCGCTCGCCCTTCCCTTACACAGTTGTGGCCGAATTGGCCAACGACTGGATCGGTTACCTGCCCGACCGGAAAGCTCACCAACTAGGCGGCTACCAAACTTGGATGGGCCTGCATTGCTACGCCGAGGTGGGCACAGGTGAGCGAATGGCAGAGGCCGCGGTTAGCATGCTGAAGGAATTGTGGACAGGGCAAGGCCGTTGACACTCCGGCAGCCCAGGTGGTTCGGCCGCCGCTGCCAAGCAGGTCCGAGCGGCGCAAGGTGCATAACCGCATTTGCGTAGCTGTCGGCTGAGCAGTTAGCGAGCAGCATGGAGGCGCGCTGTTGCAAAGCCAAGGACCCAACAGTTTGCCTACTCCAGGCGGAAGGCATGCGGGTGGCGACTATCGTGGATAGATCCCTGTCCGCTGGCCAACGGCCCGCTCCTTGCTCCCCCGGCTGCCTATTCAGCTCGATCGACCGTGCGGTAGGTCCGGCCGTAGGGCCTCAAGAAGCCTGCTTGGCAGCACGCCAAGCCCAGCCTTGTAGGTCGGGCCAGGCAAACGGCCGAGCTCTTGGCTTGACCCGAACCGAAGGACAAGCGAGTTGAACTGCCGAGACGGACACCTGGCGTTTTCAAATCCCCTCTGGCATTGCTACGACGGGGCGAAGCCAACCGAGGCACGCCGGTGCCGTTAGGGACCCAGTCGCGTGCACTACTTGGGCGCCTTCACGCCGCCATCTTCGGCTCTAGCAAGAACCGGCTTCTTGGCGGGCGGATGTGACGGAGCAAGTCCCTCCTTCTTCCGCACGACGATGAAATAGATCGCGTCGTTGTAAGCCACCTCCCACTCATGCATGACATCCTGCCATTGCTTCCCTATTACCTGGCCTTCGATAGGGTCGCTGAACGGGCCGAGCAGATCGATAACGATATAATCGACCTGGTCAGGTGAGACATGCGGCTTCAGCCCGCCGCGACCGAACTCATGACAGAAGCGATGATGTGTGAACCGAGGCCGAACGTAGTCAGAGGCAGCTACCGATGCATCGACCGGCACCAGCGGATAGACCTGTTTCCAAAACACTTCAACCCGCCTCGTCGGCACGTACAATGCCCGCCAGTAGCCGGTTATGCCGGAGTAGCGGTCGTAGAAGCTGAGCGACAAGGGCGATTTGCCGGCCCAGAAGCCGGCCGACAGCGAGCAGAGCAGCGTGAAGGTAGCTGCCTGCACGACGGGCAGACCTGACGGAGCACGTGCCTCCAACGCTGCACGCTGACCGAACAGCTTTGGCCCGCTGGCCTGCAGTCGGCCAAGTGCCTCTGCCGCCGACCAAAATATGACGGGCACAAGCGGTGCATGGAAATGGAACAGCGGCGTGTGCGTCGCCTCAAGCTGACTGATTGCTATGACCACGAAACTGGGCAGGCAGACCCATAGCCGGCCGTAGCCGAGCAGTGGCAGGCCGCCCAGGGAGGCCAGTAGCGAAAGCACGAGCAGCAGGTTCGTCCAGGTAAGAAGCCGGCGGCACAGTGCCAGCGGGTGGGCAAGCAAGTTCATGGCGATCTGCTCGGGCGTGGCGCCCAGGTCGGCAAAGTAGCCCGTGTAATGAGGCGGGCCGCCGCGAAAGTACGGAATCAGCACCTGAAGCACGAACCACAGATAAAGCACGTTGAAGGCGAACAATCCCAGGCCAAGTGCCAGATGCCGCCGCCTTGGCTTCAGCGCCGTCCCTTCCTGCGTGCCGCGCGCTGCCAGATACAGACCGAGCATCGCCGCCGGCACCGCGTAGTCCTCCTTGCACAGCAGGGCCAAGCCGAGTAGCAAGAGCATCGTCTTGAATCGCCTCGCCTCCAACGCCCACAGGGCAAACAGCAGCAGCGGCACAGCAAAGTTTTCCGGCCGAAACGTCTTCAGCGATGCCTCCAAATTCAAGTACTGAAGCGGATGGTACAGCAGGTAGGCAACGGCCAGCATGGCAGCGAGCCACTCGTTGCCGCTCAAACGCCGCGCTAGCCGCCACACCGCTATCGCCCCGGCAGCCAGTCCCACGCTCAGGCAGACGTTCAGCGTCGGCAGGCACGGGTAAAGGATATAAATAGGAATAAGCAGAACATGAAAGAGCTGAAGGTGCTCGCCGAGGAACAGGCGGCCGCCGTCCAGTTGGCTGCGGAACCCTTTGCCGTGCAGCAGGTTCCACAGATGCTCCTCATACATAGCGGTATCGCCATGAGGCACCAGGAGCGCGCGGTACTGTAGAATCGCCAGCGTGCTGAACGTTGCGGCGAACAGGACTGCTGCCAACAGCACGGCAGCGGTGCTGGCACGCCAGCCTGATTGCGTACTGGCCTCCGGGGCCGAGCTCTGCCGGGCTGAGCCGGCTGGCTCGTGGCCCGGTTCCGCCTTTAGCCTTTCAGCCCGCCACCGCTTCTCGCTCAGAAGCATGATCCAGGCGGCCAGGAACCCGGCCGGCCCTATCCAATGTAGGAACGGGAGCAAGGTAGCGAGGCCAGCGAGCCAGGGCAATGCCCATGGTTCGGGCATAATGCCGCCCAGGCTCCAGAGCGCCTCAAACACACCTACACTGGCCGGCCAGCCGAATCGCCAGCCCCAACGCAGCAGCGCCCTCCAGTAGCTGCCGCCCGACAGGAGCCGCACCAGGCCGGCCCCGCCGAGCCAGACCGCCAAGCACAGCGATAGAATAAGCAGGAACAGCTTGCCGCCCGCCAGCCTCCTGGCCAGCTCGCGTTGCAGCCCGACTGAAATGACCATCTGGCCGAGCTGCGGATCAGTGGCGATCAGGTGCACGTGCACGCTCAGCGCCACGGCAGTCGCGAGCACCAGGGCAAACGCGGCAGGCAGCTTCGCCGCTTCGCTGGCTGGTGCCTGCGCTGCCGACTCATTGTTCATCCCAGCTTTGGACATCTCCAGCTTCTCGTTGGACCTTGCACCGCCTGGTGCGGACGTAACTGAGCACGTCCCTGCAATGCTGCCAGGCGGCGGCAGACCCAGAGGAGCCGCACGATGCAGCTGACCGCGCCTCGCCGCCTGTGCCGCAGCCGGCCGATCAGCGCGGCCGTTCAGTACGTTCGAATATCTGGCACCGCGTCATACCTAGCCTCTGGCCCCAGAATTGGACCAAGGTCCAAAGCGTGCCCAGTCCGTAACGAACGCACCGGCCGAAGTTGATACTCGAAGCCTCCGCGAAATAGCGTACCGGCACAGGCACATCGCCCAACTTGAACCCGAAGTACACGCATTGGACCAAGAACTGCGTGTCGAAGAGGAAATCATCCGAGTTGTTCATGAACGGGATGGTCTCAAGCACCTCACGCCGATAGGCACGCAGCCCGCTGTGGAAGTCGCCAAGGTTCTGGCCCAGCGCTATGTTTTCAACAATGGTCAGGAACCGGTTCGCGATATACTTGTAAAGCGGCATGCCGCCGTCCAGCGCCTCGCGCCGGGTCCGAATGCGCGACCCGAGCACTACGTCGCAAATGCCTAGCTCAATGAAGGCGACCATGTGCGGTATAACCCGGCTGTCGTACTGGTAGTCCGGGTGGATCATGACGACGATGTCGGCATCGGTTTGCAGCGCGGCGGTGTAACAGCTTTTCTGGTTCGCCCCGTAGCCCCGGTTCTGATCGTGTTCGATTACGCGTAGTCCGAGCCGGCGAGCCACCTGGACCGTGTTGTCGGTGGACCGGTCGTCGACAACGAGTATCTCATCGACGCTGCCGGCCGGTATGTCAGCCACAGTCACCTCCATAGTCAGGGCAGCGTTATAGGCAGGCATAACAGCCATGACCTTCGGCCTGGCTCGGCCACGCAACTGCCAGCGTGTAGGCCGCCCCGCCCGTATACGCTTGATTTGTCCGCCAACTTCGTCCATGCACCCGTCACCAGCACCCTGCCGCGTGCCACCCATTGACTCACAGGCCGATTACCATAATTTATCAGGGCCGTTTGCAATCCCGCCAGGTAGAGCAGTTATGAGTACGATGGAAGGTATCGGTCATGTTCGGCGTAGAGTCGCCGGAGGAGTTGGCTGGCCGGGCTATGTACTTTTGCGTTCGTGTTCGCACGTTCCAACCTAGCTTCCGTCTCCTTGCGCTGTGACACCTTCGCGCCTCGGGCGCAATCTGAACCCCATGCCGTGACGTAGCCGCCAGAGGAGTTGGCCCCAACCAGCCCGATCAGCCAATAGGCCCAGGGAGCGGCTCGACGCGCTAAGAAATAACCAACAAGTGTGTCGCGGTGTGCGAACTCGCCCTAGTCAGGAGTAACCAAGCTTATGAGCTGCGGGCATACCCACTATCGTCGCCGGTTCCTCGCAAGCTCTGCTGCCACAGGCGTTCTGGCTCAGCGGCCAAGCCATCGACCTGGCAGCAGCCGTGCGCCGGTCCCGGTCATACATGCCACCGACCTGTTCCGCCCGCCCGATGACCCTGACGATCATTGGGACCTAGCCAGCGTCTACGCACTGGCATACCAGCGGCGAATTGAGCTGAAGCTGGTCCTGATCGACTATCCGCTGCCGAAACGCGGCAACGATCCGGACGTTGAAGCGGTAAGCCAGTTGAATTACTTGGCTGGTTTACAAGTACCGGTCGCGGTCGGGCCAGCTCTGCCGTTCGCCAGCCTGAGGCCCCGATGGGAACAACTGCCAGAGTGCGACCGAGCCGGTGCCGGAGCAGTCCTGCGAGTGCTCGACAAAGCCGACCGGCCAGCGGTAATCAACATAACGGGCTCATGCCGGGCAATTGCCGCAGCAGGCACAGATGCGCCCGAGCTGTTCATTCGCAAGTGTGCTGCCATCTACTTGAATGCCGGCACCGGTTCGCCCGACCCACGCAAGGCCGCACATAAGGAGCACAACGTCGCCCTCGATCCGAAAGCCTATGCGGCGATATTCAAACTGCCTTGCCCGATCTATTGGATGCCTTGCTTCGAGGAGTTTGGCAACCGGCTGCCCGACGGCAGCTGGCCGATAAGCGAATACGGGACCTATTACCAGTTCCAGCACAAGGAGCTGCTGCCGCACATCTCCGACCGGCTGCTCCATTTCCTCACCTATAGGTATAGGTACCGCTCAGGCCCTGGCCGCGCCAGCGGCTGGCTCCGCCACCTGCTCGGCCCGCGCGATAAGCAACTCGAAGCCAAGCTGATGCCGGCGTTCCGCAACATGTGGTGCACGGGCGGGCTCCTCCATTCAGCCGGCTTGAGCGTTACGCGTGCCGGGCGTATCGTGCCGGCACTATCGGCGGCGAAGGAAGCCGTATTTGAGTTCAAGCCGATCGAAGTCAGTTCTGACGAATCGGGCTTGACACGCTGGCGGCCCGCCCTTGGCAACTCGAACCGATTCATCTTCCATGTGCTCGACCGCCATGCCTACCGCGACGCCATGACCGGGGCGCTACGCCAGTTGCTGGCGAGCCTACCATGATCGCGGTGCCTTTGCGCTGCTACAGACTGAACCGCGGCGCGGCAGACCGGCAGCGTAGGAGGGACATTCCCTTGTAAACGCTACTAAACGCCCAAAGCAACCGTTCACTAGCATGTGGGAGATTCGGCCAGCATTTCGCCAGTCGCAACCGTTCACTGCTACGTCGCAGCTTTAGCGAGTGTTTCGGCAGCCACTTCAAGCTGGCAGTCTTGCTAGGCAGACGCTCTGAGCCCCGGGCCGGTAGCGCTCCTTACAGGCGAGCGGCACCGATGCGGCACTGCAACCAAGTGAAACATTACCGCGCAAGAAGACTTGAACTACCGGGTCTCAAAGTATGAGCTTTGCGATACTGACCGGACTCGGCATCTGAGGCTGCAATTGACCTACAAGAACGGTCAGCCTGGGCACACGTTCCGCATTGATGGACCAAGCGCAGGAGGGAAAGAGGGCTGCGAGCCGGGGCGTATTGTTCCCGCCCGTTCGGCAACCGAACTTCACTGCAGGCATAGGTTATTGAGGCGCTCTTTGAGAAAATGGCATCGCCCTTGGATGGCTGCGGGATATGCCTGTTGCAAGCGGTTCGGCCGTGCCGAGCGCATTGGAGGGTAAGAGGATGAGACTGTGTCTGTTCTCGGTCAGTTACGCCGGCTACTGGGGTCAGGCCAAGCTGGAGCTGTACGAGTTTATAGCGAAGGCTGCCGAACTCGGCTATGAGGCGGTGATGCTGGCCGGGAAGCGGCCGCACCTCTCGCCCCTGGAGGCGAGTCCGGGGCAGATCGACCGGCTGAAGGTGACTCTGGCCCAGCATAACATTGAATGTGCCGTGATTGCCGCCTACACTGACCTGGCTGCACAGCGGACTGCCGAGGTGCCCTGGCTGGAGCTACAGATCGCGTACGTGCAGCGCCTGGCTCAGATCGGCAGCGAACTCGGTGCCTCGGCCGTGCGCCTCTTCACCGCCTATGAGTCCGACGAGCAGGTAGCGCAGGCGCTCTGGTCCGATGTAGTGGCAGCCTTGCGCGAGATGAGCGACCGGGCGGCCGAGTGCGGGATGACGATCGCCGTCCAGAACCATCACGACTTGGCTGTCCATACCGATGCCTTGCTCGAGCTGCTCGCCGACCTGGACCGGGCGAACTGCAAGGCCGGCTTCGATGCGTGGTCGCCCGCGCTGCGTGGCGAGCAACTCTACGCGGCCGCTCGAAAAATGGCACCGTACACAGCCATCACAAGCAACGCCGACTACGTTCGCCTACCCCGGTTCCGCTACCGGCCCGAGCTGGTCAATTACGAGCGGGCCGACCCGCCGCTGGTACGGGCCGTGCCTTTCGGCGAAGGGTTTATCGACTACGAATCGTTCTTCCGCGGTCTGCGTGACGGCGGGTTCGACGGCGTGGCCAGCTACGAAATGTGTTCGCCCATCCGCAGCGGTGGCTCCATCGAGAACCTCGACCGCTACGCCGCCCGGTACCTACGCTGGATGCGCGAGCATGTGCTGGAAGCGTAGGCTCGGCGCCACGTCGGCCCGCGAAGAGGCGCTCCGGCCCATGTGCAACACCTGCCGAACGTTGCCGGCGGGAGCGGGCTGTTGCAAAGGAAGAAACGAACTGGGAGAAGGATAGCCATGACCGTTTGGTGCAAGCTGCTTTGCCTTATCGCTGTCATGCCTCAGTCAGCGGCAGCTCAGGAGCCGGCCCAGGAGCAGCCGGTGAGCGTGGAACAGATCGCCGCGGTACGCAAGCAGGCGGAAACGGCAGAAGGGCTCACCGCTGAGGTCAAGAACAAAGTGCTCGAACTATGCGGCCAGGCCGAGAAACACCTGAACGCCGCGGCGAAACTGCACGCCCTGACTCAACAATACCACAAGGATACCGCAAGCATCGCCAGACGCGTGGCGGACTTGAGCGCACGGATCAAGCAACTTGAGCAGGTTGAACCGAAGCCACCCGAAGCCGATTCGCTTGCTAAGCTGGAGCAGGAGCTGACCCGCCGCGAACTGCAGCTCAACGATGCCAAGAGCAGACTAAAGCAGACCGAAGCACAGATCGCCGAGCGGCCGAAGCGCCGCAAGCAGAACCGCGACCTGCTGGAATCGTTGCCCCAGGCAATTGTCCAGATTCAAAAACAGATCGGCAGCCTTTCAGCAGGTCAGGAACCGCCGGTGCTAATGCAAGGGCGCCGGCTTGAATTGCTTGCCCGCCAGCTCATGCTCCAGCGCCAGCTTGATTCGCTCAAAGCCGAGCTGGCCAAATACGACGCCGAAGACGCCGCCGACTGGACACGCCTCGAGCGCGACCTCTATCGGCTCGAGGCCGCCCTGGCTGAAAAGGAGCACGCACTTGCCGCCGAACTGGTGCGCAAGGGCCGGGCGGAGCAAGCGAAACGGGCCGTGCAGGCCGCGCGCTTCGAGGCGGTCGTCACCCACCCGCTGCTCAAGCCGTATGCAGACGAGAACAGCCTACTGGCCGAAGCAGCCCAAAAGATCGCCCAAACGCTCGCAGGAGCCGAAGCGGATCTGGCTGCAGTTCAAAGGATCGCGATGCGATCAAAGACATTTCAGAGAAAGCGAGTACCAAAGTGGAAAGCGTCGGCCTGAGCGAGCCGATCGGCATGACGCTCCGCAAGCAGCGGGCCGAACTGCCGGACCTGACACGCTACAAACGCAGGCTCCGCGAGCGACGGGGCACAATCGAACAAGCGCAGTACGTGCTGTTCGACTACGATGAACAGCGTGCGGCACTGGCCGATTTAGACCCCGTGGTCGACTCGATACTGGCACAATTGCCCCGGTCCGCACAGGACCAGCTTCGCGACCAGGTTCGCCACGCAGCACGCAAGTTAGTGGAACGGAAACGCCAGTACCTGGACCAGCTCATACGTAATTACAACGCCTACCTGGACGTGCTCTTCGAATTGGATGCGGCCGAACGGCAACTAATAGAAGAGGCGGAGGCGTTCGCCGCCTACATCGACGAGCAGGTGCTGTGGATTCGGTCGAGCAAGCCTCTACCAGCCGCCATAAAACTGACGCGCCAGACGCTGCGGCCGATCCAGCCGCAGAACTGGTTCCGGCTCGCTGCTGCACTCTGGCAAGACGTGTGTAGCAATCCGGCCGCCTACCTGGCTGCCTTTCTCGCCGCAGCCCTGCTTGTTCGCTTCCGAGTCAGGGTGAAACTGGAGCTGGCTGGGATCTCGCGTCAGGTGGGCCGTGGCGGGTTCCGCGAGTTTGGGCCGACTCTGCGCGCCGGCTTGCTGACCATGTGCATGGCCGCTTCGCTCCCTGCTCTAATCTTTTTCCTGGCTTGGCGGCTGGGCATAGCTGGGGAAGACGACTCGTTCGTTTCCGCTGTGGCAACGGGCCTTCTGAAGGCGGGCGCTTACTTGCTGCCGGTTGATTTGCTGCGTCAAATCTGCCGCAAACATGGGCTCGGGCCAGCCCATTTCGATTGGCCGGACCTGGCCCTGCGCGTGCTGCGGGGGAACCTGCGCTGGCTTATCCCGGTCAGCGTGCCATTGGTATTCCTTTCGGGTACACTTAGGGCCTGGTCGACCGACCCGGACCTGGACTGGCTCAGTCGCGTCTGCTTCATCATGGCTACGGGCGTGCTGGCCGTATTCCTTTGGCGCGTGCTGCGTCCGGGTGCAGGCGTGTTTCGCGAACTGATCGCCTATCATCCGGGCGGCTGGGTTGACAGGCTGAAGCAGGTCTGGTTCGCCTTGGCCGTGCTCGGCCCGCTGCTGGTGGCCGCCCTGTCGTTTGCTGGCTACGACTACACGGCGCGCGTTCTGAGCCTGCGCCTGCTAGCCACGCTCTGGTTCGTGCTGGCCCTCATACTCGTGCGCGCATTGCTGTCGCGCTGGCTGCTGATGCGCAGGCGCCGGATCGCAATCGAGCAGATGCGACAGCGCCACGATGCCAGGGCAAAAGGTGCCGGCCCGGAGCAAGCCGGCACCGACCTGCCTGTAGCGGCCGAGCAGCCGATGGCGGACCTAGCGGCCCTGAGCGAGCAGACGCAGCGGCTGGTCAACGCCAGCCTGCTCGTCGGCACCTTGGTCGGCGCTTGGATAATCTGGTCCGATGTGCTGCCCGCACTGCAGTTCCTCGACCGCTGGTCCGTCTGGACCACCACAACGCAGGTAACCGAGCGGAGCGACAATGCACCGGGGGCTAT
>FWPU01012666.1_pt1 | contig 11047 bp, 6 predicted proteins | sample 2228361 | NCBI WGS metagenome assembly FWPU01 (sample SAMEA103939777, study PRJEB20133) | metagenome | reverse complement strand
GGAACATGAGTGCGAAGTAACGGGCCGCCGACCGCTCGGCGAGGTACTGCTCCTCGATCGCGCCGTGGAGGCGGGCGCGGGCGCGGGGCGCGATCCCGTAGGCCCGGATGACGCCCGCTCCCATGATCGACTCCGAGATCGCGGTGAGGGTCAGCCCGACTCGGGTGCGAACCGTGTCGTAGGCGACGAGTTGACGCCGCTGCAACCAACGCATGATCGGGAACAGCGGTACGAGGACGGTGACCGTGATCAGCGCCACGTGCCACGAGTACACGGCCATGGTGACGACCACACCGAGGATCACGACGCTGTTGACGATCCACGCGATCGCACCCCACTGAGCGAACCGGGCGATCGTCTCGATGTCCGACGTGACCCGGGCGGTCAGCACGCCACGGCGCGATTCGTTGTGGGCGGCCAGGCTCAAGCGGTGGATGTGAGCGAAAGCCTGAACCCGCAGGTTCATCAGCATCGACTCCGCCGCGGTCACCAGCCGGAGGTAGGTAACGCCACTCAGCACGGCGAGGGCGACAACGGCGACCGCAGCGGCGGTGCAGGCGGCGACGACGAACCCGGGACGGAAACCTCCCGCGCCGGTGATGCCGCGGTCGAGGATCTGTTGGATCAGGACCGGCACGACGATCCGGCCCAGAGCGCTCGTGAGCGCCATCATGACGGTGAAGACGAAGCCCCGCCGCAGCTCCGGGCTGGCCGCCAGCCCGCGCCGGAGCACGGACAGCGCGCTGCCCGGCTGACCGGTGAGCACCGCATCGAGCGCGTTGCCGGCCTGGTCCGAAACCATCGCGCCAGCGCGGCCGTAGAGGTCCACGACCGCATCGTCGAACGCGGCTGCACTCGCGGCATCAACCTCGGCCAGCTGGTCGGCCCGGGCCTGTGACTCGTCACGAACGGTATCGGAGACCGAATAGCCGATCCCGCCGCCACCGCCGGGTCCGCGACCTGCCGCGCCCGCACCCCGCTTCCGACGGTCAGCGCTCACCCGCTGCCTCCGCTCGCTCGTAGGCCCGGACGATGGCGGCGTAACCGGGCTCACCGCTGAGAAGATCGCGGTGGCGGCCGGCGGCCACCAGCCGACCCCGAGCGACATAGAGCACCCGGTCCGCCAGTTCGATCGTCGACACCCGGTGGGCCACCACGATGGTGGTGATGTTCCGGGTGCTGCGCAGCGACTCGAGGATCCGAGCTTCGATGACAGGGTCAACCGACGATGTGGCGTCGTCGAGAACGAGGACGCGAGGCCCGCCGGCGAGCGCCCGGGCGATCGCCACCCGTTGACGTTGCCCGCCGGACAGGGTCACGCCGCGCTCGCCCACCACCGTGCCGTACCCCTGGGGAAGCGCGCGGATGAATCCATCGGCCTCTGCCGCTCGTGCCGCGGCCACGATCTCGGCATCGCTGAGAGGTCGGCCGAGACCGATGTTCGCCCGTACGGTGTCCGCGAAGAGGAAGGTCTCCTGGAACACCATCGCCACCGCTTCCCGTAGTTCACCCGAATCGAGCCGGCACAGGTCCATCCCCCCAATCTCGACCCGACCATCATCCGGGTCGATCAGCCGGCCAACGAGGTTGCACAGCGTGCTCTTGCCCGAACCCGTGCTGCCCACCACGGCCACGACCTCACCGGCTTCGATCCGAGCGGTGAAGCCCTCGAGCACCGAGACACCGGGGGTGTAGCCGAACCAGACGTCTCGCAGCTCTACGGAGAGCGCTCCCGGCGGGAGGTGGAGCCCCTCGCTCAGGCGGGGCGACGGGGCCGGCGCCTCCGCCAGCACCTTGTCGATGCGCTCCGAAGCCACCAACGCCCGGGGCAGCTCCTGGAGGAAGAACCCGACCACGCGCATGGGAAAAGCGAGCAGGCCGAAGAGGGCCATGCCCTGGACGAGCTCGCCAGTGTTCATGCGCCCCCCGGCAACCTGCCACGACCCCACCAGCAGGAGCACGACGATGCCGAGGTTCGGAATGGCGTCGATGGCCGGCTCAAACACCGCCCTCACCCGACCCACCTGTATCCGGGAATCTCGCAGATCGGCAGCTGCGGCCCTGAGCCGCTCCGTCTCGATCGCCTCGCGACCCAGCGTCTTGACGATGAGCGCGCCGTCGAAGCTCTCATGCGCAACTGCCGACACCCGCCCCACGTGCTCCTGAGCTTGCCGAACCCGCGGTTCGACGCGGTCGGTGTAGATACGGTTCAGCAGGGCCAGCGATGGGAACAGTACGACCGCAACCAGCGTGAGGAGCGGGTCGACGAGCAGGAGGCTGGCAATGGCGAAGATGATGAGGGCGACGACGCCGAGGCTGAACGGCAACGGATTGATGACCTCGGTAGCCGCGAGGACGTCGGCGTCGGCATGAGCGAGCAGCTCACCCATCGGGTGAGCACGGTGGTACGACAGCGGCACGTCGAGATAGCGATCGGTGACCGAACGTCGTAGCTCGGCCTGGGTCCGGAAGGTGGTGAGCGCGGCCATGTACCGGCGCATCACGATCGACAGCGCCCGGAGCAAACCCACGAGCGCCAAGGCGATGGCGCCACCCCGGACGAGCTCGCCGGGTACGCCCCCGGCGAAGGCGGGCACGATCACGTCGTTGGTCACCTCACCGAGGATCACCGTGGTGGCCACGGCCGTGGCGGCGTACAGGGTCGCGCCCACCAGCGACACCGACAGCGTGACGGGCTGGCGCCGAACGTAACGCCAGACCAGACGCACGCCGCGCGTGAACACCCCCCGGTCCCCGGAATCCCCCATACCGACCAGCCTGCCGCTCAGGACCGACCGATCGCCAGACGCGGTGGCCCCTCCTGCGTCGAGCGACTCGCAACAATGAGCAGCGAAAAGATGATCAGCGGCATCACCACCCGAGTGCCGTTTCGCTCCGGGGCCAGCACATCGGCGTGGGCAACCAGCAGCAGCACCAGCTGCAGAGCGACGATCGGTGCCAGCGGATGGCGCCAACCGCCCGATCGGAGGGCCGCAACCGCCAACGCGACCGACCCGGCCACCGTCACCAAGCCGAGCGGCTCATACCCCTTGAGCCAGAAGCGAACGGCGGTGATCACGCCGGTCGGAGGCAGAGCGAACGTGCCGCCCTCGTTGTACCCGCTCGGGACCGATACGAAGAGGAAGGCGGCCCAGAGCACCGACACGACAACAGGGATCACGACGAGGCTGAACCCTCGACGGTCGTGCCGGTGCACGGCAAAGCCGATCAGGACGAGCAACATCACCTCACGGGTCAGCACGGCGGCACAGGCCAGGACGAACGCGGCCGGCCACCGCTCGAGCCGGGCGAGCACAACGGCCCAGATCGCCAAAGCCAGCGCCAGCGGGTCCGCCACGCTGATCCGCAGCGAGAGGACCGTACCCGGCATGAGCCCGAACGCCACCGCCGGCCACGCCGGACCTCCGAGGTTCGCGCTGAGCACGCCACTTCCGATGCTGCCGGCCAGTACGGCGATGGCGCCCACTGAGAACATGGCCCACACAAGGCCATCGCCGCCACCGGTCGGATGGAGAAGCCACGCCAGCACCGGATAGATGATCCGCTGGAGGCGATAGCGAGGCGCGTCGATGCTCGCCGCCGCGGCGTCGAGATCGAAGGGGTCGCGGGCAACGGCATAGAAGTACGCGCCGTCGTGGCCGCCGCCCGCACGCACCGCGTCAGGACCGAGCTCTCGCTCGAGCAACGGCGCGGCCGGCGAGTCCGGGCGGGCATCGACGAGACCGCCGAGCTGCTCGCGGGTCCCTGCCATGTTCGCCAACGCCAGCAGGAGCGCCACCGTGGTACCCACGAGGGACCAGAGCACGATCCTGCGCCACGGGACCTCCATCTCGCCATGTTCCCATCTGCACCGCAGGCGGACCGCCATCCCGGAGACGGGACCGGGGTCGGCGGCCTTCAGCGCGGGAGTTGCAACGACTTGATCTCGAGGAACTCCTCGATGCCGAACCTGCCGAGCTCGCGACCGTTGCCCGACTGCTTGTAGCCACCGAAAGGCGCTTCGATGTTGAACGCCCCTCCGTTGATGTCAACCTGGCCGGTACGCAGCCTACGGGCAACGGCGATGGCGCGTTCAGGGTCGCCGGACTGCACGCCGCCCGCGAGCCCGTAGATCGTGCTGTTGGCGATCTCCACCGCCTCATCCTCAGAGTCGTAGGGCATGATGCACAGCACCGGGCCGAAGATCTCCTCTTGGGCGATCGTCATGTCCGGAGTGACGTCGGCAAACACGGTAGGCCGGACGAAGAACCCTTTCTCGAGCCCTTCCGGTGGCTCGGTCCCTCCCGTAACCAGCGTGGCACCCTCGTCGATGCCCTTCTGGATGTACCGGCGGACCCGATCGCGCTGGGCCGCCGACACGAGGGGACCGAGATCCGCACCGCTGTCGGCCGGTCCCACGGTCAGGCTCTCCGCTCGGGCCCGGGCCAGATCGACGACCCAGTCCTGCAAAGCCCGGGGCACCCAGCATCCGGCTGAGCGCCGAGCATGTCTGGCCGGAGTTGATGAAACAGCCGAACTGCACGCCAGGAGGGACACAGGCCTCGAGATCGGCGTCATCCAGGATGACGTTGGCCGATTTGCCACCGAGCTCGAGAGCCACCCGCTTGACGGTCTGAGCGGCGAGCTCACTCACCCGCTTGCCCGCGCGAGTCGAACCCGTGAACGACACCATGTCCACCTCGGGGTGCCCGGCGATCGCCTCGCCGACAACGGGGCCCGTTCCCGTCACAAGGTTGAACACCCCTGTCGGCAAACCGGCCGAGTCGATGATCTCGGCGAAGATGAACGCGTTGAGCGGAGCCACCTCGCTGGGCTTGAGGACGATCGAGCAGCCCGCCGCCAGTGCCGGTGCCACCTTGGCCACGATCTGGTGCAGCGGGTAGTTCCACGGCGTGATCGCGCCGACGACTCCGACGGGCTCCCGCACGATCAGCGAGTTGCCGACCCGCTCCTCAAGCTCCAGGTCCTCGAGAAGCTTCACATGGGTCGCCATGTTGCGAGCCGGTAGGCCGGCCTGGATGAGATTGGAGAACATCAACGGCATGCCGACCTCGCGCGAGATGATCTGCGCAATCTCCTCACTGCGAGCCTGGAGCCCCTCCGCGATGGCTTGGAGGTACTTGGCTCGTTCGTCCTTGCTCGTTGCGCCCCAAGTCCCGAACGCACGACGGGCGGCAGCCACCGCCCGATCGACGTCGGCGGCGGTGCCCTCCGGCACCCGGCCGATCACCTCCTCGGTGTTCGAGTCGATCACCTCGATCGCCCCCGAACCCGTCGAGGCGACCCAGCTTCCGTCGATGTAGAGCTTGTCGCGGTCCTGCACTCGACCCCCCTTGTCAACTCCGGCCTTGCGCTGCACCTGCCCTGGAGCCGGTGATCCAGCGGACCGGCCAGCGATGCTGGCGGACACGTTACCCGCCGACCTCTCGGTTGCGTCAGGGTGGCCGCCGCCGCGTCACTGGCGCGGAGATCTCTACAAATCGGTAGAAGATCCCGCGCCGGCACCGCGCCGGGGTTCACTCGGTCCGATCATCCCTGCCCGGTAGGTTAGGGACAGTGGTCGCGCTCCCGTGGCGACGCCTCGCCGCCGTGGCCCTCGCTAGCACCGCGGCGTGCCTCGCCCTCCTCGTGTGGAATTACCGCTCCACCTACGACTACATGGGCGGTCTCGTCGACGCGGCGCCCGACGCGCCGGGCAGCGAGCTGATGAACCGGGACTTCCCCGACGGCTCACAGAGCAAGGTCGGCGGCAACCACGATGGTGCGTTCTTCTACGCCATCGCTCGGGACGTGCTCGATCCACTCGCCGCGGCTTCATACCTCGACCGGCCCCGATACCGCCTGCAACGCATCGCCTTCCCCCTCGCCGCCCGCGCCCTGCACCCCACCGGCACCGGCGACGGCCTGGTCTGGTCGATGCTCGCGGTGGGCGTCGCCGGCGTGGTCGGCGGATCCCTCGCGATGGGCGCCTTGTCGGTGACCCTGCGCGGGCCTTGGTGGATCGGCGGGCTGTTCCCGCTGTTCACCGGCTCAATGCTGTCGCTGCGCATCTCGACACCCGATCCGCTCGCGCTGGCCTTGGCGCTGGGGGCCGTCGCCGCGTCGCTACGCGCTCGGCCCCGGAGCGCCCTGGCGCTCGCCGTCCTCGCCGTCCTCACCAAGGAGACGTCGTGGCTCGTCTTGGCCGGGTTCGCGCTCTGGCGTCGCGACCGGGCAGGCCTGGCACTGGCCTTCTGGCCCGCCGCGGCTGGGGCGGCGTGGTACGCGTGGCTCCACGCCCTGCCCCTGCCCCCGGGACGGGAGCCCGACGTGATCGAGTTCGGTGCACCATTCGCCGGCTGGATCGACGCCGCCGGGTTCTGGCGTGGCGTCCCAGCGAACCGGGACGAGACTCTCTGGTACACCGGCCTCCTCAACGTGGCCGCCGGGGTGGTCTTCGGATTCGTGGCCTTGGTGCGCCACCGCCTGTGCCACCCGCTGTCATGGGCAATCACCATCCAGCTCACCCTGCTGACGTCGTTGACGTGGATCCCGCTGGCCCCCGAGCGCAACGGCACCCGCACCGTCCTCCCGCTGCTGGCACTCGCCACCGTCGCCGTCGCCACGTCCGGCGCCCAGCGGCCGAAATCGCTGAAGCAGGAGCCGCCGCAGGAGCTTTCGCCCGCCTGATCCGATTCCTCAGTGCGCCTTGGCCGGGGGGCCAGTTGTGCTATCGCTGAGGCAGGAACTGACGCACGCCTTCTCGCGGAGGCAACCGCGTACGAATGCGACAGCTGTTGCCTCCGCCTTCGGGCCCGATTCAGGTGATCACAAGCGGTCGGCGATGGCGGCCGCGAACTCCGAGCACTTGACCTCGGTCGCGCCGTCCATCAGGCGGGCGAAGTCGTAGGTCACGATCTTCTCGGAGATGGTCTGCTCCATGGCTCGGACGATGTCAGCGGCGTTCGCTGCCCAGCCGAGGTGCTCAAACATCATCACACCGGAGAGCAGTACGGAGCCGGGATTGACCTTGTCCTGGCCGGCGTACTTCGGCGCCGTGCCGTGGGTGGCCTCGAAGATCCCGTGTCCGGTGACGTAGTTGATGTTGCCGCCCGGAGCGATGCCGATGCCGCCGACCTGCGCGGCGAGGGCATCGGAGAGGTAGTCCCCGTTCAAGTTCATCGTCGCGATCACATCGAACTCGTCGGGCCGGGTGAGCACCTGCTGGAGCGTGATGTCGGCGATGGCGTCTTTCACCAGGATCTTGTCCCCCGGATTCCCGCCGCAGTCGTCCCATCCAACGGCGACGTCGGAGAACTCATCGCGAGTGAGCTCGTAGCCCCAGTTCCGGAAAGCGCCTTCGGTGAACTTCATGATGTTGCCCTTGTGGACCAGGGTTACGCTCTTGCGACCGTGCTTCACCGCGTAGTTGAGGGCGGCGCGGATGAGGCGCTTGGACCCGGTCTCGCTCACGGGCTTGACGCCGATGCCGGAATCCTCCCGGATCTTCCAGCCGAAGGCGTCGTGGAGCAGCTCTCGCAACCTCTGCGCTTCGGGCGAGCCCGCCTGGACCTCCAGCCCGGCGTAGATGTCCTCGGTGTTCTCCCGGAAGATCACCATGTCGACCTTCTCCGGATGCTTCACGGGCGAGGGCACTCCCTGGAACCAGCGCACCGGCCGCAGGCAGACGTAGAGGTCGAGGATCTGGCGAAGAGCCACGTTCAGGCTGCGGAAACCCTCGCCGACCGGCGTCGTCAACGGGCCCTTGATACCGATGAGGTACTCCTGGAAGACCTCGATCGTCTCTGGGGGCAGCCAGTCGCCGGTCTCGTCGAACGCCTTCGCCCCCGCCAGCACCTCCTTCCACTCGATCGTGCGGCCGTACTTCGCCGCCGCCGCGTCCATGACGTGCCTGGCCGCGGGCCAGATGTCGACGCCGGTCCCGTCACCCTCGATGAACGGGATGATCGGGTTGTCCGAGACGTTGAGGGTGCCGTCCGGGTTGAGGGTGATCTTGTCGGCCATGCCGCCAACCTACCCCTAACACCATAAAGAGACAAGTTTGAGACAAGTATTCGGCTCGATGCATCTCGGGTGTGCCGTCGGCACTACTCCACGCTGATGCGCGGGAGGATGCGATCGAGCCATCTCGGCAGCCACCAGTTGGCCCGGCCAGCCAGCTCCATGGTCGAGGGAACGAGCATCATCCGAACGATAGTGGCGTCGATCAGCACGGCCATGGCCATCCCGAGGCCGATCATCTTCACGGTGGGATCGGGGTTGGGGACGAACGCGAGGAACACCGAGATCATGATCAACGCCGCGGCGGAGATCACCCGGGCCGTCGCCGCCAGGCCGTTGACGACGCTCCGACGGCTCTCGCCGGTGCGGGCGTACTCCTCCCTGATCCGCGACAGCAGGAACACCTCGTAGTCCATCGACAGCCCGAAGAGCACGGCGAACATCATCACGGGCACGAAGGCGACGATCGGGACCGTGGTCTCGAGCCCGAGTAGCTCCTTGCCCCAGCCCCACTGGAAGACGACGACGATGATGCCGTAGGCGCCGCCGATCGACAGCAGGTTCATCACCGCGGCTTTGGCCGGCACGAACAGCGAGCGGAACACCATCATCAAAAGGAGGAAGGCGCCGGCGATGACACCGCCGATGAACGCCGGCAGCTTGGCCTGGATCGCATCGGTGAGGTCGATGAGCATGGCGGTCTGGCCGCCCACGTAGACCTGATTCGGTGGAATGGCTGTGCCCTGCAGGGCCTGCGGGATCACGGTCGCCCGCAGGTCCTTCACGAGCTGGTTCGTCTGCTCGGACATGGGGTCTGTCACCGGGGTGACCTGCACGATGACCGCTGTTGGGATCTCGCCGGGATCGGACGATGAGGGCATCTGGTTGGGTACGGGCATGGAAACGCTCGCCACACCGGCGGTCGCCTTCAACGCACCGGTGAGCTCGCCCATCGCCCGGAGCAGCCCGGGTGCGTTGTCCTGATTGGCAGGCGGGAGATCGATCGCCACCACCAACGGACCGTTGACGCCGGGCCCGAAGTTCTCGGTCAGCGTGACGTACGCCTGGTGCTGGGTGAGATCCGAAGGGAGGCTGGCGTCGTTGGGGAACCCGAGCTCCATGCTGCGAACGGGGAGGGCGAGCAGCACCAGCACGACGAAGCTGGTCACGGCGAAGATGACCGGGTGCCGTGACGTCTCGTTCGCCCAGCGCGCCGACAGGGTTGCGTGCAGGTCGACCGTTTCGTCGCGATGGTGGACCCGCCCGATGTTGATCCTGGGACCGAGCGCCCCGAGGATTGCGGGCACCAGCGTCAGCGCGGCGGTCACCGTGACGAGCACGAAGATGGCCGAGACCAATCCGAGGTTCGTGACGTAGGGGATGCCGACGAGGATGAGCCCGCTGAGCGCCAGGCAGACGGTCAGTCCGGCAAACAGCACTGCCGAGCCAGAGGTACCGATGGCGTTGCCGACCGCCTGCTCCACCTCCATGCCCGCCGAGAGGTTCTGCCGGAACCGGCTGACGATGAACAGCGAGTAGTCGATGCCGACACCGATACCGATCATGGAGCCGAGGATCGGGGCGACGGTTCCGATGGTGAAGTCGGCCGAAAGGATGTCGACGACGGGATGCGAGAAGGCGAACACCGACACCAGCGCCACACCGATGGGAACGGCCATCGAGGTGAGTGAACCCAGGGCCAGCACCAGGATGACCATTGCCACCACGATGCCGAGGAGCTCCGAGTAGGCGGACAGCCCCGGTGGAGGACGGTTGCCGATGTCGGCGACCTGACCTCCGATGTTGGTCGTGATGCCGGCCTGCACCGAGGGTTGGATGGCCTGCTCCACCTGGTGGAAGATCCCGGCGACCTGCCCGATGCTCTCCAGCTGCGTCGACCAGCTCACCACGGTGTAGGCAACCTGGCGGTTGGCGCTGATCGTGTTCTGCTCGTAGGTGAAGCCGGTGAAGGCACCCTGGTCGAACTGAAGGCCGCTCGGCGTACCGACGAACGGATCGACCACGTTGGACACGCCGTCGAGCCCTCGGAGGTTGCCGACGACCTGCTCGATGGCCGCCTTTGTGGCGGGGTCGTCGACGGTGCCGTTCGTGACCTCGAACACCACCCGGGCCACGAGGCCGTTGGCCGCGGGGAACTCGGACTGCAGGAGATCGAGCGCTTGCTGCGACTGCGTACCGGGAATCGAGAAGGTGTCACGCTGCTCGCCGTGGTGCGCGGAATAGAGACCGATCACGCCCGCGAAGGCGCCGACCCACAGCGTCAACACCAGCCGGTGACGGCGCGCGCAGAACCGGCCCAATCGCTCAAGCATGCGTGAGGTCGCTCCTCTCGATCGCGCCGAACCGACATGTCGTCGGCGAACCGAGTTATCCTGCCACGACGACCTCACCGGCGGCCGGAGCCCAGCCGAGGGACCGTCCCGGCCGTGTCGGTCAACTGGGAAGATCGACGCAGTTGCCCGTATCGAGCTCCACGCCATGGACGTGATCGGCCACCAGTGCGCACATCTGCGTCGCCCCCGCGGGTCGATCGCTCACCTTGTACTCGGTGAAGGGCGATGGGCCGTCGTAGAGCTTCCAGTCTTGAGGGTCCGGGCCGTTGGTGCCCGCGTTCTCCGGCGGCACGGTGTCCCAGAAGAAGTGGATGTGGTACTGACCCGGTTGGGGGGCGATCTTGGGGGTGTAGCCCTCCACGGTGAAGAAGACCTGGTACGCACCGCCACTCGTCGTGATGCGGTCGATGCGGACGGTTCTCGCCTTGGGCGGACTCGTGGACGCGGTCGAGGTGGACGTGGCGGTCGACGGTGCCGAGCTCCCGCCGCCCGCCACCGTCGAGGTCGGGGCGGGTCCCGGGTCGGTGATGTCGGGCACGGGGCCGGCGGCCACGTTGTTGCCGGAGCCGCGGGAGCGCAGCGCCAGCGTGGTGACCGCACCCGCCAAGAGCAACCCAGCGGCCACGATCGCAGCGATGAGGCCGCGACGGCGCGGGCCGCCTCCGACCGGC
>FWPU01012665.1_pt1 | contig 11050 bp, 7 predicted proteins | sample 2228361 | NCBI WGS metagenome assembly FWPU01 (sample SAMEA103939777, study PRJEB20133) | metagenome | reverse complement strand
ACGGTCGTAACTTTGCAAATCTTTCAAACCTTTGCCTTTCAAGCGTAAAATTTTACCGCTTTGCGTACCCGGTTCAATCTTTACTTTCACTTTGCCGTCAAGGGTAGGCACTTCTACGGTAGCTCCCAAAGCGGCATCAATGAAACTAATATGCAAATCGTAAATGATATTATTACCATCTCTTTTGAGTGTCTCGTCTTCCGCTTCTTCAATTACAATGTACAAATCGCCATATTGCCCACCACGTTGGGGGTAATTGCCCTTGCCTGCGATAGAAAGTTGCATACCTTCTTGTACCCCCGCAGGCACACGAATAGAAATTACTTCTTCCTCCAAGGTTCTGCCTTCGCCTGCACAGACTTCACATTTCTGGCTGATAATCTTACCACTGCCACTGCAAGTAGGGCAGGTGCTGGTAGTTATCATTTGTCCAAGCATTGTATTGGTTACACGGCGAACTTGCCCTGTGCCGCCACAAGTGCCACAAGTTTGCAAAGAAACACCATTTTTTGAGCCATTACCATTGCAAGATTTGCAGGCTACATAGCGTTTTACTTTTACTTTCTTTTCTGCTCCTTCTGCAATTTCTTGTAGCGTAAGTTTGAGCTTAATACGCAGATTAGTGCCTTTATTCACGCCTCTGCTTCTGCCACCGCCCATTCCTCCGCCTCCAAAGAAACTTTCAAAACCTGTACCCTCGAAAATATCGCTGAAGCGGGCAAAAATATCTTCCATATTCATATTGCCGCTGAAGCCACCACCAAAGCCACCTGCACCGCCTACGCCATTGTGTCCGAATTGGTCGTAACGTTTGCGTTTTTCGGGGTCTGAAAGCACTTCGTAAGCCTCTGCCGCTTCCTTGAATTTCTCTTCGGCTTCAGGATTGTTGGGATTTTTGTCAGGGTGATACTTTATCGCCAGCTGTCTGTATGCCTTCTTGATTTCTTCGGGTGTAGCACTCCGAGAAACCCCCAAAACTTCGTAATAATCTCTCTTTGCCATAATCTAAAATAGAGTTTTAGCCCAAAAATAAACCTTCTACGCTCCTGTAACCACTTTTGCAAAACGCAGTACTTTCTCGCCCAGCATATAGCCTTTTTCTATGGTATCTATAACTTTGCCTTTCATCTCTTCGCTTGGGGCGGGTACTTGCGTAATGGCTTCGTGCTTGTCGGGGTCAAAGGCTTCGTGGGTAGATTTGATTTCTGCAAGTCCTTGCTTTTCCAAAAACTTAGCAAACTTTTGATGAATAAGCATAATGCCTTCTTTGATGCTTTCCAGATTCGCTTCACTATTTTCAAATGCTTTTAAGGCACGTTCAAAGTCATCAAAAATAGGTAGTAATTCTAAAAGAAGTTTAGCATTGGCTTGCTCAATAAATTCAACTTTTTCTTTGGCAGTTCTACGCCTGAAATTTTCAAAATCGGCATAGAGGCGAATGTAATTATCCTTTTGCTCTGCCAAAGCAAATTCTAGTTTCTTTACTACTTCTTCTAAGTTAAAAACATTATTGCTACCTGAAGCTGATTTTTCGGAATTTTGTATCTCTTCTGTCAAAACTTCTTTGTTTTCGGTGTTTTCGTTAGAATTGCTATTCTGCTTTTCTTGCTGATTTTCGTTTTTAGGATTTTCTGTACTCATAACCACAAAAATTTTTGCAATTTACGAAGGTTCAATTTCTTTGCCAAATTAAAAATACTGCCATTTTGACAGAAAAAATAAACGAACACTTGTTTAGTGTTCGCTGAAAGTATCTTTACCATTTTGGTAAAATTTATTGCAACAATAGTTTCAAAAAATCCTCGTCAATCACACCCGAAGGATAGCTTTGCATATCTTGTTGAATTTTTTTAATTGTCTGCTCGGTTTCATCACTGAAAACACCATCTATTTGTATAGGTTGCCATTTCTGACTGATAAGTTTTTGTATTTCCCAAATAGCTCTATCTTTATCACCTTTGCGGAAAGTTTTACCTGCTAAGAGTTTATGCAAAGCGTAATTTTTTTCGCTGATGCCATTTTTTTCAATGTAAGCAATAGCTTCATTATCAAAGCCTTGCTGTTTGAGTTTTTTGGAGAGAATAAGTTTTGCTTCTAAAAATTTTACTCTTGCCCGCATAGTTTGGTAAGTATGAGCGGCGTTTTTGGCTTGTGGAATTTCCATATCTGCCGAAAGGACATCAATACCGTGGTTTGTCCATTGTTCCCTTGCGAAGTTTCCTAAATGTGTTGCTGTTTCAAAGTATTCTTTTACCAAAGCAGGTTCGTGATAATTGACATCAATTTCTTGCATATTTATTACATAATCATAAGCATTCGGGTAAGAAAACTTACGATATTTTTGGTATTGAAAAAAGGTGAGCAAGCCCAAAAAAACGAGAAATAAAAAAATAATAACACGCTTCATAAGCAAAGAACAGAGTTTTTTATGGTTTTTTGAAAAATTTTTGCAAAAAAATTTGGTAGATTTTGAGATTTATATTACATTTGCAAAGTCAAATTTAAACAGCAAACGGATATGAAATCACCTTTTGGAAATCCTTTCGGAATGCCTTTTGGCAAGCCCTTTGGCACAAAGTAAAAGCTAATCAATTGTAGCTATTACTTTGAGTTCAATGGCAATAGGCGTAGGCAAAGCCGTAATACCCAGCGTAGTTCGGCAAGGCTGATTATCTTTGAAATATTCAGCGTAAATCTTGTTATATTTGGGAAAGTCCTCTTTCATATTGGTCAAAAAGACCGTAACATCTACAATCTTATCCCAAGAAGAGCCTGCCTCCTCTAAAATATAGCGAATATTCTCAAAAACAGAATGACATTGAGCTTCAATGTCATAACTAATAATATTTCCGTTCTCATCAAGCTCAACACCCGGAATTTCTTTGCTACCTCGTTTGCGAGGTCCTACTCCTGAAAGAAACAGCAAATTCCCTACTCGTCTTGCGTGAGGGTACAAACCGACAGGTTCGGGGGCTTTGGAGCTATGAATCAAATCTTTGTCTTCGGGCATATATCTTGTATTTAATGAATTTCAGCTAAACTTTCTTCATTGGCTTGTAAAATATGCTCAATGTCGCTATCTGAAAGAGCTACCGAAACAAATAAACTTTCAAATTGCGAGGGTGCTAAATATACACCTTTTTGAAGCATCTTATGAAAATATTTTCCAAAAAGTTCTGTATTGGAAGTTTTAGCAGTCTGAAAATCAATAACTTGTTTGTCTGTAAAAAATAGGCTATACATTGAGCCAATTTGATTGATAGTATAAGGCAAGTTCAGTTTTTGTAAAGTTTTCTTCAGTCCCTCTACGATTTTTTGTGTGATTTGTTCTAACTTTTGGTAAATCTGAGGGTTTTCGTTCAGTTCGGTAAGCATCGCGTAGCCTGCCGCCATAGCAATAGGGTTACCTGAAAGCGTACCCGCCTGATATACTTTGCCCACAGGCGAAACGCTATCCATAATTTCCTTTTTGCCACCATAAGCTCCCACAGGCAAGCCACCTCCAATAATTTTTCCCAAGGTTGTCATATCGGGGGTTATGCCAAAGAGTTCCTGTGCCCCTCCACGAGCCAAACGAAAGCCTGTCATTACTTCATCAAAAATCAAGATGATGCCTTCTTGGTCGCAAATAGTTCGTAAGCCTTCTAAAAAGCCTTTTTGGGGCAAAACGCACCCCATATTTCCAACCACAGGCTCTACAATAATACAAGCTATTTGTTTAGGATTGGCGTCAATGAGCTTTTTTACTGCGTCCAAGTCGTTGTAAGGGGCTGTGAGCGTATCATTGGCAACGCCTTGCGTTACGCCAAGGCTATCGGGCGAACCCATTGTGTAAGCTCCGCTACCTGCCGCAATCAGAAAGCTATCGCCGTGTCCGTGGTAGCAACCTTCAAATTTAATGATTTTATTTCTACCTGTAAAGCCACGAGCTACCCGAATGGCACTCATACAGGCTTCGGTGCCTGAATTTACCATACGTACTTTTTCTATGGAAGGCACCATTTGGCAAATGAGTTCAGCCATTTCCACTTCCTTGCGGGTGGGTGCCCCATACGAAAAAGAATGGGGTAGTGCTTCTGCGATAGCTTTCTGAATGGTAGGGTGGGCGTGTCCGAGTATCATCGGACCCCAAGAGTTGATAAGTTCAATGTAGCGGTTGTTGTCCTCATCATAGAGATATGCTCCTTCGGCACGCTTGATGAATAGCGGCGTCCCACCTACCGACTTGAAGGCTCTGACGGGAGAATTTACACCACCGGGCAAGAGTGTTTTTGCTTTTTCAAAAAGTTCTTGGCTTTTCTGAAAGTTCATAGCTATTTGGTAATTATTTACGTTAAAAAGTTTAAGGGTTCAAGCGTTTGAGGTAAAAGTTTTACTTCGTCTAAACATCTAATGTTTTTAAGTCCTATTTTCTGTTTCATTACTGCAAGCTATACCTAAACAATACGCTATTTGTTTTTCACCAAACTAATTCCGAGTTCGTCTAATTGTTCTTGGAAAATTTCGGAAGGAGCATCAATCATAACATCTCTGCCCGAATTATTTTTAGGGAAAGCAATAAAATCGCGAATGCTATCAGCACCGCCGAAAATGGCACAAAGCCTATCAAAACCAAAGGCAATGCCTCCGTGAGGAGGGGCACCATAGCGAAACGCATTCATCAAAAAGCCAAATTGCTTTTCGGCTTGCTCGGCAGTAAATCCTAAAACTTCAAACATTTTTGCTTGCAAGTTTTTATCAAAAATCCGAATAGAGCCACCGCCTACTTCTGTGCCATTGATAACCATATCGTAAGCATTGGCTCTTACCTTTCCCAACTCACCGTTTTGCAGAAAAGTTATATCTTCGGGTTTGGGCGAAGTAAAGGGGTGGTGCATTGCAAACCAGCGTCCTGCCTCTTCATCATACTCAAAAGCGGGAAAATCTACTACCCAAAGGCAGGCAAATTTATTTTTATCGCGTAAGCCCAAACGAGTTCCTATTTCCAATCGTAATTCTGAAAGTTGTTTGCGGGTTTTAGTGGTTTCGCCGCTCAAAATCAGAAGCAAATCGCCTGCTTCGGCTTGCATTTCTTTTGCCCAAGTCTGCAAATCGTCTTGGGAAAAGAACTTATCAACTGAAGACTTAAACGAGCCATCGGCTTTGCATTGTACATATACCAAGCCTTTTGCTCCAATTTGTGGCTTTTTGACAAAGTCTGTAAGTTCATCAAGTTGCTTTCGGGTGTATTCGGCACAACCTTTGGCACAAATTCCTACAACAATTTCGGCGTTATCAAATACCTGAAAACCTTTCCCTTTTGCCAGATGTGTAATGTCGGTAAATTTCATTTCAAAACGCAAATCAGGCTTATCCGAGCCGTAGTAGCGAGTGGCGTCTTCGTAGCTCATTCGGGGCAGGGGAGGAATTTCAATACCTTTTACAGCACGGAAAAGATGTTTGATAAGTCCTTCAAAAGTTTGTAAAATATCTTCTTGTTCTACAAAAGACATTTCACAATCTATTTGTGTAAATTCGGGCTGGCGGTCGGCACGTAGGTCTTCGTCGCGAAAGCATTTTACAATCTGATAGTATCTATCAAAACCTGCTACCATTAGCAACTGCTTGAAAGTTTGCGGCGATTGAGGCAAAGCATAAAACTGCCCCAAATTCATTCGGCTGGGAACTACAAAATCTCTTGCACCTTCGGGGGTAGATTTGATAAGTACGGGGGTTTCTACTTCTATAAATTTTTGACTATCTAAGTATTTGCGTGTTTCTTGTGCCATTTGGTGGCGGAGTTCCAAGTTTTTGCGAACTACATTTCTACGCAAATCCAAGTAGCGAAATTTCATTCGCAAGTCGTCGCCGCCATCGGTTTCGTCTTCAATTTTGAAAGGAGGGATTTCGGCGGGGTTTAGCACTACAATTTTTTCAGCCCATACCTCTATTTCACCCGTAGGAATTTTAGGATTTTTGGATTCTCTTTCGGCTACTTTTCCTGAAACCTGAATAACAAATTCTCTGCCCAAACTGCGAGCAATTTCAAAGAGTTCGGCAGGGGTTTTGTTTTCTACAAGGGTAATTTGTGTAATACCATAGCGGTCGCGTAAATCTATCCATAAAATAGAGCCTTTGTCGCGAATGGTTTGTACCCAACCTGCCAATGTTACGGTTTCGTTTTGGTTGGAAAGTCTTAATTCGCCGCAAGTATGTGTTCGGAACATAACTGATTGATTTTTCAAATGGTGTGCAATTTAGGTAAATTTGCGGGTTGTACAAAAAACTTACAATTCCATTTTTAAGAACTTACCCGTATAGCTTTGGGGGTGTGTAGCGAGTGCTTCGGGAGTGCCTTCGGCAATGATGTAGCCTCCTGCTTCACCTCCTTCCAATCCTAAATCTATGATATGGTCGCAAACTTTGATAACATCAAGGTTATGTTCTATGATAAGCACGGTATTGCCTTTTTCTACCAATTTGTTGAGGAAAAAAAGCAGTTTTTCAATGTCCTGAAAATGCAAACCTGTGGTAGGTTCGTCGAGAATGTAAAGGGTTTTGCCTGTATCTTTGCGGGAAAGCTCAGTGGCAAGTTTTACTCTTTGAGCCTCACCCCCCGAAAGCGTAGTGGCGGGTTGCCCCAAAGTAATATAGCCCAAGCCTACTTCGTGAATGGTTTTTATTTTAGAAAGAATACGGGGCTGATTTTCAAAAAAATCCAATGCTTGCTCTACGGTCATATCCAGCACATCTGCAATAGATTTTCCCTTGAAACGAACTTCCAAAGTTTCCCTGTTGTAGCGTTTGCCCTTACAATCGCGGCAAGGGATATGCACATCGGGTAAAAATTCCATTTCAATTGTAACCACACCTGCTCCTTCGCAAGTTTCGCATCTTCCACCTTTTACGTTAAAAGAAAAACGCCCAGGTTTATAGCCTCTGATTTTGGCTTCGGGGAGCTGTGCAAATAAATCCCGAATATCTGTAAAAACTCCTGTATAAGTGGCGGTATTGCTTCGGGGGGTTCTGCCAATAGGCGATTGGTCAATTTCAATTACTTTATCCAAATGCTCTAAGCCTTCAATGCTCTCGTAAGGCAAGGGTTCTTTTTTGGCGTTGTAAAAATGCTTGTTGAGAATAGGAAAGAGCGTATGATGAATAAGGGAGGATTTGCCTGAACCTGAAACACCTGTAACAGCAATCATTTTGCCCAAAGGTAAAGAAAGCGTAATATTTTTGAGATTATGCCCTTTGCAACCTTTCAGTACCAGAAATTTGCCATTACCTGCTCTTCTTGCTTGGGGAACTTCAATTTTGGCAATGCCTTTCAGATATTGAGCCGTTAGCGAGTTGGGGTTTTGCAAAAAGGTCTGGGGCGAGCCTTTGCCAACAATTGCTCCGCCGTGCCTTCCTGCTTCGGGACCAATATCTATGATGTAATCCGCTTGCAACATCATATCTTTGTCGTGTTCTACCACAATCACCGAATTGCCAATATCTCGTAAGTTTTGCAGAGATTGAATGAGCTTTTGGTTATCTCTTTGGTGTAAGCCGATACTGGGTTCATCAAGCACATACAAAACGCCTGTGAGTTGTGTGCCTATTTGCGTAGCCAAGCGTATGCGTTGCGATTCGCCGCCTGATAGGGTTTTTACGGCTCGGTTGAGCGTCAGATAGTCCAGACCTACATCAATCAGAAATTGCAATCTTTTGCGAATTTCTTTCAAAACCTCTTCGGCAATGCGTTTTTTTATGCCTTGCATACGATTTTCCAAGCCTTGTAGCCATTGAGCCAGTTCTGTAATGCTCATAGCGGAAAGCTCGGCAATATTTTTATTATCAACTTTGAAGTACAAAGCCTCTTTTTTCAATCTTGTGCCATTACATTCGGGACAGAGTTGGCTACTCAGATACTCGGCATAATGCTCTTGGACACTGCTTGAACTTTCGTTCATCATTTTTTGCATAAAAGGAATGATACCCTCAAAAGTAGTGTGCCAATCGGTACCAGGGTATTTGGTAGAGGCTACTTGAATGGTCTCTTTGCTTCCGTAAAGAATAATATCCAAGACTTCGCGAGGAATTTCGGCAACAGGTTTTTTAATGGAAATTTTGTATTTTTTGAGTATGCTTTCAATTTTCTTAAAAATCCAAATGTCCCGAAATTCGCCCAGAGGGGCAATAGCCCCTTTTTCAATGCTGATATTTCTGTTGGGAATAATGCTATCTTCGGTAAAATTTTCAATAATGCCTAAACCTTCGCATTTGGGGCACCAGCCATAAGGCGAATTGAAGGAAAAGCTATTAGGGGCGGGTTCATCATAGCTGATACCCGAAGTAGGGCAAGTATAAAATTGGGAATAAAAACGCAGTTGCTCTTGCTCATCAATCACCAGAAGTGTGCCTTTACCTTCTTTGAGAGCTTTTTGAATAGAATCATTTAGGCGGAAATCATCTTTTGCTTGCAGGCGGTCAATAAGAACCTCAATATCGTGAATTTTGTAGCGGTCAAGTTCTAATTTGGGAGAAATTTCTTGAATTGTTCCGTCGATACGGGCTTTCAGATAGCCTTTTTTGGCAATTTCGGAAAATAGCTCTTTGTAGTGCCCTTTTCTACCTTTTACCAAAGGAGCAAGAATAGAAATCTTTTGATTGGCATAGGTTTGCAAGATGCTTTCTCGGATTTGGTCGGGCGATTGTTGAATCATTTTTTCGCCTGTAACGTATGAGTATGCCTCACCTGCACGTGCAAAAAGCAATCGTAAGAAATCATAAATTTCGGTAAGCGTTCCTACCGTAGAGCGAGGGTTTTTGGAGGTCGTTTTTTGTTCAATGGCAATAACAGGGCTTAAACCTTCAATTTTATCAACATCAGGGCGTTGCATCTCGCCAATGAACCCCCTTGCATACGCTGAAAAGCTTTCCATATAACGCCTTTGGGCTTCGGCAAAAATCGTATCAAAAACAAGCGAAGATTTTCCACTACCACTCACACCTGTTACTACTACTAACTTCTGACGAGGTATTGTAAGGTCTAAATTTTTCAAATTATGCTCACGAGCACCATAAATTTCTATTAGCTCTTCCATAGCCGATTTTTTTCCAAAACGCTAAATTAGGAAAAAAGTTTGAAGCGACAAGCTACTCTCTGGTATAGAAACGCAAAAACCAAATGTCTTTGTAAGGTTTCTGGCAAGTAGGAGGGGTTTCGGGAATTTCTTGTACTGCCACATCTGCTCTACAAGGGTTTGAGCGTAGCAATTCTTTTTTGCCATAATATTCCACCCAAAAGCGTACATAAAAAGCCTCTTCTGAAAGGTAATTATTCTGATTTTTATTCAGCATTGCTTTTACCTCATCAACTATCTTTTGATGATGCTGGTATGATTTGGGGTCGTAGAAATCTTGTATTTCTCGCCAAAACTGAAAAAATGAACCCGCAAAAATAAGCACTGCCACCAAATAAAGTCCTGCTATTTTTATTTGGGGCAAAAAATGGCTCAATACCATTGCTACTGCCCAGGCAAAGAAAATGGCATAGTATGTCCAGACACGATAAAACGGGAAAGCCTGCATCAGGCAAATAACCCCCAGCGTTACTGCCGTAGAAATTACCAAAAATTGCCAAATCTGCTGATGTGTGCGATTGAGCGTTTTTTTCCAAACAATCCAACTACCAAGCATACTTACTACTGCAAAAACTATGAAAGAAACGTATTTCGGTAAGCTCACAACATACCAAACAGATTCTCGCAAAGAAATGGGTAAAATGTAGCTAAAAAACCATTTGCTATCGTAATCTTTGGGTGCAACGTTTTCATTGCCTAAAAGGGCATTTTTGCCGCTATACGCTAGCACGCCTACATACGCTACATATACGCAAGCCGAAATCAGCAAACCTACCCAAGCAAAGCGATAAAGCAAACTGAAAGGTATCTTTTTTCGTAAAATTTGCCAAAGCAAAAAAGCATAAAACGAAAGCATTGCATACAAAAATACAGGCACAGCCCAAAATCCAAGCACACAAGCTAAGCCAAAAAGCCACAAATACAAAGAATGATAGTTTTGTAGATACATTAGCAAAGCAAAAAAGGCAATAAATATGCACAAAGCCTCAAACATATACGCCCTGCCTTGTACAGAAAAAACAGATTGGCTAAATCCCAAACCTGTGAGCAGAAGGGTTAGATAGGCTATCTGAAAGCCACTTTTACGCAAAAAAAATACAAAAACTACTGCAAGTAGTCCCCAAAAAGATAGGATAGAAGTTAAGCGTAAGGCAAGCATATTATCGGAGACGAAAAAGTGCCAAAAATAGGTTGTCAGGTTGTAGAAAAGGTGATTGTTTGGCACAGGATAATGCGTAAGCGTAACCGAAGCCCCTTGCGAAGCGAAAAATAACCAAGAAAAAGCCTCGTCCATAGCCAAAAATATGTTTTGGTACATAAAAACTTGGTGAACTGCAATGGCAAGCAAGGTAAAGACCAGCAACCATTTCTGATTTTTTGAAAGAGTGCTAAAATCTTGCTTAAAAAGCGTATAAATGCGGTTTAATTCTTTGATACCTTCCTGGAAATGTTTTTGTATAGTTTTTAGCAAAGCCCAAAAGATGATTTGGAGTGCCAAAACTAAACAAAGGGCGATAGATAACCATATTTTAGCCTGCTCGTAGGTTTGAGGGCTGAAATGCTGTTTGGCAAAGAGATGATGTCTGAAAATTCCTTGATGTTTCTGTAAATAAGTATTTAAAATTTCAGTGTAGCTGGTTTGCCAAAACCAAAGCCACTCTCTAAACAAATATACACTGATAAAAATAGAAAAAAGGGCAAAAGCGACAATTTTTATGTTAAATAGTTGTTTCATTGGTTTTTTGCTACAATGATACAAAAAAATTAAAAACGAACCTGTCTAATTTATGAAGGCGGGTTTGAAAAGTTTGGGCTTTGAAAGTTTTGATTTGAGCTATACTTCTGAACGTTTGAGTTTCTTATGCTTACAATAGTATTTTATGTAACTGATTAGCAAATTTTTACAAAATTTTATACAAATTTTTTTGAAAAAAATTTGGCTA
>FWPU01007595.1_pt1 | contig 11052 bp, 10 predicted proteins | sample 2228361 | NCBI WGS metagenome assembly FWPU01 (sample SAMEA103939777, study PRJEB20133) | metagenome | reverse complement strand
GTGAGTATTCACTTCGCAGCGTGGCGCTCGACGCAAGAATCGAGGCGCATGATCTCTCGCAGTGGTCCGGCGCGCTGGGTGGGCGGATTCCGTCACTGCGCGGGAGCGGAGCGGTGCGTCTGTCGCTCCGCGGGCCGGTGACGAACCCGTCGCTGACGGCCCGTGCCGCGTTCGACCACTTCGCCCTCGGGCACCACGGCGCGCGCGGGCTCGTCGTCGACCTGGCGGCGCCAGACGTCCGGCGGCCACTCACGGCCGATGCGCGCATCCGGGCCGAACGCGCAATCATCGACGGCCGGACGCTGTGGCAGCCGCAGGTCCAGATCGCGCACCGCGGTGGGATGCTCACGTTGCGCGGCTCGGTGCGCGGGGAATGGTCCGGCCGCATCTTCGCCACCGCCTCGCTCGATGCCGATCGGCTTGGAGCGCGCGTGAGAGCGTTGACGCTGCGCTTTCCCGCGGCGACCTGGACGCTGGTGCAGCCGGTGCGTGTTCGGCTCGGCGAAGGTGGCATGCGTACGGGGCCGGTCCACCTTCGCTCGGGGCGGCAGCGCGTGTCCGTCGCCGCGAAGCGCGAGACGGAAACGCTCGAGATGACCGTCGTGCTTCGGGCGCTCGACCTGGCCCGATTGCCGGCCGGCGTCGTTCGACCGCCCGTGCCGCTCGGGGGTGACGTGTCGGGGACGATTCGTTTCCGTTCTGGTCCGCGCAGCCGGTGGATGAACGGAGCCCTCGAGCTGCGGAACGGGCGCGCCGAACCTCCTCTCGATGCCGTCGCGTGGTTCGGAGCCCGCCCGGAAGAGCTGCGCGTCGACGTCCGCGCCGAGCGCGCCGGCCGTTCCCTCGCCGTGGTGCGCGCGCGTGCGAATGCGAGTCTCGCCCGACTGTTCGACCCTGCGGCCGCAACCGACGTTCCGTTCCTGCTCGCCGTCGACCTCGGTCCGGCGTCGCTCTCCGAGCTCGAAGGTCTGTCGGGCCGTGCGGAACGGCGGCGAGGCGTCGGTTCGCGAATCCCCGAGGGCATCGCTTCCGGTCGGCTGACGTGGCGTGGGACGATGTCGGATCCGACGCTCCGGGCGTCGGTGGCGCTGCGCGACCTCGGCAACGGAGCGCCCCGTGGCGACATCGGGTTCGAGGGCGAGTACAGGGCGGGAGCGGCGAGCGGGACCCTGACGTTGCGCTCGGACGGCGGCGGAACGCTGCCGAATGGCCGCCGCAAGGACCTGCAGGCGCTGGACGAGCCGAAGAACGTGACGTTCGTGCGCGATGGCGTCCCCCTCGAGCCGGTCGGTGCGCGCGAAGGCATCGGAGGCTCGGGCCAGCGGCCGCGCCATGCGGTGCGCATCGTGGCGGTGGCGCCCCGAAACGTGTGGATTGCCTCGAGCGACTTCGAGGCCGAGGTCGGCACGCGCGAGCTTGGGCTCGACGCCGGGGCCGAGACCGTCCTCTTCGGCGAAGTGGATCTCGTGCGCGGCCGGGCCGACATCCTCGGCCGGCGGTTCGAGCTCGACGACGAGTCGGAGCTGCGGTTCACCGGGCCTCCGACGCGGCCCCACTTCCGCGTTCTGGGCAAGCACGTCAACGAGCGCGAGAACGTGAGCGTCCTTCTCCGCGTCACCGGCCAGCCGCCGGCGCTCGAGGCGAAGGTCTCGTCGGAGCCGGCGCTCTTGGAGACGCCGATCTTCACGCTGCTCGCCACGGGGCGGAGGTCGCTCGAGCCGGGGGCGGGCGTTTCCGGGAGCGCCGCGGCGGCCTCGGTGCTGGGCGGTTTCCTCGCGCGCCAGCTCAGGAGCGCGCTCGCGGATCGGCTCCCCTTCGACGTGCTCTCGGTCGAGCCGGGCGAGGACGGCCTGGGCGGAGCGACGTTCGAGGCCGGGACCTACGTCGGCGACCGCCTGTACCTCGGCTTCCGCGGCCAGGTCGGCGTCGACGACACGCGCGGCGAGAACACCAGCCAGGTCGAGCTCGAGTACCAGCTCTCGCCGAAGTGGTCGCTCGAGGCAGTGTATGGCGACGCCCGGGCCGGCGGCGCGGACCTGGTGTGGACCAGGGAGTACTGAGGCCTGCAACGTTCGTTCGTCCGCATTGCGCCGACTGCCCGGCCGATGGCGCGCACATGGCCGGTCGGTAGATTGCCCGGCCCATGATGACCCTCGATCAGACGGCCCCGGAGCTGGAGGTGGTGACGGAGTTGGACGGCGCATGGCGCGTACGCGGCGCGGCGACGCGGTTGAACGCGGTGCGGAGGGCGGCGTTGTCGTTGCGCGAGCGCTTCGCGTCCGAGCCGCCGGTCGAGAGCGTCGGCACGTTCGACCTGCTGACGCTCGCGTACCCGGTGCGTTGGGGTTACTGGGGCGCGGCGATGGTGCCCGTGCCGTACGTGCTCTTGCGGCACCGCGCGTTGCTCGTGCAGTTCCGACAGCGCGGCGAGCTGAGGAACCTCCTGTTCAACCCCACGCTCGTCGAGGGCGTGCTGCGCGCGCCGTACGTCGAGGCGCAGCGGAAGCGGAAAGGCCTGTGGGGGCGCATGTCGGTGCGGGTGCACGAGGCGCTCGAGCCTCAGCTTTCGCGCGGTGGCATCGCGCCCGACGACATCGACTACGTCGCCTTCGACCACCTGCACCTGCAGGACGTGCGCGGGCTCGTCGGAAAGGCGAACGGCACCGCTCCGCGCTTTCCTCGCGCGCGGCTGCTCGTGTCCGCTGCCGAGTGGGACGAGTGGGACAGCCCGATTCCCTTCCACGCCGCGTTCTACGTCCCCCGCGGGAAGGACGGCGTCGACCCCGATCGCATCGTGCGGCTCGAGCGCGACGTGCGCCTCGGCAACGGCGTGTACCTGGTGCGCACGCCCGGGCACACCGCCGGTCACCAGACGCTTTTCTTCAAGACCGATCGCGGCGTATGGGCGACCAGCGACAATGGCATCAGCGCCGACAACTGGGCGCCACGGGCCAGCCGCATCCGCTCGCTCTCCGGCCGCGCCAAGGACCAGGGGCTGGAGGTGCTGATGAACGTCGCCACGCCCGAGAACGGCCTCGACCAGTACACCTCGATGGTGCTCGAGAAGACCGTCGTCGACCCCGCCCGCGAGGACGCCGACTTCCCGCAGATCTTCCCCTCGTTCGAGGCCACCGCGTCGGTGCTGACGCCAGGGATGACGCCCTTCACCTTCGGCCGGGTCGAGCACGGCCGGCGCATTCGCTCGTCCGAGCGGGGCACCAAGGCTCCGCTGCGGCCCATCGAGCCGATGCGCGCGCACCCGGGCTGACCGGGCTCAGTCGGATCGCCGCGCGAGGAACCACCCGCGGCCGCGGGCGACTTCGCTGAAGCCGCTCACCTCGCGCCAGAGCCGCTCGTCGACGACCGCCACGGGCGCCCGAGGAAAGGTCGGATCGATCCGGGTGGGCGCATCGAGCGACGTCTGCCAGGGGACGAGCCGGCGCTCGGCGGCCATGCAGGACATGATGTCGAACTCCGCGCGCGGCGAGACGACGAGCACGTTCGTCCCCGGCGGGATTCGGGAGAGCTCGGCATCGAACGCGGCGTACATCGCGCACGGCGGGTACATGACGAGACGATCGATGCCGGCGGCGACAGCGATCGCGGCGGCGGCTGCCAGGGCTCCCGCGGCGACGACCGCCTGTCGCGCGCGCGAGGGTGGCGCGAGGAGCCGCTCGAGCCACGGTCCCACGCCGATGCCGCAGAGCGCGGCGAGGAACGGGTAGACCAACAGCGTGTGGTGCCAGATCTTCCGCACTGGCACCGACAGCGCGAGCAGGGCGGCCAGCACCGCGAGCCAGAGAAGCTGGCACGCGCGGCGCGTCTCCGACGTCGCGGCGAGTCGCTGAGCCCACGCGCGTGGTCGGTCGAGCGCGACGACGACCGAGGGCACGAGCAGCGGCAGCCACGGCCAGAAGCGGCCGGCGACGGTCTTGAAGGCATAGAGCCGGTCGAGGCGGCCGTCGGAGCGCGCTCCGGTGGTCGAGTCGACGACCTGCCGGACGAAATACCCCTCGAGCCAGTCGGCGCGGACGGCGAGAAAGATGGCCACCGGCAGCGCCGCGACCAACGCGGTGAAGATTCCCGCCACCAGCGTGCGCCAGGAGCGATCCACCACCGCGCGCGCGACGGCGGCGGCGCAGAGCGCGACCAGCCCGAAAGGGCCCTTCACCGCGGTGGCGCCGGCGGCCAGAAGACCCGCGAGCAGCCAGCGACGCGCTCCCGGTCGCCCCAGCAGCACTGCGGCGGCCGAGGCCGTGGAGAGGGCGGCGAGGAGCGGGTCGAGCAGCGGGTAGCCCGCGTAGTGGAAGAACTTCTCGGTCGTCCCCAGTGCGACGAGGGCGACCACGCCGGCCCAACCTCCCGCGAAACGCCGCGCCAGGAGCCCGGCGAGAAGCACGACGACGACCGAGAAGAGCAAGAAGAGCGGCCGCAGCGACGCTTCGCCGAGCAGGTGAATGGCGGCGGCCATGACCCAGAACCCGAACGGCAGGTGCTCGTAGAACCGCGGGTGCACCGTGGGCAGGTACCGCAGGTCGAGCCAGCGCCCATCTTCGACGATGTTCCGCGCGACGACCTGGTAGACCTGCGCGTCGCCGATCTCCGTGTGCCGGCCCCAGCCCTGCGTGGCGAGGATGACGAAGGCCGCCATCGCGAAGCAGGCGGCGGCGGTCGGCTTCAGCGAACCCATCGAGGAGGATGGCGGTAGAGCACAGGAATCGAACCTGCCTGGGAACGCTCTCACGCCCCCACACCGGTTTTGAAGACCGGGCCGGTCACCAGATCCGGAAGCTCTACCGTGCGCCGACCATTAATGGCGGATCGTCTTCGACACCACCTCGGCCTCTTCGGTCATCTGGTAGACGACGGGCACGCCCGTTTCGAGCTCGAGCGCGACGACCTGCTCGCCGGTCAGACGGTCGAGCTTCATGATGATCGATCGCAGCGAATTGCCGTGGGCCACCACCAGCACGTTCTTGCCCTGGCGCAGGTCGCCGCAGATGGCCCGGTCGAAGAAGGGGAGGGCGCGCCTGGCGGTCAGCTCGAGTGACTCGCCGTTGGGCGGGGCCACGTCGTACGAGCGCCTCCACAGCTTCACCTGCGCCTCGCCGTAGCGCTTCGCGGTCTCGACCTTGTTCAGCCCCTGCAGATCGCCGTAGTGCCGCTCGTTGAGCGCCTGGTCGCGGATGACCGGCGGCTTCTGGCGGATCTCCTGGAGCACGATGTCGAGGGTCTCGATGGCGCGCGAGAGCACGGACGTGTAGGCGACGTCGAACTTGATGTCGCGAATGTGTCCGGCGGCGCGACGGGCCTCGTCCCGCCCCCTCTCGGTGAGCGGCACGTCGACCCAGCCGGTGAAGCGGTTCTCCGCGTTCCACAAGGACTGTCCGTGGCGAATCAACACGAGCGTCGGCATACCGAAGAGGTGCATAGCGCGTCCGCCGCCCGACCGCCAGGCGAAGGGAAGCCCGACAGGGCCCCCCTAGTGCAGCGGCGCCTCCGCGGCCGAGCGGCGCCTCCGCGGCCGCGGGCGAGCCGGTGAACGAGAGAATCTCGCTGGCCACCTCGTGCGGCCGGTCCACCATGGCGAAGTGCCCGCCCCCAAAGACGCGCACGAGGTGCGCGGTGGGAAGGTCCTGCGCCAGCCGCACGCCCCAGTCGATGGGCAGCAACGCGTCCTCCTCGCCCCACAACACCAGCACCGGCACGCGGATGCTCCACAGCGCCGGCGTGAGCTCGGTGGTGAGGCTCGTGTTCAGGGCCGAGGCGCAGCGGATCAACGACCGCTTTCCGACCTCGGTGGCGTACGGCGCCAACAGCCCGTCGACGAGATCGCCCGGAGGCGGCTGCGAGAATCCGCGGCCGAGCATCGCGCGCAAGAGCCGTTCCACCGCACGCGCGGAGAGCCGCCGGTCGATTGCGGGCGCTCCGAGCTGGTGCATCGGCTCGATCGGCCAGTTGTCGTAACAGACCGAATCGATGAGCACGAGCCGATCGACCCGGTCGGCAAAGCGCACGCACGTCTGCAACGCCACGCCGCCTCCGATGTCGTGGCCGACCAGCGTGGCCCGCTCGATGCCGAGCTCGCCCAGCCATGCGTCGATGAGCTCGGCCTGGCGGGCGATGGAGCGATCGAACCGGTCGGACTTGTCCGAGAAGCCGAAGCCGGCGAGGTCGGGCACGAGCACCCGGTGCCGCGGCGCGAACGCCGAGAGGAGCCCACTCCACAAGAATCCCCACGTGGGAATGCCGTGGAGGAGCACCAACGGAGAGCCGCCGCCATGGTCGACGTAGCTCAGGAAGCGGTCGCCGATCTCGGTCACCTTCTGCAGGCGCTGGCATTCCCTGAAGATCATGGGGCCGGTACCTCCGCGGGCTCACCCGGAAGGTGGGGCGGGTAGGGCGAGCGTTCGAGCGTTTTGCCCAGCACCTCGGCCGAGAGCAGCGCCACGTTCAGCACCAGCGGCGGCGCGATGGCCTCGAAGGTCGAGCTGATCTCCGAGAACGCCTCGACGTCCTCGCCGAGGGACGACAGCGTCTCTGGGGGCAGGGCCACGGCCGCCGGCAGCTCGCGGCATGCCGCCCGGCTCGCGTCCAAGAGCGCCTGCGTCGCCCGCGCGTACTCGCCGCTGCGGGCGATGGGCTCGAGCGCGCCCCACGCCGCGTCGAGGTAGTCGGGCCACAGCGCCAGCGTGCGGTAGACGCTGCTCGGCTCGGGCAGCTGCATCACGCGCTGGATGCGGCCCAAGAGCTTGCGCAGGTGGCGATCGGCGGGGCGCTCGCTCACCATCTCCAAAGGTGCCATGCGCGGAGGCGCTCCCCGGCTCAGGGGCACCACGTCGGCGCCGCGGCCGATCGGCTCGCCGTCCAGGCGCAGCCGCACCAGCGACGCGAGCAGCAGCAGCTTCGGAGTCGGGTAGTGGTGGAGCTCGAGCGCTCGACGCAGTTGGAACCGCTGGCTGTCGCCCAGCGCCAGGCCGGGCAGCCCGCGCAAGTCGCCCAGAGAGCGCGACCTCCGGGCGGCGTCGGCCCTGAGCGCGTCGGCCAGCTTCTCGAAGGCCATCGAGCCGACGTTGGTGCGCACCGCCCACCAGACGGCGCAGAACGTCCGCTCGAAGCGGCCCATCGAGCCGAAGACACTGCCCGGCGCAAAGTGCTCGGCCGGCCTCGCCCGCCTGGAGGGCGCTCAGCGGTCCTTCGGCTGGAGCAGCGCGATGGTGGTGGCCGACGGCGTGCGGTCGCCCTGGTAGAGCGGGCAGCCCACGCACGTCCAGTTGTCCCAACCCTGCTTCAGCACGTGCTCGAGGCAGACGTTGTAGTTGGGGCAGAACACGTCCCGCTGGACGAGCTCCTCGCCGCGGGGCCTGCCATCGACCTGCTGCGGAGATGGTTTCACGCCCCTGAAACGGACGGGCGCGCCAATCTCCTCCGCAACGCGTGGGGGCCTGCCCGGCCGGACGCTCAGCGGGCGTAGTGGAGCAGCGACATCACATCGTAGCCGGCGAGCTGCTTGCGCCCGTTCAAGAAGTCGAGCTCGACGACGAAGCCCAGCCCCTGCACGTCGGCGCCGAGCGAGCGGACGAGCTCGAGGGCGGCCTTCGCCGTGCCTCCCGTGGCCAGAAGGTCGTCGACGATGAGCACGCGCTGTCCGGGCTTCACCGCGTCCTTGTGGATCTCGAGCGAGTCGCTCCCGTACTCGAGCTCGTAGGTGATGCGCGCCGTCTCGGCCGGCAGCTTCTTCGGCTTGCGCACCGGTACGAAGCCGGCGTTCAGCCGGTAGGCGAGGGCGGGCCCGAAGATGAAGCCGCGGGCCTCGATGCCCAGCACCAGGTCGACGTTGCGGTCGATGAAGTGCTCGGCGAAGGCGTCGATCAGCGTGGCCAGCCCGCGCGCGTCCTTGAGCAAGGTGGTGATGTCGTAGAAGAGGATGCCCTTCTTGGGGAAGTCGGGCACCTCGCGGATGAGCTGCTTCAGCGGCTCGCAGTCGATGCAGCGCAGGTCTTGCACGGCGCGCGCTCCTGTTTCAAAACCGCGCCGAGGGTAATGGATATGGGTGGGCCGATGAAGAACATCGTGGTGGGCGTCATCGGAGGCACCGGGCTCGGCGAATCGCTGGGAGCGCTCGGCACCGGCGAGGCCGTCGACGTCGACACGCCGTTCGGCAAGCCATCGGCCAAGGTGGTGATGACGGAGGTGGAGGGCGTGCGCGTGGCCCTGCTCGCTCGCCACGGCGACGGGCACCTGTTCAATCCCTCGACCGTGCCGTACCGGGCCAACATCTACGCGCTGAAGAAGCTCGGGGTGACGCACGTGCTCGCGTCCGCCGCGGTGGGGAGCCTCAGAGAGGAGATCGCCCCGAGGCACCTCGTGGTGCCGGACCAGGTGATCGACAAGACGTTCCGCCGCGCAGGCACCTTCTTCGACGACTTCGCCGTGCACGTCGAATTCGCGGCGCCGTTCTGCTCGACGGTGCGCATGCTCATGCTCGAGCAGGCCAGGGACGTGAAGACCACCGTGCACGCGAAAGGCACCTACGTGTGCATGGAAGGCCCGCAGTTCTCCACGCGCGCCGAGAGCGAGCTGCACCGCGCGTGGGGCGCTCATCTGATCGGCATGACCGTGATGCCCGAGGCCAAGCTCGCCCGCGAGGCCGAGCTGTGCTACGCGCTGGTCGCGCTGCCGACCGATTACGACTGCTGGCGGCAAAAGCCCGAAGGGCTCGACCAGCAGGAGCTGGTGAAGGAAATCCTCGGCAATCTGAAGGCGGCCACCGAGCGCGGGCTCGATTTGATCCGCCGCACGCTGCCAGCCATTCGCGACCGCGCCGTCGAGGGCTGCCCGTGCCAGTCGGCGCTGGGCCGCGGCATCTGGTCGGACCGCGCGAAGATTCCGCCAAAGACGCGGCGCCGGCTGTCGGTGCTGCTGAAGAAGTACCTGCCCGCGTGAGCCGTCCGACGCGTGGGCGCGACGCCGGCGGCCAACGAGCACGGCCGGTGCGCCAAAGACTCTCGCGCCGAGAGCGCCTTCAGCGCGAGCTCCACCCGGCGCTTCACTCCAGCCCGCGTTCCCACAGGTCCTCCTCGTCGAGCCCGATGAGATGCCCGACCTCGTGCATCAAGGTGATGCCGATCTGCTCGATCAATTCCTCGCGCGAGCGGGCGAAACGCTCGAGGTTGCGCTGGTAGAGGACGATGGACGCGGGGAAGTGGTCGTATGCGTTCGAGACGCTCCGCTCGCCGACGGGGGTGCCTCGGAAGACGCCGAGGATGGTGGGGGAGAGCGGCGGGCGCGAGGAGACGAGGTCCTCCTCCTGTGGAATGTCCTCGACCGAGATGGTGACGTTCTCCAGGTACTTCTTGACGTGGTGGGGCAGCTTCTCGACGGCGGCCTCGAGCGCGCGGTCGAACTCCTGGTCCGACAGCCGCACCGGCGGAGGAAACTCGTCGGGCGAGAGCCGTTGCGCCCGCTCGAAGCGCTTCTTCGCCTCGCGCAAATCGCCCCGCCGCTCGGCGAGAAGGCCGAGGTAATGGTGCGCCCACGGCTCGTCGGGCTCGTCCTGCGCCACCGCCTTGAGCTCGCGCTCGGCTGTCTCGAATCGGCATAGCTCGAAGAGGGCGATGGCCCGCTCGAGCCGGGCGTCGATGGAGCCCGGGTCGAGCTGCAGCGCCTCGTCGAAGCGGTGGAGCGCCGATTCGCACTCGCCGAGCTGGTTCAGCCCGATGCCCTCGAGCAGGAGCAGCTCGAACAGTAGATCGCGGTCGTCCTTGCCGATGCGCTTGCGCGCGCGCTCGCACAGCGAAACGCCCTCGTCGACGAGCTCGCGGTCCTCGCCCGGGTGGCAGATGAGCAGGTCGGCCGCGCCGAGGAGGATTTCCGGATCGTCCGGAGCGACCTTCAGCGCCTTGCGGTAGCTGGCCTCGGCCTTCTCCACGTCGCCCAGCTCGAGGTGGGCCGCCGCCTGGTAGTGGAGCGCCTCCGGGCAGCCCGGATCCTCCTCGAGGATGCCGGCGGCGATGGCCAGCACGTCCTCGTACCGCTGCTCGTCGAATGCACAGGCCGCCTCCTCGAGCCGTCGTGCGTGGCCGTTCTCGGGCGGCCGCCTCGCCGTGCGCGCCATGGCGGACGATCTACTGTGGCCGAACCGGGAGAGTCGAGCGCGGAGCGTGCCGGTTCCGACCGACCTCGACGGAACGGTCGGGCTCTGTTACGAGTCAGCCGTGCCGCAGGCGCCCACCAAGGTCTTGATCGTCGATGACGATCTCGACGTGTGCACGCTCATCGCGCGCTTTCTCACCAAGCACGGTTACGTCGCGCTCACCGCTCCCGACGCGGTGCAGGCCAACGAGGTGCTCGACCGCGAGGACATTCGGCTGGTCATCACCGATCTGATGATGCCGCACCTCGACGGCATCCGCTTCACCGAGCAGATCCACTCGAAGCCCAGATACAAGGACCTGCCGGTCATCCTCATCACCGCCTACCCCTCGGACGAGCTCGCCGACAAGGGCATGCGGCGGGGAGTGGCGCTCACGCTCCCCAAGCCCATCGATTTGAACCGGCTGCTCGACCTGGTCGGGTTCGCCACCTCCTGAACCGCCGCTGTTGACATTCCCGGGCAAGACCTTAGTTTGGCGCTCGCCCAGGCCGAGTGCTAACGGCCGACGCCCGTGAACGGCGGCGGGGTGAAGGCCCTGCCGGGGACAGAGATTCAAGCAAATCCGGAGGTTACATCGATGGCGGCGAAGGAAATCTGGTTCCATCACAACGCTCGGGACGCCATTCTGCGCGGGGTGCGCATTCTGGCCGACGCGGTGGCAGTGACGCTGGGGCCGAAGGGCCGGAACGTGGTGCTCGAGAAGTCGTTCGGCTCGCCGACGGTGACCAAGGACGGTGTCACCGTGGCCAAGGAGATCGAGCTGCACGACAAGTTCGAGAACATGGGCGCGCAGATGGTGCGCGAGGTCGCCAGCCAGACCTCGGACAAGGCGGGCGACGGCACGACCACGGCCACGGTGCTCGCCCGGGCCATCTACGAAGAGGGCCTCAAGCTGG
>FWPU01011286.1_pt1 | contig 11053 bp, 10 predicted proteins | sample 2228361 | NCBI WGS metagenome assembly FWPU01 (sample SAMEA103939777, study PRJEB20133) | metagenome | reverse complement strand
CGCACGAGGTGGGCGACCTGTTCGCCACCGTGCAGGTCCAGCTCCCCCGCCGCCTCACGCCGGAGGCCCGGCGGCATTTCGAGGCGCTGCGGAAGCTCGAATCCGATCACTGATTCAACGCATCCACCATGAACCTGAACCGACTGACCGAAAAAGCCCAGGAAGCCGTGCTGGCGGCCCAGCAGCTCGCCGAGCGCGGCAACCACCCGCAGCTCGAGCCCGAGCATCTCCTCGTCGCGCTCGTCGAGCAGAGGGACGGCATCGTCCCCGCGCTCCTGCGGAAGATGAACCTCGACCCGGCGCGCGTGCTGGCCGCGGCCCGCGCCGAGCTCCAGAAGCTGCCCCAGGCCTACGGCGGCGCGCAGCCGACGCTGTCGCCGCGCTTCCGCGCCGTGGCCGACGCCGCGGCCGCCGAGGCCGAGCGCCTCCAGGACGACTACGTCAGCACCGAGCACCTGCTGCTCGCCCTCGCCTCGGAGCCGGGCCGGGCGCCGGCGGCGCGCCTCCTGGCCCAGCATGGCGCCACGCGCGACGCGCTGCTCTCCGCCCTGGCCGCCGTCCGCGGCAGCCAGCGCGTGACGGACCAGCACCCCGAGGGCAAGTACCAGGCCCTCGAGCGGTACGGCCGCGACCTCACCGACCTGGCCCGCAAGGGCAAGCTCGATCCGGTGATCGGCCGGGAGAAGGAGATCGAGCGGGTGATCCAGATCCTCAGCCGCCGTACCAAGAACAACCCGGTGCTCATCGGTGAGCCCGGGGTGGGGAAGACGGCCATCGCCGAGAGTCTGGCCCAGCGCATCACCGAGGGTAAGGTGCCGGAGATCCTGAAGGACCGGCGGGTGGTGACCCTCGATCTGGCCTCCGTGGTGGCGGGCTCCAAGTACCGGGGTGAATTCGAGGAACGGCTGAAGAAGATCATGGACGAGATCCGCCACGCGGGGAACATCATCCTTTTCATCGACGAGATGCACACCATCATCGGGGCGGGGGCCGCCGAGGGGGCCATCGACGCCTCCAGCATCCTCAAGCCGGCGCTGGCCCGGGGGGAGCTGCAGTGCATCGGGGCCACCACCCTGGACGAGTACCGCAAGCACGTGGAGAAGGACGCCGCCCTGGAGCGCCGTTTCCAGCCCATCACGGTGGAGGAGCCCACGGTGGAGGAGGCCATCGCCATCCTCAAGGGCCTGCGCGACCGCTACGAGGCTCACCACCGGGTGGAGATCACCGACGCGGCCATCGAGGCCGCGGTACGGCTGTCCGACCGTTACATCGCCGACCGCTTCCTCCCCGACAAGGCGGTGGACCTGGTGGACGAGGCGGCTTCGCGGGTGCGCCTGCGGGCCTTCGTAGCCCCGCCCGACCTCAAGAACCTGGAGGACCGCCTGGAGCAGATCCGCAAGGAGAAGGAGGCTGCGGTCCAGGCCCAGGAGTTCGAGAAGGCGGCGCGCATGCGCGACCAGGAGCAGAAGGCCCGGGAGGAGCTGGAGCGCCTCAAGGCGGAGTGGCAGCAGAAGAAGGTGACCGACAAGATAACCGTGGGGGAGGACGACATCGCCCACATCGTGTCCAGTTGGACGGGGATACCGGTGAAGCGCCTGGCCATGGAGGAGTCGCAGCGGCTCCTCCGGCTGGAGGAAGAACTCCATAAACGGGTGGTAGCCCAGGACGAGGCGGTCAAGGTGGTATCGCGGGCCATTCGGCGCGCCCGGGCCGGGCTCAAGGATCCCAAGCGGCCCATCGGCTCCTTCATTTTCCTGGGCCCCACCGGGGTGGGGAAGACCGAGCTGGCCCGCGCCCTGGCGGAGGCTCTCTTCGGGGACGAGGATGCCATGGTGCGCATCGACATGTCGGAGTACATGGAGCGTCATACCGTCTCCCGGCTGGTGGGAGCCCCGCCCGGCTACGTGGGCTACGAGGAGGGCGGCCAGCTTACCGAGGCGGTGCGGCGCCGCCCGTACTCGGTGGTGCTCCTGGACGAGGTGGAGAAGGCCCACCCGGAGGTCTTCAACATCCTCCTGCAGGTGCTGGAGGACGGCCGGTTGACCGAGGCCAAGGGCCGCACGGTGGACTTCCGCAACACGGTGATCATCATGACCTCCAACGCCGGGGCCCAGTTAATCCGCCGGGAGACCGCCCTGGGCTTCCGCGCCGCCCGCGAAGAGGAGCGCTCCTACGAGGCCATGAAGGAGAAGATCATGGAAGAGGTGAAGCGCATTTTCCGCCCCGAGTTCCTCAACCGGGTGGACGAGATCATCGTCTTCCACTCCCTGGCCGAGGAGCACCTTACCAGGATCGTGGAGCTGATGCTGTCCAGGGTGGAGGAAAGGCTGAAAGAGAACGGCATTTCCCTGGAGGTTACCCCGGCCGCCAAGCAGCGGCTGGTGAAAGAGGGCTTCGACCCCGTATTCGGAGCGCGCCCGCTGCGTCGGGCCATCCAGCGGCTCCTCGAGGATCCGCTCTCGGAGGAGATGCTGGAGGGCAAGTTCAAGTACGGGGATACGGTGCTGGTGGACGTGGAGGAGGATAAATTGGTGTTCCGAAAGAAACCGGCGGGACCCACGCGGGAGGAGAAGGTATCCACGGAGAGGGCTTGATGTGGTAAAATGGTAAAAGAAACCTTACCACCCGGGCCGGCAAGGAGGACTACCGCCGATGGCCAGGGCACGGATCCGTTACTTCTGCACCTCGTGCGGGTATGAGTCGCCCCGGTGGCTGGGCCGTTGCCCCGGCTGCCGGGAGTGGAACAGCCTGGCGGAGGAAGCGGTGGCCCCGCGCCCGGCCCGCCGGCCCGCGATAGCCGAGGGGTCGGGGCCCTTTTCCATAACCCGGGTGGAAACCGGCGGCGAATACCGTATCGGCACCGGGCTGGGCGAGCTGGACCGGGTGCTGGGCGGGGGGCTGGTAGCCGGTTCCGTGGTGCTGCTGGGTGGCGAGCCGGGGATCGGCAAATCCACCCTGCTCCTGCAGCTTTCCCGCCACGTGGCCTCTGGAGGTCACCGGGTACTCTACGTGGCCGGCGAGGAATCGGCCCCCCAGGTGCGGTGGCGGGCGGAACGCCTGGGCTGCCTGGCGGAGGGCCTCTACCTGCTGCCCGAGACCGACCTGGAGCGCGTGGAAGGGGCCATCGCGGAAGCCAGGCCTGCCCTGGTGGTGGTTGATTCTATCCAGACCATGCATTGGCCCGAGTTGCCCTCCGCGCCGGGGAGCGTGGGGCAGGTACGGGAGTGCGCGGGCCGTTTGCTCCGCCTGGCCAAGACCACCGGGACCCCGGTGGTGCTGGTGGGACACATCAACAAGGCCGGCGCCCTGGCGGGGCCGAAAGTGCTGGAACATTGCGTGGACGCCGTCCTTTACTTCGAGGGGGAACACCACCACGCCTACCGTCTCCTGAGGGCGGCCAAGAACCGCTTCGGCTCCACCAACGAGATCGGTCTCTTCGAGATGACCGAGGGCGGGCTGGTGGAGGTCCCCAACCCCTCGGAGGTGCTCCTGGCGGAACGCCCGGTGGGGGTAGCCGGCTCGGTGGTGGTGGCCAGCCTGGAAGGAACCAGGCCGCTGCTGGTGGAGGTGCAGGCCCTGGTAGCCCCCGCCGGCTACGGGATGCCGCGCCGGATGGACACCGGGGTGGACTATAACCGCTTCTCCCTTCTCCTGGCGGTACTGGAGAAACGGCTCGGCCTGCCCCTGGCCAACCAGGATGCCTACCTCAAGGTAGCGGGTGGCCTGCGGGTGGATGAGCCCTCCACCGACCTGGGGATTGCGGTGGCGGTGGCGTCCAGCTTTCGCGATGAACCTTCCCATCCCCGCACGGTGGTGATGGGCGAGGTAGGGCTGGGGGGCGAAGTGCGGGCGGTCATACGGGCCGGGGACCGGATCAACGAGGCCCGGCGGCTGGGGTTTACCCGGTGCATTATTCCCGCGGCCAACCTCCGGCAGCCGATAGAGGGGGACCTTGAGGTAGTGGGGGTCGAGACGGTGGCCGAGGGGATCGCGGAGGCCCTGCGACCCGGGGAGAGGTGATGTTTTTGAGCCTGCAGAAAACCTTGCGCAGCCTGGCTCCGGGGACACCCCTGAGGGAGGGGCTGGAGTACATTCTGAGGGCCCGCACCGGGGCCCTGATCGTGGTGGGGGACAGCCGCCAGGTCATGGAGCTGGTGGATGGCGGCTTCAAGATGGACAGCGAGTACACCCCCTCCAGCCTCTACGAGCTGTCCAAAATGGACGGGGCCATCATCCTGAGCCAGGATGCCAGGCGTATAATCTACGCCAACGTGCAGCTCAACCCCGATCCAGCCATCCCCTCCCAGGAAACCGGCATCCGGCACCGGACGGCGGAGCGCGTCGCCCGCCAGACGGGGGAACTGGTTATCGCCATCTCCCAGCGGCGCAACGTGGTGACCCTGTACAAAGGGTCTTCTAAGTACGAGCTCAAGGACATCCCGTACATCCTCACCAAGGCCAACCAGGCCATCCAGACGCTGGAGAAGTACCGGACGGTGCTTAACCAGGCCCTGTCCAACCTGAGCGCCCTGGAGTTCGAGGACCTGGTTACGGTGGTGGATGTGGCCACCGTGCTGGTGCGGACCGAAAGGGTCCTGCACGTTATGAAGGAGATAGAGAGCTATATAGACGAGCTGGGCACGGAGGGGCGCCTGGTGAGCATGCAGCTGGAAGAACTGGTAGCGGACGTGGAGGAAGAGAGCAATCTCATAATCCGGGATTACTTCGTTCCCACGGATAACCTGACCCCGGAAGAGGTACGCCAGCAACTGGCCGAGGGTGCTTCCGACGACCTGCTGGACGTGGTGGCGGTATCCCGCATCCTGGGCTATGGCAGCAGCCTCACCACCCTGGAGCATTCGGTTTCCCCGCGGGGATACCGCATCCTGCGGAAGATCCCCCGCCTTCCCATGTCGGTAATCGAAAACCTGGTGCAGGGCTTCGGGAACCTGCAGCGTATTCTCGGCGCCTCCATCGAGGAACTCGACCGGGTGGAAGGTATAGGGGGGGTACGGGCGCGGGCCATCAAGGACGGGTTGCGGCGGTTCCGGGACCAGGTGCTATTGGACCGCCATATATAGGCATATATAACTCCAGTAATATAACACCGGTAATATAGCTCCGGTAATAACGAAGGGGGCCTGGCCTTCTCGGCGCCGGCCCCATGGGTTAAGACGTGATAATCTATTTCAGGAGAAGTTAAAGATACCGAGGGTGGTTATGCGCTGGTGTTCCTTAAGGAGCACGTCGTAGAGGTTAAGGTTAAGGAGGTTGCAGAGGGCGGCGAGGTAGAACAACTGGACGCCCAGTTCGGTTTCCATTACATCCTTGCAATGCTCGCACAGGTTTCCGTGCAGGTGGGTCTCCATGTATTGCGGGAGCTCTCGGAGGGAGATGTCTCCGGGAACCGTTTGCTTTCCGGCATCGATCTTCACACAGCCGCAGTTGGTAACGGCCTTGACCACGGCGCGGTTGGTTCTGGCGGTAGCTTCCTGGAGCTTGGAGAGAACGTCCAGCACGCTGCGGTGCCGGACCAGGCATTCCTCGACTGCCTCCTGGAATTCATCGCAAAGCAGGTCTTTCATACCCGGCTTTCCACCCCCGGTGACGTTGTCAAAGGCTGGTGGAGTAGACGGGATTCGAACCCGTGGCCTCTTGCGTGCGAAGCAAGCGCTCTCCCCCTGAGCTACTACCCCACCTTACATCGGCGACTTAATTTTATAATAGAGTGCTTGGAGCCGTCAAGAGAAACCGGGCTACTTTAAAATCTCTCGCGTGAAATTTCACGTTGACAGTAACAGGTTCTTATGATAAAATAAGTCGTTTTCTTGACATATACCTGCGCATGTGATATCCTGGGAAAGGGAAAAACTTTTTTTATTTCCGGGGGTGCACTCTCTGGTGTTTAACGTCGGCGACAAGGTGGTCTACCCTATGCACGGGGCCGGGGTCATTGAAGCCATAGAGGAGAAAGAGGTTCTGGGCAAAAAGCAGACGTACTACGTCATGCATCTTCCCATAGGGGAGATGAAGGTCATGATCCCCACGGGGAGCGTGGGGTGCGTCGGGCTACGGGAGGTTATCCCGGAAAACGAAGTGTTCAAGGTTTTCGAGGTGCTTCGCTCCAAAAAGAGCAAGATGTCTTCCAACTGGAACCGGCGCTACAGGGCTAACCTGGAAAAGATCAAGAGCGGTGACATTTACGAAGTGGCGGAAGTGGTTCGCAACCTGGTGCTGAGGGATCGGGAGAAGGGGCTGTCCACGGGCGAGAGGAAAATGCTGGACAACGCGCGGCAGATCCTCATCAGCGAGCTGGTTCTGGCCAAGGGCATACGCGCCGACCAGGCCAGCCATATCCTCGACGAGGTGTTTGCTTAGGGCCGCAACCTTGCGGTCGAGGCGTCCCCCACTTCCCGGGAGAACCAGGGAGTGGGGTAACGTATTTTCTCCAGCCTGGTAGGGGAAGCTACCTCCAGTCAAATCCATTACCTTGAAAAAGAGGACGGGCTTGTCATATAATAAGGTGAAGCATTTAGAGTTAGCAGGAGGTGATGGGTTAATGAGCAGGACCATCCGCTGGATGGCAGCGGGGGTGGGAATGGTCACCGGTTTGGCCTTGGGCCTCTACGGCCTGGAACCGTTGGAAGTGCTGTTTGAGGTTGACTTTACGGCAGTAGAAGGGATCGGGCTTATCACCCTGAATGCCGCCATTTTTACGGTTATCGGCTTTTTCCTGGCCCCCTGGGTCATCGGCCAGGCAATTAAGTTCACCGCCTGGTTGGAAAACCGCCTGCAAAAAACCCCCATGGCGGATATCCTTGCGGGGGCTATCGGTGTCATCATCGGACTTATTATCGCTAATTTATTAGGCTCCGCTTTTTCCTCTATCCCCTGGTTGGGGGTTATTCTCCCTACCCTGGGGAGCCTGCTGCTGGGTTATCTGGGCTTAAGCGTGGCCATAAAGAAAAAGGATGAACTCTTCGGGCTTCTAAATATCCTTCCCCGTCGGGGTGTCCGCGAAAGGTTCCCGCGGGTCCAAGAACCCTCTTCGCCCAAGATCCTGGATACCAGCGTGATCATCGACGGGCGTATCGCCGATATATGTGCGACCGGGTTCCTGGAAGGGCCCCTGGTGGTGCCCGGCTTCGTCCTGGAGGAGTTGCGGCACATAGCTGATTCTTCCGATGTCCTCAAGCGTAACCGGGGTAGGCGGGGCCTGGACATCCTCAACAAGATGCAGAAGGAACCGGGGGTCCAGGTGCAGATTTACGAGCGTGACCCGGGCGGGAACATGGGGGTAGACAGCAAGCTGGTGAGGCTGGCCAGGATGCTTCACGGCAAGGTCATCACCAACGACTTCAACCTTAACAAGGTGGCCGAGTTACAGGGGGTTCCGGTCCTGAACATCAACGAGCTGGCCAATGCGGTCAAGCCCATCGTGCTTCCCGGTGAAGAGATGGTGGTTAATGTTATCAGGGACGGGAAGGAATCCGGCCAGGGGGTTGGATACCTGGACGACGGCACCATGATCGTGGTGGACGGCGGGAAGAAGCACATAGGGGAAACCATCGGGGTTATGGTGACCAGCGTGCTTCAGACGGCGGCGGGGCGCATGATCTTCGCCAAACCCAAGGTTCCCGCCGAGAAGGCCATAAACTGAATGGGAGCAGCCAGCAGCCACGTGGAGGAAAGGGTAGAGGGCAGGCCTTATGTGGCGGCGGTGGTAGTGGCCGGAGGGGAAGGGAAACGCATGGGCGGGACGGTGCCCAAGCCCTACCTGGAGCTGGGAGGGCGTCCGGTGCTGGTCCACTCCCTGCAGGCATTTGAACAGGCCCCCGGGGTACGGGAGGTAATCCTGGTCACCCGTGAAGAAGACCTTGCCCTGGCCCGGCAGCAGGTGGTAGAGCGGTACGGCCTGGCCAAGGTTACAAGGGTGGTGGCCGGTGGACGGGAGCGCCAGGATTCTGTTTACCGGGGGCTGCAGGCCCTGGGAGAAGCGGTGGAAGTGGTCGCCATCCACGACGGAGCCCGGCCCCTGGTAACGGTGGAGATCATCGAGAGGGCCCTGGAGGAGGTCTGCCGGCACCCGGCAGTGGTGGTGTCCGTCCCGGTCAGGGATACCATCAAGGAGACCTGCGGGGGGGAGGGGGAAGGGCCGTGGGTAGCCGGGACCCTGGAACGGCGTAGACTTTGGGCGGTCCAGACCCCGCAGGTGTTTCGCCGCGACCTGGTAGAGCGGGCGTACCGCGAAGCCATGGACCGCGGTTTTTACGGTACCGACGATGCCACCCTGGTGGAGCGGCTGGGGGTAAGAGTCAAGGTGGTTCCCGGTTCCGAAGAGAACCTGAAGATTACCACCCCCTGTGACCTGGCCGTGGCCGAGGCCCTGCTCTGCGCCCGCCAGGGCGCCGGGGGTGGACCGGGTCCCGGGCTGGCCTGGAGGGTAGGTTTCGGGTATGACGTCCACCGCCTGGTTACCGGGCGCGTGCTGGTGCTGGGAGGGGTTGAGGTTCCCTCCGACCGGGGGCTGGCTGGCCATTCGGATGCGGATGTAGTTGCCCACGCGGTGATGGATGCCTTGCTGGGGGCGGCGGGAGAGAGGGATATCGGGGTGCAGTTCCCCGACACCGACCCAGACTACCGGGGGGCGGATAGCATGGTGCTGCTAAGCAGGGTGGTGAAGCTGGTGAGGGAGAAGGGATACCGGGTGGTGAACGTGGATTGCACGGTGCTGGCGGAGGAGCCTCACCTCGCTCCTTACATACCCCGGATGGTATCACGTCTGGAGAGGGCCATGGGGCTCGGGCCGGGGAGGGTAGCGGTGAAGGCCACCACCGGTGAGGGATTGGGCTTCATCGGACGGGGGGAAGGCATAGCGGCCTGGGCCGTGGTCGCCCTGGCGGCCGGCTGCTAAAACTTAGGCCGGCGACTTAACTTCATTATTATAGCCGCCTTTTAAGGCGGTTTTTGTTTGGTCCGTATAAATTTACCAGAAGCTATCAATAATAACTGGTGGCCTTTTTTAACGAGAAAGGGGGTATAGGGTGAAAAGCACCTGGAATCTGGTGGCCTGCCCGGCTATGGCCGGCCTGGCCCTGGGACTGGTATTGGTGGCCCTGCCGGTTATAGCCAGCAGCATCGAATGGCGGGTCGGCCCCCCTGAGGTACGGGGGGCCGGGGAGGTGCTGATCGACGGCCGCGTAATGCTGAGGCTACGGGCTGCCGCCGGGGGATACGACCCGCTGCAGAGGGCCAGGATCATTATGAACCGGTTGCAGGCACTGGCGGAAAGCGGCATTTCACCGGATGAGATACGGCCGGGGATATTAAACGGGGAAGTAGTGGTACTGGCCCGCGACCAGCTGCTGGTTACCGTGGATCGCGATACGGTTCAGCTAAACGGATCTAACAGCCGCCGGCTGGCCCTTCAGTGGGCCAACAACCTGCGGCGGGCCCTTGGCGCACCCCCTCTTCCCTTGAATCCGGTTCCCTCGCGCGGCGATGACCCGGTGGTAGAGATACATACCGGCCTGGCTTCCTGGTACGGGCCGGGTTTTAACGGGAACCGGACTGCGAGCGGGGAGGTTTTTAACCAGGCCGATCTGACCGCTGCCCATCGATACCTGCCCTTCGGTACCAGGGTAAGGGTCACCAACCTGGCCAACGGGCAAAGCGTTACTGTCCGCATTAACGACCGCGGGCCCTTCGTACGGGGAAGGATCATAGACCTTTCCCGGCACGCGGCCCAGGTGCTGGGCATTTCCGGCGTGGCCCCGGTAAGGCTGGAGATCCTCGGGAGTTGACATTGGCGATGGCCAAGGGATATAATAAATCACACAAGCCAAAAGGCAAGGAACGGGAGAAGTACGCCTCTGGGCCTTTCCAGAGAAGAGCCACCGCGGCTGGGAGTGGTTCCAAGGAACAGAGGACGGAAGTGCGCCCGTGAGCTGCGCCCCGAAAGCAACTGCCGGTAGGCGGCGACGGCAGGCGACCGTTAGCCACGCCAGGGCATAACCGTTATTACGGCGTGCCGTAAAAGAGGGATTGGCATCCCCAATCCGAACAGGGTGGAACCGCGGAACACCTTCCGCCCCTGGAAAACCGGGGGCGGAAGGTTTTTTTCAGCGTAAAATCGGGGAGAAAGGGGCTGAAGGACTCATGCTGGCATGGATCAGGGAGGAGATCCGGGTTATCTTCGAGCGTGATCCGGCGGCCAAGAGCGTGCTGGAGATCCTCCTTTGCTATCCGGGATTTCACGCCTTGCTGTTTCACCGCCTGGCGCACGCCCTTTACCGGCGACGCCTCTTTACCCTGGCCCGGTTCATTTCCCATATCAGCCGTTTCCTGACCGGGATCGAGATCCACCCCGGGGCCAGGATCGGGAAGGGTGTGTTCATCGACCACGGGCTGGGGGTGGTTATAGGCGAAACGGCAGAGGTGGGGGACAACGTGACCATGTACCAGGGGGTAACCCTGGGAGGGACGGGCAAGGAGCGGGAGAAGCGCCACCCCACCATTGGGAACAACGTGGTCATCAGCGCCGGGGCCAAGGTGCTGGGCAACATCACCATTGGCGATAACTGCCGCATCGGGGCGGGAGCGGTGGTTATCAAGTCTGTACCCCCCGACTGCACCGTGGTGGGCATTCCCGGCCGCATCGTGGTGCAGAACGGCCGGCGGGTCGACCAGGTTAACCTCGAGCACGGCAACCTGCCCGACCCGGTGGCCGACGCGCTGAACGCCATGCACCGCCGCATCCAGGAACTGGAGGCCCAGCTGGCCAGGCTGCGGGAAGAATATCTGCCGAAGGGAGTCCTGGGGGATGCCGGTAAGACTGCATGACACCTTGTCCGGGACCAAGCGGGCCTTCAAGCCCCTTAACGGTAACCGGGTAGGGATGTACGTGTGCGGGCCCACGGTATACAACTACTTCCACATAGGTAACGCCAGGCCTTTCGTCGTCTTCGACGTGGCCAGGCGTTTCCTGCGCTACCGGGGGTACCGGGTAATCTACGTGCAGAACTTTACCGACATTGACGACAAGGTTATCGCC
>FWPU01008340.1_pt1 | contig 11055 bp, 11 predicted proteins | sample 2228361 | NCBI WGS metagenome assembly FWPU01 (sample SAMEA103939777, study PRJEB20133) | metagenome | reverse complement strand
ACCCCGGGTTTCCCGCCAGCGGGGGGTTGGAATTGGAAGGTCATCCCTTCCAGGTTCTGGCGGACATTGTCAACCCCTTTGCTGGCAGCATACCTGCCGATTTCAGCGGTGTTGGCAATCAGGTAGTTGAAGCCGTTTGGATCGAGGCGCATCAGGGCAGGATACGCATCGCTGCCTTCTAAAACCAGCCGATTGGCGTAATCAGCGTTGAACAGGCGCGCCAGCACACGCCGGTCGGCGCCGCCAAAAGCAAAGATGGCTTTGTACATGCGCACAATGTTATCGTCGAAATAACGCGCTGAGCGCACGGGACCGACCTGTTCAGCATTGTTTCCATAAAATATGGCGTTGAAGCGCGTCAATCCGTTGTTCTGGTAGTAATCGAAGACGATATCAGCCAGGCTGATACCCCAAGGAGGCCGTTGGCCGCGGGGGAAAATTTGCACTTTTACCGCCACAGGGCGGCGTTCCAGCAGAGCCGGGTTAGCTGCCGGCAGACCGGTCAGAGGGTTTACATTCGGGGGGAAGTTTGCTGGCCCGTAATCCTGGGGCGGCAACGTGGCTGTAGGAACAGGAGTGTCTGTCGGCTGGATGGTTGGTGATGGCGTCGCCGATGGCTGCGGCGAAGCAGTGGCGGTCTGCGCAGGCGCTGCGATCGTATTCGTGGGCGTGCCTGGCAGTGGTGTGCTTTTCCCGGCTGCTGAGCAAGCGCTCAGCACCAGGGCGATCAACATCAATCCCAGCAGCGGTTTCCACAGGTTCATCATGGCGTCTCGTGCTGTTCGGATTGTACCATACTGCCAGCGCCGCTCTTTGTGGGCAACCCTGGGGGAACCGGCGATTGGTGCGGTGAGTGTTGCCAAATCGGATTCGTCTGGCTGGCTTGCAAATCTGGAGCTTTACCCTATAATTCACCCCATGGGGCGCGATCTTGTCGAAGCGAATACCAACCGGAGGTCGTTGCGATGGGGGGCGCTTCTGGTCGTCGGTTTATTGCTGACAGGCTGGTTGCTGAACACGCCCGGTGGCTTGCTTGGCAAAGCAGACGCGGTTGCCTACGCCGTTTGTCATCGTATTGATCTGCGTTCGTTTTATCTGGGCGAGCGCCAGTTGCCGTTGTGCGCACGTTGCACCGGGATGTACCTGGGTGCAATCGCTGGTTTGTTTTACCAGCAGGTGATTGCACGTCGCCGGGGAGGCGCGCCGGGGCGCATGCCCATTGCTTTCCTGGCGCTGCTGGTATTGTTCTTTATCCTGGATGGGCTGAATTCTTTTGCCAGTTTCTTCCCCGGTCTGCCGCTTCTCTATCCGCCACAGAACCGGTTGCGTTTGCTGGCCGGTTCTGGCATGGGGATTGCGATCGCTGCAGCCTTGTATCCGGCGTTTAACCAGACTGTTTGGGCGGATTGGGATCTACGCCCGGCTTTGCCTGGCCTGCGGTCGCTGGCGCTTCTGACGCTGTTCGTTGGATTGCTGGACTTGCTGGTGATGAGCGAAAACCCGTTGTTCCTGTATCCGTTAGCCTTGATCAGCGCCGCCGGCGTCGTGTTCGTGCTGATGATGGCATACACGATGGTTTGGGTGATGATCTTGCGGGCTGAAAATGCCTTTGTGCATGTCCGCCAGTTACTGTTCCCCGTGTTGGGCGGATTTAGCCTGGCGATGCTGCAGATCATCTTGCTCGATGTAGCCCGTTACTTTTTTACCGGTACCTGGGATGGTTTCCATTTGGGGTGAACGGTCGCCTGGTCAACTGCATCCAGGAAGGTTGAGGCTGGAGTACAATATTTATATGGCATGACGTGGGTTATTCTTGCATTCCGTGAAAGGATGATGGCATGGATGTCCTGACCGGTGTTTTTACAGCTTTTGGGCTTTCTGCCAGCGCGGGCTTGAACGCTTATATCCCGCTCCTGGTCATCGCGTTGCTCGCGAAGTTCACAAACCTGCTCAACCTCAACCCCCCATGGAATACGCTGGAGAGCTGGTGGATCATCGGCTTGCTGGTTGTGCTGGCTCTGGTCGAGTTCTTTGCCGATAAAGTACCAGCCGTCAATCACATCAACGATTTTATTCAAACCTTTATCCGTCCGGTGGCAGGGGCAATTGCCTTTGCCGCCAGCGCCCGAGTTATCACCGATGTTCACCCGGTAATTTCGTTGGCGGCAGGGTTGCTGATTGCCGGAGGTGTGCACGCGGTGAAGTCTCTGGCGGTGCGTCCCGCAGTAACGGCGACAACCGGCGGGGCGGGCAATGTGCCGGTGAGCATCCTTGAAGACGTTGTGTCGACGGCGCTATCAATCCTCTCAATCGTTGTGCCAATATTGATTGGTATGGTAGTGGTAATCCTGACGGCCTGGATTGTCCGCCGAATCTGGCGCCAGGGTGATAAAGCCCAGACCGTGTAGATGAGGCAATCCCCATCGAATAGCAGCAAGGAGGAGAAGTCATGACAGAAGAACCCATACCCCCGTCCGCTTATGAAACGGAACCGAGTCCGCCGCCGGTAGAGCTGCCGCCCCCAAAGGAAAAGTCCAATCGATTCCTGATTATTGCAATCGTTGTAGTAGCTGTGCTGTGCTGCTGTTGCATCGTTGCGTTGGCGCTAGCCTGGAACTTTGGTGACGCTGTATTAAATTGGTTGGGCATCACCTACTGAGCAAGAAATTGCCAATTCAGAATCGGCAGCGATAGTAGCGGGGATGGGTCATTCGCCCATCCCCGTTGCTGTAGATCGCATCCCCCTATCCTGGCCAAATCATCTGTCTGCAGCCGGGCGGCTAATTAATCGCCGGAATTGATTGGTGGTGGCTGGCCGTTAAAGACGAATAGTTTTTGTAACTCTTCCAGGGCGGCAAGGGCGGCTTCCCGCTCGCTTGGGGTGAGATTGAGAGCAGCGAATTCGTCTTCATCGAGCACGATCTGGCGTCCGTCGGGAAATACGAGCAGGTCCAAAGCCAGATCCACATAGGCAAGGTGGTCGTCGCCGATAACTGCTGGTTTGCTGATGTTGCAGTACCAGCCACGCAGTTGATCGTTTTCTCGGGAGTGGATCTCGAAAATGTTATACCAGCGCTCTGGAAAATAAGTCTCCACAAAGCGATCTCCCCGACAGAGGGGCATGCCATGCAACAGGCGATCCTCGTGATCGAAATATGCCTCAACCACGATGCGATCGGCAAGACGTTGCCGAACCAACGCCTGATAGCGCCAGGTTTCCTGAAGGTGGGTATTTAGCTTGATGACGGTGAGGCTGAGAGCCTCTGGCGCTGCCGCCGACATGAAACCAACCTTACTTTTCAATCGGCGCGTTGACCAGATTGCCCCACTCGGTCCACGACCCATCGTAATTCTTGACGTTTGGATAGCCGAGCAAATGGGTCAACACGAACCAGGTGTGTGAACTGCGCTCCCCGATGCGGCAATAGGCGATGATCTCCTGGTTTGGGGTGATACCCTGACTCTGGTAGAGTTGGCGCAACTCTTCCACCGGCTTGAACGTGCTATCCGCTTCATTCACCGACTGCGACCAGGGGATGTTAACGGCGCCTGGGATATGCCCACCGCGCGTGGCACCTTCTTGTGGGTAATTGGGCATATGCAACAATTCACCCGTGTACTCCTTTGGCGAACGCACATCCACCAGGGGCTTCTTCTCGTCGATGTGCTGGAAGACCTGGTCGCGGAAGGCACGAATCCTCAAGTTTGGCCCCTTGGCTTTATAATTCGTCCGCGGATACGAGGGAACTTCTCTGGTCAGCGGGCGATTTTCCAGAGTCCATTTGGTTCTGCCGCCGTCCATGATCTTGACTTTCTCATGCCCGTAATACTGGAAGAGCCACAAGGCATACGTGGCAAACCAGTTACTCTTATCGCCGTAGAAAACCACAGTCGTATCGTTGTCAATGCCAAGCTGAGAGCATAGCTGCTCGAAATCCTCCTTGGTGAGGAAATCGCGCCGCAGGGGATGTTGCAACGTGGTGAACCAATCCACCTTCACTGCTCCGGGGATGTGCCCGGTATCATAGAGCAACGCGTCTTCATCAGATTCGACCAGACGGATGCCTGGATCACCCAGATGACTGGCAACCCAGGCTGTATCAACAAGGTATTCCGGATGTGCATACTCGCTGGACATGTTTTACCTTCCTCCTGACACCTGTACCTGCCAATCGGTGCGATGCGATTCAATAGCCTGATATCTGCCTGAATAGCGCACCCACTAATTTAGATATTTATTATAGAAAATAATATAATTTGCGTCAAGGCGAAATGAAAGGTTGGATAGCCTCCTCGGGCTGAAAGCTCAGATCCACCATTTCTCCGACCGCCGGCAGGCTAACGCTGGAGAGGAAATCGAACGTCAGAGGCACGCCCGCGACTTCGATGACAACCCGACAGGTGCTGCCGCGAAAAGATTTCCGCACCAATCGACCTCTCAACTGGCAGGCGCCGTTGCGATTCAACTGAACGGCGTCTGGGCGAATCAAGATGAGCGCCCGCTCTGCCGGCGGCTGTTGCGCCGGCAGGTTGCCAATGGCGGTCTGGTAGAAGAGCTGCCCATCCTGGGAGACGACCAGCGCCGGAAGCAAATTGGTAAATCCAAGGAAGCGCGCCACGAAAGCGCTGTTGGGGCGACGATAAATTTCCAACGGCGTTCCAATCTGCTCGATCTGGCCAGCATTCATCAAGACCACGCGGTCCGCCAGGGTGAAGGCTTCTTCCTGATCGTGAGTGACGTAGATGGCAGTCTGGTGCAAATTGCGCAGGATGTCTGCCAGCTCTGTCAACAGGCGGTCGCGCAGATTACGGTCCAGCGCGCCCAATGGTTCATCCAGCATCAGCAGGTGCGGGCGCGGCGCTATCGAGCGTGCCAACGCCACACGCTGTTGTTCGCCTCCAGAGAGCGTGTTCACATCCCGCTCGCCAAAGCCTGCCAGCCCGACCAGCTCCAGAACTTCATCGACGCGAGCTTTGATCTGGTCGGCATGCCAGTTTGCCATGCGCAAGCCAAAAGCCACGTTGTCGGAGACATTCAGATGCGGAAAAAGAGCAAAATCCTGGAACATCAGCCCAAAACTGCGCTGGTTGGGCGGTATCCCATGCAGAGATTGGCCATTCCAGATCACCTCGCCCCGGTCAGGGATTTCCAGGCCGGCAATAATGGACAGGATGGTGGATTTGCCGCAGCCGCTGGGACCGAGCAGCGCCACAATCTCGCCAGGGGCGACATCGAACGAGACTCCAGCTACAGCGTGGATAGCGCCGAACGACTTGTAAATACCTCGCAGGCTGAGACCAGGCATGCTTTAGAACTCTCCAATCTCGGCAATGCGGAAGCGCTCAATGGCGAGCATCGCTGCGGCTGTGACCACCATCAGGATCGTGCTCAGGGCAAGCGCCTGACCGTAGTTCAGCGCGCCGGGTTGGGAAAGAAAACGGTAGATTGCCAGCGGAATGGTTGGATATTCCGGGCGAGCGATCAAGGCTGTAGCGCCAAACTCGCCCAGCGAGATGGAGAAGGCGAAGGCGGATGCGACCAGCAAGGCGCGTCCGACCAGGGGCAGGTCTATGTGACGCGCAATTTGGAGCGGCGCTGCCCCCAAAACAGCCGCCGCCTGATGTAGCCGCGGACGGATGCTGCGCAACGCCGGCGTCAGGCTGCGCACCACGAAGGGAAAAGCAACCAGGGTATGCGCCAGCGGCACCAAAAGCGGCGAGGCGCGCAGGTCTAAGGGCGGACGGCTTAAAGCCAGGATGAAACCCAACCCCAGGGTTACAGCCGAGGTGCCCAACGGCAGCATCAAGATCGGGTCAGCGATACGGCTCAACAAAGCCCCCACCCGGCGTTGCCCGTTGGTCTGTACTGGCCGCGCCAGCGCCCAGGCGGCAGGCAGCCCCAGGACCAGGGAGAGGAGCACTGTAGTCCCTGCATACAGAAAAGAGACCGCCACCGCCGTGGTGGGAGGAACGTAGAAAAGAGACTCGCGTCGGTTGATTGAGAGCTCGCGGTAAAAATCCAGCGTCAGGCCGCGAGCCACCTGACCGTACTGACCTCGCTCAGGGTCCAGGCGGGTGAAAGATCGCGCAGCCAACCCCACCAATGGCGCGACCAGGTATGTCATTAAGACAGCCAGGTACAGGCCGGCTGCCAGCCGCGTCGTCCAGGGGCGCAGCTGCTTCTGGGTGAAGGCGCGCGGGCGCAGGGAGAGCGGGCGAGTGATTTGTTGGGAGAGGCGCGAGTACAACACGGTGAAGCCCAGGGTGCAACCGAGCTGCAACAAGGAGAGGGCGGCTGCCAGCGGCAGGTTGAACAGGCCGATCGTCTGGTAATAGATTTCCACTTCCAGCGTGGCGAAGCGCGGACCGCCCAGGACCAGGATGACGCCAAAGGAGGTGAAATCAAAGATGAACACCAGCAGGGCAGCAGAGAGCACTGCTGGCATAATCAATGGCAGCGTTACATGACGTAGCGCCTGGAAGCGGCTGGCGCCCAGCACCTGCGCCGCCTGGGTGAAGCGTGGATCCAGGTGCGACCAGAAATCGCCAACCATGCGCAGCACAATCGTGGTGTTGTAAAACACATGGGCGGTCAAGATGGCAATCAGGGTATTGGTGAACTGAATCGGAGGCTGGCTAAGCCCGAACCATTCCATCAGCGCCAGGTTAACCCAGCCACGCGGGCCGAGCACGGCGTTGAAAGCGGCAGCCACCACCAGGGTTGGCATCACGAAGGGAATGGTGGTGAGCGCCTGAATGAGCGATTTCCCCCGGAAGCGATAACGCGCCAGCACGTATGCGCCAGGCAGGCCGAAGAGCAGGGTTAGCACGGTGGAAAGCGCTGCCTGCCAGATGGTGAACCAGAGTACGCCGCGCAAAGATGGCGACCCCAGCGCTTCGATAAAGGCGGCTGCCGGACCACCCTCTCCACGGGCAAAGCTGGCTTGCAGGATGCTGATTAACGGGTAAAAGTAGAACAGCCCCAGGAAGAGCAGCGGCGGCAGCCAAAGTAGAAGAGAAAGCTGAGGTCGGGCGAATGCCCTCAACGCAGGACGACTTCGGTCCACTCCTTGATCCATTTCTCCCGGTTGGCCGCGATTTGCTCCGGATCAACCTGAGCGGTTGCCTCCGGCAAAATCAGATGCTTTAAGAAAACAGGATCCAGCTTTGCCTGTGGGTTGACCGGGAAGACGAACATCTGCAGGGGCAAATCCTCCTGAAAGGTGGGAGAGAGCATAAAATCCACCCATTTCTCGGCAAGTGGTCGGTTCTTCGCCCCTTTGAGGATGCCAACGAATTCGATTTGGCGAAAGCAGGCACCGTCGGAGACAACCGCGGCGGTAGGAGCCTCTTCGATTGGGGTTTCGGCGTAAAGCACTTCGAAAGCCGGGCTCGAGTCGTATGAGACGACAATTGGGCGTGGTCCGCGACCCGAAGAACCGCTAAACTCAGTGTAGTAAGCGCTCTCCCAATCGTTCACGACGAGCACATCGTTTGCCACCAGACCTCTCCAAAAGTCCAGATAGCCGGTCTCTCCAAAATTGCCAACGGTGGCGAGCAGAAATGCCAGGCCTGGGGAGGAGGTTGCCGGGTTCTGTACAACAAGCAATCCCCGATACTCCGGCTTGAGCAGGTCTTCCAGAGACTGCGGCGGGGCAATGCCCTTCTCGGCAAAGTAGCCTTTGTCGTAGTTCAGGCACACATCGCCGTAGTCCACGGGTAAGGCGCGGTGCTGAGTATCTAAGATGAATCCTGCCGGGATGGAGGTCAAGAGGGGCGACTCGTAGGGGTCGAAAATGCCCTCATCCAGGGCGCGGCTGAGGAAGGTGTTGTCGACGCCGTAAAACACATCTGCCAGGGGGTTGTCTTTGGAGAGGATGGCTTTGTTAAGTGCTGTGCCGGTGTCGCCAGCCTTGAGGAACTGCACCCGGGCGCCGTGTTCACTTTCGAAAGCTGCCAGTGCGCCTTCCGAGATGGCAAACGAGTCGTGGGTCATCACCGTAAGAGTCTGCAACTCCGGCGGTCCCGCCTCCGTCGTGGGGGTTTCCGTCGCCGCTGGCAGGGTAGAGGCCGGAGTGCAAGCGCTCAGAACTAATACAAACAAGATTGTGGAGAGAAGTATTTTGGGAGTCATAGGTCACCTCCAGTGATAGAACCAATACCGTTAAACCTCCAAAGTTTATTTAGCTTTCCCAATCCGGTCCGAGATGGATAATCACACACAGCAGCAGACCAGCCTCGAGTTCAATTGCGGCTGATTCGGCCAGCAGCGTGTTGCTGATGCCGCGTGTACTGCCGAACGCCAGCGTCTCGCCTGCCAGGGGATATTCCAGGCCTGTGGTGCGTATCCCCACTGCGTCGCCGGCCAGCGGGATGAGCGAGAGTGTGTCGCCTGCTGCGCCGTACACGGTCAGGCGGTCGCCACCGCGTAACAACACAACTTCCTGGTTGCCGTCCAGCAGGCGCACCTGCGCGCCGGCAAAATCGTCTGCAGCAGGGAGGAGCAGGTTAGCCAGGGTCTGATCCCAACGCGCCCCCAGCGCGCCCAGCACGATGATCTCGTCTGCGCCAAGCAAGCGCGCATGCCGCACAGACAGCTCCAGGTCGGTGTAGTCTTTGCGCGCCGGGTGACGGATGACCTGAGAGCCGTCTGCCTGGAAGGTTTCTAGCTCCTGGGCGGCAAGTGAATCGAAATCGCCGATGATGTAATCGGGGGTCAAGCCCAGCAAGCGGCAATAGCGGGCGCCGCCATCGGCAGCGATGATGATGTCGCCGGTAGAAATGGCTGCGCGCGCTGCCGCCTGACTGGCGAGCACGCCGTTGGCGAAGATTACTGCGCGTGGTTTGGCAGACAAAGGACATCCCTCCTCAATGCTGGCGGAGGAGGGACGAAGGGTGAAAAATATGGGTGCGATTCCTCCGCCGGCATTATCCGGATCAGGTTCGCGGGTCGAGGGCTCTGGCCCTCCTCTCAGCCTGGCGACACCAGGCTCCCCGTGCAAATTGTGATGCTAGTATAATTGGGAAAAAGTGCTCTTGTCAAGTGTGACCTGAGCTGGGCGTTGCAAGGGAGAAAGCCAAAGCCAAAAATGTCTTGGGGAGAAAAGTAGAAGGTATTGAAAGAACACGGGCGTCAGGCATCTGTGTCGGTCCGACCTGCAGGATCAATCCATAGCAACCGGGAAATAAAGCATGACGAGATGGCTGGCATTCATTTGTTCGGTGGCCGTGTTGCTGGCAGCTCACGAGGCAGGGCATGCCGTAACAGCAGCGCTGTATGGTGAGTTTAAAGCGGTTCACTTCACACTGGTGGGTCCTGAAATCCAATACCGAACGCCGGTTGACAATCGAAGCGGCGTGCATTGGGCGCTCATCTCGGGTGCAAGCAACCTGGCGACAATATGCCTGGGATACGTGCTGTTAGGAATTGGCGAGCGGATCATCCGTTTGCCAAATCAGTTTCTAAAAGCGGTTCTCTTGTACCTGACCCTGATCGCGTTGCTGGCTGACCCCTTGAACTTGTCTCTGGGGCCATTCATTTACGGTGGTGATGCCAATGGGATAGCAGCAGGGCTTGGCATCCCACGCCTCTGGCTCCAGGCTGGGTGTCTGGTGATCTTGCTGGTGAACCGCGAGCTTGTAGCGCAAAAGTTATTCCCGGTGTATCAGGTACAGGTGAAGCACATCCTTCTACAACCGTGGATTCGATGTGGGCGCCAGAGCAACCGAGCCTGATAGCCTTTTCTCCTGATCTGCCAGATGGATGCCTGCACTGCGGTCAGGCACAATATTGTCAGACGATGCAGATGACTCAGTGAGGAATACTATGAAGGTCAAGATGGATGACCAAACATATCTCTGGATGTTTTTTGCGATTACATTTATCTCCTCTTGGATATTCTGGATCCCTGGCGCTTTGCTGGCGCATGGGGCACCAATGCCCTCAGCGTTTGAACGCTTCCTTACCAGCCCGTTTAATCCCGCCGCATTTGGCCCACTCATCTCTGCCCTGCTGCTGACCTTCCTGCAGGGAGGTTGGAAAGGGGTTGTTGTCCTGTTGAAGCAGGGCATAAAACTTGGCTCCAGGAAAACCTGGCTCCTGCTGTCATTTCTACTGCCGCCGGTTATCTATGGGGGAGCGGTGTTAGCCTCGGCGCTCGTTGGGGCAACCGATGTCGACTTTTGGCTGTTGTCCAATCCCATTTATGTCATCGTTGGCTTCTTTGTCATCCTGTTCACCGCTGGGCCTTTGCAAGAAGAGTTCGGCTGGCGCGGTTATGCACTACCGCGCTTGCAGTCTCGTTTTAATGCACTGCTGTCCAGCGTGATTCTGGGTATCCTCTGGTGGTTATGGCATCTGCCGTTGGTCTTCATTCCAGGTAGATTTATGACCGATAACCTGCTGCTGTTTGCCTTTCTCTCCGTGGAGATTGTGTTGACATCCATTCTCTTCACCTGGATCTATAACAACACTGGCGGTAGTGTTCTGGCTTGCATGCTGTTGCATGCCGCAATGAACTGGTCTATCTGGCTGTTTTTACCTGGAATGAAGACGAATTTTTCGGTTATTGGTTTAACCGTAGTGTTTTTAGCGATTGCGGTTATCGCAATCGTGTGGAGATGGGGCGCCAGCCGGTTAAGCCACATCGTGGATGAGCGGGTTCTTCCCCACCGCGCATAATGTGTTGACCAGTGTTGTGTTGCCAGTGTGCTAATCGTCCCCCAGTTCAATTATCGTACTCGCCTCTTCCATTCCTCCTTGAGCTGTAGCTGGCGCGGGCTTACGCCAGAGGCAAGGCTGAGGAAATCGTTGAGCAGACGGTTGAATTTGGCTGGCTCATCCAGCATGGGGAAATGCCCGCTGGCCTCAAATGTGATCGAATGAAAGTGCTCTGGCAGCTCGCGGCTGTCTTCGCGCCAGCCGCTTGCGAAGGCCGGGTCGCCGGCGCGCCGTTCCCCGCCGCCGGCGAGCGGGACGAACGGCTGACAGTACAGCACGAAGCGATCCTGCTCGAGCGCCTGGTTGATCACGGCGACCCAGTGCATCTCCCCGCG
>FWPU01012664.1_pt1 | contig 11057 bp, 5 predicted proteins | sample 2228361 | NCBI WGS metagenome assembly FWPU01 (sample SAMEA103939777, study PRJEB20133) | metagenome | reverse complement strand
CTTCTCTATATTTTGTTAAAATATTACTACTCCACTTAGCGATAGAATAAAATTATGTTCTACACAATATTTTAATTTATTATGATTGATATTTTTGGGTAAACTCCCGAAATATTTAGTTTGACAGTTTGTATAAAAATAAGATAAGCTTTTAATAATATATACAAATAAGGAGTTAAGAAAAATGATGAAGAACAAATTAATTATCTCAATAATTATAATCATATTATTTATAGGAATATCGATAGCAGATGAGCTATACAATGTTAGGATAGAATTTAACAAGCGCATAAAGATGAGGGATGGATTAGAATTATCAGCTGACATATATAGACCGGATATAGAGGGTAAATTCCCAGTAATATTATCAAGAACTCCATATAATAAGAATAGTGCACGCGCATTAGAATTTGGGAGATATTTTGCATCAAGAGGTTATGTATATGTTGAGGTAGATGTTAGAGGAAGGGGAGATTCAGATGGTGTATTTATTCCATACATTAATGATGGTTTAGACGGATATGATACAATTGAATGGTGTGCAATACAAGAATGGTCAAATGGAAAAGTAGGGACAATAGGTGGGTCTTATTTAGGAAGGATACAATGGTTAACTGCTATTTTACAGCCGCCTCATTTAGTAACGATGATTGTGTTGGTAACACCATCGGATCCTTTTGTTGAATTTCCAACAGGATTACCCATTCCAATGGATATTAGCTGGTTTCATTCTACATCAGGAAGAGTAATGCAGAATATGGATGCTGTTGATTGGACAAAAATTTACTATCATCTCCCTCTTTACACGATGGATGAAGCTGCTGGTCGTTTTATCCCGCGCTGGAAAGAAATGATAGAACATTCTAAATTAGATGATTGGTGGGAACCTTTACGTTATCAAAATAAATTTGAAAAAGTTAAGGTACCTATTTTTCACATTTCAGGGTGGTATGATGATGAACAAATTGGAACACCGCTCAATTACATAGGTATGACTACAAAAGGCGCTACAGAAGATGTTAGAAAGAACCAAAAATTGCTAATGGGTCCATGGCCTCATGCTATATTAAGAGCACAATCTAAATTAGGTGAAATAGAATTTGGACCTTCTTCTATTATAGATTTTAAAAATTATTTTTTACGATGGTTTGATTATTGGTTAAAAAATATTAACAACGGTATTATGGATGAAAAACCTATAAAACTATTTCTAATGGGTTACAATATTTGGCTCGAAGAAAATGAGTATCCGCTTAAAAGAACTAAATGGACGAAATTTTATTTGCATAGCAAAGGTAAAGCTAATAGCTTGTATGGAGACGGTAAATTATCGCAAGAAGAACCTAAAAATGAACCATATGATTTCTACACATATGATCCAAATAATCCAGTTCCTTTTATTACTGAACCTTCATATGCTCAAATAGGTGGACCTGACGATTATCGTCCAATTGAAAGGCGCGACGATGTCCTTGTATATTCAACAGAACCTCTCAAAGAAGATATTATTATATGTGGTCCAATAAAAATGATATTATATGCATCATCATCTGCTCCCGATACAGATTTTACTGCTAAATTACTGGATGTATGGGAAAATGGTTTTGCACAGAGATTAACAGATGGTATGATACGTGCTCGCTTTAGAGAAGGGATGGATAAACCATCTATTATTACGCCTAATAAAATATATTCATATGAAATAGATTTATGGAATACTTGCCAAACTTTCAAGAAAAATCATCAAATAAGAATAGAAATATCTTCCAGTGCATTTCCCAAATATGATAGGAACCCAAACACAGGTGAGGAGCTCGGCAAAACTACACGATTAGAAATAGCTAATCAAAAAATTTATCACAACCACAAATATCCATCACATATAATTTTGCCTATTATCCTAAAAAAATAATCTAATTTTAAGGAGAGTAGTTATGAAGTATAAGAACATTATATTATCTCTTATAATTATTTTTATAATTTTAGCAATTTCTTTTACTGCTGAACTGAATGAGCAAGAAAAAGAATGGTTATCAAAAGCAAATAGGTATGACAAAAATGGTTGGATTTATATTCACATAGAAGGTAAGCCTTTTGAACGCGGTTTTCAACGTGGATACCTAACTGCAAATGAAATAGAAGAGCTTAAAAATACATTATCTTATTTAACAAAATACGAAACTGGTAAGGATATAGATTTTTTTATTAAAGCTGCTTCTGAATTATTTAAAGATAAGGTATCAGAAGAATATATAGAAGAAATGAAAGGGATGGTAGAAGGTGCTGTAAAAGCTGGTAAGAAGATTACATATGAAGAAATGTTATTAATGAATGGATTTATAGATATTTTATGGCATTGGTTTCCACAGCAAAAGGAAATGGAAGCATTAAATTTAAAGCCTGGTCCCGGATGCAGTGCTTTTATAGCAACAGGAGATGCTACAGTAAATAAAAAAATAGTAATGGCTCATAATTCATGGTATCATTATGGATTATTGCGCTTCTGTAATCAAATAGTAGACATAGTTCCTGATAAAGGGCATAGAATATTAATGCAGTCATGGGGACCTTCCATTTACAGTGGGACTGATTTTTTTATTACCGGAGCAGGATTAGTTGGAACTGAAACAACGATAGCCGATTTTAAAGGTTTTAATCAAGAAGGTAAGCCAGTATTTGAACGAGCAAGAAAAGCTATGCAATATGCTAATAACATAGATGAATGGGCTAATATAATGATCGAAAATAACAACGGCGCTTATGCAAATTCATGGTTAATAGGCAACATTAATACTAATGAGATAGCTCGTTTAGAATTAGGATTGAAGCATCATAAATTTGAAAAAAAGAAAAATGGATACTTTATAGGTTCAAATGTTCCTGACTCTCTCGAAATACTTAGAGATGAAACCACAGGCGTATGGGACGATGTTAGAGATTTTAAAATAGCAAGAAGAGTTAGATGGAAACAATTAATGAAAAAATATTACGGAAAAATAGATGCAGAGATAGCAAAAAAAATGTTATCAGATCATTACGATGTATATTTAAAACAAGAAATTCCATCATGCAGGACTATATGTGGGCATTGGGAATTAGACAATGGTATGGTACCAGGGACATTAAGTGCATATTATCCGGGTGGAGCAATAGATGGAAAAGTTTTAGATGCAGATTTGGCTAAAAATTGGTCTTTATGGGCAAAATGGGGTCATTCATGTGATATTGAGTTTAACGCTTCAAAATTTATAGAGGAAAATCCTCAATATGATTTTTTAGAAGGAATATTGCCAAATCTACCAATACAACCCTGGACTTTATTTATTTCTGATAGTCCTCCTACAAATTAAATGCATTAATAATAAATTTTGCCATTTGACCACGTGAAACATTTGAAGCCGGGCAATAAAGTGAAGGACCGCACCCAGATATTACTTCAATATTATAAAGCGCTTCAATATAAGGACAGAAGAAATTAGTAGCAGGTACATCATTAAATAAACCTTGACATGAATTAATGGGGCAAGAACCCGGCATGCTTGCTTCCATCGCTAAACAAACAAATTTAGCCATTGCCTGTCTGGTAACATTATTATCGGGACAATAAAGTAAAGGTTCCTGGCTGCATCCATTTACAACACCAGCATTATAAAGTGCTTCTATATATTCGCAAAATGGATTGGTAGATAAAACATCTCCAAACATCTCACTACAACCAAATGTAAAGCACGAACCCGGCGTCGCTACATTCATAGCATTACATATAAATTTAGCCATTGCTTGTCTGGCAACATTATTTGATGGACAATAATTATTACCACCGCATCCACTTGTTATATCCCAGTGTAACATAGCTTCAATATATTTATAGAAAATATGAGAGGATGGTACATCATTAAAGCTATTTCCTATATGAAAAGCTGTTGTATAAAGATAATTGGAGCATCCGGTACATTTCGGGAGCTCAGTAATTTTAATATCCCAATGTAAAGAAGGTCTATTAGAAGCAGGCGCTAAAATACTATAGCAATTTGTGCAGCTTTGAGTATCTCCTGAACTGATATCAGGATACTGAGCTAAATGCTGAATTAGATTAATAGGATCATAAGTAAATATTTCACCTGTAACAGAAGTAGCAATAACCGGACTAACATTTGTTAAAGTTCCTATAAGACTTACATTTTCGTTAGGTTCAATTAATCCATTATTATTGCCATTAGAATCATCTACAATAAGGTCAGATGCTTTTAACATAGGGATAGTTTGAGTGATACAATATTTTGCTCCATTATCTAAGAAGAAAATATCATTAACGCCGCCCCACACAATCATATCTTGACCTGTGAGTATAGCAGTATGATTACATCTATTGCTTGGTGCATTAACAATAGAAGTAGGAATCCATTGTGTAGCAGTTAATCTTGCGCCTGTATTAACGCATCCCGAGCCATCGTTACCGCCCCAAATTATCATTTCTGAGCCTGTCCAAACAGCAGTATGTGCTTCACGACCCGTCGGTGCATCTGTAATTATCGTATCTGTCCATGAATCAGTCATCGGATCATAAATTCCTCCGGTATTAATATATTCCATTCCATCGAAGCCACCCCAAACAATCATATTTGTACTAGTCCAAACTGCAGTATGATTATATCTCGAAGATGGTGCATTAATCAACGAAATTTCTTCCCATTGATCGGTTTCTGGATTATATCTACCGCCGGTATCAATGAAACTTCCATTAAAGCCACCCCAAACAATCATTTCTGAGTCAGAAAAAATAGCTGTATGGTTTGCCCTTCCAGAAGGAGCATTATCAAGCGAAATATTAATCCATTGATCACTCACTGGATTATATTTACTTCCTGTATTTAAATATTCATTTCCATCTTCGCCGGCCCAGATAATCATTTCCAATCCAGACCAAACAGCAGTATGCGACTGACGTGCTGATGGTGGTGCTTCCAAGGATGTAGGAATCCATTTATCTGTAATCGGATTATATCGTGCTCCTGTAATCAAATATTCGTTACCATCGGAGCCACCCCATACTATCATTTCCTGCCCTGTCCTCACAGCAGTATGTCTCCATCTTGCCAAAGATGCAGCATCTAAACTGGTATAAATCCACACATCTAAAGAAGGATAGTACTTTGCACCAGTATCCAGATAATTAATACTATCTGCTCCACCCCATATTATCATTTCTACACCAGTCCATACAGTTGTATGATACCATCTTTCAGACAAATGATCGGTAGCATAAGTAGATACCCATGTATCATTATCCGGATTATATCTCCCACCAGTGTTAGTAAATTCGCCAAAATAACCTCCCCAAACTATCATTTCAGTATCTGCCCAAATTGCAGTATGTCTTAATCTGGGTATAGGCGCATTATCAGCCGAAATAAGCTGCTATGAATCAGAAATTGGATCATATTTTCCTGCAGTTTCAGGTAAAGCACCATTAAAACCGCCCCAAATAATCATTACTGAATTTGTCCAGATTGCTGTATGGCGATACCGTCCATCCGGTGCATTCTCAGTCGAAGTATTACTCCAGGAATCATTTGTTGGATTATATTTCCCACCAGTATTAACAAAATCACCATTATCATCCTGTCCACCCCATACAATCATCTCTGTTCCTGTCCATACTGCTGTATGTCTCCATCTTGCTGAAGGTGCATTATCTGTACTTATTGGTAACCATGTATCACTTATAGGATTATATCTACCACCGTCTCCTTCAAAATTAAGTCCGCTATATCCACCCCACACTAACATCTCTTCATCTGTCCATACAAAAGAATGCAAGCATCTTGCAGTTGGTGCATTATAAGTAGAAATTTGTACCCAACTATTTGATACAGGATTGTATCTTGCACCATCATTATAAAAATAATCATATGAGCCATCAGTATAATAACCACCCCATATAATCATTTCATTTCCTGTCCAAACTGCTGCATGCCATATCCTTTTTGAAGGTGCATTCGATATACTAATGCTAGTCCATTCATCAGTAATTGGATTATATCTTCCACCTGTTTTAAAAAAGTCCATTGCATCATTACCACCCCATACAATCATCTCTGTTCCTGTCCATACTGCTGTTGCATTTATTCGACCGGAAGGCGAATTCATTATAGCAATTGGCTGCCAGGAATCAGTTGCAGGATCATATTTAGCTCCACTATTAAGATAGTTAGATTGTTCATCTAAACCAGACCATATTATCATCTCGCTTCCAGTCCATACCGCTACATGATTAGAACGCGATGATGGTACCCAGGAAACTTTTGACCATGTATCATCATCACATTCTCCAAAATTTATCTCCGGCAAATAATATTCATAAAATGATTTATCTATTTCTATATTAAATTGCTTTTTACTCTTTTCCCACCATTTTTCAAAAGAACCTTGATTATCATTAACAATATTTTCTCCTTTGTTATTCATTACTTCCGTAGTTTCCTTTCTTAAATCAATTGTCCTTCCTCTATAATCACTTATATAATTATTTGCATAGTAAATATCCCTTAACACCCTTTCAATCATAATTGGTTTAATTAAGCATTCCGCAACTAAATATGGATCATTACTTAACTCCTGCCAAAATCTCTTTAAGTATTTGAGGTTGCTTAGTATTTTTTGCTATACGATTTATTTCATTCTGGATTAGTTTACCAGAAATTGTTTTTCCTGTATAAAATTTAATAGCATTATCCATCCTTATAATATCTTCTACCTTTTCTCTCAATAGTTCATTTGATATAACAGAATTTAAAGAAGGTTTCGGTCGTTTATTTTCCTTAGGCCAAATTCTATGTCTCCAATAAACTTTTTCAATTGCAAATTGACAAGCTACCCTATCCTCTATAGTAATCAATGATTTCCTTTCTTTAATTGCCTCTTTCGAAAAAACAATATTACAAATATTTATTAAAATAGCAACAATAAATAATATTAATATTAATTTAACAATATTTAATATTTTCATAATTATTTCCCCTTTTTCTTTTAAATATAGAGATATTATTCTTTTAAAACAAAGGAGGGCAAGCAATTAATTCTTGCCCTCATACATTTGTTTAAAAATTAGTATATTAACAAGGATTGGTATCTTGAGTTGTTTTGCATGGATTTGAGCTTTGCGGAATTTGACCACCATCGGAGTCAAGTCCATAAGAACCTTCAGCTGTTGCATTATTAGGTACTACTAAATAATAATAGCTTGAAGTTGGATTTAGATCTGTATAAGTCGTATTTGTTGTAGTACAACTAAGTTGTGTATGGTTATATCCAGTCCACGGTAAACTACCACGATATATACCATAAGCATCAACATCACATGAACCACCTGGTGCCTGCCAGCTTAATACTATATTATTACCTGATTTTGATGCAGTCAAGTTATTTGATACTGCACCCGGTGCGGCAGCTCCTTGTGTGCAGGTTGCAAGTGCTGATACTTTTATATCATCAACATAGAAATTTTCAAGATTCATAGCATCATCCGAACCATATCTATATCTGAATAATAGATTTTGTCCAGCAAGCGATGTTAAATCAACACTATAGAAAGCAAAATTAGGCAATATATTACCGGTATAACAAGCTTGTGCCTGTCCTATACAAGTAGAAGTACTTGTGTTTGTTATAGAAGGATATCCCTGCATAGGTGTAGTTTTAGTCCAGCTTGAACCGGCATTAGTTGATAGTTGAACATCTACAGCATCCCATCCTTCTTCTAAATTATAAACTACATAATATTCAAGATAATAATAAGTCCCACCACTAAGATTTGTTGAAGGTGATGTTAAATATGAACAGAGATTATTTTGACCTGAGCCTGTATAATAACTCCTTGTTCCACCCGGGGTATGATTTCTTGCTGTACTAATTGTCCATTGTGTTCCGAGAGTCATTTGAGCTGAACCTGTATCCCCAGCATTATCAGAAAATAGCACTGTTTCAGGACCAGTAGGCGCTTCACTATTCTTAACCACATTTGTTTCAAAATTGCCACCATTGCAAGGACCACTGCCTCCTCCTGCTCTTGAATCTTCCGCTCTCACTACATAATAATATTTCGTTGCGACTGCTACATTACTATCAACATAGGAAGTCCCTGTTATACATGTTGCAATTTGATTTGTAGGTCCCGGTACAAAATCAGGATCTGTAGATTTATATATTGTATATTTAACATTCGGAAATGTTGAACAATTAGAAGTTGCTGAATCCCATTGAACAGTAAGTCCACATGTGGAAGTCTTATTATTTATTACCGCTTTTACTCCTGAAAAAGTAGGACTTAAAGTACAGGTACCTGTCGCTGTAGCTTGTGCACAATTAGAAAAATAAGATTCACAAGATGATGCATATATAGCTGTTACTTTATACGAATAAGTGGAACCTCCTGATACATTATTATCAACAAAAGATGTACTTGTTATGCAGTTAGCAACTTGTTCAAATGTACCACCTGGACAGGCTCCCATACTTCTATATACACTATAACAATTTGCTCCTGATGCAGCTGACCAACTTACTGTTATCTGATTATCTCCTGTTGCTGACGCTGTAACATTAGCAGGAGCAGAAGGTTGAGTGGTATCTGATACATCACCAGTAACTACCAATGCAAATTTTTGAGGTGGTTGCGGTACATTTATACCTTTAACTTTAATTTTCCATGTGCCAGTTGGTGGACTGCTTATCACTACTTGCTCAACAGGATTCCTATTATCTTGTGGATCACTATCGTTTGTAGTTTGAACAATATTATAATTCGAATCTAATGTTAAATGATAGTTTGTTGTACCAGCCGGATTAGTTACTTCAAGCATCAGATCATTGACTAAAGCAGGATTTGCATAATAAGCAGCCGGATAATCACTCCATACAAGAGTTACCTTTAAAGTTTGACTTGTACTATTATTTAATACATTATAGCATCTAGTCATACCTGTTGATAATCCATCACTAACATCACGAATCCATAATCTTCTCGTGTCCCCTGACAAAAATAAAGATTCATCTAATTGAAGGCGTCCCCATCCCTCTGTAATATTCGGTGGAGAACCAGTAACCCCTGTCATATCTACAGAACCATTTAACATAGTCGCTTTTATCAAAGCTCCTGACGGATTAAATCCATTAGCCGGGACAGGAGAACCTGTCGGATAATATCCATCAACATAATATTGACGTGTAATTAAACCATATCCTGCACATGTTGGCGTAGCCATTGAAGTTCCCGACATTGTAGTTGTTGAGCAATTATTTGAAGTATTACTCCCATCATTATTTGCCGATACAATACTTGAACCCTGACATATAAAATCAGGCTTCATTCTTTTATCATATGTCCAGCCTCTACTTGAAAAAGATGAAATACTGGTGGCTGAAGTTCCACGCAGACATGAACCAATTGTAGCATTGCTCTTACCTGTACCTGGTGAGCATATTGTAGAATTCGGAGCTGAAGTAGCACTATTGCCAGCTGCAAAAAAGATAGCCATATCATTATTTGACCACATAAATTGATCTATATCACGCGCATCTGCTCCATATAAATTACCCTGACATGGATTACCATTACAGGGAGCACCCCAACTATTTGTATGTACTCTCGCACCATCCGTATATGCTATCGTTAATAAATCATAAAGTGTTCCACATGGTAAATTAATAAACTCTAAATTCTCCCCAAGATCCTCTAAAACTACTTTTGAACAAAGCGCCATTCCATCACCTGCATCACCATTTCCTGAATTACATGCAGTAGCAAAATTATCCCCAACAAAGGAACCAAGTGTATGAGTCCCGTGATCATTCGATGAATTTCCTGCTCCTGGACTACCAGCCTGCCCACATGCTGTTGCATCCATTGCATAATAAATTATTGTCTTTCTCTCATTTGGATCCTCTGCTACATCTCCCCATGGAGCCTGTAAATCAAAAGGTGGTGGAAAATAAGTTGTATCCCTGAAATAACACATATCATAATCAAATCCACTATCCGAAATACCACCTATCTGACCCGTACCTCTTAATCCAGCTGTATACAAAGGATAAGAACCACTCGTAAATCTTTGATGTACCCATCTGCCTGCATCATTGAAAAACTCAACCTGTTGAAATATTTCTATGCCTTCAACCTCTTTCATGCTCGCTATTGCTTGAATTATTTTTGAAAATCTCTCTGCCCTAACTTCCATTATTATCCTCGTCGCATGTGGATTAATTATTTTGTTTATAAAATTTACTCCTTCCATATTCAATAATGCATTCTTCACATTTTCTCCAATTTCTCCGCTATACAACAAAACTGTTAGCTTAACCTTACCATTACGTGCGACTGAGCTAAAATCACCTGTCTGCAATAGCTCACGTATCTGACCCGCTAATTTAAAATACGGCTGCTGTACCCCTACCCAATATACAAACGGCAATTGCCCTACTCTCCTAACCTGATCTCTATTCATTTTTACTATATATGAATTGTATGGTACATACCACAATACTCTCTCAACATATCTTTCCAAATCTGCACGCCAAGACTCTAATATCGGACCTTTTAACTTTACAAGAAAATAATCATTCTCTGCAGCTTCATACTTCACAAATCCCTGCGGTATTCCTACTGCTATATTTCTTACATCTACCTGCAATCCATCATAACTTACATAAGGATTTACATCTGCAACATCACTCTTCATACCTTCAGCTTTAACCTGTACAACAAACAATCCTACCAATAACAACATAAAAAAAGTATACTTTAATATTTTATTCATAAAACCTCCTTATTTTTTTTCATCACTATTATACTCTTCCAATTAAAATATATTCAACTCTATAAAATAAAAATACATTTGTCAATACATTTTAATCCTTTACACTAATCTTTAAACCATTTTATCCTTTGTGCTCTCTGCCTCTCTGTGGTTTATTTTAATCACAGTTCATATGTCTGTTATTTTTGGGAAAACTCCTGAATTTTAATATGTTGCAAATAAATTTTATTTATTATATAAATT
>FWPU01012663.1_pt1 | contig 11057 bp, 9 predicted proteins | sample 2228361 | NCBI WGS metagenome assembly FWPU01 (sample SAMEA103939777, study PRJEB20133) | metagenome | reverse complement strand
ATTTACCTCGTCTTGGACCTCTGCATGGCTTGGTGCGGAGAGCGTTCCTTTTGGCTGCTACAGCGGCCTCGCACCAGACCGGCCCACGGGCCCAGCAGTTTCCCAGCCCCCAGCTTGCCAGGCCTGGGTCGAGGACGCCAGAACAAAGGCAGCCGAGGGCCTAGGGCCTGGCAATTTGTGGGGGCAAATGGCAGGGGCTACGGCCATTATATGATTCCGCGCCGTCGGCCCTGTACTCCCGCTTGCTCACATGCAACTGCCCTGCAGCAGCACTACAACCAGGTGTAACGTTACGGCCGGGGCAGACGGCAGCGGCCCTGGCCGCATGGCCCGCGAGTTGCTCTCCCTACGACGGCGGCAAGGTAATCGATCACGTGCCCCAGTCGCGTGCGTAGCGAAAATCGCGGTCAATCGTGCGGCTTGATATTTTCGCAATGACGGGCAGTCGCCGCTTGAAGTGGCTCAGGCGTACCATCTTCCAGACCCGTTTTACGAACGCAGCGTCGAAACCGGCCGCTATCGCCTCCTCGGTTGTCCAACGCCGATCCACCAACAACAGAAGCAGCCGGTCCACCTCATCGTAAGTGAACCCCAACTCCGCCTCGTCTGTCTGCCCGACCCAGAGGTCTGCCGTTGGATTCTTGCGGATGATCTCCTCCGGCACGCCCATATGCCGGGCAAGCTGGCGTACCTGCGTCTTGTAGAGGTCGCCGATCGGATTCAATGCGCAGGCCAGGTCCCCGTATTGCGTGCCGTAGCCGAGCAGCAGTTCCGTCTTGTTCGATGTGCCGAGCACAAGTGCACGCCAGGCGGCGCTCTGGTCGTAGAGGATCGTCATGCGCTCGCGTGCCATCTTATTTGCCCTCCTTAGCGTGGAGGCCTCGGGGAAGCAACGAAAGTACACGTCTATCTGCTCGCTTATCGGTATCTCAGGCGACTCGATGCCGAGCAGCTCTGCGACCATTTGGCTGTGCCGCCGCGTCTCCTCGCTCGATGTCTTGTACGGCATGCGCAGGCCCTTGACGTTGTGCGGCCCAAGAGCTGCTGCCGCAAGATAGGCGACCAAGGTGGAGTCGATCCCACCGCTCAGACCAAGCACGGCCCGCTCGAACCCGGCTCGGTGCACCTCGTTCCGGATGAAGCCGGTCAGAATGCGCTCTACCAGCTCGCAATCGATTGACAGGTCAACTCGTTCCGCCCCTCGCTCATTCATGACCATGTGCCACCCTGCCGTTGGTTGCCGCCGTCAGCTCGAATACTTAGCCGCCTTGATCCGTTGCAGCTCGGCAATGGTCAGCAGCAGCTTCTCGTCGCGAACTAGCGGCGTCTGGACCCTGGCGAAGCGAAGGTCCTTCAGCTCGATCTCGACCACGAGCAGCTCAGGCTCGAACAGACCGGCCTGTCCAACCGGCTGGCCATCCGGCCCGACCACTTCACTGCCGCCCCAAAAGCAGACGCCCTCCTCATAGCCGACGCGATTGGCGAACATGACGATCGCCGTAAGCGACCGCGCGTAGCAGCGCGCCAGCGTGCGCCAAGCGTCGGCCGACGCGAACTCCTTGCTCGTTACAGCTCGCACAGGTGAGTTCGAGATGCAAATCACGTAATCCACTTCGTCCGCACCCAGGATCGTGGCGCAGGACAGGTGCCAGAAGTCCTCGCAGACAAGCAAGCCGACCCGGCCGAACCGCGTGTCGAACGCCCGTATCCGATCGCCTGCCGCAAAATAACGCTGTTCGTCGAACATCCCGTAAGTGGGCAGATACACCTTGCGGTGCACGAAGCAGACCTCACCTCCTTCAATGTAGACGGCCGAGTTGTAAAACCTGTCTCGAGCGCTATGTTCGACTAGCCCCAGCACCAGCGCACGACTCTGAGCGGCTTCCGCTACTCGGCGTATCAGCGGCGAATCGAGCCGCTGGGCTACCTCCGGAACCATGTCGCGCAAGAAATAGCCAGTCAGCGACAGTTCCGGGAAAACTATCAGCTCAGCCCCTTGACCTGCCGCACGATCGATATGCTCCAGTATCATGTGCAAGTTCGCTTCCAAGTCGCCCAGCTTCGGAGCAACTTGAGCGATCGCTACCTTGAGCGGTCCCGTTCGTAGCGACATAGGCATCCGCCCTGTTCATTTGGCAACCAGGAACCAACGCCAGCTCATCCATCAATCGAGCTTGCCGTGCCGGCCAGGGCCTCGCTCGCGCTTGTTCCCGACCGCATCGTACCCTCGCCTGAGACAATCGTTTCCAAGAGCCTTGGACCGAGCTGTGCTCGAAACTGCTGCCCCTGGGCCCGTCTGGCAAACCTTCGCTAGCAGCACCGGCTCTGCTACGTATAATAATAGCAAAACAGTGGAGCCGACAGGTCCGTAGCCCAGGCCGATCGAAGTCGCAGCGGGCCGGCCAACGCTTCCATCCCGTGAACCCCGGCAGCGTTGAAGTTGCCGTGCGCGGCTTCCCTTACTGGCCAGGCTGAAGGGGCGATCTATGAAACCTGCTCAACTCGTGACAGTAGCTAACTTGCATTCATTGACCAAGGCGGAACTGCTCCGCATCTACCTGGAGCAGCAAGGCATACGCGCCTTCCTCGCCGACGTGGAAAGTGCGCGCGTTTGGGGCGGACTCGTTGAGTCGGTCAAACTGCAGGTGGAACCGGAACATGCGGAAATTGCTCGGAAGCTTGTAACCATGCGGCTCGAGGCGGATGAGCGGAAGCTGGCCGACGGTGAGGCGACTGAGACATTTGAGCAAAATGAGCGGGCATAGAATCCGGGCCGCCAGCGATCGGATGCCAGCGCCATTTGGCGGACCAGCGGGCAAGGTGGCTGCAACTGCCCGCGGGTAGCTCAACTACTCAGTTTGCCTTTCACACGCCGCCCGCGCCTTCCGTTCCTCTTCAGCGGACAGTTCCGGGTTCGGCGCCGTGTCGCCTGGCACTACTCCCGCAGCCCACCTTAACGCCGCAGCGAGCGATGCACGGTACTTCGCGTTCCTCCATACCTGTACGCTATGGCCTAGACTGATATAGGCGACGCGACCTCTGCCATACCGCTTCACCCAGGCTACCGGCACATGTGTTGGCTTCTTCAGGCGGGTCTTGGCCATGTTCAGGCTCATCAGCACCCGTACCTTATCCGGCTGCCAGTTTCTAAACCAGTAGATTTCATCTTGGATTGTAAACTCCTTGCCCCACGGTCGCGCAATGGGATGCCTGGTGTCATGTACCGTAACCACCACAGTCGAACTCGCACCCCAAGGATGGCCGTTAAACGTACCACCGATCATCTCCCAATACGGGCGATAATTGACATAGGTATCCGTCGCAGAATGGACGCCGACGAACCCGTGGCCCTGCTCCTTGAGCCAGATGTTCAGGAACCAATCGAGCGTCGCTTTCGGTATCGGCAAATCGCAGCTTGTGTAAAAGAAGACGACATCACACTCAGCCAGCCGCTCCTTTGTAAAATCTCGCGCGCTGTTCTGCGTCAGGTAAACTGTAAAATCACCGGTCTCTTGAGCCAGTTGCTTCAGCACCTGCTCTACCACGCATAATTCCCCAACAGGACGAATGACAGGTTCATGCCGAAATCCAGCACTTTCTGTCACGACGAGCACACGTATCTTGTCGCTTCCCGCCTGCTTGCCCTCGCCCGGGTGCATGCACGAAGCTAGCAGACAAGATAGGGCAACAAGGCCTGTAAGGAACAAACGCCTGTACATGTTTCGAATTCCTTCCAATAAGCAGGCACCAGATTCACATTGTATCTGTCTGACGCTGACCTATGGGCCATACATGTAGATGGCTGGGGCCGAAACTGCCACGATCCCGCTCAGCATGTCCGAAGTTCCCAAATCCAAAAGCCAGGAACGATATTCCTTGTTGCTTTAAGACTCGGACGGCAACGCGAATCCACCCTAACGCGACGCGTTCAAGGATGCAGATCGGGCCGCGGGGTTGAGTGGCTGACCCCGACCAAATCGACGGCTGTAATCCCTCTAGCGCGTGCCCGCTTTGCGCAGCTGGCCGGCATCACTGCAACCAGCGGATCCCGCTTGCCGAGCGGGCCCTCTCCTCTGCAGCTAATGTTGTCCCAGGTCAGGCGCGGGAGGCCGGTGATACTTTGGCTGCGCGCTAGCGGCAGTACCTTCACTGCCCGCCTCGCGCCAGGCTTACCAGCCCGCCGAAGCCAAACTCAGCCAGCAGCACCGTTGCATATGAGCCTGCCGGCAAGCTGAAACGCAGCTCAAGCCCGCTTTCGACCGGCAGGCAAACTAGATCGTCGACCCAGACAAGTATTGGGCGCCGAGTGCCTGCGAGCAGCAAGCCGAACTGGTCGAACTGCTCCGCTCCGATTCCAAACCGTTGCAGCACTTCCGCCTCGAGGACTCGAGCAGCCCCCTGCGCGCTCATCATTTTCCGGCCGAAGACAGGGCCTGTCGGCACGACTTCATGTTGTTCGTACCGCTGCTGGTCTGCCGCAGGTTCAGAAGAAATAAGCAGCCCGCCGCTCAGCTTCTTCAACACATCGCCGTCAACAACCTTGTGCAGTAACGCGCGCTGGACCCTCGCGCTCAAATAGTCATTGAACAGTACTGCTTGTCCGGCAGAAAGTAGCAACTTTCGTTTGAACCGGCTCGTGCCAGCCAACCTCAACAAAGCGCCACGGCCGCTACGCAGGGCAGCGATACCGTCCTTGGCGCTACTCAAATCACGCCCGAACCGCTGCGGGCCGTAGAAGTTGGCCAGACCATGTACTCGGAGCCACTTTGTTAAGGCCGCGGCCTGCTCAAATGCATTGTCAGGGACCTCACGGACAAGGATTTTAAACTTGTTGCCTAGCAAATGCCCAGTGCGGAGCTTGTGCCTGTGCGGGCACACTCGGAGCACGCTCAGTTGTTTGCTATCGAGCTGGCTCAGGCGGTCTTCTGCCGCCCGGGGCACTGAGACATACTGCCGCGCGATAGCCTGGCGGTCCTTGAGACCAGCGATACCGATGGCCGCTTCAGGCACCTGCAACTTCTTCGCGGTCGTCTTCACAAGTTCCTCGGCGCCGAGGCCTCGTTTTTCGATCCACAGGTAAAGATGCTCACCCTCCCCGCACGGCTCGTACGCGGGCACCTCTTCTACCTCAAAATCATCAATCCTGGCCTTAACTACGCCACCGATAGGCTGCAGTGGGCAGAGCCGCGGCGGTTGCGACACGCTCTGCACCAGCAGCTCCAAGTCACTTCGGCCCGCATGGTCCCGCATCGGACGCCAAACCTCCAGAGCAGTCGTGTTGCTGCTGCCTTTAGCTAACGAATTGTGCAGCCCCCGACCACCACCGGCGGGAAAATATACCCGCCTCTAGGGCACCACGCTTGCTCCTCTGAGCCGTCAATCGTTGCGGGTCAGGAAAGGGCTGCATCTTACCGATCACTTCGCTGGAGCAAGTAAGCGCACGGTTTCATCCGGCAGCCCCGATTGTCGTAAACACAGAATTTGCCGCCGTCCCAGATTGAGACACCTGCGTATTCGCCGTCCTTATTAATTGCATACAGTTTCAAATCGAATTTCGGTTTGCCCGGCGACTTGAGCAAACGCGGCTCAGCTTTCTTGATCACCCTCTTCAGTGTCGCAAAACAGGCATCATGCGGACTCATCCCGTGTCGCATGTTCTCCACGACGAGGAAAGAGGAGCAGTTGAGCAGATTCGTCTCACCACGGCCCGTTGAACCGCATGCGCCAACATCGTTGTCGACGTACAGGCCCGCGCCAATAATGGGCGAATCACCCACTCGACCCGGTATCTTGAAAAAGAGACCGCTCGTTGACGTCACACCGGCCAGGTTGCCTCTGCTATCGAGCACGGAGCAATGGATTGTGCCGTATTCGCGGCTCTTGAAGAAGCGACGTACGAGCGGATCCTGGTCGGAATCAGGGAGCGGAAGCCAGTCGTCCTTATCGCTGCGGTTGGCCCGCCAATGTAACCAAACCTTCCTGGCGCGATCTGTAAGCAGCTCCTCCCGCTTGAAGCCGAAAGAGAGGGCGAATTGCAGTGCCCCCTCACCCACCAGGAGCTCATGGTCGGTGCATTCCATCACCAGCTTGGCAACACGTGATGGTGTCTTTATGCCGCGTAGCGCAGCGACCGAGCCGGCCCTGTGCGTCGGTCCGTGCATCACAGCCGCGTCCAATGCAACTTCGCCCAAATCATTCGGTATGCTGCCGTACCCAACAGTCATGTCGTTAGGGTCCGATTCTACTAGTGTCACTCCCTCGATTGCGGCATCGAGCGGGTCCGCACCCTGACGTAGCATTTCCATCGCCTTCTTGATTGCTTTCATGCCGTTGGCACTGGCGACGATCACCGGTCTGGTACTGCGCTGCTGCACTGCTTTCTCCTTGTTCGCCGCTGTGCCGGCGACGCCCGACGCCGTCGCCTCTTGCAAGAACTCTCGTCTGCTAACTCCGTTCTCTGTCATTGTGTTCCTCCCTGCTCTAAACCATTCGCCCTCATACCCTCAGGGCATGTCATATTTGCCGGCCCATTGCAGCCCGGCCGCTGTCGGTCCGGTCTCGTCGCGCGGCAGGAGAATTTGTCGTGTCGCAACAGTTTCAAACGTGCACGCCTCCTGGCCCGACGGCGGGGAAGCACGCAACCTGTCCTTCAGCCCGGGCTCTGCGTTATGGCTTTTCTTTGAGAACAGGAAAACTGTCCGAAACTCCGCCTCGCGCCGAAACCGCCCCGTCCGATTGAGGTATTCGATCAAGGCCGACTGTCGTCTTTCGATGACAGCCCAGTCTATCGTGCCGGCAGCCGACTCAAGCGACGTGTCCTCCGGCAGCTGGTAATAGTCGTACAACACGGTCCGGCAGGAAAGATTTGGCAAAATGTCGCGGTAAGCCAGCACCGCGTCGCTGTATTGTATTTTGCGCATGGCCTCTTTTAATGCGGCCGCATCCCTGGTGTCGACGCGTGACGGCAGCCTGAATATCTCGACGATGTAAAGAACAGAGGCGGCAGCCATCGCAGCAAGCGTGGCGGCAGCCAGGCAGTGCCGGCTCTGGTAGGCCCTGGTCCATGAGCTCAATCTAGCCAGTCCGGTTACCATAGCGAGCAACAGCACGGCCAGGGCTGGCGCCAGGAAGCGTACATACTGCTGGGCCGGATGAAGCGTAAACAATCCCATGCGTAGCGGCGGGTAGAAGAGAAGTAAGGCAACCACGAACAATTCCGGGACGGCCCAGGCGACGAGGCAGGCGGGCGCGAGGACGAGTGCCAGTCTGGGCCATTCGCGTTTCAGTGCCGCTAACTCGGCGCCTGGATTACGGCCGTAGTAGCGGATCGGGTCGATCATCGCCTCGACGTAGCCGGCGGCGGCAGTGGGGCCGAAAAGCAGATACAAATAAGCTACCGTGATAAACAGCCAGAAGACTGCCAGTGCAAAAAGCGCCAGGCACCATTTGAGGCGATCGGCCATACGGTCCCGGCCAAAGAGAATACTAAAGCCAAGCAATGCCAGCACGATGCAGTAAGGCGAGCGAACAGAAAGGAGCGCGAGGGACCAGAAAGCCGTGCCGCGCCTGCTCCCTGCTTTCAGAGAAAAGTACAGGCAGAAGAGGACAGGCAGGCCGAGGTAAAAGTAACGGAAGTCGTTGGTGCCGAGCACCCATACGGGCGGTGCCAGGGCGTAAGCAGCAGCAGCGAGCAGACCGGCAGCGCGCTGGCCTGAGGCCACGTGTCGCCCGAGCAGGTAGGCGGGCAGTACGCCGAGTCCAATCGAGATGCTTTGGATAGCGAGCAGCAGCGGCACGCCGGGGGCAAGCGGATAAAGTAGCGTCACCAGCAGGGTGATCGGCCTGAGCCGCATGGTACGCCACGGTTCCGGCCCCTCGGTAGCATAGGAGATCCGTGGCCGGATCGTCAGCGATGCCATACCGTGCCAGAGGTTCCACTGTTGCTGATTGAAATACGCCAGATCGAATGGGCCTGCCACGCGAAACGTCTGGTACCGCCAGTGATTGATCGCAAACGTGCCGGCCGCAGAGAATACGCCTGCCGCAAGGAGCACGCAGGCCGGCTTGCGATAGATGCCTAGTTCTGCGGAGCTGTTGTACATAGACTATTGAGGGCTATCGAGACCATCGCGTTCGTGTGTAGCTGCACATGGAGCAAAGCCAATGAGCGTCTCTGTGGAAAAGGCCAGCCTGTGCTCGAGAGCGAACGGGGCCGTCTCGCCGGCAGGTTCGGCTCTTCAGGCCCATGAGTGACAGGAGCGATAAAGTTGTGCCTTCAGCAAGATATCCACGTGCATCGCTGCCTATCGCTCTTGAGAACCGGCGGAACCTTTGCGCACAGGGCAGTGCACGTATCATGTCATACATGTCAGCGATATGTAAAGAGTCGCGACGCTGCAATTGCTGGTGATGCTTGTAGTCGCAACGGCAGTGCAAAGCTAAACGGCGGTGGCCGCGCACGGCGATGGTGCCTTCAGGCAGCCGAGCTCGACAAAGAACGGACGAGCTTGGCATGGTGCGGGCAGCCAGGTCGCTTTCACGTCGTCCGAGCAACGCGGCAAGGCTGCGGATACCAAGGGGTAGCCCTTGACCAGGCTCCTGCTTCGTATCAATCGACTGAAAGGAAGCACGAGTTTGACGCAGCGTGGCGGGCACGAACGCAGCAGGCCGTCTTGCCGGTCCGGACCCGGCGCGACGGTGGCTGCGGAGGAAATGTTCGGCTCGCCAGGCGGCAGCCGCTGAGCTGCTCGCCTCGTGTGCCCAGGATGCGGAGCAAAATTCTGCATTCTGCCCGATCGGGCACTATTCCGCGCGGAGTGCTGGGATAAGCGGGATGCGCAGCGTGATACGCACGGCTGCCAGGCAGGAGAGCAGGCCGAGGAGTAGCACAAGGCAGAGGGTGGCCGCCAGCTGCTGCCACCGCACTTGTACGCCCATCTGCAGGATGTGCGGGGCCACAGCCAGGCCGGCCGAGCTGAGGCCGGCAGCCAGACCGGCGATAAGCAGGAAGACATTCTCGGCCGTCACCAGCAGCAAGAGGCGCAAGCGGCTAAAGCCGACGGCACGCAGGAGGGCGAGCTCACCGCGGCGCTCGAGCACGTTGCGAAGCAGGACGGCACCGAGCCCAAGCGTGCCGAGCAGCAGGCCCAGGCCGCCCAGCATCTGGAACGTCGACATGTAAGTGTTGGCAACCACGAGGTAGTCGGCGAGCCGCTCCTGCGTACTCATCACATCTAGCCCGTATTCGGCCAGGTCCTGCTCCAGTGCGGCAGCGAGCCTTCGAACAGGTTCACTCGTCTCTGCTGTCCGGCCAGGCTCCATGCTGGCAGCAGGCTGCAGCGGCGTGCTGTCTGGCTTTACCCGGCCCGCGCTTCGCGCACCCTGGGCCATCAGTCGCCGCAACCGTTCCTGCTCTACCTCGAGTAGGAAGTAGGACCATCCGGTACGGCTCGGGAACAGCTCCCGGAAGAACTGCTCCGATATGAGCAGCTCACTCTGGAAAATACTGCGGCTCAGTGTGCCGACTATTTCAAGCGTCACCGGCCGGCCTCCCTCTTCGGTTATCTGGAGCCGGCCGCCGACACCGCCAAGGTGCAGGATCCATTCTACGGTGTCTGCGTCGCCGAAGGCCGGTATCGCTCCATCGGGCAGCCTGCGTTTGAGCAGCAGCCACGGGTTCGCGCGCTCCTGCTCCGTGTCGGCCGCAGTTTGCTTGAAGCGGAATCCACCCCGTTCGATCAGCTCGTCCGGTACGCCTAGCAGCCGTGGCTGGCGTGGCCGATACAGGTTCAGACAACTAGCATCTTCACCGGGCAGGAGTCGCAAGCTGTGTACCTTCACCGCCTGGAACCACGGCTGCCGTTCCGGACGAATGCCTATCCGGTCGCGTGATTCTGTCGTTGCGAACCCGACGGGCAACGCTATGGACGACTGGGCCATAAGTGCAAAACCGCCGTTACCAGTGTCTCGTGCCAGCGGTCCGCCGCCAGGTCGCTCACGGAATGCATCGACTGATACTATGGAAAAGCAGGCGAAGGCGACAAGGCCAGCGGTCAGCGCGCTGCGGCCACGATTTCGGCGGCTGTTGCCCACGCTCAGCCGCAACAGATCAAGCAGCCAGCCGCCACGCACCAGCCGGCCCACAGGCCGGCTCAGCCACCAGCCAAACAGACTGAGCGTGGCCACCAGCAGCGACATGCCGGCGGCGAAGAACCAGGCGGCGCCCGGCGGGTCCAGCATTGCCGCCAGGGTCAGCAGGGCAGCCAGCACGGCAGCCGTTCCCGCAGCAAGGGACCACCAGTTCGCGTGCCGGCTCACCACCTCTTCCGGCTCCAGCCAGCGTCCGCCGCCGCCCAGCAGCATACGTGGACTCTGCCGACCCAAGCGGCGTAACGACCAGCTCATGGCCAGCAGCGCCAGCAGAAGGCCGCCGCAAAAGCCGGCAACCGCACTGGTCGGCTCCATGTGCAGGCACAGCTTGTTCGTGCCTACGGCCGGCAGCCAGAGCGTACGCAGGCCAGCAAGCATGAGCCAGGCATACGCTGCTCCGCCGAGAACGCCGGCGCATGCCCCTACCACGGCAAGCACCAGGCCCTCGAGCAGGAAGACGGTATGCCCCCTGCGACGCGTAAAGCCGAGGGCAAGCAGGAGCCCGAGCGCGGCCGCCCGCCGCTCAATTTCCAGCCCGAAGACCAATGCGATGAGCATGGCCGCCGCCACAATCAGAAACGTGCTGAAGCCGATAAACAGGCCGGCGAAATCGGTCGCGCCGGCCGATGCCTCGAGCCCGCGACGCTTTACCGGCTCGAACACCAGCCCGGCGGCAGCAGGCTTGAGCCTCCCCTTCAACGCCTCCCTATACCGGTCTGCGAACTGAGCGGCTTCAATTGCAGCCAATGGTCCGCGGCGCGCCTTTTCCGGTAACGCCACGCGCACGCTCGTCGTTCGGCCGAACCGGCTCGCCCACAAGCGTTGGCCAGCCGCGATTGTAACGAACGCCTTCGCAGTCGCCCGGTGCTCATCCCAGTACTGCTCGTCCTGCGGCCGGATGCGGCCCA
>FWPU01012657.1_pt1 | contig 11060 bp, 7 predicted proteins | sample 2228361 | NCBI WGS metagenome assembly FWPU01 (sample SAMEA103939777, study PRJEB20133) | metagenome | reverse complement strand
GCGCCGCCTCCTCCTGCATGTGGGGCAGCACGTGGGAGTATATGTCCAGTGTGATACCGATGTTGCTGTGCCCCAGCCTTTCGCTGACGACTTTGGGGTGTATCCCTTGCTCCAGCAGCAGTGTGGCGTGGGCGTGCCTGGTGCCCGCGTGGAAAGTGAGTTTGGGCAGCCCCGTCTGGCGCACGATGCGGGTCCAGGCCCTGGTGACTTCATCGCTGTCTATGGGGCTTCCGTCCGCCAGCGTGAAGACGTAGCCGGTGTTCTTCCACAGTGGCCCCAGGGCCAGCCGTTGCTCCAGTTGCCGCCGGCGTACCTCTCGCAGCAGCTTCACGGCTTCCTGGCCCAGCGCCACCACACGCCTGGAGCGCTGCGTCTTCGGCTGCCCCTCCACCAGGCCGCGCCGCCACACACGTTGCAGCGTACTGACTACGTACAGCCGGCCACTGTCCAGGTCTACCGCATCCCACTTCAGCCCGCATAGCTCCGACCGCCTCATGCCCGAGAGCTTCGCCACCTGGACGTAGGCCCGTTCCCTCATGGAGAGCACCTGGGACCTGATGGTCCTGGTGGGCCAGGTCCACGCCAGGGATGAGACTACCAGCGCCTGGGTATTGGCATTCACCGCGCCCTGGATGGCCGAGGCGATGACGATGAGCACCAGCAGCCCCGGAATGGTTATGAATACATCCGCCGCCCCTCTGAAGAGGTTGTCCCAGAAGCCGCCGAAGTAGCCCGCCACAAACCCGAAGATGATGCCCGCGCCGAGGCCAATGGAACCGGCTATCAGCCCGATGCGCAGGGTCAGCGGCGTGCCGCGGATGATCACCGGCAACATCTGCCGGCCCACGGTGTCAGTACCCAGGGGGTACTTCCAGGAAGGCGGCTGGTCCGGCAGCGCCGAGCCTACACGCGTGCCCCTGGGGTCTACAAAGTAGGGGCCTATGAGGCCCAGGAGCACCACGGCCAGTATGATGGCGATGCCGGCGGCCAACTGGGGATTGGCCACCAGCCCTTCGGACAGCCTTTTAGATGCGGCAACCGCTGTGACCATTCCACGCGCCCTCAGTCAGGGGACAGGCCTATGTCCTGCGATAGCTTATACGGGGGTCCAGCAACGGGTACACCAGGTCCAGCACCAGGGTGGTCAGTCCTATGGATATGATGACCAGGAACACGATGCCATAGATGACAAAGTAATCGAAGCCCCGGATTCCCTGGTAGAGCAGCGTGCCGACCCCGGGGTAGGAGAAGACGACCTCGACCAGCACGGCGCCGGAGACCACGTGGCCCAGGGACAGCGCCAGGGCCGTCGTCTGGGGAAGCATGGCGTTGCGCAGGGCGTAGCGCAGGAACAGGCGGCTGGACTTGAGGCCCTTCACCTCGCCCAGGAGCATGTAGTCCTCGCCCTGGACCGTGACCATCATACCTCGCATGGCCAGCGCCCAGAACCCCACGGCGGACACGACGATGGATAGCGCCGGAAGAACGGAGTGGTGGACGGCGTCCCAGAGAAAGGAGATACTCAGGCTGGGCACCGCGCCTATATCGTAGCCGCCTCCCAGGGGGAAGACGCGAAAGGTGAAGGCCAGGACAAAGATGAGCACGATGCCCAGGAGGTAGTGTTCAGGTGGCCCCCGTACCTGGCCGGCCCAGGTCCACAGGGAGCCCAGGGAGGTCTGGAAATGTACGCCAAGAGGCTGGTGTTGCTGCTTTCACTGGCCATTGTAAGCATGCTGGCTCTGGGTGCATGCGGCGCCGCCGAGCAGCAGCCTGCGACAACCCGCCCGGCGCCCAGCCCGCCGTCAAGTCCCACCGCTGCTCCGGCGGCTGCCCCCACCACAGCGCCGACGGCGGCACCATCCCCCGCCACTGCGCCACCACCAGGGCCAAGGGCCGTGGCCCGCGAGCGTACCTTCATCGTCATGCAGGGGGGTGCGGATGGCCGCAACCCCGACTTCGATAACTTCAACCTGTTCGTGCCGGGGTCCAGCAACGGCTGGCACTCTGGCCCGCTCCAGACGATGAACGAGCCTCTCATCATGTTCAACGTGCTCACCGGCAAGCACGAGAACTGGCTGGCCGAGGACTGGCAATACAACCAGGACTTCACCGAGATCACCCTGAAGCTCCGCGAGGGCATCCAGTGGGGCGACGGCACTCCCTTCACCGCCGAGGATGTGGCCTTCACCTTCACCCTGGTCCGCGACCACCAGGACAAGATGATCAACACGGCGGACATCCGCTTCCTGAAGGAAGCCGTGGCGGTAGACGCCCGGACGGTGCGGTTCGTCCTGAAGGAGCCTAACCCTAGCTGGTGGGTCACTACTCTCACCAGCAACCACGGGGTCACCGAGCAGTTGCTGCCCAAGCACGTCTGGAAGGATGTCCAGGACCCACTGACCTTCAAGTTCTACGACCCGGCCAAGGGCTGGCCCTTCGCCACCGGCCCCTTCAGACTCGTGTCCACATCCCCTGAGCAGAAGGTGTTCGAGCGCCGGGACGACTGGTGGGCTGTCAAGCAGGGCTTCAAGCAACTACCGGCCATTGAGCGGGTAATATACATCCCGACCCGCGACGAGACGACCAGGGCCCAGATGATTATCCGCAACGAGCTGGACGCCGCCGCCATGGTGACCATGCCCACCCTCAAGAGCATCGTTGCCCAGAACCCCAAGGTCATAACCTGGAGTCGCCATGATCCGCCGCTGGGCTACCTGGACTGGTGCCCCATCGGGCTGGGCTTCAACACCAGCGAGGCACCCTGGAACGACCGGGACCTGCGCCTGGCCATCAACTACGCCCTGGACCGCCAGAAGCTGATTGATATCGCTGAGGCAGGCCAGGGGATGCTGGCTTTCCATCAGTTCACTCCTTACGAGTGGTGGGCGCCCTTCGAGGAGGCCCTGAAGCCCCTGTATGCCAAGTACTCAATAGACGCCGCTGCCCACCTGGACAAGGTGGAAGAGATCATGAAGGGCAAGGGGTACACCAAGGACAGGGACGGCTTCTGGGCCAAAGACGGTCAGCGGCTGAACATGAATATCTACGTGCCCGAGTGGCTGAAGGCCTACGGGCCGCCCCTGACCACGCAGCTCCAGGACGCCGGCTTCGACGCTACCTTCGACACTTCGCCTGGCTTGGCGTCGCTGGTGCAGACCGGGGAGCAGAAGGTACACTTCCACTGCAAGGGCCCGGCTGGTGTGAAGGGCATGGACCCCCAGTTCATGCTTGGCATCTACACCAGCCAGTACTTCAGGCCCACGGGACAGCCAGCGCCCATCTGGTGGGCCACCTCCCGCTACCAGAACCCAGACTACGATGCCATCGTGGAGAAGATGTTCTTGCTGTCGCCTGAGGACCCACAGACCAAGAACAGCCTGGTGCAGGCCATGGACATCTGGTTCAGGGACATGCCTGACATTTATGTGTCCCAGCTCATTATCAGGCACATGGGCAATGAGACCTACTGGACCGGCTGGCCCACCAAGGAGAACAACTACGGATTCCTCCACCCCTGGCAGCAGGAGTTCTTGAAGACGGTCATCAACCTGAAGCCTGCAAGATAGCATAGCCTTGGCTGCGGGGCGCCCGGTCAGCCCGTTGGGCCGGTTTCGGCCCGACGGGCTGACTGCTTTCCAGGCAGCCTCAAGACTCCTGGCTCTGTGAGGCACGGCACAGCCAGTCCCTGCATGCACGAAGCAGACGCAGCCCCTCCCGTACAGCCGCCCGGGGATGCACACCACGCTCAGCGTGCCGGCGGCCATCGAGCTGGGCCGCAAGCTGGAGGCGCTGGGCGTCCTGTGGCTGGAGTCGCCCACTGTCCCCGAAGACATCCAGGGCCAGGCGGAGATAGCCCGCGCTCTGGACATGGCCGTGGCCATCGGCGAGTGGACCCGGACCAGGTTCGAGATGCGAGAGGCCATGGAGCGCCGCGCCTACGATATTGCTATGCCGGACATAGGCCGCACCGGCCTGACTGAGGGCAAGAAGATCGCCTGCCTCGCCGACACCTACAATATCCCTGTGGCACCCCATGTCGGCGGTGGTGGCATCCTGTCCATCGCAGCCACTGTGCACTTCTCCGCTTCCATCCCCAACTTCCTCATCATGGAGCATTCGCCCGACGCCTACGCGACCAAGTGCCAGATCGTCAAGGCCCCGCTGCCGGTGGCAGATGGCGCTTTCCTGGTCAGCGACAGCCCTGGCCTTGGCGTCCAAGTGGACGAAGAGGCGCTATCGAGGCTGGCCGTCAAGTAGCGGGCGCCATGAACGGAGCGGGGCAGAAGGGTGGGCCACGGGCCAGCCACGGCCCTGGCTCTGCCAGCTAGACCAGCCCCCGCCTTCCTGGCTGAGGCTTCCAGTCCTCGCCGGCGCCGTCCTGGGGCACAAAGCCGAGGAGCCGCTCGGTGGTCTCGATGTCCCAGATGCGCAGGCTGTTCCTGGACATGCCATAGACCACGGCGAAGCCGACCGACGCCGGCGCGTCAATGGCGCGCTCGATGAGCTGCGCAGCATCGCGGTGGCTCAACCACAGGGACAGGGCCGATGGCGCGAAGGTGGGGTCGTCGGGCGTCATGACCCAGCCGATGCGCACGCAAATGGTGGAAATGCCGAACTCGTCATGATAGTAGCTGCCCAGCAGCTCGCCGAAGGCCTTGCTGACGCCATAGTAGCTATCGGGACGGTACATCTCCGGGGTGAGCAGCGGGAAGGGGCGCCTGACCTCCTTCAGCCTGCCCTCGTAGATGGCGCGATAGGGGTCCTGCTTGAGAGGATAGAAGCCGACCACGTGGTTGGTGCTGGCGAAGATGATGCGCTGGACGCCCGCCTCCCTGGCGGCCTCGTACACGTTATAGGTGCCGATGATGTTGTTGTGCAGAATGGACTCCCAGGAGCCCTGCGGGCTAGGGTCCGCCCCCAGGTGGACGACCGTATCCTGCCCCTGGAACGCGGGCCTGACGGCGTCCAGGTCCCCGAGGTCCGCCACAGTGCACGGGATATCGTCCACGCCCTTGAGGTCCACTCCGCTCAGCTCGTACTTCTGGCCGAGGTAGCGGCGTACTATGCTGCCGATCCTGCCGGCGGCGCCGGTGATGAGTACCTTCTTCCTGGTCATACAAACCTCCTGAAAAGCACACGGCAAAGTTTACACGAAAGGGCGCCGCGCTTGACAGCGGGTTGCAGTGCCACTAACATATGGAATGGAGCCGAGGTAGCTCAGTTGGTAGAGCACAGCACTGAAAATGCTGGTGTCGTCAGTTCGATTCTGACCCTCGGCACGTTGGCCACTCCACACAGGCGCACCAGATAGTCAGCGAGCGGGCGTGGCTCAGTTGGCAGAGCGTCACCTTGCCAAGGTGAAGGCCGGGGGTTCAAATCCCCTCGCCCGCTCCAATGTTTTACTCCCCGCCTGAGTCTCTCCTGTACTGCCCAGCAGTCAATGTCCGTCCTTGCTGTCACTCTGTGCGGCTGGCGCGTCGTCTGAGGCAAAAGGCCTGCGCGCCAGGTCGTCCGCAGCCTCCAGAGCGCCCTGCATCGCCCGGGCGGCGGCCTCCTCTGGCGGCACGCCTAGCTGCTCGGCGGCCTGCCTGGCGCCCTTCACTGCGTGCCTGGCTACGTGGTCTGTGTCCACGCCAGCCTCGCGGGCGCCCTGCACCGTGCCATAGGCCGCCCCCCAGATGGCATCCCACAGGTCCACGCCCGCCCTGGACAGGCCGTCCACGGTGCCTACGACCGCGCCTTCCACCAGGTGGCCAAGGCCGACCTCTGCCTCGCCCAGCGCGTGGACCGCTCCCCTGGCCGCGCTGGCTGCCACATGTACGCCCTGCTCTCTCAGGTCCTCGGCCCTGGTTGCAGCCTCGGCGACGGCCTCCCGCACCCGGCGCGCCACCTCTTCCACGGCTTGCTCGCTACGGGCCACCATCAGCACTGCTGCCCTGGTGGCGTGGGCAAGCTGGTAGGCCGTCACCCCCAGTGCCACGTCGGCGCCGGGCACATGGCGCAGGTAGGCATAGGGAATGCCACCGATGAGCCTCAGGCCAGGAATGGCCCCCACTGCGCGGCCCAGCCCCTGCATATGGATGAATAGCTCGTCCAGCACTGCCTTGCGGTCCGCCTCTCCCTCCTCACGGATGGTCGTCAGGGTGTTCAGGATGACGACGCCGATCAAGAAGGCCAGCAGGAACAGGAAGTCGAAGCCCGACAGCAGAATGGTCGGCAGGTCAACGCTGCCGTCTGGCCCCCGCCAGCTCAGGGTCAGCGCCAGCTCCCGAGCGCTGAAGAAGTCCGCCAGCCGGCCACCCAGCAAGGGGCCGAGGCCAGCGCCAAGGTTCGTCGCCAGGGACGAGCCCACCAGGTAAGACGTGGCGTGTTCCTGGGGCGCCAGCTTGTAGCCCAGGGTATTCACCGTCAGGTTCACTCCGGCGGCGGCGATGCCGGCGAAGACATGCAGGCCGACCACCAGCGGCACGGTCAGCACGTACTCATCCGGCATCGTCGTGAAGACCCAGCCCAGGACCACCATCAGGTAAAGCGAGGCGCACAGGGACAGCACGACTTTGCTGCCAAAGCGGTCAGCGAAGGGACCCCAGACCCGCAGGAAGAGCACGTTGAAGACCTGGCTGAGGACCGTGAGGCCGATGACCGCCGACACCGGGAACTCCAGTTGCTTCAGCATGAAGACCGAGAAGAAGGGGACGGCCAGGTTGGAGGCGAAGCCCCACCAGAACAGGAAGTGCATAAGCTGCCGGAAGTTGCGGTCGCGGAAGGGCCTGGCGACCATGCTGCGGAGGGAAGAGCGCTGCCCCGTGGCTGGCGCCATGCGCTGCTCCGGCATCTGGGCCATGAACAGCGGGTCCGAAAGCCCCAGGAAGATGGCGCCGAAGAGCAGGACCGCCGTGTAGCCAAGAATCTCGGCCTGGCCTGTCATCCGCTCTCGCCAGTAGTCCACGAACCCCGCGCCGGCCAGGCCGAAGGCGATGGCCGCGACCGTGGCCAGTGCAAGGCGGCGGGAGTAGAACCGGCCCAGGATAGCCTGCGGCACCAGGTCTCTCACCCAGCTAAACCAGGCGGCGTTGCACACCGCCGTCAGCGCCCCGCGGATACCCGTGAAGCCCAGCAGCAGGGCCACCGCAGCGCCGCTGGGCACGTCCACCAGGAGGGGGATCAGCGCGATGGGTATCCACAGCCCCTGGGCCGGGAACCAGGTGAGGACGGCTATGGCCTTGCGCAGCCGCAACCGCTCTACCAGCAGGATGCTGGGCACCTGGATGGGCTGCATGATGAAGGCGATGGCGGCCAGAATGCCTATCTGGAAGCTGTTGGCGCCCAGGGCAAGGGCAAAGGCCGTCAGCAGGCCGCTGGTGGTCACGCTGTACATGGCGATGGAGGTGACGCCCTCCCAGGTCATCATCCTGAGGCCGCGGGCTACCTCCGCCTCCGACAGGGCTGGCCTGGGTCGCAGGACCGAAGGCAGCCTCATAGGGTAACCACCCAGCGGACAGCCTGTGTTGATGCGCTCCAGTAGCGCTGCACGAGACTCATTCCGGACGACGCTCCCTGCCTGGCGCTACGCCAGCCTGTGACAGCCCTCTTTCCAGGGCCAGGCTGTCAGTGGTCGCTCTGGCGCAGCCGCGCCACTTCCTCCCGCAGCGCCCGCACCTCGGAGGCCAGCCGCTCCATACCCTCCTTGTTGGGGTCGTCGCCCCTTACCAGCAGCGAGGCTAGATTCGCGGTAAGCATGCTGAAGAAGGTGATTCCACCCAGCATAAGCACGAAGGCAACAGCCCGGCCCGCCGTGGTCACAGGCACTTTGTCCCCATAGCCCACGGTGGTAATGGTGACCACGGCCCACCACAGGGCATCAGGGAACGAAGTTATGGTCGCCCCTTGGCGGCCACTCTCCACAGAGGTGACCACAGTGGCCGCGATGATGATCAGCCCTATGCCATAGACCAGCAAGAAGTCAACCTTGACCAGCCTCCTCGCCCTGAACACGGCCTGGGAGCCGAAGACCACCAGCCGCAGGAGCCTGAAGGGCCGCAGGAACGGAATGGCGACTACCAGCACCTCCAGCCAGTGCTGGCGCAGGAACTTGGGCCTGTCGGGCGCCACCGCCAGCTTGACGCCAAGGTCCACGGCAAACACAGCCCATATGAAGGTGTCCAGCGCCACGAAGACAGCCTCTTCGCCGGGCGACAGCCGCCAGAATGTGGGGCCTATCAGCAGAGGTACCATGACGAAGGAGAGCACCAGGAGAGGCAGCTCGGTAAATCGTTCTATTCGCGACAGGAGGGCCTCTCGCCGCGAGCGCTCCAGGGCCGACACGCTGTCCACAAGCTTTCCGGACATTTGAAGCACTCCGATTCCACTACAATCCGAGACGCTGAAGTCAATTATAGGCCCTGGCCTGGCCATTCGGCACTCGCCCAGGGCCGTCCTGTCAGCCCGGCCCACCGAGAGGGGGCGAGGACATCTTGCTCCCCTTCTCGTAACCGCCTCGGGGCGTAGAAGGCGCGGTATCCCTGCAGTCGTAAGAGGGTAACGCATTCACGGGCAGGCGGACACGCCTGCGGAGGAGGCCGGCTACCGGCTGCGGAACAGCGACCGCAGGCTGGCGATGACGCCCGAGGTCAGGGCAACGAACAGGCTGATGTAGAGCAACGTAAAGCCCCTGTGGCGTCCGCCGGAAGGCCAGCGCGTGGTCTGCTGGAACCGGACAGCCCCTGAGTGGTCAACGTAGACCTGCGCCTCGCCCGCGTTGCCATCCCGCGCGCCGGCGGCATGAAAAGTCAGGACGACCCGGTAGTAGCCTCGTGTCTCGGTGACTTCCTTGACCTCCCAGACTATCTCCTCATGGCCCAGCCTGTCCTGGTACGCCGACTGGTCGGCCTTGGCCGCCGCCAGGGCCACCAGTTCCGCCTCGCCGCGGGAGATGCGGCGCACCCTGGCGCCACGTCCCTCCTGCTGGTCGCTGGCCCCAGAGGCGGGCTGCATGGCGGCTTCCTCGGCCCAGACGCCCTGGGCAGGCTGCCCTTGCCGGCTGTCTGCGCTGTCGCCCGACGCGGCCCCATGCCCGTCCTGTTCGTAGCTCCCCAGGAAGGTCCGGCTGAAGGTAGCCTCCAGGTAGCCGTGCATGCGCCTGAGGGCCTTAATGGTCAGGAATACCAGGATGGCCAGCATGATGATGGCGGGCGCCGTCCCCAGGTAGCCCATGCCCAGCAGCTTCGACACGAAGGGCAGCGACCACAGGGACAGCAGGAACATAAGGAAAATGACGGCGCTGTCGGTGATGACAGCCCTGAGCCTTTCCTGCGCCCACATATGGGACGCCCTGCGCCGCAGCAGCAAGTGGGCCGTAGTCTCATCAGCCACGGTATGGAGGCTCCGCCAGATGGCAACGGCGGAAGGAAAGCACAGCGCCAGCGTCGCCAGGCCGATGGCGCTGGCTATAAGGCCCTCGGGCAGTCTCAGGGGGCTGGCCAACTCCGATGCAAAGTCTATGGTGAAAGTCCCGGTGGCGAAGACAACGGCCACTATCATCAGATTGATGCCCAGGGTGATGAGCGGGCCGCGTATCCTCCGGGAGAACTCGCTGTCGAACTTCAGGCCAGTGCGGAACCAGTGCAGCCCTTCCGACAGGTGTGACATGTACCGTCGCAGCAGCGCCGGAGACCTGGTCTCAATGAAGTCCCCTACCCTGTCGGTGGACCTGACAATGTAGGGGTACACCAGGGAGTTTATGGCCGTGACCGCGGCTATCACCTGGTACATGAAGGCTCCAATGGCGTTCTGTTCCACGCCGACCTTCACCATGGCCAGGGAGAACTCCCCGATCTGGGGCATGCCCAGGCCCACCTGCAAGGGCACCCTGCCAGGTTGGCCCGTGACTAGCGTGCCAGCCGCGTTGGTCACCACTTTGCCCACCATGAAGACGGCGGAGACCACCAGGGCAGGGACCAGGTAGTCCTTGATAACGTGTACATTTATCAGCATGCCGATGGAGACGAAGAACAGGGCGCCGAACATGTCCCGTATGGGTACGATGATCCGGCTGACGTGCTCCGACTGCTCCGTGTCGCCCACCACGGCGCCGATGAGGAACGCGCCGGCGGCCGCCGATATGCCCAGGAGCTGGCCCAGCAGGGCCAGGGCAAAGCACAGGGCCAGGCTGGTCAGGAGCATCGTCTCGCTGGAGTGAAAGCGCGAGACCACCTCGATGATGCGGGGGACGAACACGGCGCCCAATGCCAGCGATGCCACGGCGAAGATGGTCAGCTTGCCCACCAGGGCGCCCACGTCGGCGAGGCCCGCAGCCCCGGTACTGGCTACGCCGGAGAGCAGGGCCAGCATGATGACCGCGGCGAAGTCCTCCATCACCAGGATGCCCACGATGAGCCTGCCGGCGGAGGATGCCAATCTGCCGGTATCCCGCAGCACCTTGACCAGTATGGCGGAGCTGCTGATGGCCAGGGCGGAGCCAAGGAACAGGGACTCAAGGGTTGACCATCCCAGGAGCTGCCCCACCTCGTAGCCCAGGGAGACCATCACCAGCATCTCCACTGTGCCGATGAGCAGCACGCCGAAGCCCACCTGGCGTATGCGCCGCCAGCCGAACTCCAGCCCCAGGGCGAAGAGCAGCAGCACCAGTCCCAGGTCCGCCAGCAGCCGGATGCTCTCGGTGTTGGTGACCGGCGGGTGTGGCAGGGTAAACGGGCCGACCAGTATGCCGGCCAGCAGGTAGCCCAGGATTGGCGGCTGGTTCAGCCTGCGGAACACAACAACGGCCAGCCCCGCCACCGTCATGATGATGGCAAAGTCCCTGACCAGCGCGAATTCCTGGACTGCTTCAGGCTCCAGCATGGCCCACCACCCGCAGCCATATCATACATCCTGCCCCCGGTGAAAACAAAACAGCGCCGCCCAATTGTAGAACGTCGTCCATGCCCGGAGAGTAGCGCTCCAGGCCATAGCGCCCCATGCTAGGGCGTGTTTGAAAAGTGGTAAACTGGAGGTATGGTACGACGACACGAACTCACCGATAAGCAGTGGCAGCGCCTGGC
>FWPU01012656.1_pt1 | contig 11061 bp, 7 predicted proteins | sample 2228361 | NCBI WGS metagenome assembly FWPU01 (sample SAMEA103939777, study PRJEB20133) | metagenome | reverse complement strand
CTTCCTCGAGGCCCACATGAAGCTTCGGCCCCTCGACTTCGCCACCGACGGCGTCTTCCTCTGCGGGCTCGCCCACGGACCCAAGTTCATGGGCGAGAGCGTCACGCAGGCGCTGGGCGCGGTCGCCCGGGCCTCGACCGTGCTCTCGAAGCAATATATCGAGGCGGAGGGGATAGTGTCGGAGGTGGAGGAGGGCGCCTGCTCGGGCTGCGGGTTGTGCGTCGGGACCTGCCCCTACAACGCAATAGAGCTGGTGGAGAGGAACGTCCCGGCCTCCGAATCCGAATCCCTCCTTTCGAGGAGGGTCATCGTGGCCCGCGTCAACCCCGCGCTGTGCAAGGGCTGCGGCTCCTGCGCCGCCATCTGCCCCTCCAAGGCGATAGACCAGAAGGGCTACAACTCTTCTCAGCTGATGGCAATGGTGCGGCAGGCTGTCCTTTGATGGGGGCCGGGCCGGCAAGGGACGTTGATAGGAGGGCTAAGAGTCTCGCGCCTGGCCGGGGCTCGATTCCTGCCCGCGCCTCCACGGAGCATTAAAAACCTCTGAGCACTCGCGCTATTTCAAGTACAGTATGTCCTCCCACGGGTGCCTGTAGAGCCCCTGCTTGAGCCTCTTCTGGTCCAGGAAGTGCCCGACCAGCCCAATGCTCCTGCCGAGCACAAAGAGGCCGTTTAGGGCGCCCATGTTGATGTACTCGTCCGCCTCCTCCTTGCTCATCTCGTTCCTGAGCAGGTCGGCGAAGCAGACGCCTATGCAGCCGTCGACGTTCAGGATTAGGTTGTCCCTCTTTGCGGTGGTTATCTTCTCGACCTCGAGGGCGTAGTCTAGTATCGGCGTGGCCTTGAAGTGCTTCTTGGCGTAGCCCTTCACGAGCGTCACCCTGACGTCTGGGTTGTGGATGGACTTCACAAGGTGCCCTATGCCCTGGATGTTCACTCCCTTGGCCTTCATCTCGTCGACGAACTGCTTGGGCGTCAGGCCGCGGTCCACAGCGCTCGAGAACATCTGGGCCGCGCCGTCCACGGCGCCCCCGAACCTCGGCCCTATCGTGAGCATGCCAGAGACGAGGGAGGATATCAGATCCTTCCCGGCCCTGGAGGCCACGATGGTGTTGTGGGCCCCCGAGACCGCGGGGCCGTGGTCCGCAGTTATCATCAGCACCATTTCTATGAATTTTGTGGCGTACTTCGGGAACAGCCTCTTGAACCAAAGGATGCTCAGCACCCCGCCGATTCCTATGTCCTTCTCTATGACCTCCGATATCTTCATGCTGCCGTATAGGAGCTCGTCGCCCCGGTCGTCGGATATGCTGCTGATGAAGCTCGCCGGCTTCCGAATCATGCCCGTCTTTAGGGCCACGGCATAGTCCACTGGTATCTTGGGCACCGGGGGCTCGGGCCTGGGCTTGATGACGCCCCTCCTGACGAGGTCCTCGTAGACCTCCCTTATCTTGTCTCCGTAGTCATCGAACGAGTTGGGGACTATCGCCCCGGCCGCCTTGAGAGCTGCGTTCTTGGCGTCCGCGGTGTCCCGGTCCGAGTCCGCCTTGGCACCCGCGTGCCCGAACTGTACCTCCGTCTTGAACGCCTTGGAGCAGGTCCCTATGCACCATATCACAAGAGGCTTGGTTATCTCTTTGCGCTTCATGGCCTCGACGATTTCATACTCGTCCACCCCACCGACCTCGCCCAGCGCGGCGAGCATCTTTATCTCAGGGTTCCTCTCGTACCTGAGGAGGTGGTCGAGAATCGTGGTGCCTGGGTAGCGGTCTCCGCCGATGGCCATGCCCTCGTAGAGGCCGTCGGTGTTGCGGGCGATGATGTTGTAGCACTCGTTGCTCAGGCCTCCGGACTTGGAGACGAACCCCACGGAGCCCGGCCTGTGGAGCTTGGACTCGATGATGTTGTCCAGCATTCCGCCGGTGTTGCCTATCTTGAACGCTCCTGCGACGACGCCTCCGACGGTTGCGGGCCCGATGATGACCTTGTTGAGCCTCTTAGCGACCCCGATGAGGTGCTTCATCTTCCTCTCGGGCACGCCCTCCGCAATTATCACGACGGTCCGAATCTGCGGAATGCTTAGGGCCTCCTCGGTGGAGGGCGCGGCCGACCTGAATGAGGCGAAGTTTATGACTGTGTCGACGCTGGGGTGCTTGGCGGCTGCGGTCTTCAGCGACTTGTAGATTGGAGTCATTATCTGCTGGGTGCCGAAGAAGAACCTCTGGTACCCGTCGGAGCCCGTCGGGTCTATCAAAGCCGCAACGGAGGGCGTGGGCCTCCTTGCGGCGTAGTCGAAGTCCAGCATCCTCTGGGCAGCGTTCACCTGCATGTTGTATATGAACGCCTGAGTGTCCCTGTCGAAAAGCACATAGTCCGGTCTGCTCTTTGGTCTCGAGACCTCCGCCTGCTTCGATTCAGCTTCCACCATTCAGCTCCCCTCCTTCAGGGCCATTGAGACGATTTTGGTCATGTGGGTCTCCGGCCCGTAGACCTCTATCGGCACTCCGAGCTCGTTGCCCAGCTCCCTCATCAGCCTAAGGCCCTCCTGGTAGTTGGGTCCACCGCGCCTGACGTATATCTTCACTTTGTTCTCTATCAGCTTGTCCTTGTACTCCTTGAGCGCCCTTATGATTCCCTTGAAGGTGTTGGCGACGTCCGTGAAGTTGGCTATGCCCCCTCCAATCAAAAGGTACTTTCCCTTCGGATTGGGCTTGCGCGTCATGAGATCTAGGATAGTCCTTGCGTACAGGTATGTGAACTCCTCGTTGGGGTCGCCGGAGTACTCGCCGTAGTTGGCCATCTCGTGCATGTAGCCGAGGTCAGTGATTGTGTCCGAGTAGATCACAGAGGCCCCGCCGCCCGCGACCATTGTCCAGACTCGGCCCTCAGGGTTGAGCACCGTCAGCTTCAGCGAGGCGCCGGTCTTGGAGTCCAGCTCTTCGATATAGGCCTCTTCTTTGGACAGAACCCTGCCGAAGGGCGAGGGGAACTCTATGTCGCCCCACTTCGCTCCGCACTCGAACTCTGCAGTGTCGTCGAGCTTGGCCGCCAGGTCCAGAGGGTAGATTCTGTCGCCCACCACAACCAGCGGGTTGATCTCTAAATAGGCGTAGTTGAGGTCCGAGTAGAACTTGAAGAGGCCCTCGATGAAGCCGGCTATCAGGGCCCTCCTCTCCTCCGGCACATTCCCAAGCAGCCTACCCTCTATCTCCTTCGACGTGGGCAGCTGGTCCATCGGGACCGTCCACCTCTCGGCCTTGGCGTCCACATCCCCCACGTCGATGCCGCCCCTGTGGTAGAAGAGTATGTTGTCCCCTTCTCTGACCGACACGATGGCGACGTAGTACTCGTCCTCCTCCTTGTGGGGTATGAACGGCTCCACTATGAAGTGGTCCAGAACTCCGGTCACGTTGCCCACGGCGAGCTCCTTGCCCATCCTCTCCTTTATCCACTTCTCTGCCTCGGCCCATGTGGCGTTGAGGAGGAGGAGCTTGCTCTTCCCCCTCCTCTTTATCAGCTGGTCGGGCTTGACCACCAGCTTCTCCGCTCTGACCCATGGGCTCTCCTCGGGCACCCTCTTGAGGTCCGTCTCCGGCCCTATCTTGATGTACCTATCCTCGATGGAGTATCTCCCGCCCGTGTAGTCCCTCAGGAGCCTCGCCATCATCTTTTTCCCGTCCGCTTCCCTTATCGCCTTCTGCGCCATCGTATCGCCCTCCCTTGGTCAACCAACGCTTTGGCTCTCGAGCACCTCACTCACATCTTTGCGCCATGGGCCCTCTCCGACCCTCACCCGCCCCCGAGCTTCCGGTCCAGCCTCTCCCCTATCGCCTCAATGAACTCCTCCGTGTAGACCTGCTTATTGTGGGGGCTGGGCTCGGCCACCTTTATCAGGTCGCCCGTCATTGTCCCGCTCTCGACGGTCTCGATGGAGGCGGCCTCGAGCTTCTTGGCGAACTCCACGAGCTCAGGCGTCCCATCGAGCTCGCCCCTCTTCTTCAGGCAGCCGGTCCAGGCGAATATCAGGGCCATGGGGTTGGAGGAGGTCTTCTCGCCCTTCAGGTACTTGTAGTAGTGCTTCTGGACCGTCCCGTGGGCCGCCTCGTACTCGAAGTACCCGTGCGGCGAGACGAGGACGGAGGTCATCATCGCCAGACTCCCGTAGGCCGAGCCCAGCATGTCCGACATCACGTCGCCGTCGTAGTTCTTGACGCTCCAGAGTAGGCCGCCCTCGGACTTCATTATCCGCGCCACGGCGTCGTCTATCAATGTGAAGAAGTAGGTTATTCCCGCCTCCTCGAACTTCTCCCTCCAGTTCTTCTCATACTCCTCCTGGAATATCTGCCTGAAGCGTCCGTCGTAGGTCTTGGAAATGGTGTCCTTAACCGAGAACCAAAGCGGAACCCTCTGGTCCAGAGCATAAATGAAGCTCGCCCTCGCAAAGCTCTGGATGGCGGCGTCGGTGTTGTGGATGCCCTGGAGAATTCCGGGGCCCTTGAAGTCCTGAATCGTGAGGCGTATGGGCTCGCCGCCGTCGTTTGGGGTGAACACAAGCTCTCCTTTCCCGGGGCCCGGGACTCGAATCTCGGCGTTCTTGTATACGTCTCCGTAGGCGTGCCTGCCGATGATTATGGGCCTCTTCCAGCTCCGGACCGCCGGGAGGATGTTCCTCGTCAGTATCGGGCCCCGGAATATCGTCCCGTCGAGGATGGCCCTGATGGTGGCGTTGGGGCTCTTGTACTCGTGCTTCAGGTTGTACTCCTTCACCCTGTTCTTGTCCGGGGTTATCGTGGCGCACTTCACGCCGACGGTGTGCTTCTTTATCGCCTCCGCGGCCTCCACTGTTATCCTGTCCTCAGTCTCGTCCCTCTTCTTAAGGCCGAGGTCGTAATATTCCAGCTCCATGGAGAGGTATGGCATAAGTAGGCGGTCCTTCACCATCTTCCACATCACCCTCGTCATCTCGTCCCCGTCTATCTCGACTATTGTTCTCTTCACCTCTATCTTGTTGACCATTCTCGTCACCTCCCTACTTGCTCTTGATGAACGACAGCGTACCTCCGGCCAAAACGATGGCCTTCTGCCTCTCCGTCAGCTCGTACCTGACCTCGATCTCGACCCCCTTTGTCTTGTTCCTGACCAGCATGGGCTTGCCGGCCCTCAGGACCTCCCTCACGCTCGGTATCTCGAGCTCGTCCCCCTGCTCTATTTTTCCATAGTCCGCCTCATTGGCGAACGTCAGGGGCAGAATTCCAAAGTTAATCAGATTGGCGGTGTGTATCCGCTCGAACGACTTGGCTATCACCGCCCTCACGCCCATGAACATCGGGCATATCGCGGCGTGCTCCCTCGAGGAGCCCTGCCCGTAGCTCACGCCGCCGACAATAACATTGGCCAGGCCCCTCTCCTTGTTGGCCTTGGCCCTCTCGTAGAACTTCGGGTCCACGACCTCGAATAGGTACTTGGAGTACTCGGGCACATTGGACCTGTACTTCATCCTCGCCCCGGCGGGGATGATGTGGTCGGTCGTTATCTTGTCCCCGACCTTTATCGCGACCGCCGCTTTGATGTCGTCTGGGAGCCTCTCGCTCTTGGGCGGCTCTCCGATGTTGGGGCCGCGGAATATCCTCACCTCCTCGGGCTTCTTTGACGGTGGGATTATCATTGTGTCGTCTATCAGGAACCTCTTGGGCATCCTGATGAGCGGGTACTTGATGCCGAGCTCCCTCGGGTCGGTTATTTTGCCCGTGATGACGGCGGCGGCGGCGGTCTCGGGGCTCACGAGGTAGACCCTGGCGTCCTTCGTCCCGGAGCGACCCTCGAAGTTCCTGTTGCTCGTGCGAAGGGAAACGCCGCCAGACTGCGGCGACTGGCTGTTCCCGATGCAGAAGCCGCAGGCGCTCTCTGCGACCCGCGCTCCAGAACCTATCAGGTCGGCCAGAGCGCCGTTCCTCGCGAGCATCTGGAGGACCTGCCTTGAGCCAGGGGCGATGACGAAGCTGACGCCCGGGTGGACCCTCTTCCCCCTCAGAATCCTCGCCACGGTCATCAGGTCCCTGTAGGAGGAGTTCGTGCAGGAGCCCAGGCACACCTGGTTCACTTCCATGCCCTCGAGGGACTTGACCGTGGCGATGTTGCCCGGGCTGTGCGGGGTGGCCGCCAGAGGCACAATCTCGCCGAGGTCTAGCTCGACTGTCTTAAAGTACTCCGCGTCCGGGTCGGCCTCGAGGCGCTTCCAGTCCCTCAGCCTGCCCTGGGCCCTGAGGAACTCCTTTGTGCGCTCGTCGCTGGGGAATATTGACGTGGTCACGCCGCACTCCGCGCCCATATTGGTGATTGTGGCCCTCTCGGGGACCGTAAGGGTGGCGGCGCCGGGTCCCCCGTACTCAAACACGATGCCAACGTTGCCCTTGGTGGTGAAGAGCTCGAGCACCTTGAGAATCACGTCCTTGGCGCTCACCCAGGGCTTGAGCCTTCCCTTGAGGTTTATCTTCACGACCTTGGGGCAGGTGAGGTAGAAGGGCTCCCCGGCCATCGCCAGGGCCACGTCCAGCCCGCCCGCCCCTATCGCTAGCTGGCCCAGGCCTCCCCCTGTGGGCGTGTGGCTGTCGGCCCCCAGGAGGGTGGTTCCGGGCTTTCCGAAGCGCTCCAGATGGACCTGGTGGCATATTCCGTTCCCGGCCCTCGAGTAGTGGATGCCGTACTTGGCGGCCACTGTCTGCAGATAGCGGTGGTCGTCCGCGTTCTCGAACCCCACTTGTATAGTGTTGTGGTCGACGTAGCTCACGGATAGCTCCGTTTTGACCCGGTCAAGGCCCATCGCCTCGAACTGGAGATAGGTCATTGTTCCAGTGGCGTCCTGAGTCAGGGTCTGGTCGATTCTTATCCCTATCTCCTCTCCGGGCGCCCACTTCCCAACCCTCAGGTGCTCCTCGATGATTCTCTGTGTCAGGCTCCTGCTCATATTCTCCCCCCTCTCCTCAGTGGCCGCATCTTTTTCTGCTATTAATACTCTTGCGCTCCCAGACCAGTCGTCCTCGCTTCGCCGGCAGCTCTAGTCCTCCAGGTCGTGCCTGAACGCCCCGGTCAGGGCGGCGCGCTCGTAGAAGTCCTCCGGCCACTCGAAGCTCCTGTCGAACTCCCTCTCATGCATCCTGTCGTAGCTCGACAGGAAGTGGCTGAGGTGCTCCTCCCACCGCCGCTTCGAGGTCAGGCGCTTCGTCCTCACTTGAGAGGACACGTCGTAGGACTTTACGCCATCTATCAGTGTGAAGGCCTTCTTCGTCACCTCTTCTATTCTCTCGTAGCAGTCCGTCAGAATCGACAGCAGGATGTCGTCATCGCCGAGCGTGTATGTGATGTAGGTCAGGAACATTGGGGATGGGTAGCTGTAGCTTATGAGCTGCGAGTAGATCGAGTGGAATTTGGTGGGCTCAGCCCTTATGGACACGAGGTACCTCTGGAGGTTCCGCGGGTGCTTCTTGGGCAAAAGGAAGTAGGTCGGCTCGACCATCGGTATCGTCCTTGTCTTGCAGATGCTGAGCATTTTTGGCAGTTTGTTGGTGATGGTGCTGCCCAGAGCCTCGAAATTGCTCGTCTCGAATATGATGGCCACCCAGCCCTTTGCCTCCTGCTGCGACGCGTAGAGGGGAACGACGTCCTTCGTCTCCAGCTTGGGGGCGCTCTTCTCTATCTCCGTCCATAGTTCCTCAAGACCCCTCTTGGGGAACAGGCGCACTATGACTGTGCTCTTTGAGCGCTCGGCCCTGTACTTTGCGTAGGCCGTCGGGTTGCGCAGCTTGCTCGGCCTTCCAGCGGGGGCGGAGCAGAGGAAGCGGGAGTTGCAGGCCTCGAGCTGGCTCTGGGGGCAGAGGGGGACCAGCCTGACGACATGCGCTATCTCGGCGGCCTCCACGCCCTCAACTCTCCTAACGCTCTCGCTCACGAATCTGGCCAGGACCTCTCTGTTCCTGGCGAGCATCGAGAGTATGACGTCGTCGTCGCCGAATGAGAAGGAGAGGTATGTCAGGACGATGTCTCGGGGGTACTCGAGCTCGACTATCTTTGACCTGACCTCTTCGTACTTCTCCGGGTGGACCCTCAGGAAGACCTGGAACCTCTGGAGGCTTTTGGCGTGGCCCTTTGGCAATGGAAAGAACATGGGGTGTATCAGAGGGATGGTCTTTGTCTTGTCCACAGCAATCATCGTGGCGATGTTCTTTAGAAACACGCTCAGGATGTACTCCGGCTTCTGCACGTCCAGATTTATACCGATGTACTCCCTCCCCTCCATCTGCTGGGCGAAGAGCGGGGTCACGCCCTCCCAGAAAAGGTTGCGCTTCTCGGCCTCAATAAGCTTCCAGAGCTCGCCCAACCCTCCCTTTGGATAAAGCCTCAGGCACAGTAGCATCGCTTCACCCCCCCGCTCCCTTCCGCAGGAGTTCCGCAAACTCTCTCTCTGTATAAATAAATTGCTCCAAAGACTCCAATCCTACCAATTCTTTGGTAGGCTATTTTCTGCCCTGGGGCTCTCCCTAAGTTCAGTAGATGGGCGCGCCTACAGGCTGGAGGACTCCGGCCCCGCTGGCGGCCCTCAACAGCGCGCCCTTTCGGACGGGCACGACGCAGAGCTGCCCGAATCCGGCCGCGCTAGCAGCTATAAATAGCCCGTGGGCCCTCACCCCGGCGGAGGCTATAATGAGCGAGAGGGTGGCTCTGGTCTATCACCCGGACATTCTCGCGCTCGACTTCGGCGAGGACCACCCCCTGCGGGGCGACCGCTACTCGGACTTCCTAGCCCTCTTTCGCAGCCTTGGCCTAGACAGGGACCCGCGTTTCGAGGTCGTCAGCTGCGGCTCGGCCCTACTGGAGGACCTTCTCCTCGTCCACTCCATCGAATACATAAAGCAAGTGGATGAGGTCGCCAGGCAAGGTGGCTTTCTGTCCATCGACACACCAATCAACCCCGCGGTGGTCAGGGGAGCGATGCTGGCGGTTGGGGGTGCGCTCGAGGCGGGCAGGCGGGTTGTGGAGGGCCTGAATCGTCACGCCGTATGTTTCGGGGGCTTTCACCACGCCGGGAGGGACTACGGCAGCGGATTCTGCGTCTTCAACGACGTCGCCATTCTCGCCAGGGCCCTAGTGCGTCGTCATGGTGTAAAGAGGGTCATGATAATAGACACAGATGCACACGCGGGCGACGGAACCCAGGAACTCCTCGCATCGGAGCCGGAGGTGCTCAAAATCACCCTCCACCAGGACCCCACCACTATATATCCCGGTCGCGGCTTCCCGCACCAAATCGGCGAGGGGAGGGGGAGGGGGTTCGTGGTCAACATACCCCTGCCCGTGGGCTCGGGCCTGGCCCAGTACGGGCGCTGCTTCGAGCGAATCATTCAGCCTCTCGCCCAAGAGTTCGCCCCTGAGGTTGTGATAAGGAACGGCGGTAGCGACCCGCACTTCGCCGACCAACTGACCTCCCTGGACCTCACTGCCGCCGACTTCAGAGCGCTCGGGGCGATGGTCAGGAGGGCCGCCCTGGGCGCTCCGATGGTGGATATGTACGGGAGCGGCTACAACCCCGCCGTCCTGCCCGCCTGCTGGATGTCGATGCTCTCCGGAACGACCGGAATCGACCTGAAGTTTCCTGCGGTGAGGGAGGGGCACAGGAGCGAGCCATCCGCCACGCCCGGCAGGGCGACCCAGCTCGACCTCGAGCTTGAGGCGACGCTGGCGGAGCTCAGGAGCCACCTCAGGCCCTTCTGGACATGCTTCTCTTAGTAACGAAAAAGAGCCGGTGGTGGGGGGCCCAGTGTCCACCCAGCCCTATCCGCGCCTCAGACGCTCCAGCCGTAAGTTATCCCGCCGGCGACGAGCAGGCGGATGGTGCAGTCGCCCTGGAGCAATATGGCCACCCCCCACTCCCCCGCGCTGCTCTCCATCGTCCCCAGACCGCTCTGGTGCTCCTCCGAGTCCACACTGAGCGCCCGGACCACACCGCCCGTGTGGGCTGTGATTGTGACCGCGATATTCGACCTGCTGCCCGTGGTCGCTCGATAGTAGTAAATCAATGTGTCGAAGGGGCCCCATGTCGGGTGGCCCCTGTCCACGAACGAGTCATAGAGCTCCACATCCGGTGCTCCACGGCTGGAGCTCAGCTCTTTCGCGTAGAGGTCCACGCCCCTGACGAAGTAGGCCTGTCCCGTGTATCCCAGGCCGGCGCTAAGCAGGGTCATCACCAGCCTCTCCTCGCCGGACGGCCCCCTCCACTCGAGCGAGCGGAACCAGCCCGCGCTGGAGTCATAGGAGTAATTCAGGGAGTCTCCAGAGGGCGCCCGGGCTGTGACGCTGACAAGGACCGTTCTGCCCACATCCGGGAAGCTGGCTCTTTGCATCTTCGCCACGCGGGCCTCGAAGCTCTCCACACCGAGGAGTGAGAGGGTCCACCGCTTGCCCTCAGTCAGGGGGAATTCGAGCACCGGCTTCGGTTTGCCCCCCTCGTAAATCGAGAGGTTGTCCCTGCAAACCCTGCCGAGCATCGGGTTGTAGTTAAGGACCGCGTGCCTCTGGGCGTCGAGGAGGGTGCTGATACCGAGCTGGTAGTTGCGCGCGTCCATGTCCGCCACGACCACGCGGGCCGTGGTGTACTCGACCTCGGGGGTTCTGAAGGAGTAGAGCCAGTACTGCCCCTTGACCCAAATTGGGAGAGGAACGGGGCCCGGGGCCTCGCCCCCGCCCCCGGGCCGGCTCGGAGGGGTCGCTAGTAGATAGGCCAAGAGCCCAATGGCTATTAGCAACAGAGCCACAGCCAGCGCCAGCGCCCTCCTTCCGACCATCGCTCAGTCCTCCTCTTGCGGAATATTCGCCCAGGGAACCTTCACGCCCAAGTCATTGTCCCTGAGGAGGGCGCGGTAGTCCACGAGGGCGCCGTATATCTCGGTGTCTCCGGCCCCCTCGCTGCCCTCCCGAGTGTCGCACCACACCCCCGCAACAATTCCCCCTCTGGCCACCACACCGGTGTAGTCGCCTATGAAGGCATTCGTGCCGGAGCGGCTCCAGTCG
>FWPU01012655.1_pt1 | contig 11062 bp, 10 predicted proteins | sample 2228361 | NCBI WGS metagenome assembly FWPU01 (sample SAMEA103939777, study PRJEB20133) | metagenome | reverse complement strand
GATGCCCTCGCGGATCGCACCTTCGACACCTTCGATCCGACTATAGATGGCGTTGCCGAGGCCTATGAGATTGCTCGTGAGTACGCCCGCGATCCCCACGGCTGGATCTTCTTTCATGGCAATTGTGGCGTCGGCAAAACCCATCTTGCCGTCGCCATCGCGCATTACGCGATGGAGCGCAACAAGCTGGGCGTCCTTTTTGCCGTCGTTCCTGATCTGCTGGACCAACTGCGGGCGACCTTCGACCCGTCGAGTGGCACCGCTTATGACGAGCGGTTCAATCAGATTCGCAACTGCCAGTTGTTAGTCTTGGATGATCTTGGCACCGAGAACACGACCCCTTGGGCGCGGGAAAAGCTATATCAAATCTTCAATCACCGGTACAATGAGCATCTCCCAACCGTCGTCACCTCAAACCAACCATTTGAGCGCATCGAAGAGCGCATCCTGTCTCGATTACTCGACACGCGCCTGACCCGGTACGTCCACGTCGACGCTGAGGACTACCGCCGGCAACGCCGTCCCCGCTAATCGCCGGTCAAACGCCTGGGTCTGGAGACTCTTCGGCCCTGCCTCCTTTGGAGTTCCTACCACCCTCCTATTCTCCCCGCGGTTCTGCCTCCCTACACTTGCCACAGCCGGGTCGGTTGGGCCGGCCCCATCCAGGCCGAGCGGAGGTAGAGCGTGACTCAACGTTTGACAACCACCAAGCCGATCAGCGAGCCACAGAGCGCGGCTCCTGACGCCAGTCTCCCCGTGGCGAGCGCCCCGCGACCGCGCCGCCGCCTCGGTTCCTGGATTGGCTCGGCCACGGCGCCAGGATCGGCCACCACGGCCATTGGCCAGGACGCAACACTGCCTTTGGAGGGCAATCAACCGGCGGCAACCATTCCGCTCGATCACCCAACTGCCCCGTTCGACTCGGCATCTCCGCCCACGGCGCCTTTCGCTCCGCAGCAGCCCATCAACACCACGGCGCCAGCGGCCGAGGCAGTGACGATGGCGTTGCCGCACGCACCCGAGTCGCCGAGGAATGGCAAAGAGATGGAACAGTCACCCGGTGCTACGGCAGCGACCGTTGCCTTGCCCGCCCAACCTTCAGCAGCGTCTCACTCCACCGCGGCCACGGTCGATCTCCGCAGCCAGCGTGTTCCCACTGGAGAGCTCGTCAAGAGCGACGACGAACGAAAGCTTGACGAGCTCCGGCAACGTGTCGCCCAGAATCCTTCCGACTCTGACGCGTTGTTCGAGCTTGCGGTAGCCCTTCACCGTCTTGGTTATCGCTCGCAGGCCCGCGACGCACTGACCCGGCTGGTAACCCTGTACCAAGAGCGCGGTCAGCATGCGCAAGCAGCTCGCATCCTCGGCATGCTAGGCGGTCCCAAGACGGAAACCATTTCGACGAACGATCTGCCTCCCAGACCACATGCGCTCCCTGGTCCTCCTCCGGCATCGCGGCCAACCACCCGTCTTACCACCGTGACTTCGTCGTTGGCGCGTGAGACGGCCGTGATGAGTCGTGCGCCCCGCGGGGCAACAAAGACCCTCCCGACGATTCCGCCACCGTCCTTCCCACCGGAATCGTTGTCCTTTACCATCCCTCTCCCTGGTGAGGAGGAGCTACCCACCGAGGTGCGCGGTCTTATCGCCGAATCCACTGAGGACTTGCTTCACGGCCGATTGAAGGCAGCGCACGACTTGTGCCTCTACACCCTCCAGCTCGCGCCCGACTACACCCCGCTCTTTCTGCGCATCGCTGAGATTTATGTTGCGCAGCGGTTGACGCGGCGGGCTCGCGCTCAGGGTGAAACGCTCCTCCGCTTGGCCGAGGCAAGCGGCGATCACCGGTACCTGTGGATGATCTACCGCGTCCTTCTCCACACCTCGGATAACGATCTCACAAGCCTGCGGAAGCTCGTTGAGCTGCTCATCGATGCTGGTCAAACCGACCTTGCGTCGTTCTACGCCTCGAAACTCATCCAACTTCTCGACGGCGAGGGGCTTGCAGAGGAAGCTCTCGGGTATTCGGTGCGTTTGTGTCGCCTCATCCCTGGCGATACCCGTGCTGCGTTAGAGAACGTTATCCTTTTGCTCCGGAATGGCGACCGGGGGAGCGCCGTCGACCGGTGGGAAGCGGCTGTTGCAGCTGGTGCCGATTCCACGATCGCCAAGGCGTCCATGGCCCCAATTATGACCGGAATCAACGAGGACGATCATTGGCGCTTGCTGAGCGATGTCCTGCCGGTCCTCCGCGAGAGCCATAGACGCGACACCATCGACGCCTATGTGCGCACCGCGGCAACGTTGCCGCCTAGCACCTGCCATATCGCCGGCCATGGCTTGCTCCTCGCCGCTATCGGAGACGCACAAGCCCGGGAGCAACTAGCGACCGCGGCCGGAGACCGCAACGCCAGCCCGATGGCCCGCGCGGTGAGCTCGGTCGCGCTCGCTGAGTTGATCAAGAACGAGGCATCAGCGGACGAATATGTCGCGGCAATCCGGACCGCTGTCAAATGCATTGATGATCCTCACGTGGCCGCGCATCCAGCGTGGGAGGGTCTCGTTGGGCGTGTCCCTCGATTTGAGGACCTTAGCCTGGAGCTCGGCGGGGCGCTCTTGAGTCGGGGCGACGCGGCCGGGGCTGTCGAGATCCTCAAGGCGGCTCATCAGCGCAGCCGGTATCACGGTCCGTTGTGCGAGAAGCTGGCGGATGCCTACTTCCGCATTGGCCAGCTCGGCGCCGCCCTGACAGTTCTCGATGAGCTGGCGATGCACTACCGCAACACGGCCCAGCTCGAAGCAATGGCGCGTGTGCTTCGGCAGATGTCGCAGCTCGCGCCGAACACGATCAAAGTGAAGTCCAGGCTCATCGACGCCTACTTGCAGCGCGGCTTCGTTGCCGAGGCCCGCGCGGAACTGATTCAGCGGGCGGACCTGGAAGAGCGCTCAGGTCTCATCAAGGACGCGGTAGCGAGCTTGCAGCGCGCCGCTGACCTGAGCTGGACCATGGGTTTGGCCGATGAAACCTTCGCGCTATACCAGCGTATGATCGAGCTTGACCCCGACAATGCCGGGCACCGCCACCAGCTTGTCAATCTGTACCTGCAAATGGGCCGGGTGGAAGATGCGGCCGTGCACCAGCGCGCCGTGGTTGATCTTGCGCTGAAACACAACCGCACGCACGAGGCGATTGCCGCGCTCCACCAGGTGATCGGTCTGACCCCAGACGATACAAGCGCCTATTATCAGCTCGGAGACCTGCTCAGCTCGATTGGTGAATATGCACAGGCCGAGAAGGTCTACAAGCGACTGGTGCTCATCAATCCGTCTGACGCCATCGCCAAGGCGAAGGCCACGGCGATGGCCGCGCTGCGTGAGCAACAGCACACCCAGACGTAACGCGCATCCAGGCATCTGGACCGGTTGGGATGGTAGAATTGGACAAGATGTGACGATGATGCGCGCTGCACCGGTGGACCAATGCCCGAATTTGGCTGGCTGCTATCCCGGCTGGACGACCTCCGGGCAATTCTTGATATTCTCGCTGTCACGGTTATCATCTACTGGTTGCTGTGGGTCGTTCAAGGCACTCGCGCAACTCAGCTGATCCGTGGCGTCGTCATTCTTCTTGCGCTCGGCTATTTCCTTGCTTCCGCGCTTGATCTAACAACCCTGAATTGGATTCTCTCGCGGACGTGGCCTGCACTTATCGTCGCTATTCCCGTCATCTTTCAGCCAGAGTTGCGCCGCGCGCTTGAACAGCTCGGCCACACCAGCGCCTGGCTTCGCACGCCGTTCCCCACCGCCAGCGACATCGAAGTCATGGAGCGCACCGTCGACGAGGTTGTCCGCGCTGCCGCTCAACTTGCCCGGCAGCGGTTTGGTGCGTTGATCGTCATCGAGCGGGAAACCGGCTTACAGGATTACGCGGACCGGGGCGTGCCCATCGACGCCTATCTCACCCGCCAGTTGCTGATCAATATCTTTTATCCGAATTCACCGCTCCATGACGCCGCCGTCATTATTCGCGGAGACCGGATCGTCGCGGCCAGTGTCGTTCTGCCGCTAACCGACAATGTGTCGGCCACGGGACAGCTTGGCACGCGCCATCGCGCCGCGATTGGGGTCACAGAAGATTCGGATGCCCTTGCGATCGTAGTTTCTGAAGAGACCGGGCAGATTGCCGTAGCCCATAACGGCCGGCTGATCCGCAATCTTGACCAGGACCGTTTACGCCGGGTCTTGCGAACCTTGCTTCGCCTCGACCGTGCCACCGGGCGTGCCGCGGGTGTTAATGGGCGTCTCCACTTCCCTGGTCGGGGTGCGCTGATCGCCCGGCGGACACCTGCTGTTCGCCGGCGCGACACTGAGCCGACGAAAACCGGGCCATAACGGCAAAGGGATCGCTTGTGACCTGGCTGCGCAACCACGTTTCCAGTGCGGATCTCGCCCGCTTGATTGCGTCCATCGTGCTCGCGTTATTGCTCTGGGGCTGGGTAACGGTCCAGCAAGATCCGGAGACGGTGCGGGTCTTTCCCAATATCGCAATCGAAGTCGGCGAACTGCCAGATTCGCTGGTTGTGGTCACGTCCGTACCCACCGCCGTGGTGACGGTCACCGGTCCACGGTCGGTCGTCAACGCGCTCGTTCCAGCGGACATCGCGGCGCATCTCGATCTTCATGGCATTGAGCAGCCAGGGACCTATGTCGTCCGGGTCCTCGTCTCGGCTCCCGACGGCGTTTGGAGCACGAAGGTCACGCCGTCGCGCCTTGAGATCGTTGTCGAAAACACCGTGAGTCGCGACTTTGTTTTGGAACCCGAGATTGTCAAGGGCGCTATCGATCCGACCCAGCGCATCGGCCGCATCACGCCGGAGACGACGCTTGTGACTGCGCGTGGACCTGCCTCGCTGATGGCGCGAGTCGCACGGGTTGTCCTGCCGATCGAAGTTGGCAACCAGACCCGTGACTTCACTGGAACATTCACGCCCGTGGCGCAAGACGACCAGGGAAGAGCCATCCCTGAGATCACCATCAGTCCTAACAGTGTTCGAGCCACCGTCGAAATCACCGCGCGCGGGAAGAGCGTCGCTGTTATCACCCAACTCATCGGAACGCCTGCACAGGGGCTGGACATCTTGGAGCGCACCGTGAATCCCCCAACGGTTCTGGTTGATGGGCCGCAGGATGTGCTTGACGATCTGGTCGTCGTGCGCACGTTACCGATTGACGTATCTGGAGCGACCGAAGACATTAGCCAGCGTATCGGCCTAGATCTGCCGGAGGGCGTGCGCATCGTTGAGCAACTCGATGGACTCGTTCAGGTGTATGTTCAAATCGGTCAGCGTGGCGTGCGGCAGCCGTTGCCGGGGCAAGTGGTGAAAGTGGTCAATCTGGCGCCAGGTCTCACTGCAGAGTGGGAGCCACGGGAAGTGACCGTGGTTGTCGTGGCAGCAGCAGATGTGCTGTCACGGCTCACCGCAGACGACGTCCTTATCCAAATCAACCTGGAGGGGCTTGGGCCAGGGGACTATGACCTCCGGCCGTCGGTCGTCCTCCCGCCCAACGTGCAGTGGATTAGCACCGATCCGCCCACAGTGCGCGTCTCCATTCGCCAAACTGCTGGCACCGCAACAATCGCGTCCTCACCTGAGGCACTCGATGAAAGTCCAGGTCGCATGACCGTAGCCACGCCGGCCGCTTCGGATACCAGCCGCTAGAGCGACTGGCCGAAGCGATGCTCTGATGGAATCTCTCGGCCCAGGGATTACCCCGCTCGTGGCAGCGCGTGCTCGAAGAACGGGATCTCCCGTTGCCGATTTCTGCGTCACCCGGAGGCTTCCGCGCTGCCTTCGCGCGCCGGTGCCGCCGCGCGACGAGCATCGCTGGTTGGCCGTTTGGGTCAGCAGACGTGCAATGCGATCGGCCGCCTACCGATCCCGCGTCAGAGCGATGCTACTTCGCGCTCGCTGGCGATTGGGCGGATGATTGTGCGGAGCCGGAAGCCCCGATCTCCATCTCGTGCGTAAGAAGAATTGCCTCAGCGACCTCGCGCATAGACTTCCGGGCGTCCATGCTGGTCTTCCGAATCCGGTGGAACGCTTCGGCTTCCCGGAGACCATGAACCTCCATGAGGACGCCCTTGGCCCGCTCGATAATCTTGCGCGATTCAAGGGCCTCTTTGAGATCACCGACTTCGCGCTCCAGCGCCTGGAACTCCTCGAAGCGGGTCAACGAGAGCTCAATGACCGGCATCAGCTCAGCCTCGCGGAACGGCTTGACAATGTAGCCGACCACGCCCGCTTCCTTCGCCCGTTCCACGAGCGCCTGGTCTGAATACGCGGTCAAGAGGACGACCGGCGCGATGCGCTCGCGGGTCAGACCTTCGGCGGCTGTGATGCCATCCACATCGGGCATCTTGATGTCCATGATGACCAGATCCGGCCGGAGCTTGCGTGCGAGCTCCAGCGCCGTCTGACCATCGCCTGCCTCGGCGATGACATCGTAGCCAAGATGCGTCAGCATCTCGCGCAGATCGAGACGGATCAGCGACTCATCGTCAGCAATGATGATTCTCGGTGGAGTTCGGCGGGATGCAGCGGGAGTCCTCATGGGTCACCTAATTGGGGGTGCACATGCCCCACCCTCTCAACGCAAAGAAAGGGCGAACCGATCAGCGCCACCCGGGTGGTGGCGCTTAAGGTGCGGAATCGCTGGTCGGGGCGAGAGGATTCGAACCTCCGACCACCGGTACCCCATACCGGTGCGCTACCGGACTGCGCCACGCCCCGCACGCGGAATTATAGCACGGTCAGCCGAATTGTCTCGCCCCAGCGGCACCGGGGCTGCCAGGCGCAGCAGGTCTTGCTGCTGTCTGCCTCGGCGCCCCGGCGCCTTGCTGAGCCCATCCTATTTGATTTCGACCTTGGCGCCAGCCTCTTCCAGCTTGGCCTTCGCGGCCTGGGCCTCCTCCTTGGACACACCCTCCTTGACCGGCTTGGGCGCAGCCTCAACTAGGTCCTTTGCTTCCTTGAGACCAAGGCTCGTCAGTTCGCGCACCGCCTTGATGACCTGGATCTTGTTTGGTCCGACATCGGTCAGGATGACATCGAACTCGGTCTTCTCTTCCTCAGGCTCCGCCGCCGCAGCGGCACCGCCAGCCGCCGCAGCCGGCATCACGCCCATGGCAACCGGCGCAGCTGCCGACACTCCCCAGCGCTCTTCGAGCTGTTTCACCAGCGCGTTGAGCTCCAAAACCGTCATCTTCTCGAGCGTCTCAATGAGTTGAGTGGTATCCACCTGGTCCTCCTTCGATCCTGGTGCCTCCTTTTCCCTGGCACCCTCATCCACACGAACCCTGCCTGCTCTGCGGCGCAACCCCGTTGCAGGCTAATCGGCGGCCATCGGCTCACTTCCACCGCCCAGTTGCTCAGCACGCGCTTGCAACAGATACACGACCGACCGGCTTGGCCCACTGAGCACACCGACGAAGCGCGACATCGGCGACGCCAGCATGCCAAGCAAGCGAGCCTGAAGGACCTCCCGCGGCGGCATCGTCGAAAGCGCCTCAACCTCCGCTGGCGAGATCACCTGCTTCCCGTAGATCCCTCCCTTGACCTTCAGGATCCGGGACGTCCGAGCGAAGTCCATCAACGCCTTGGCTGCTCCGACGATATCATCATGCACGAATGCAATCGCCAGCGGACCCTCCAGCATCCCATCGAGTCCTTTGATCCCGACGCGCTCGGCTGCAATCGCGGTCAGCGTGTTCTTCGCGATATGGAACTCCGCCCCAAGCGGGCGCAGCGTCCGCCGCAACGTCTGCAAGTCAGCAACCTTCAGTCCCCGGTAATCCGTCAGGATCGCGAGTTGCGATTGCGACAATTCCTGCGCCAGCATATCGATTTTCTGAGCCTTTGCTGCTGTTGGCATGGTCTCACCTCCTTTCCTGCCACAAGGTCCGGCCCAGGACCCGATGATTGGCTACCCCGCTCAAACACGTGCGCCCCGAACCGCGACCGGCCCGGGGCGCACAGAGTAACACTACCGTGATGGCAGGTATGTCTGGTCCAGGGCCTCGGTCGGACATTAAGCGGCACACCGCACCGACTGTCTACGGCCGGAAACGCTCTTCAGTTGAGCCTACGTTATATGAGATGCCCTCCCGCTACGCAGCAGCCGCTGATGCGTTCGCGACCGTCTGCGAAACATTCAACGGGATACCAGGAGCCATCGTCGTTGTCAGCGTCAGCGAGCGACAGTATACGCCCTTCGCAGCCGCAGGCTTCGCTCGCATCAGCGCATCAACAAACGCATACAGATTTTCCACCAATTGCTCATCGCGGAAGCTCCGCTTCCCGATCACCGTATGCACAATTCCGAGCCGGTCATTGCGGAACTCAACCCGTCCGGCCTTGAGCTCGCGGAGCACTCCGGGCAAGTCTTCTGGATTGCGGACAACCGTTCCCGAGCGCGGATTCGGCATGAGCCCGCGGCGCCCGAGAATGCGTCCAAGGCCACCAACTTTGCCCATCATGTCCGCCATGGCGACGGCAGCATCGAATTCGAGCCATCCACCCTGAATCTGCTGGATGAGCTCGTCCGAGCCAACATAGTCAGCGCCGGCCTCGCGGGCAATGCGTTCCGCCTCACCCTGAGCGAAGACAAGCACGCGAACCTGTTTGCCAGTGCCGTGGGGCAGGACGACGGTTGAGCGAACCGTCTGATCAGCTTGACGCGGATCAATGCCAAGCCGAGCGTGCAATTCGACGGATTCATCGAAATTTGCGAACGCGATCTCCTTTAGGAGCCGAACCGCTTCGTCTGGCAAGTAGAGGCGACCTGGTTCAACCCGCTGCAACGCGGCGAGGTACTTCTTTCCATGTTTTGGCATCGTCCATTCTCCTGTGGTTCTACCGGAGCTCCGGGCTCCTCCCACCCGCGCGCCCACGCTCATCCGGCGGCAGCGCCGGGGAATCAGAGGTTGGTACCACGATTACGGCACAATCTCGATTCCCATGCTCCGCGCCGTCCCCTCAATCTGCTTGATCGCACCCTCAAGGTCCACCGCGTTGAGATCTTTCATCTTCAACTCGGCGATCTCGCGGATTTGCTGCGAGGTGACGCGACCGACCTTCTGCATCCGCGGATTGCCGGATCCTTTTTCAATGCCGGCCGCTCGCCGCAGCAAGTCGGAGGCGGGCGGTGTCTTAGTGACGAACGTGAAGGAGCGATCCTCGTACACGGTGATCAGCACGGGGATCGTCTGACCGACCATTGAGGCCGTCCGCTCGTTGTATTCCTTGACGAAGTTCATAATGGCCACGCCATGCTGGCCCAACGCCGGACCGACCGGGGGCGCTGGCGTCGCCTTTCCAGCGGGCAACTGAAGCTTCACATATGCGCGAACGCGCTTGGCCATACGTACACCCTCCCTTCATTGCCGCAACGCCTGCAGCGGCAACGAGGTCCAATCGGGACCACGACTTAGGTTTCCTTTTCCGCCTGCAAAAAGTCGAGTTCGACCGGCGTTTCCCGGCCAAAGAAGGAGACGAGCACGCGGATCTTGCCCTTCTCCTCGTTGATCTCGTCGATCTCCCCGCGGAAGTCCGCGAAGGGACCATCAATGATGCGAACTGTATCACCAAGTTGGAAGGTCATCTTGACCTTCGGCGCCTCAGCGGCCATGCCCTTCATGATCGCCTGCACTTGGCTCTCCTCCAGGGGCACCGGCTTGTTGTTGATGCTCACAAAGCCAGTCACGCCTGGAGTGTTCCGCAGCGCATACCAGGTCTCGTCGTCCATGATCATGCGGACCAAGACGTATCCTGGGAACACCTTCCGTTGCACCGTGTGACGCTGCCCGCTCCGGATCTCAATCTCTTCCTGGGTTGGAACGACAATCTCGAAGACCCGGTCGCCCAGGTCAAGCGCCTCGACCCGGTTCTCAATGGACTTCTTGACCTTGTTCTCGTACCCCGAATAGGTGTGCAGCACATACCACTGACCCTTCGGGGTCTCTGGCGCCGCTCCGGTTTCACCAGTGCGCTTGGCCGCGAGTCGTTCACGCAATGATGGGCGGCCCACAGTTCTCTCCTCCCTGACTACCGGCTCGACGGAGTCAGAACAATCATGCATCAATGATCAGAATGTCTCAAGAAGCTTAAGCAACGCATAGTCAATGCCGCCGAGAAACAGGCCGAGCACAATCGAGATCGCGATCACCACGATGGTCAGATTTCGCGTCGTCTCCTTGTCCGGCCAGTTGACCTTCTTCGCCTCGGCCCAGGTATCCCGAGCAAGCTGCTGGATTGCCTGGGTGCGCGTCGCGAAGACGCTCTTCGGCGGCGCAGCAGCCTCGCTCTTCGATGCGGATTTGGCAGGACGTGAAGCCGCGGCAGGGCGCGGCGGGACGGACTCCGCAGGGCGCGGCGCGGCCGGTTGTTGCTTGATTGCCGGGCGGCGCTGCGCACTCATCGCATTATCCCTCCCTCCAGATTGACCCGGATCCGTAGGGCACCGAGCATCCCCTCGTGAGATACATGAAAACGGGGCGTGCCGGTCAGGCGCCGCCCCTCCATCGCTCCTCGTCGCCTTCCGATCTGGCAGGGCCGGCAGGACTCGAACCCGCAACCTGCGGTTTTGGAGACCGCTGCTCTACCAATTGAGCTACGACCCTGTGCCCGCCGATCTGATTCGGCGCCCCGAGTTATGGCGCTATCGCGTTTCCCGGTGCAGCTGATGGCTTCGGCAACGCGGGCAGAACTTCCGCAACTCGAGCCGACCCGGGTCATTACGCCGGTTCTTCTCGGTCGTGTAGTTCCGCTCTTTGCAAACAGTGCATTCAAGCGTGATGACCAGCCGGTCAGCTTTGGACTTCTTTGCCATGGTTCTACGCGATCCCTCGCCGGCGCACCGGCGTTGCCATCAGCGTTGCGCGAGTCAGAGCCCGCGCAACGCCTCTATCATACCACAAGAGACAGCGACCTGTCGGCGGTGCGAGCCTGGCTACTCCACGATCTTGGTGACGACGCCGGCGCCAACCGTCCGGCCCCCCTCCCGG
>FWPU01008785.1_pt1 | contig 11062 bp, 8 predicted proteins | sample 2228361 | NCBI WGS metagenome assembly FWPU01 (sample SAMEA103939777, study PRJEB20133) | metagenome | reverse complement strand
GGGGGCTTGCCCCCTTACATGGTAGTATTTTTTATAACTGTGAAATTCTGTCTATGTTATCTGTCCGAACTTGTGTCCCAAGCTCAGGAGAAAAGTTCTTGACAAACGGGGGAAAAGCTCTAAAATTTTGTGCCGTACGGGGTGAAAGACCGGGTAGAGTTACCCGACTTAACACTTTACAAAATATAGAGTTATCCCGCCTCCTACCGGTCTTGTGCCTATCTCCCGTTCTTCTAAGTCTTTTTAGGACAACTTGATATGACTGAGAAGAAGACGAGAGAAAGGCCAAGAAAAGTTATCAATCTCATGCTGGCCGCAGTGATTGCCCCCTTAACCGCCCTTTTTGTGGCCCTCCTGGTCTTGGGGTTTTACGCCTTCTGGACGTTGAAAGGAGACGGAACGAGCATTAATTATGCGGGACAGGTCCGGTACCGCAGTTACCAACTGGCTATGCTAATCAATGAGTACCCTGCCCTACAGGGGGGTGCAAGGGACAAGGCGAATGGGACTATTCTTAACCTGGCAGAAGAGTTTGAGACGATTCTATACGGTCTGAGGGATGGTAATAAGGCCCTGGGTCTAAAGGGCCTCAAGGCACCACAGAGAATAGAAGTGGGTGATTTTAGTTACAATGACCCCTGGTGGCAATTTGATAGACACGTAAAGGATTACAATGAAAGGATTAAACCCCTAATCTTGCATGTCCTTGGAACCACCAGCCAGGATGAGGCAAGGGATGCCCTTAAAATATATAATAAGGAAGTCCCTCTCTTTGTAGCCGATGTGGACCGCACGGTACAACTGGTAAGCACGTTGTCAGAAAAGAAGGTGGCGAGGTTTACAAAAGTAGGGTTCATGCTACTGGGACTGTTTCTCGGGATAATAGTTGGTTCCTTCTTCCTGGTCAGGGTGTTCGTTCAAAAACCTCTATCGGACATCCTTAAGGGGGTGGAGGCCTTTGGCCGTGGGGACTTTGACTACAGGATACCTGTAAGGAGTCATGATGAGATAGGCACACTGGCCCGAAGCTTTAACACCATGGCTGCTGACATTAAGAACGTGGCGGAGATTAAGGCAAGCCGCAATCTGCTTAACGATGTGCTGGGTAATATAGGCTGTCTCGTGAGGATTGTGAATCCAAGGACCAACAAGGTGGTCTTCCAAAATGACCCCTTACAGGCCGTTTATCCTCAAGGGCTGGAACGCCCATGCTACGCCATTTTGGGCAGAAATACCAGGTGCGAATTCTGCAGTAGCACGGAGGCCATTGAAAAGAACAGGGATTGCCGTAAAGAGGAGGGAACGCCTGGAGGTGTTATTTATGACATCCATTCCTTCCCGCTTCCAAATGCGGATGGCACCATAACAAATGCGATTGAGGTGATAAGGGACGTTACGGCCAGCAAGAAGATGGAGAGGGAGCTTGAAGAAAACCGCCTTTTACTCAAGAATGTGTTGAGTAATATGGGCTGTTATTTGAGGATTGTAAACCCCAAGACCCATAAGGTAATCTTTCAAAATGACCCTTTACAGGCCGTTTATCCTCAAGGGCTGGAACGTCCCTGTTACAGCATTTTGGGCAGGAACACCCGGTGCGAATTCTGCAGTAGCACGGAGGCCATCGAAAGGAGCAGAGACTGCAGAAAAGAGGAGGAGACTCCCGGAGGCACAATCTACGAGATACATTCCTTCCCCCTCCCTAATTCGGACGGCACCGTAAACAATGCCATTGAGGTGATAAGGGACATTACGGCCGCTAAGAAGATGGAAAAGGAACTGGAGGAATCCAGGGTGCGACTGCAGGAGTCTCAGAAGGTAGCAACAGTGGGACACCTCTCTCAGGGTATAGCCCATTATCTAAATAATCCTTTGTCAGGGATAAACCTGTCTGCAGATGTCCTCCTCAAAAAGATAGACGAGATTGGGGACGGTTCAATTTATGGAGAACTAAAAGGCCACCTCGCCCACATAAAGGAGGCATCCGAGCGTTGTGAGGCAGTGTTGAGAGACCTCCTGAGGATATCCAACATGCCCAAGCCGAAGAAGGTGCCTACCCATGTGAATGATGCGGTTGAGAGCGTTTTAGGTGCAGTATCTCCTCAACTGGTACCCGCAAAAATCCAGCTGGTAAGAGAACTTTCCCCTGAGGTTCCAAGAATACTTGGCAGTCGCCAACTGGAGACAGTATTTACGAATCTTATATCTAATGCAATAGATGCTATGTCTGGAGGGGGAACATTGACCATCGGTACTGAGTACCTTGCCAGCGAGGAAAGGGTTGTAATAACTGTTGGCTACACAGGCGAGAAGGTCAGTGAGAAGGACTTGCCGCATCTTTTTGACCCCTATTTTGTCTTTAGAATCAGGCCCGCCACGAGGTGCACAGGGCTAGAATTGCCCCTTGCCCAATTGACCACCCAATTGCATGATGGGACAATAGAGGCAGATTCCGAGGAGGGTAAGGGTGTCACCTTTAGGGTGAAATTGCCCATTTACCGAGAAACAGTCTCTGTTAAATAAACTCACCTCGGGACTTGAATCTGTTGGTGAACCAGCCAATCCCATCCGCCTCAGGCGGACCAGCCGTGATATTTCCATGGGCCCTTCCCTGCCAGTTTTTATCCCCTAAAAAGGTGTATGTACACATCTTACTGTCCCCCTTAGATTTGCGTAAGGATTTGCAAGCGCCTTATTGTTTTGACATCCCTAATGTCTTTTCATATAATAATTTTTGGTACAGAGACGGAAATAAGGCCTTGTTGTAAAATAAGTAATAGACTCCAGTTAGAAGTGTTATGGAAAAAAAGACCCAGAAGAAATTAAAACCAAATAAGACCACTTTTTCAATTGGTTACCTATTCCTCTTTCTCCTCGTAATGTATGCCTTGCAGATGATGGTCTCACCCAAGGCAGAAGAAATCACTTACACCCAGTTCAAGGAGTATCTTAAGAGTGGAGACATAGTGGACGTAATGGTGGGGCCTAATCTAATAAGGGGACACTACAGGAAGCCATCGGCCGAGGGTGTTGGTTTTGAGGAGGTGGCCTTTACAACGGTATCAGTCCAGGATTCCAGGCTGGTTGAGGAACTTGAGGAGAGACATATAAACTTCAAGGGGGAGACAGAGAATAATTTCTTAAAGACCTTCCTTATGTGGTGGTTTTTCCCCCTCGCCATGATGGCCGTGGGATGGTTCTTCCTCTTCAGGAGGATGGGTGGGGTAGGTGCTCCCTTTATGTCCTTCGGGAAGGCCAAGGTAAAACTCTATGCGGAGAGTGATGCAGAGAAAATAACATTTGCCGACGTGGCTGGTTGTGACGAGGCAAAGGAAGAGCTAAAAGAGATTATAGACTTCCTCAGCAATCCTGAGCGCTTTCAGAAACTGGGGGGAAAGATCCCTAAAGGTGTCCTCCTTATAGGTCCCCCCGGGACTGGAAAGACCCTCCTGGCCAAGGCCGTGGCAGGGGAGGCAGGTGTACCCTTCTTTTCTATCAGTGGCTCAGACTTTGTAGAGATGTTCGTGGGGATGGGGGCCGCCAGGGTTCGAGACATGTTTGAGCAGGCCAAGGAGAGGGCCCCTTGCATAGTCTTCATAGACGAGATAGATAGCGTGGGCAGGCAGAGGGGGACTGGTTTGGGTGGTGGCCACGACGAGAGAGAGCAGACGCTCAACCAGCTACTTGCCGAGATGGACGGTTTCTCTTCTAAGAAGGGTGTGATTATCATGGCGGCAACAAACCGCCCGGACGTCCTGGACGTGGCCCTTCTGAGACCCGGACGCTTTGACCGCCAGATTACCGTTGACAGGCCAGACCTGCTGGGCAGGGAGGCCATACTGAAGGTCCATATAAAAAACGTCAAACTCGCCTCAGAGGTTGATCTTAGTGTTATTGCCAAGCGGACCCCTGGTTTCTCCGGTGCTGATCTTGCTAACGTGGTGAATGAGGCCGCACTCCTTGCCGCCAGGAGAGATAAAGAAGCGGTAGAAATGGCTGAGTTTGAAGATGCCATTGATAGGGTTATAGCCGGCCCTGAGAGGAAGAGCCGCGTCATGAGCGAGGAGGAGAAAAAGACCGTGGCCTATCATGAATCCGGTCATGCCCTTGTTGCAGCCTTCTTGCCTCATGCCGACCCCGTACACAAGGTTTCTATCATTCCGAGAGGTACTGCTGCGCTTGGCTATACCCTGCAGCTCCCCACAGAGGATAGGTATCTGACCACCGAATCCGAGATACTGGACACCCTTTGTGTCCTCCTGGGGGGCAGGGCGGCTGAGGCGATGGTCTTTGGGGAGATTTCTACTGGGGCGCACAACGACCTTGAAAAGGTGACGAGGCTGGCCAGGGATTATGTCTGCAGGTTTGGCATGAGTGCCAAGCTAGGGCCGCAGACCTTCGGGAGGCAGTCGGGAAATATCTTCCTTGGCCATGACCTGGTACAGGAGAAAGAATACAGCGAAAAGACCGCTATTCTTATTGATGAGGAGGTCTCCAGAATCATCAGGGAGTGTTACGACAAGGCCCATAAGCTCCTTGTGGATAACAGGGATAAACTTGAACTGCTTGCCCGCAGGCTGGAGGAAAGGGAACTCCTGGATGGGGAGGAGGTAGTAGAACTCCTTGGAGTGAAAAAGGAAAAACGGAGCGAAAAAAAGCAGGCCGTGGGCATTACCCTGTCAGAGAATCCGAAGGCCTAAAAGTAGGCTCTAAGAACCCTCCAGACTAACAGGCAGACCATTTCCCAGAATTCAGAATGCCAATTTTGGATTCTAACTACCGAATTCTGGGTTCGGTGGTGGAGCTAAATATGAAGTCGTTCAGGGTCCTGGAAGCCCTTGACATCTCCAGAGGGGAGTTTCTGATCCTCTGCATATCCTTTTCCGCCCTCTTCGCCGGAATTCTAGTAAAATATTTTCTAGACTATCATATAGGTTCTAAAGACATAGAGATACTGCGTCAAGACCCGCAGGAATTACGACTCCAGTTAGACATCAACCGTGCGGAGTTACACGAACTTATGGCCCTTCCTCAGATTGGAGAGAAAAGGGCAGAGGCAATCGTAGAATACAGGCAGAAAAATGGGCCCTTTAATAGCCTGGAAGACCTCCTTAAGGTGAAAGGCATTAACCCTGGCGTCCTTGAGGAGATAAGAGGGTACTTGAAGATAGGTGTCTCTGAAGGTGAAGCAACGTGGCAGAGTACAAATTAGTGTCCAGTTTCAGGCCAAGGGGTGACCAGCCCAAGGCCATTAAGAAACTTGCAGAGGGGTTCCTTTCGGGAGAGCGGTATCAGACCCTCCTTGGTGTAACGGGTTCGGGCAAGACCTTTACCATGGCTAACGTCATCCAGGCCCTGGGGAAGCCTACCCTTGTTATGTCCCATAATAAAACGCTTGCTGCTCAGCTCTACAGTGAGTTCAAAGAGTTCTTCCCTCACAACGCAGTCCGATACTTTGTGAGCTATTATGACTATTACCAGCCTGAGGCCTACATACCCCAGAGGGACATTTATATAGAAAAAGAGGCTACCATAAACCCGGAACTCGACCGCCTCCGACTGGCCGCCACCAGTGCCCTTATGAGCAGGAGGGACGTAATAATCGTCGCAAGTGTTTCCTGTATATACGGGCTGGGTTCTCCGGAAGAGTACCAGGAGATGTACGTCTCGCTCCGTAAGGGTGAGGAGATAGAGAGAAATAAATTCCTCAGGAAACTGGTGAATATCCAGTACGAGCGGAACGACTTCCGCTTTGAGCGTGGGGCCTTCAGGGTGAGGGGCGACGTGGTGGAAGTATACCCTGCCTATGAGGAATGGGGTTACAGGATAGAGTTCTTCGGGGATGAGGTAGATAGACTGTCGGTAATAGACCCCACCACGGGGGAAGTGCTCAGTAAGGAACAGGTACTGGACATCTATCCTGCCAAACACTTTGTGATGCCAGAGGGGAAGATACAGGGGGTAGTTGCCTCCATTGAGAGGGAGCTCGTTAAGTGGCTAGAGGTGCTCCGTTCCAGGGGAAAACACCTGGAGGCCCAGCGCCTTGAGGCCCGTACCCGTTATGATATGGAGATGCTCCTTGAGACCGGTTACTGTCATGGCATTGAAAACTACTCCCGTCATATTAGTGGCAGGGCACCGGGGGAACCTCCTTATACGCTTATAGACTACTTTCCTGAGGATTTCTTCTGCATTGTAGATGAGTCCCACGTTACCGTCCCCCAGATAGGGGGCATGTATAATGGAGACCGCTCCAGGAAGGAGACGCTAGTGGAGTACGGCTTCCGACTCCCCTCTGCACTGGATAATCGTCCCTTAAAGTTTGAGGAATGGGAGGGTAAAATCCACCAGTCACTCTATGTCTCGGCAACCCCTGGCCCTTATGAGCTAGAGAAATGTGGGGGAGAGGTGGTGGAACAGATTATAATACCCACCGGTCTGCTGGACCCGCTAATCTACGTAAGGCCCGCCAGCACTCAGGTAAAGGACCTCATGGAGCAAATCCGCCAGAGGGCCCAAAAGGGGGAAAGGGTGCTGGTTACCACCCTTACCAAGCGCCTGGCGGAAGACCTGAGCGAGTACATACGGGAGGAGGGACTCAAGGGGATGTATCTCCATTCGGAACTGGATGCCTTTGAGAGGGTGGAGATACTCAGGGATTTGAGGCTGGGCCGGTTCGACGTAGTGGTGGGCGTCAACCTCCTCAGGGAGGGCCTGGACCTTCCAGAGGTCTCGCTGGTAGCCATCCTGGACGCCGATAAGGAGGGCTTCCTCCGTTCCGAGACCTCTCTGATTCAAACCATCGGCCGCACCGCCAGAAACGTCAATGCCGAGGTCATCCTCTACGCTGACCAGATAACCTCCTCCATGCGTAGGGCCATTGATGAGACCAACCGGAGGAGGAAGCTCCAGATGGAGTATAATAAAAAGCACGGCATCACTCCGCAGACCATCAAGAAGGGGATTAAGAAGGGCATAGAGGAGGAGGTGGCGGCCAGGCGATACGCCAGGGAGATAATAGCTGAGACAGAGGAAGAGTACGCCTCGTTAGAGTATATAAATGACCTGAAGGAGGAGATGCGGGAGGCGGCCGCCAGGCTGGACTTTGAGAGGGCGGCGGCCCTCAGGGATAAGCTGCAGGCATTACAGCCAAGGGTAAACTGAGTAATAGACCAGGTCCCGGCTACTATTAATAGGCACTAGAATTGCATGAAGATAAAACAAGACACCAAATCAATCTCTGCTGACCCAGTCCCTGCGGACAAAAAGAGACTGCATAAAGAACTAAAGAGTATACTGAAGCAACTCAAGAAGTTTGGTATCAAAAAGGCCATCCTCTTTGGCTCACTGGCTAGGGGAGAGGTAGGTATAACTTCAGATATAGACTTGATAGTTATCTTAGAAAGCAATATACCCTTCCATAAGAGATTGAAAGAGCTGTATAAAGAAATAGATTATCACGAGCCTCTAGACCTCCTGGCCTACACTCCCGCAGAACTGGAAAGGACCCTGGAGGTAAGTAGCTTCTTAAGGCATGCCCTAAAGGAGGGCAAGGTAGTATATGAGGCCGAATAGGAAGGAGGAGAGCCGAAGGTGGCTAATTCAGGCCGAAAGGGATTTCAATGCCTTAAAAGACCTTATGTCAGGGGCCCACTATCATTTAGTGTGCTTTAATGCCCAACAGGTAGCCGAAAAGGCCTTAAAAGGCTTCTTATACTATCAAGGAAAGGAGTTCATATTTACACATTCTGTGACCAAACTCTGCGAAGAGTCGGCAAGATATGACGCCTCTTTTACTGGCTTAAGAAAGGAGATAAAGACACTGGATACATACTACCTGGAGGCCCGCTATCCCAATAGCCTGGTGGATAATATCCCTGCTGAATTCTTTGATGAGGACGATGCCAAGGAGGCCGTAAAGATGGCAAAAAGGACCCTTGAGTTTGTGAAAGAAAGAATGAAGATGGACTGAGCTATGCAATATCCCCTTGACCTGGAAGAAATAGACCTCCTAATAGACATGGCCATAAAGGAGGACATAGGAGGGGGTGATGTTACCACTGACAGCCTTGTCCCGGAGTGGCAGACAGCCAGGGGGGAGGTAATGGCCAAGGAGCCTGGGATAGTGGCAGGCCTTCCCGTGGCGAACAGGGTCTATAAGCGGATTGACAAGAAGGTCTCTTTTAACGCCAGGGTGGAGGAGGGTGCAAGGGTGTTGCCGGGGAGGGTACTTGCGGAGGTTTCTGGTCCAGCACGGAGCATCCTCTGTGGGGAACGCGTGGCCCTTAACTTTATCCAGAGACTCTCAGGGATAGCCACCCTTACCTCTCAATTCGTAGAGAGGATCAGGGATTACCATGCCAAAATCTATGACACCCGTAAAACAGTACCGGGCTGGAGGAGTCTGGAAAAATATGCAGTGAGGGTGGGTGGCGGACAGAACCACCGAATGGGGCTTTATGACCAGATACTCATCAAGGACAATCACCTCAGGGCCCTGGAGGCCGGACAGGCACTGGCAAAAGGTGTACGCCTGGCCAGGGAGAAGGCACCGCAGTGGATGTTAATAGAGGTGGAGGTGAAGACGCTAGAAGAACTGGAGGAGGCCATAGCCGCAAACCCGGACATTATACTGCTGGATAACATGACCCTGGATATGATAGCCAGGGCAGTAAAGAGTATCCGCCAGACCAAGCCCCTCCATCCCCCTATGGTAGAGGTATCCGGGGGAGTTAGTCTGGAAAATGTGGAGGCCATTGCCAAAACAGGGGTGGATAGGATTTCCGTGGGCGCCCTCACCCACTCTGCAAAGGCCCTGGATATATCCCTTGAGATAAGGGGGATGGGCTAGGGTTTGAAAATGAAAATTGTAAATTGGAAATTTTAAAACTTCCAATTTACAATTCTTTGTTATTCTAACTCTTCCATCTCTGCCCTGGGGCTTCGCATCATGAGGTCGCTTACGGCCTGACGGGGGTCTTTGTCCTCGTAAAGGATCCTGTATATCTCCCTGGAGATGGGCATCTCTACCCCGTGTCTCTCGGCCAGTAGCTTCACGGAGCGGGTGGTATAGACACCCTCGGCTACCTGTTCCATCCCCTTTAGTATATCTTTGAGCTTTTTTCCCTTCCCTATCTGTTCCCCCACAAAGCGGTTTCTGCCGTACTTGCTGACACAGGTGGTGATGAGGTCTCCTAACCCGGTAAGGCCTGAAAAGGTGGCCCTCTGGGCACCCAGCTTGACCCCCAGCCTGGCAATCTCCACCAGCCCCCTGGCGATTAGTGCAGCCTTCGTATTATCCCCGAATCCCAGACCATCGCATATCCCGGCGGCAATGGCAATGACGTTCTTTACGGCCGCCCCCACCTCAACGCCTACCACATCCGGGTTGGTGTACACCCTGAAGCGCTCCGTGGTGAAGACCCTCTGGACTTCTTTGGCCAGGGACGGCTCTCTGGAGGAGGCCACCACCGTGGTGGGCAGATTTCTGGCCACTTCTTCCGCATGGCTCGGACCGAGGAGAAGGGCCATGGGGTTGTTCCTCAGTACATCTGAAATAACCTGGCTTGCCATCAGAAGGGTATCGTTTTCTATACCTTTGGCTACGCTCAGCAGGGGAGCAGATGGAGGACAACAGGTCTTAAACCTTTCCATGGCCGGGCGCAGGAAAGGGGTAGGGATGGCCACCACAAAAAGGTCCCTCTCTTTAGAGGCGACAACAAGGTCGGAGGTGAGAACCAGTCCTTCAGGAAGGGTTACCCCTGGGAGATATTTTACGTTTTCCCTCTTTTTCTCAAGGAATTCCATGTATTCCCTGGAATTCCCCCAGAGGAGGACATCAAACCCCTTTTTGTAAAGCAAGAGGGCCAGGGTAGTACCCCAGCCACCATTACCCAGAACGGCTATCTTTTTAACAGGTTTCATGTCTTGGGTCAGGGGCTAGGATTAGAGATTTAAGATCAGGTAGAGAGGGAGACTAGTTTCCGACCAGTATTCTCCAAGTTGGCCCCCGAGCCTAATCCCTAACTGTTGACTGGTGCTAGAACCTCTTGTTCATAGATGGGGAAGGCTGCGCAAAGTTCGTGGACTTCCTTCTTTACCTTATTTTTTATTACTTCATCTTTTGGAGACGAGAGAATCTGGTCTATGAACTGGGCAATCTGTACCATCTCTGTCTCTTTCATGCCCCTGGTGGTACATGCGGCCACGCCCAGTCTTATCCCGCTGGTCTCAAAGGGGCTGCGGGTATCGTAGGGTATCAGGTTTTTATTTACGGTGATGGAGGCCGCTACAAGATGTCTCTCTGCCTCCTTTCCTGAGAGACCCTTGTTAGTGAGGTCAACCAGGAACAGGTGATTATCGGTGCCACCAGTAAGGATAGAGTAGCCCTTCTCCTCCAGCGCCTTGGCCAGGGCCCTGGAGTTGGCGACGGTCTGTTTCTGTCGGTCCACAAAAGCCTCCGTCATAGCCTCCTTAAAGGCAACGGCCTTTGCGGCAATGATGTGCATCAGTGGGCCTCCCTGCATGCCAGGGAAGACTACCTGGTCTAACTTTTGTGCATATTTAGCCCTGCACAGGATGAATCCTCCCCTCGGGCCACCGAGTGTCTTATGGGAGGTGGAGGTAATGAAGTCGGCGTAGGGGACAGGGTCTGGATGGACCTTGCCCGCAATTAGTCCGGCTATATGGGCCATGTCTACCATGAGTAGTGCGCCCACCTCATCGGCGATTTCCTTGAACTTACTAAAATCTATGGCCCTGGAATAGGCGCTGGCCCCTGCAATAATAAGGTCTGGGCGAAACTCCTGGGCCTGTTTGCGGATGGCATCGTAGTCCAGCAGTTTGGTCTCTCTGTCGACCCCGTAGGTTCTCGCCTCATAGAGTTGACCTGAGAAGTTTTTCCTGAACCCGTGTGTCAGGTGTCCACCGTGGGAGATATCCATACCCAGGACTTTACACTCTGGTGCTATGGCGGTGAAGTAGACGGCCATGTTTGCCTGAGAGCCGGAGTGGGGTTGGACGTTGGCATGTTCGGCGCCGAAGAGTTCCTTTGCCCTTTCAATGG
>FWPU01012653.1_pt1 | contig 11065 bp, 10 predicted proteins | sample 2228361 | NCBI WGS metagenome assembly FWPU01 (sample SAMEA103939777, study PRJEB20133) | metagenome | reverse complement strand
AAAAATCAGAAAAATAAAAATTTAAGTTATTGATAATCAATAGCTTAAATTTTTATTGAAAAATATTTTGGACAATAGTGATAATTTTGCTTAATTTTGTTTTGGAAAATATAAATTGTATAATTTTGCTTAATGATGAAGAAAACAAGATTGAAAATTGAAGGGATGAGTTGCCAACATTGTGTCAATTCAGTTAAACGCACGCTCGAATCACTGAATGGAGTGGAACACGTTGATGTTTCATTAGAAAAAAACGAAGCAAACGTTGAATATGACGAACAAAAAACCAACCCGGACATGCTTGTGAAAAGCATAAACGATACAGAAATTTACAAAGCTTATATAATATGATCAGATTATTACCATTTTTCGCATTTATTTTTTTGATTTTTTCATGCAGTGACACTGAAAAAAACAAAAATTTTTCCGGAAAAAGCGAAGAAATCACATTGGCTATTGAAGGGATGGTTTGCGAGTTTGGTTGCGCCAAAACTATTGAAAAAGAATTAAATAAGTCCGAAGGCATTATCGACTGTAAAGTGAATTTTCAACAAAATCAGGCAACATGTAAATTCGACCCGGAACAAACATCAGCCGAAGAGATAGTAAATATTATCAACAATATCAACAACGGGACTTACAAAGCCAAATTAATTGAAAAAAAAACTGCTTCTCCCTCTGTAAAAAATTCAAATAAACAATCGGATAATTTAACAGGGCATAAAATTTCACAAGCCGAAACCAATTGGCATCACATTATTTCCGGTGTTTTCACATTCATTATTTCAAAAATTTTGAATTAAATAGTAAATGAATCTTGTAGTTACAGAAAAATTCACCGGCGAAAAAATACAACAACTTCAACTTAAAGATGAAAAGTCATTTGCAGAGATAAACGATAATATCAGAAAAGCATTTGAGTTTTACAAAAACTCATCATCAGCGGTCAGAAAAAATATACTTTACGGTATTTCACAACTTATAGCTGCTCAAAAACAAGAGATTGCCGATTTGATCAGCCGCGAAAGTGCCAAACCTATGAAATATTCGCCGGGCGAAGTTGATCGTGCCATATACACATTTAAGCTTGCGGCAGAAGAATGCGATAAATTCGACGGTCAACATTTGATGTTGGATGGCTTTTTGCCAAATGTTGAAAAAGAAGCCCTGGTCAGATACTTCCCTTCCGGTGCCGTTTATGGAATAACACCATTTAATTTTCCCTTAAACCTCGTTGCACACAAAGTTGCTCCTGCCATTGCAGTCGGAGCACCGATAGTGATAAAACCCGATTTGCGTACACCGTTATCTGCACTAAAACTACAAAACATTGCTTTGGAAGCCGGTCTCCCTCTCGTTTGTTTTCAGGTTGCATTATGGAAAAATGAAACTGCCGAAAATTTTCTTCAATACGGAGAAATTAAAATACTTAGCTTTACCGGATCTCCTAAAGTAGGATGGCATTTGAAATCCAAATCGGGAAAGAAAAAAGTATTGCTTGAACTCGGTGGAAACGCCGGTGTGATTGTAACACCTTCTTGCACTGTTGATAAAATTGTATCATCTTTGGTCAATGGTATGATTGCATATAGCGGACAGGTTTGTATCCACACCCAAAGAGTGATTGTTCACGAAAGCATTTATGATGAATTGAAAACAAAGTTAATTGAAGCTTACAATGGATTGAAATTTGGCAATCCTACCGACCCACAAACTGATGTCAGTGTAATGATCGATGAAGAAAATGCCAAACGAGTGGAACAATGGGTAAATGAAGCATTGGAAGATGGCGCCGTTTTGCTTACCGGAGGCAAAAGGAATGGCGCTTTTTATGAACCTGCCATTCTTGAGAATGTTAATCCCGATTGTAAGGTTTATTGTGAAGAAGTTTTTGGACCTGTAGCCATTCTACAAAAATATGATGATTTTAAAGAAGCTGTGGATTTCATCAATCAGTCAAAATATGGTTTACAAGCCGGCATTTTTACAGACAACTGGCATGAAGCCATGTATGCATTTGAACATATTGAGTGCGGAGGCATTATCTTAAATGATGTTCCAACCTACAGATCCGACAGAATGCCTTATGGCGGAATGAAAGATTCCGGTTTGGGCCGTGAGGGCATACGATATGCCATGATGGAGTATTGCGAACCCAAAGTGCTTGTTTGGCCCCGAATTTCTTAATGATCAATTCTTAATCGAACTTACGAATGGTTATAAATTCATCTGTCAATCTTTTTTTGATAGTAGCACGAATGATATAAGTATTTTTATCATACAAAAACTCTTCAACGTGTGTCATGTTATCATTTTCAAAGTATTCTATTTTTAGAAGGTTTCCCAAAGCATCGTGATAATATAACTTTTTCTCTGTCTTGTTTTCTGAAGGATAATAACAGGTTTTAGATTTTATCCATCCATAATTGTCATATTCATAATAAATCACCTCTCTTTGACCTGATGTCACATAGGTAAATTCATGCCTGACCACATAACCGTGATCATCATATTCCACAATTTCTTCTTTAAAAGGTAAACCGAAGTTATTTTTATATACTCTTTTGACGACTTTGCCATCTTGATAAACATATTCCAATTTTTCTTCGGTCAAAAATGTTTCATTACCAAAGTTAACTTCCAGCAAATCGGCTGTTTGATTGGCAATTCTGCTGTATTGAATGGCAATACACTTCTTGTCTTTGTCGTAAACAAATGTTTTTTTGTTAAAACCTTTATCATAGGTATAATATATTGCAATCAAAGTATCCGGGTTATACCCATAAAAATAATGCAAGGTATCCAAACCATTTTCCCAAGATATCAACTTATAAAAATGAGTCAACCTTCCATTCCGGTCGAAAAAATATGATTCAGATTCTCCTTTTGAACGAATGATATCTCCGGATTTTTTATAAAGCACTTTACATGATAATTGAAAGATATTGTTTTGCGCAATAAAACGTTGGTTGAAAAAGGGATATTCTCCAAATACTTCCAAATAAGGATTGAAAATTTGCGAAAAATAAGCCCCCGGTAAAAACATTAAGAAAAACAATGCGTACCTTCTCATCTACCGGATAGTTTTGGTAAACTAATTTTCGTCACTTTCTTTTTTTCTGTTAAGTTTAACAGGCACTTCCGCCTGATAATCCACAGGAAATTTTTTAGAAAACAAAAATCGGCGGGCTTTCACATTCCCTTTTACCCTCAAATTGACTTTTCCTTTCAATAAAGTTTGTATCCCTCCTTGAATAGCTCCGGCAATAAGATTCGTTGCCCCGGCCGATAATTCTACAGGATATGTTTCAATCCGGTTTGCTTTTATTTTCACATTTTTATCTAACACCACTTTACCTATGCGGGTGCTGTTGATATACACGTCAAGATCAGCCTCTGTAACCGTAAAACCATAATTATTCGGATTGTCAATTGATGCCCATAAAGTGATTTTTACGCTCGATTTGCCGACTTCATCAATGCCAATTTGCTCGATGTTTTTCAATTCCGGAGCTTCTAATTGGCATCCTGCCAATGATATAAATAAAAAGACAAAAAAGAGACGGGTAATGTTTTTCATAAACAATTATTTAAAATTTTGATAATTGACATAAAATAAAGCAATGGTTTCGATACCGGTAAAATAATTGACCAGTCCGAAATGTTCATTTGGAGAATGTAGGGCATCACTATCCAAACCAAAGCCCATCAACACAATATCCTTGGATAGTTTTTGACTAAACAAACTAACAATAGGAATGCTGCCGCCACCTCTCACAGGATAAGGTTGTCTTCCCATGGTTTGTTCCATACTTTTTGCAGCGGCTTGATATGCTTTTGAGTTCATAGACACAACCACAGGTTCCCCTCCATGATGATAGTTCACCCGAACATCCACCGTGCCGGGGGCCAATTGTTTGATATAATTCGCAAACAAATCGCTTATTTTTTTTGACGATTGGTTTGGAACCAGTCGCATGGAGATTTTGGCAAATGCTTTAGATGGCAATACGGTCTTAGCTCCTTCTCCCGTATATCCGCTCCATATACCGTTTACATCCAGGGTGGGCCTGATAGATATCCATTCGTGCGGAAGGTATCCCTCCTCCCCTTTTAGTTGTTTCACACCGATAGACCTCTTGAATTCTTCGACATCAAATGGAGCGGAAGCATATAAACGTCGTTCTTCTTCATCAATTTCCACCACATCATCATAAAACCCGGGTATAGTGATTTTGCCTTTATCATCTTTCAATTGAGCAATCATTTTACATAAAACTTGAGCAGGATTGTCTACCGCCCCCCCATAAATACCCGAGTGTAAATCGCGGTTTGGTCCGGTCACTTCAACTTCCATATAACTCAATCCCCTTAATCCCACAGTAATGGTTGGTATTCCGGGACCAAGCAGGGCTGTATCGGAGATCAATATACAATCACATCTTAAAAGATCTTTGTGTTGGTCGATAAATTCTTCAAGATGAGCCGATCCCACTTCTTCTTCTCCTTCGATCATAAATTTCACATTACAATTGAGCAAATTTTCACTGTTCAATATTTCAAATGCTTTTACGTGCATGTAAAATTGGCCCTTATCATCAGCCGCGCCTCGTGCAAAAATGGCTCCTCCCGGATGAATATCTGTTTTTTTAATCACCGGATCAAATGGTGGTGTATCCCATAATTCAATTGGATCAACCGGTTGAACATCATAATGACCATAAACCAGTACCGTGGGTTTGGATGGATCGATGATTTTTTCGGCATATACCACGGGATGGCCTTTTGTAGGCATGATTTCTGCTTTATCTGCTCCGGCTTCCAGCAAACGATCTTTAACGGCTTCAGCACATCTTTTGACATCTTCCATATATTTAGAATCGGCACTGATGGAAGGTATTTTTAATAAATCTATCAATTCGTCGATATACCTTTGACGGTTTTTTTCAATGTTTTGTTTTATTTTTTCTTGCATATCGATATATTTTATTCAGTTAAAATTTTTCCGGTCATTACTTCAGGAATCTCCAAACCCATCAAAGTTAATATGGTAGGCGCCACATCAGCCAATATCCCTTCTTTTAAAGTTTTCACGTCTGCATTGATTATAATTGAAGGAACAGGATTGGTGGTGTGAGCAGTATTTGGGCTACCATCTTCATTGATGGTATATTCGGCATTTCCATGATCTGCTATGATCCAAACGATATACCCTAGATTGACGGCTTCCTTGACAACCTCACCGGCACAAAAGTCAACTGTCTCTATGGCTTTTACTATAGCCGGGAAAACTCCCGTGTGACCAACCATGTCGGGATTGGCAAAATTTAAACATACGAAGTCGGGATGGTGCTTTCGTAAATATTCAATAACGGCGTCTTTAACCTGTAATGCGCTCATTTCGGGCTGTAAATCATAAGTTTTGACTTTTGGAGATGGTATCATGATTCGTTCTTCTCCCTCGAAGACCTTTTCTCTTCCTCCTGAAAAAAAGAATGTCACATGTGGATATTTTTCAGTCTCGGCTATTCTCAACTGAGTTAAACCGTTTTTGGAAATCGCTTCTCCCAGTGTATCGTGCAAATGTTCCTTGTCAAAGATTACTTTAACATTTCGAAATGTATCATCATAATTGGTCATAGTAACATAGTAAAGGGGGATCGTCTTCATGTCATATTCCGGAAAATCTTTTTGAGTGAGAGCTATGGTTATTTGACGGCATCTGTCGGTTCTGAAATTAAAACAAATCACTACATCCCCTTCATGAATTCTTCCTACCGGTTTGTCATGACCATCAACCAAAACGACGGGAAGCAAAAATTCATCGGTTATGCCTTTTTCATAAGATTGCTCCAATGTTTGCAAAAAATTCATTGTATGTTCCCCTTCTCCTTTTATTAACAAATCATAGGCCTTTTTGATTCTCTCCCAACGTTTATCACGGTCCATGGCATAATACCGACCGATCATCGAAACCAGTTTAGCCGGCTTTTGATCTAAATAATTCAACAAATTCTTTATGTGTTTACGACCGGAATGAGGATCACAATCCCTGCCATCTGTAAAAGCATGAATAAAGACATTTTGTATACCTTCCTTTTCAGCCATTTCAATCAAGGCAAACAAATGATTGATATGTGAGTGCACACCGCCGTCCGAAACCAATCCCATCAAATGAACCGATTTGCCCTGTGTCCGTGCATATTCCATGGCTTCCTTTAGAACCCGGTTTTTGAAAAATTCGCCGGATGCAATGGCTTTATTTATTTTTACAAGGTCCTGGTATACGATTCTTCCGGCACCTATATTTAAATGTCCAACTTCAGAATTTCCCATTTGACCATCAGGCAGGCCAACATTTTCACCATCTGTAAATAACCGGCTGTTCGGGTAATTATTCAGGCAATAATCATAAAAGGGCGTATTGGCTGCGGCAATGGCATCTCCTTTATCTCCTTTGCCAATCCCCCACCCATCCAATATCATCAATAGAACTTTTGACTTTTTCATATCCTTTAAATATTTTGCAAATATCCGAAATGACTTGAACTATTCCTTTAATTTGATTTTTTTTGATTATGTTCCGGCAGTACCTTTACAAAAGTATTTTTCTTACTCTATATTAACGTTGCTTGTTTTATACTTGGGTATAAAAAATTTCATTTTTAACAATGCTGTAAAACAAAAAATGCCATTAAGATGAAGCATAATATTTCATATTTCATAGATTTACACAAAAAATAGATATGAAAATCCTGCAATTGATAAGACATGCAAAATCTGCTCGTGATTTGCCGGTCGATGATTTTTACAGGCCACTGAACCAAAGAGGTATTCATGATGCATTGACCATTGGGCAGTGGCTAAAAGAAAATTCTATCATGGACGGGAAAATTTATTGCAGTCCATCATTGCGAACCGTATCTACTGCGTGTATTTTAAGCAGGGTTACCGGATGGAACATGAATGAAATAGTATGGGAAAAACGCATTTACGAGGCCTCAGTTGATGATTTGATTGAAATCATAACCCAGACAGACAACCATCATCAAACGATCACAATAATCGGGCACAATCCCTCTTTGCACGACTTGATCGAACTTCTCATCCATGCAGGTTGGGTTAAATTCCCCACTTGCGCCGTAGCCATCATTTCATTTGAGAATGCCCGGTCATGGTTTGATATATTTAAAACACAAGGGGTGCTCATAAAAAAAGTTTTCCCAAAGAACTTATAGTTTGATTTCGTAATAGGAACCAGCATTTTTTTGTTAAATTCAATTTAATTTTATCTTAATTTTTACGGGCATTCACGGAAATATGTCTTGTATTCAATACATTTGTATTGTAAAACTATCAATTTAAAATGAAAAAGAATCTATATCCCACTATACATAGAGACATTAGCTGGTTGTCTTTTAATGAACGTGTGTTGCAAGAGGCAGGTGACACTTCTGTGCCTTTACTCGAAAGAGTAAAATTTCTGGGCATATATTCAAGCAACCAAGACGAGTTTTTTAGAGTAAGGGTGGCTACACTCAAACGTTTGGCCAATCTCCGTCATCATAAATTTTGGCCGGAACATAACCCCAAAAAGGTCTTAAAAATCATCCGTCAAAGAGTGCTGGATCTTCAAAACCGTTTTGATACAACATTTGAAATTTTAAGAAAAGAACTTGAAAAAGAAAAAATTTTCATCATAGATGAAACACAATTAACTCCGGAGCAAGAATCCTGGGTCAGAAACTACTTCCGTGCAAACATACGTCCGCATTTGGTGCCTGTCATGATTGACCAAATAAAAAAAATTCCCGACTTGAAAGACAAATCGATTTATCTTGTCACACAAATCATTCTAAAAATGGGAAAACAAAAATTATCGTTAATCGAAATTCCCACCTATGCCGTTCCAAGATTTGTGGTTCTGCCTAATTATCAAGATATCACTCCTGTTATGATCATAGACGACATCATACGTCTGTGCATGGACGAGATTTTCTCTTTTTTCTCTTGTGATAAAATTCATTCATGGTGTATAAAAATTACCAGGGATGCCGAGTTGGATTTAGACAACGATATAAATTCTTCCCTGGTAGAAAAACTTGAAAAAAGTTTGAAAAAAAGAAAAAAAGGACAACCTGTACGTTTAGTTTATGACCGCAACATAAAGGAAGACATTTTATCGTTGTTAATTCAAAAACTCAAACTCTCGGGCGAAGACAATATCATCCCCGGTGGGAAATATCACAATTTTAAAGATTTTATCAATTTTCCGGTCAAAGGATTTGAGCATCTTCGTTATGAACCGATGCCACCTTTGCCTCATCCTTTTTTGGAGAATCAAAGATCCATTTTTGATGTGGTCAAAAAAAAAGATATAATGCTTTTTTATCCCTATCAAAAATTTGATTATATCATTGACTTGCTGCGTGAAGCTGCTATAGATCCGGATGTTGTTTCAATTAAAATAACTCTCTATCGCCTGGCAAAACCTTCTGCCATCATCAATGCCCTAATCAATGCCGCCCGCAATGGCAAGCAAGTGACCGTTTTGGTTGAAATACAAGCAAGATTTGACGAAGAAGCCAATATTGAATGGGCCAATTTGTTACAAGAAGAAGGTGTTAAAGTTATCTTTGGTGTGGAAGGTCTGAAAGTACATTCCAAAATCTTTTTGATAACACGCAAAAATGGAAGAAAAAAAGAACAACTTGTACACATCGGCACCGGCAATTTCAATGAAAATACAGCCAAACTTTACAGTGATATCAGCTTGATTACATGCCGGAAGGGAATTGTCGATGAAATTGAAAAGGTTTTTGAAATGTTTCAATCACCATTCAAGCAAAGAAAATTCAAACATCTTTTGGTTTCCCCTCTGTTTATGAGACAACAACTCATCGAAAAATTAAAACACCAGATCAAACTTGCCAAAAAAGGGCACCGTGCCTACATCGGCATAAAAGTAAACAACCTATCAGACGAAGAAATTATAAAATATCTTTATGAAGCAAGTCAGGCAGGAGTAGAAATACAACTGATTGTCAGAAGTATATGTTCGTTAATTCCGCAAAAAAAGAATTTAAGCGAAAACATCCAAGCAAAAAGTATAGTAGATCGTTTTTTGGAACACGCCAGAATTTTTATCTTCGGTGCACAGGAACCGGAAATTTATATATCATCTGCCGACTTGATGTTACGTAATCTTGATTACAGAATAGAAGTGGCCACCCCTGTTTACGACAAAAAATTAAAAGAACTTTTGCTGAAGTTTTTTGAAATTCAATGGCAAGACAACCAAAAAGCCCGGATCATCGATGAGAAATTCACAAACACCATTTTAAAAGATGATCAATCCCCCATTCGTTCTCAATACTACCTTTATGAATTTTTTAATAATTTCTTGTATAACAACAGAACCTTAAAAAACTTATCATTGCAAAAAAATTAACCCTTGAAAATTGCAGCCATAGATATCGGATCCAATGCTTTAAGATTGTTGATTTCGCATGTACATCATGTCAACGGTCTTCCTGTATTCAAAAAAGCAGCCTTGATACGTTTGCCGGTACGTTTGGGAGAAGATGTTTTCCTTACCGGAAAAATTTCAAGACACAAAGCCAAACTTTTAGAAAAATCCATAATGGCATATAAAGAAATCATGGATGTTTATGAAGTAAAGCATTTTAGGGCATGTGCAACATCGGCCATGAGAGAAGCCGAAAATAAGGAAGAAATCATCGAAAAAATTTTAAAAAAAACCGGAATTCAAATTGAAGTTCTGTCGGGGATTGAAGAAGCTCATGCAATTTTTGCCAACCAATGGAAAGAAACTCTTGAACCTCATAAGGTCTATTTATATGTGGATGTGGGAGGTGGCAGCACCGAACTCACACTTTTTGCCAATCATCAAGCTATCGCATCAGAATCATTTAAAATCGGAACCATTCGTTTGCTTTACGACCAGGTGAACAAAAACGAATGGATGCGCATGAAACAATGGTTGCTCCAAAACACCAAAGAATTAAAAAACATCACGGTCATCGGTTCGGGTGGCAACATCAACAAACTATACAAATTGGCAGAAATAAAGTCATCTAAGCCCATCTCCTTTGACAAACTTAAGGATTTGGAAAAATTTCTGACCAAATACACCTACGAAGACAGGATAAAAGTACTTGGCCTTAACCCGGACAGGGCTGATGTAATTATTCCTGCCTGTAAAATCTACCTTTCCGTTATGAAATGGGCCGGTAGCAAAAAAATGATCGTCCCTCAAATCGGTTTGTCAGATGGATTGATACGCTTACAATATCAGAACTTAACGAATGAAAGTTAACAATACAATTAATTTTTCGATGCTATCTTCAAAAAAGTGAGTTTTTCTGCTTTTTAAATTTGCTTGCCTAAGAAATAAAGCATTTTTTTATCTTTCAACAAAAATTTGATTGTCATTTTGGGCCTAAAAAAGATGATTTTTTTTGCAGAAATATTACTAACGGACCTTTCATCTGTTTAAAATAGTTTTTGTGCTTTTCAAATAAACTCTATAGGTAATATCCCATTTTGTGTGTAATGACTTTTTAATTTTATTTCAAATTTAATCATTTTTTTATTTTTAGAATGATTGGAAGCGAAGCGAAGTCATAGACGAAGCAAGCTTCCAATCATTCATCCCATTTAAATTTTCTCGTTTCATAGTTTATCTTTGGCAATCTTCTTTGGTAGGCATTTCGCGTCATTGCCACATATCCCAATAACAAAATGGTTGCTTCGGCATTTGGTAAAGCACCCCGCATTTTTATTGTTCTCTTGTAATCCCTGTTAAGCCGTTCTATCCAATTTGTAGAGTAAATCATGTTATGGATGCGGTAATCATAATCCAAATAGGTAAAATAGAGCTTATACCTTTGATCTTCAGCCATACGTTGAAGCGATGGATAATAACGCCCCCATTTTTGACAAAATTTCATCCAACGCTGCCATCCTTTCATACTGCTATCATTCCGATCTCCGGTCCGGAACACATCTTTTAAATCTTCTGCTGCCTGGACTTTATCCTTGG
>FWPU01012652.1_pt1 | contig 11065 bp, 7 predicted proteins | sample 2228361 | NCBI WGS metagenome assembly FWPU01 (sample SAMEA103939777, study PRJEB20133) | metagenome | reverse complement strand
AGATATCCAAAACATATCAACATGAATAAATATCCAAAACATATCAGTGTTGATAGAACTTGGATATCTATCAGTGTTGATAGAACTTGGATATCTATCAGTGTTGATAGAACTTGGAGTCATATCAGTGTTGATAGAAATTGGAGTCATATCAGTGTTGATAGAACTTGGATATCTATCAGTGTTGATAGAACTTGGATATCTATTAGTGTTGATAGAACTTGGAATCATATCAGTGTTGATAGAACTTGGATATCTATCAGTGTTGATAGAACTTGGAGTCATATCAGTGTTGATAGAAATGAGAGTTCTATCAGTGTTGATAGAAATGAGAGTTCTATCAGTGTTGATAGATATCCAAACATATTCGTGTTGATAGGACTTGGAATAGTATCAACACTGATAGATATCCAAACATATTCGTGTTGATAGATATCCAAAACATATTCGTGTTGATAGATATCCAAAACATATTCATGTTGATAGAACTTGGATATCTATCAATGTTGATAGGACTTGGAATCGTATCAACACTGATAGATATCCAAACATATTCATGTTGATAGATATCCAAAACATATCAACATGAGTAAATATCCAAATATATCAGTGTTGATAGAACTTGGAATCGTATCAACATTGATAGATCAACATTGATAAATATCCAAAACATAACATATTCATGTTGATAAATATCCAAATATATCGTGTTGATAGAAATGAGAGTTCTATCAATATGAATATATATATATCCAAACATATTCATGTTGATAAATATATTTTGTGTTAATTCGAGATACACTCGATATCTGATATTTCGTGTTGATATCGAAACATCAGATACTTCGTGTGATTCAATATACTCGATATCTAATCTAATCTAATATGGAGAATGAATTCGTGACACTCGATATCTGATATTGGAGTTGATTTCGATACAGCAGATGATCTGATATTTCGAGTGAGTTCCAGATACTCGATATCTAATATTTCGTGTCAATTCGAGATACTCAATCTGATATTTCGTGTGATTCAATATACTCGATATCTTATATTTGGAGTTGATTTGTAGAAACCAGATAACTAGATACTTGAAGATAATCTATAGAAACCAGATATCTGGAGTTAGTTTCGATACAGACATCAGATATTTGGAGTTAGTTTCGAGACACTTGATATCGAGTATTTGAAGAAATTTGTAGACACTCGAAACCAGATACTTGGAGTTAATCGATAGAAACCAGATATCTGGAGGAAATTTGTAGACACTCGATATCAGATATTTGGAGGAAATCTATAGACACTCGATATCAGATATTTGGAGAAAATCTATAGACATTCGATACTTGGAGGAAGTCTATAGACATTCGATACCAGATATCTGGAAGAAAGTTGCAGACACTCGATATCAGATACTTGGAGGAAATCTATAGACATCAGATACCAGATATTTGGAGAAATTTATAGACACTCGATACCAGATATCTGGAGAAAATTTATAGACATCAGACATCAGATACCAGATATCTGGAGGAAATTTGTAGATACTCGATATCAGATATCAGATATCTGGAAGAAAGTTGTAGATACTCGATACCAGATATCTGTAAGAAAGTTGTAGACACTCGATATCAGATATCTTGGTATCAGATATCTGAAGGAAATCTATAGACATCAGATACCAAGATATCTGGAGGAAATTTGTAGATACTCGATACCAGATATTTGGAGAAAATCTATAGACATCAGACATCAGATATTTGGAGAAAATCTATAGACATCAGATACCAGATATCTGGAGAAATTTGTAGACACTCGATACCAGATATTTGGAGAAAATCTATAGACATCAGACATCAGATACCAAGATATCTGGAGGAAATTTGTAGATACTCGATATCAGATATCAGATATCAGATATCAGATATCAGATATCTGGAAGAAAGTTGTAGATACTCGATACCAGATATCTGTAAGAAAGTTGTAGACACTCGATATCAGATATCTTGGTATCAGATATCTGAAGGAAATCTATAGACATCAGATACCAAGATATCTGGAGGAAATTTGTAGATACTCGATATCAGATATTCAGATATTTGGAGGAAATCTATAGACATCAGATACCAAGATATCTGGAGGAAATTTGTAGATACTCGATATCAGATATCAGATATCTGTAAGAAAGTTGTAGACACTCTATACCAGATATTTGGAGGAAATCTATAGACATTCGATACCAGATATCTGGAAGAAAGTTGTAGACACTCGATATCAGATATTTGGAGGAAATCTATAGACACTCGATACCAGATATCTGTAAAAAAAGTTGTACCAGATATCTGTAAAAAAGTTATACCAGATATCTGTAAGAAAGTTGTAGACACTTCATACCAAGATATCTGTAAGAAAGTTGTGGACACTTGATACCAGATATCTGGAAAAGTTTATAGACACTCGATATCAGATACTTATAGGAAATCTATAGACAGACATTCGATACCAGATATCTGGAAGAAAGTTGCATACACTCGATATCAGATACTTGGAGGAAATTATAGACAAACATCAGATATCTGGAGAAATTTGTAGACACTCGATACCAGATATCTGGAGAAAGTTGCAGACACTCGATATTAGATATTTGGAGGAATTCTATAGACACTTGATACCAGATATTTGGAGAAAATCTATAAACACTCGATATCAGATACTTGGAGAAAAATTGTAGACACTCGATACCAGATATCTGGAAGAAAGTTGCAGACACTCGATATCAGATATCTGGAGGAAATTTGTAGACACTCGATACCAGATATCTGGAGAAAATCTATAGACATCGACATCAGATACCAGATATCTGGAGGAAATTGTAGACACTTGATACCAGATATCTGGAAGAAAGTTGTAGACACTTGACACCAGACCAGATATCTGGAAAAATTTATAGACACTCGATACCAGATATCTGAAGGAAATCTATAGACATTCGATACCAAGATATCTGGAGGAAATTTGTAGACACTCGATATCAGATACTTGGAGTTAATCTATAGACACCAGATATGTGGAAGAAAGTTGTAGACACTCGATATCAGATACTTGGAGTTAATCTATAGACACCAGATATGTGGAAGAAAGTTGTAGACACTCGATACCAGATATCTGAAGGAATTCTATAGACATTCGATACCAGATATCTGGAAGAAAGTTGTAGACACTTGATACCAGATATCTGAAGGAAATCTATAGACATTCGATACCAGATATCTGGAAGAAAGTTGTAGACACTTGATACCAGATATCTGGAAGAAAGTTGTAGACACTCGATACCAGATATCTGGAAGAAATTTATAGACACTCGATACCAGATATCTGGAGAAAATCTATAGACATCGACATCAGATACCAGATATCTGGAGGAAATTGTAGACACTTGATACCAGATATCTGTAAGAAAGTTGTAGACACTTGATACCAGACCAGATATCTGTAAGAAAGTTGTAGACACTTGATACCAGACCAGATATCTGTAAGAAAGTTGTAGACACTCGATACCAGATATCTGGAAGAAATTAATAGACACTCGATACCAGATATCTGGAAGAAATTAATAGACACTCGATACCAGATATCTGAAGGAAATCTATAGACATCAGATAACAGATATCTGGAGGAAATTGTAGACACTTGATACCAGATATCTGTAAGAAAGTTGTAGACACTTGATACCAGATATCTGGAAAAAATTTATAGACACTCGATACCAGATATCTGAAGGAAATCTATAGACATCAGATAACAGATATCTGGAGGAAATTGTAGACACTTGATACCAGATATCTGTAAGAAAGTTGTAGACACTTGATACCAGATATCTGGAAAAAATTTATAGACACTCGATACCAGATATCTGAAGGAAATCTATAGACATTCGATACCAAGATATCTGGAGGAAATTTGTAGACACTCGATATCAGATACTTGGAGTTAATCTATAGACACCAGATATGTGGAAGAAAGTTGTAGACACTTGATACCAGATATCTGAAGGAAATCTATAGACATCAGATACCAAGATATCTGGAGGAAATTTGTAGACACTCGATATCAGATACTTGGAGTTAATCTATAGACACCAGATATGTGGAAGAAAGTTGTAGACACTCGATACCAGATATCTGAAGGAAATCTATAGACACTTGATACCAGATATCTTAAGGAAATCTATAGACACTTGATACCAGATATCTGAAGGAAATCTATAGACATCAGATACCAAGATATCTGGAGGAAATTTGTAGATACTCGATATCAGATACTTGGAGTTAATCTATCGACACCAGATATCTGGAAGATATTTATAGACACTCGATACCAGATATCTGAAGGAAATCTATAGACATCAGATACCAAGATATCTGGAGAAAAGTTGTAGACACTTGATACCAGATATCTGGAAAAAAATTTATAGACACTCGATACCAGATATCTGAAGGAAATCTATAGACATCAGATACCAAGATATCTGGAGAAAATTGTAGACACTCGATACGATATCAGATATCTGGAAGAAATTTATAGACACTCGATATCAGATACTTGGAGAAAATTTGTAGACATCAAACACCAGATACTTGGAGTTAATCGATAGAAACCAGATATCTGGAAGAAAGTTGCAGACACTCGATGTCAGATATTTGGAGTTGACATCAAAACACTCGATATCAGATATTTGGAGTTAGTTTCGAGATACGCGATAGATATCTGATATTTGGAGTTAGCTTCGAGACACTCGATAGATATCAGATATTTGGAGTTGACATCAAAACACTCGATCACTCGATATTGAGTATTTGGAGTTAGTTTCGAGACACTCGATAGATATCAGATATTTGGAGTTGACATCAAAACACTCGATCACTCGATATCGAGTATTTGGAGTTGACATCAAAACACTCGATCACTCGATATTGAGTATTTGGAGTTAGTTTCGAGACCTCAAGTTTATCGAGTTGATTATAGAAATCAGATCTGACAAGTTGATCTTTTCTTCATCGAATATTTAGAGCCGATTTGTAGACATTAACTATCTGGTGTTACTTCTGAGACACCAGATATTTGGTATTGATTCTTTTCTTTTTCATTGAATATCTGGAAGAAATTTCTAGAAACTCGATATTTGGTATTTATTTCTAAGAATCGCTTGTCAGTTGTTGTTTCATTCTTCGTCCCTGGATATAGTGTTTATTTCTAGACACCGAATATCTAATGTTAACTTCATTACCAAATATCTGGTTTCTCTCAATCAACCACAAACATTTAGTATCTCTTAATTAACTCGATAGAGTTGGTGTCTCGAATTTAACACTAAAATTAAACATCGAGTGTCTACAGATTTTCTCCAGATATCTGGTATCGAGTGTCTACAAATTTCCTCCAGATATCTAGTATCTATAGATTAACTCCAAATATCTGGTGTCTATAGATACTAGATATCTAGTATCTACAAATTTTCTCCAGATATCTGGTGACTATAGATTAAATCCAAATATCGAGTGTCTACAGATTTTCTCCAGATTTCTGGTATCGAGTCTTTCCAAATCAACTCTGATATCGATATTTCTTAATCAACTCTGATATCGATGTGTCTCAATCAACTCTAATATCGATGTTTCTAAACAACTCTTATGTCGAGTATTTCTTAATCAACACTCGGGATCGATGTTTCTTAATCAACACTCGAGATCGATGTTTCTCAATCAACTCTGATATCGAGTGTTTCGTAATCAACACTCGAGATCGATGTTTCGTAATCAACACTCGAGATCGATGTTTCGTAATCAACACTCGATATCTATGTTTCTTAATCAACACTTGATATTGATGTTTCGTAATCAACACTCGAGATCGATGTTTCGTAATCAACACTCGATATCTATGTTTCTTAATCAACACTTGATATTGATGTTTCGTAATCAACACTCGAGATCGATGTTTCGTAATCAACACTCGATATCTATGTTTCTTAATCAACACTTGATATTGATGTTTCGTAATCAACCATCGAGATCGATGTTTCTCAATCAACACTCGATATCTATGTTTCTTAATCGACTCTGATATCGATGTTTCTCAATCAACTCTTATATCGAGTGTTTCGTAATCAACACTCGATATCTATGTTTCTTAATCAACTCTGATGTCGAGTGTTTCGTAATCAACACATGATATGGATGTTTCTTAATCAAGTCTGATGTCGAGTGTTTCGTAATCAACACATGATATGGATGTTTCTTAATAGACTTTGATATTGATGTTTCTTAATCGACTCTGATATCGATGTTTCTCAATCAACTCTGATATCGAGTGTTTCGTAATCAACACTCGATATCTATGTTTCTTAATCAACTCTGATGTCGAGTGTTTCGTAATCAACACTTGATATTGATGTTTCTTAATCGACTCTGATATTTATGTTTCGTAATCGACTTTGATATTGATGTTTCTTAATCGACTCTGATATCGATGTTTCTCAATCAACTCTGATATCGAGCGTTTTGTAGTCAACTCTGATATCGATGTTTCTCAATCAACTCTGATATCGAATATTTCTCAATTAACTTGATATCGAGTGTTTTGTAACCAAACACTCGAGATAGATGTTCCGTAAACAACACTCGATATCTATGTTTCTCAATCAACTGATATCGAGTGTTTCTTAATCAACACTCGATCTCGATGTTTCGTAACCAAACACTCGAGATAGATGTTTCGTAATCAACTCTGATCTCGAGTGTTTCGTAATAAACACTCGAGATCGATGTTTCTCAATCAACTCTCGAGATCGAGCGTTTCTTAATCAACTCTGATATCGAGCGTTTCTTAATCAACTCTGATATCGAGCGTTTCTTAATCAACTCTGATATCGAGCGTTTCTTAATCAACTCTGATATCGAGCGTTTCTTAATCAACTCTGATATCGATGTTTCGTAAACAACACTCAATATAAAGTGTTTCGTAATCAACTCTGATATCGAGTGTTTCTCAATTAACTTGATTTCGAGTGTTTCGTAAAACACTCGAAATCGATGTTTCGTAATCAACACTCGAAATCGATGTTTCGTAATCAACACTCGAAATCGATGTTTCGTAATCAACACTCGAAATCGATGTTTCGTAATCAACACTCGAAATCGATGTTCCAAATCAACTCTGATATTGAGTGTTTCTCAATTAACTTGATATTGAGTGTTTCTCAATTAACTTGATATTGAGTGTTTCTCAATTAACTTGATATTGAGTGTTTCGTAAAACACTCGATATCGATGTTCCAAATCAACTTGATATCGATGTTTCTCAATCAACTTGATATCAAGTGTCTCTCAATCAACTTGATATCAAGTGTCTCTCAATTAACTTGATATCGATGTTTCTCAATTAACTTGATATCGATGTTTCTCAATTAACTTGATATCGATGTCTCTCAATTAACTTGAGATCATGTGTCTCTCAATCAACTTGATATCGATGTTTCTCAATTAACTTGATATCGATGTCTCTCAATCAACTTGAGATCATGTGTCTCTCAATCAACTTGAGATCATGTGTCTCTCAATCAACTTGATATCGATATTTCTCAATAAACTTGATATCGATATTTCTCAATTAACTTGAGATCAAGTGTCTCTCAATCAACTTGATCTCAAATGTTTCTCAATAAACTTGAGATCAAGTGTCTCCCAATCAACTTGAGATCAAGTGTCTCTCAATCAACTTGATCTCAAGTGTTTCTCAATTAACTTGATATCGATATTTCTCAATAAACTTGAGATCAAGTGTCTCTCAATCAACTTGATATCGATGTTTCTCAATTAACTTGAGATCAAGTGTCTCTCAATCAACTTGAGATCAAGTGTCTCTCAATCAACTTGAGATCAAGTGTCTCTCAATCAACTTGATATCGATATTGAGTGTTTCGTAATCAACTCTTGATATTGAGTGTTTCGTAATCAACTCTTGATATTGAGTGTTTCGTAATCAACTCTTAATATTTGAGTGGTTCCAAATCAACTCTCGATATCGAGAGTTAATTGTGAGAAACTTGACATTTAGTATTGAGTTGTAATATCTGGTGTTTAATTTATAAACATTCAATACCAGATATCTAGAGGAAATTTATAGACACTCGATACTCGATATTGAGAGTGAATTTCCAGACACTTGATATCTGATATCTGCATTCGATTATAGACACTCAATATCAGATCTTGAGAATTAATATAGACACTCGATATCGAATATTGAGAGTGAATTTCCAGACACCTGACGTTCATTCGATACTCGATATCGAATATTGAGTGTTGATTTCCGGACACCTGATACTCGATATCGAATATTGAGAGTGAATTTCCAGATACCTGATACTCGATATTAAGAGTTGATTTGTATACACTTGATATCGAATATCGTGTGTTGATTATAGACACCTGATACTCGATATCGAATATTGAGTGTTGATTTGTATACACTTGATATCGAATATCAGGTGTCTATAACTAACTCTCAATATCAGATATTATGTGTCTATAATTAATCTCGATATCGAGTATCGAGTGTCTGGAATTTAACTCTCAATACCAGATATCGAGTATCTATATTTAACTCTCGATATTGAGACTTGAATACATATACTCTATATCAAGTGTTGATTTCCAGACACCTGACACTTGATATTCGATATTGAGCGTGAATTTCCAGACACACGATACTCTGATATTAGAGGTTAAATTGAGATACTCGATATCTGATAGTGAGAGTTAGTTTCGATTTTTCCAGATATCGGGTTGATTATAAAAACTCGATATCTGGTATTGATTCTTCTTCATTAAATATCTGGCGGAAATTTCTAGAAACTCGATATTTTGGCATTTATTTCTAAGAATCGATTGTCAGTTGTTGTTAATTCTTCGTCCCCGGATATGGATATAGTGTTCATTCCTAGACATCGAATATCTTGTTTTTCACGATCAACCACAAACATTTAGTATCTCTTAATTATCTCGATAGAGTTGGTTTCTCGAAATTAACACTAAGGATTAAATATCGAGTGTCTATAGATTAACTCCAAATATCTGGTTTCTATATATGAATTTTAGATATCTGGCGTCTGTCTATAGATGAATTTTAGATATCTGGTGTTTGATGTCAACAGTTTAACTCCAAATATCTGGTGTCTATAGATGAATTTCAGATATCTGGTGTCTGATGTCGACAGATTAACTCCAAATATCTGGCGTCTATAGATGAATTTCAGATATCTGGTGTTTGATTTCAACAGATTAACTTCAAATATCTGGCGTTTGTCTATAGATGAATTTCAGATATCTGGTGTCTGATGTCAACAGATTAACTTCAAATATCTGGCGTTTGTCTATAGATGAATTTTAGATATCTGGTGTTTGATGTCAACAGATTAACTCCAAATATCTGGCGTTTGTCTATAGATGAATTTCAGATATCTGGTGTTTGATGTCGACAGATTAACACCAAATATCTGGCGTCTATAGATGAATTTTAGATATCTAGATATCTGGCGTATGATGTCAACAGATTAACTTCAAATATCTGGTGTCTATAGATAAATTTCAGATATCTGGTGTTTGATGTCAACAGATTAACACCAAATATCTGGCGTCTATAGATGAATTTCAGATATATGGTGTTTGATTTCAACAGATTAACACCAGATATCTGGCGTCTATAGATGAATTTCAGATATCTGGTGTCTGATGTCAACAGATTAACTTCAAATATCTGGCGTTTGTCTATAGATGAATTTCAGATATCTGGTGTCTGATGTCAACAGATTAACTTCAAATATCTGTCGTTTGTCTATAGATGAATTTTAGATATCTAGATATCTGGTGTTTGATTTCAACAGATTAACACCAAATATCCGGCGTCTATAGATGAATTTCAGATATCTGGTGTTTGATGTCAACAGATTAACTTCAAATATCTGGCGTCTATAGATGAATTTCAGATATCTGGTGTATGATGTCAACAGATTAACTTTAAATATCTGGTGTATGATGTCAACAGATTAACTCCAAATATCTGGTGTTTGATGTCTACAGTTTAACTCCAAATATCTGGTGTTTGATGTCTACAGTTTAACTCCAAATATCTGGTGTCTGATGTCAACAGATTAACTCCAAATATCTTGTGTCTATATATGAATTCCAGATATCTGGTGTTTGATGTCTACAGTTTAACACCAGATATCTGGTGTTTTATGTATATAATTTTCCTCTATATCTGGTGTTTATAAATGAATTCCAGATATCCGGTGTTTGATGTCAACAGTTTAACTCCAAATATCTGGTGTCTATAGATGAATTCCAGATATCTGGTGTTTGATGTCAACAGTTTAACTCCAAATATCGAGTGTTTATAAATGAATACCAGATATCTGGTGTTTGATGTCAACAGTTTAACTCCAAATATCTGGTGTCTATAGATGAATTTCAGATATCTGGTGTCTGATGTCTACAGTTTAACTCCAAATATCTGGTGTTTATAAATGAATTCCAGATATCTGGTGTTTGATGTCAACAGATTAACACCAAATATCTGGTGTCTATAAATGAATTCCAGATATCTGGTGTTTGATGTCAACAGTTTAACTCCAAATATCTGGTGTCTATAGATGAATTCCAGATATCCGGTGTTTGATGTCAACAGATTAACTCCAAATATCTGGTGTCTATAGATGAATTCCAGATATTCGGTGTTTGATGTCGACAGATTAACACCAAATATCTGGTTTCTATAGATGAATTCCAGATATCCGGTGTTTGATGTCAACAGTTTAACTCCAAATATCTGGTTTCTATAGATGAATTCCAGATATCCGGTGTTTGATGTCAACAGTTTAACTCCAAATATCTGGTTTCTATAGATGAATTCCAGATATCGAGTGTCTATAAATTTCCTCGAGATATTTGGTGTCTATAGATGAATTTCAGATATCTAGTTTTTGATGTATACAGTTTAACTCCAA
>FWPU01012651.1_pt1 | contig 11065 bp, 9 predicted proteins | sample 2228361 | NCBI WGS metagenome assembly FWPU01 (sample SAMEA103939777, study PRJEB20133) | metagenome | reverse complement strand
TATTTGGCGGTTTTCAGGAAATCGAAGCACCATATATGGCAGTCGTTTTCTCGAAAATTTCGCATAAACTATAAAAAGGCGAAACTACAGTAACTACTTTGACGGTGTCATGTTTTTGCATAACTTTGTACCCTCACCCTAACTCTCTCCTAAAGGGAGAGGGGAACAACGCCGTTTGCAAGACATCTTCCCGCTCCGCGGGAGAATGGAATAGTGCCGTTTTCAAGACATCTCCCCCCTCTCCCGGCGGGAGTCCCTTACAGGGATGATAAGGGGCCGGGGGCGTTGCGCTGAGCGTTCGCATGAGCAGCCCGCCCTGAGCGTTCGCTTGAGCGCTCATGCCGAAGGCCGACGGGGCGAGCCTGTCGAGACCCTTGTCGAAGGGCTCACGCCGAAGGCTGCTAGGTCGAGTCGCTGGGTCGAGCTTGTCGAGACCTCATCGAGACCCGCCGGGTCGAGTCGCCGGGTCGAGTCGCTGGGTCGAGTTTATCGAGACCTTATCGAGACCTGCTAGGTCGAGCCTGTCGAGACCCTGTCGAGACCCCGGTCGAAGCGTGAGGGTAGACAGTTACGCAAAAAGTACAAATTCGGGGTATAAAGAGCAGTTTCTGCACGCGATTTACACATAAGCCGGATATTTTTGTCCTTCTTGAACGACTATCCTTTCTATCCTGTTTGACAGGGTAAGCAGTTATATCGAAATTAGTTTTGTACGGTAGCAAGAACCTTGAAAGTCTCTGTCACCAGCAATTGCCTCTTGACCTGCGCTTTGAAATTTGATATGCTTAAACTACCGACCGTTCGGTAGGGAGACCCCATGACCAGAGACGATATCCTCGACGCCGCTGCACAAGTATTCCGCCAAAAGGGCTTCCATGGCGCATCCATGGCCGATATAGCCGAGGCCGTCAAACTGCAAAAAGCCAGTTTGTATCATCACGTATCCAGCAAGCAAGAAATCTTGCTGGCGCTGCTCGACCGCGCTCTGGATATGCTCATCGAGCAAATTGGCGCAGTAGCCCATCAACCCCTGCCAGCCGACCAAAAACTGCGCCAGATGATCCGCGCTTACCTGGTCAGTTTGGCCGAAAATTCCGACCTGTCCTCCGTGTTGCTTTTTGAACATCGTTCCCTCGAGCCAGAACAGCGACAACGTCATGTCCCCCAGCGCGACCGCTTCGAAGCCTTGTGGCGGCAGGCGGTCGAACAAGGCGTGCAAGAAGGCACGTTCGTCTGCTCTTCCCCTCCCATTGCGGTCCGCGCATTGATGGGGGCCCTGAACTGGACGTTGACCTGGTATCGCCCCGACGGTCCCCAATCTATCGAACAAATTGCCGCTCGATACGCCGACTTGTTCCTGGACGGGCTGAGAAAGTGAACGCGCCCTCTTATGCCCTCTTCCGAACCACCTCCGGCGCGCGCATCCATCGCCTGCCGCTGGCCGTGTTTCCCAACATGTGGGGCAATGCCTACCTGGTGGAAGCGGGCGACATGCTGGCCCTGCTCGATACCGGCTCTGGCAGCGATTCCTCCAACGAAAGCCTCCTGGCCGGCTTCGAGGCTGCCGGTCGCCGCCTGGCGGACCTGACCCACATCCTGCTCACACACGGTCACATTGACCATTACGGCGGCCTCCCTTTCCTTCGCGCGCGCACCTCTGCCCCCATCGGCGTTCACGAACTCGACCTGCCGACCGTCTCCCGGCACGAAGAACGGCTGGCCCTGGTAGGCCGTCAACTGGAAGCCTTTCTCTGCCAGGCGGGCGTGGACGACCAGAAGCGAGCCGAATTATTTCAAATGCACCGCTTCACGCGGGCATTCTATCGCTCCACGCCGGTTGACTTCACCTACGAGGCCGAGCAGATGCGGATAGGGCCCTTCGAGATACTCCATCTGCCCGGACATTGCCCCGGCCACGTTGCCCTCGCTTTGGACGACGTCGTCTTTTGCGGCGATCTGCTCTTGGAGGACGTCACCCCGCATCAATCCCCCGCCAGCCTGCTCCCGTTCATGGGAGTCTGGCGCTATCTGACGTCTTTGTCCGCCCTCGAAGGCTGGGCACGGCCAGCCCGCCTGCTGCTGAACGGCCACAACGAGCCGATCACCGACTTGCCGGCCCAGGCTGAGGCCACCCGCCAGCGCATTCAGCGTCGCCTCGATCAGACCCTTGAGGCTCTCGAAACGCCGCACACCATCGCCGAAGCCGCCGAAATCGTGTATGGGAAGGTAGAAGGCTACAAGGCCTTACTGGTCATCGAGAAAGTCGGCGCCTATGTCGAATATCTCTACCAGCGCGGTTGCCTGGCCGTTGCCAACCTGCAAGAATGGGAAGAGGGTCGGCCTTCGACAACCCTTCGATACCATCGTTTGCCCGAAGCCGCCGAAAGGCTGGTTTCTTACGAAAATGTCGTCTATCCGTAATCCTACCAAAGGAGAGAGCGTATGTACTCATTCGACCCCAATGAAGAACAGCAAATGCTGATAGATGCCGTCAGCCGCTTTGCCGCCAACGACCTGCGGCCGGCAGCCCGCGACGCGGAGGAGGAGGGCAAACTTCCACCCAAGATCATCAGCAAAGGCTGGGAGATGGGCGTGTTACAAGCCTCCATCCCCGAAGCCTATGGCGGCTTTGGTGAACATTCTGCTGTAACCGGCGTACTGGCTGCCGAAGAAATGGCCTATGGCGACCTGGCGGGAAGTATGGCCGTCATGACCCCTTCACTGTTCGCTTTGCCCATCCTGCTGGTTGGCACAGAAGAGCAAAAGAAGCAATACATCCCGCCGGTCATCGAAGCCGACTGGCAGCCCTACACCGCCGCCCTCATCGAGTATGCCTTCGATTTCGATGCCCTCGCCCTGCGCACCACCGCTGCGGCGGAGGGCGATGCGTATGTGCTGAACGGCGAAAAGACCTTTGTCCCCTATGCCAAAGACGCGCCGGCCATGATCGTGTACGCCAACCTGGACGGCCAAACGCAGGGATTCATCGTCCCTAAAACGGTAGCAGGCCTCTCGGTCGGAGAAGAAGCGGAGAAGTGGATGAGCCTCAAGGCCCTGCCCACCTACCGCGTCAAGTTGGACAATGTCCGCATTCCCAAATCCAACCGCCTGGGCGGCGAGGCCGGGCATGATGTCAAGCCTATTTTGGCGGCCAGTTGGGTGGCGTTGGCGGCGTTGGCGGTGGGTGTGGCGCGCGCGGCCTTCGAGTATAGCCGCGATTACGCCAAAGAGCGCGAAGTCTTCGGCGTGAAGGTGGCCCAAAAGCAGGCGATTGCCTTCTTCCTGGCCGAGATGGCCACTGAAATCGAGGCCATCCGCATGTTGACCTGGGAAGCGGCCTGGAAGTTGGACACCGGCGCCGAGGACGCTTATAAGGCGTCTTACCTGGCCCACATGGGCGCAGTGGATATGGCGATGATGGTGACCGACCGCGCCGTGCAGATTTTAGGCGGCTATGGCTACATCCGTGAGTATCCGGTCGAAATGTGGATGCGTAATGGGCGCGGCTTTGCGACCTTTACGGGATTGGCAATGGTATAGGTCTTACGAGGCGCGACCGATGGAATGCGTAAAACGTGATGCGTGAGGAGAGAATCATGACTATCGAGTTCGAAATTCCCAAGCCAATTGCACAGCAACAATATGTCTTGAAGACGGTTGCAGAAAATATGATGCGCTCGGTTTCGCGTGAAATGGACGAAAACGAGCACGCTATTCCTTATGGCTATATCGAGTTCATGCATGCGGCCATGAAAGCCACCGGCGCCGGCTCGCTGGCGCCAAAGGAGGAAAAGAAGGAAGAAGACCCCAACAAGCCTAAGCGCCCGCCGATTGGCTATCAGATGCTGGCGCACATGCTGGAAATGCTTTCCTGGGGTGATGTGGGCATGTATCTCGTCACCCCGGGCGGTGGGTTGGGCGCCGCGGCGGTGCAGGCGGCTGCCACGCCGGAGCAAAAGCAAAAATTCCTGGCGCGTTTTGCCGGCGAGAAACCTACCTTTGCGGCGATGTGTATGACCGAACCCGGCGCCGGCTCGGATACCTCGGCCATCAAGACCACCGCCGTGCTAGATGAAAAGACCAACGAATGGGTCATCAACGGCGAGAAGATTTTCGTCACTGCTGGGCATAAGTCTATGGTGCCAGATGAACACTTTGGCAAAGGCTTCATTGTCGTATGGGCCTCCATCGATCCCTCGGCCGGGCGCGCCGGGATGCGCGGCTTTGTCATCGAACAAGGCACCCCGGGCGTCACGGTGACGAAACTGGAACACAAGATGGGCATCCGCGCCAGCGACACGGCAGCCATTTCGCTGGTGGACGTGCGCGTGCCGTTCGATCACGTCCTGGGCAGCCCTACGGTCGAAAAGCAAACCGAAAAGGGCTTCAAGAAAGCCATGGCGACCTTCGATGCTACTCGCCCGCTGGTGGCGGCGACCGGCATTGGCGTAGCCCGCGCCGCGTTGGAATTTGTCAAGGAGAAGTTGGCCGAGAATGGCATCGAAATTCGCTATGGTCTGCCGCGTAACAAATTGACCAGCATCGAGCGCGATGTGATTGATATGGAAGTGATGCTGCGCGCCGGCTGGCTGATGGTCATTCGAGCGGTCTGGATGGCAGACAATTCCAAACCCAACGCGCTGGAATCCTCCATGAGCAAGGTCAAAGCGGGCGACGTGACTACCAAGATTACCCAAAAGGCGGTCGAGTTACTGGGGCCGCTCGGTTACAGTCGCGAGTTCCTGCTCGAAAAGTGGTTCCGCGATGCCAAGATTACCGACATCTATGAAGGCACCGGTCAAATCAATCGCTTGATTGTAGCCAGGCAGATTCTTGGTTACAGTGGAGCAGAGTTGAGGTAGAGGAGAGACGCCATGAAATATCAAGTCCATAAAGCCGTTGTGGTGGGGGCAGGGACGATGGGCGCAGCGTTGGCGGCGCATCTGGCCAATGCCGGCATCCCGGTCACCCTGCTGGACATCGTCCCCAAGGACGCGCCAGCCGGCGACAAGGCGGCGCGCAACAAAATCGTCAATGCCGGCCTGGAGGCGGCCAAGAAATCGCGCCCGGCCTCGTTTGGCTCGTCGGATCAACACCTGCTGGTCAAGACCGGCAACTTGGAGGACGATTTCGGGGTGATAGCCGAAGCCGACCTGGTCATCGAGGCCATCGTCGAGAACCTGAAGATCAAACAGGGCCTGATGGAGCGCATAGACGCTATTCGTAAGCCATCCTCCATTATTGCCACCAATACCTCCGGCATCCCCGTCAAAGACATTGCTGCTGGTCGCTCACAGGGTTTCAGACAGCATTTCTTGGGGATGCACTTCTTCAACCCCCCGCGTTACTTGAGATTGTTGGAGGTCATTCCCACGGATGATACTTTGCCCGAAGTGGTGGCGTTCATCCAGCACTTTGGCGAATATCGGTTGGGCAAGGGCATCGTATTGTGCAAAGATACGCCTAACTTCATCGGCAATCGCGTTGCTTTTGGCACGGGCGCCTTTGCCCTCGATTACATTCTCAAAAATGGCTATACCGTTGACGAAGTAGATGCCATCACCGGCCCGTTGATGGGGCGCCCTAAGACAGCCACCTTCCGCTTGATTGATTTGGTGGGCATTGACGTGTGGGAGCATGTCGGCAAGAACCTGGCGCCGGCCATTCCCTACGATACCTATGCTATGCCCTATTTGACTGCCGAGAAGCCCAATCAATTGATTGCCACCATGGTCGAGCGCGGCTGGTTGGGCAACAAAACAAAAATCGGCTTCTACAAGGAGATCCGCACGGAAGACGGCAAAAAGGAATTCTATTCCCTCGACCTGGAAACGCTCGAACACAGGCCTGCCCAAAAGGTGCGCTTCGACTCGATTGGCAAAGCCAAGGACATCGAGAACCTGGGAGAGCGTTTGAAGGTGCTGCTGAGTGAGAGCGACAAGGCCGCTGAACTGGTCAAGGCGTTGACCTATCAAGGCTTTCAATATGCTTCGGCGCTGTTGCCTGAAGTCGCCGATACCGGCAAGCCCATTGATGATGCCATCACCCTGGGCTTTGGCCACGAGGCCGGCCCGTTCGAGACGTGGGACATGCTCGGCGTTCAGGAAACGGTCGCAGTCATGAAGGCAGCAGGTTATCCCCCGGCCGCCTGGGTGGAGGAAATGCTCGCCTCTGGCGTCGAGACGTTCTATCAATACAAAGGCGACAGCAAAGTGGGCGTATATGATGTCGTTCAGAAGAAATATGTCCCCATTCAACGTCCGGCTGGCATGATTCTTTTGGGCGAACTCAAGGCTGGCAAGAGGGTCATCAGCGAAAACGCGGGCGCTTCGCTCTACGACCTGGGTGACGGCGTAGCCTGTGTGGAGTTCCATACCAAGATGAACGCCCTGGATGACGACATCTTCAACATCACTATCGAGGCGCTCAATCGCCTGGAAAGCGAGTTCGATGGCCTGGTAGTGGGCAACGAGGCAGATAACTTTAGCGCCGGAGCCAACCTGTTCATGGTAGTGGTAGCGGCCCAACAAGGGATGTGGGAAACCCTCGACCAGGCAGTGGCCAAACTGCAAAACCTGAACATGCGCATGCGCTACTCGCCCAAGCCGGTCGTGATTGCTCCGGCCGGCATGGCGTTGGGCGGCGGCTGCGAAGTGACCATGCACGCTTCACGCATCGTGGCCGCGCACGAAACGTACATTGGCCTGGTAGAGTTGGGCGCCGGCGTCATCCCGGCCGGCGGCGGCACAAAAGAATACATGCGCCGCATCATCAACCCGGCCATGCGCGTCGAAGGCGCCGAAGTGCTGCCCTTCTTGCAAAAAGCCTTCCTGCAAATTGGGCAGGCCAAAGTAGCCACCAGCGCCGCCGAGGCGCGGCAAATGGCCATCCTGGGCTCGGCCGACCGCATCGTCATGAATCGTGCGCATTTGCTCACCGAGGCCAAGCGCGAAGTCTTGCACATGGTCGCTGCCGGCTATACCCCACCGGCGCCGGAGTTGATCTACGTGGCCGGGCGCGATATGCAGGGCGCCCTGCGCATTGGCGCCTGGTCGTTCAATGTAGGTGGCTATATTACCGATTACGACCTGCACATTGCCCAAAAACTGGCCTATGTCATGACCGGCGGCAGCCTCACCAGGGCGCAATGGGTCAGCGAGCAATATGTCCTCGACCTGGAACGCGAAGCCTTCCTTTCCCTGTGTGGCGAGGAGAAGACACAGGCGCGCATGTGGTCGCTGTTGCAAACAGGCAAGCCGCTGAGGAATTGAGTCACTACCTTTTACACCTGTTTACCTGTATACCTGTATACCTGATACTTGTGTACCTGTGTATGTATACCTCAAACAGGTAAGGAGAAGAAAAATGACAACAAAAGATGCTGTTATCGTCAGCGCGGCGCGGACGCCGGTGGGTAAGGCCAAACGCGGCTCGCTGGTTACGGTCAGACCCGACGATTTGGCTGCTACCGTTATCTTAGAATTGCTCAAGCGGACGCCGAATCTCGATCCGGCCGAAATCGAGGATGTAGTTTTTGGCTGCGCTTTCCCTGAGGGCGAGCAGGGCATGAACATGGCGCGCATGATTGCCCTAAGGGCCGGCTTGCCCATTTCCGTCCCCGGCGAGACCATCAATCGTTACTGTTCTTCGGGCGTGCAATCCATTGCCCACGCGGCCTATGCGATTATAGCCGGCGACATCGAGGTAGCCATTGCCGGCGGCACTGAATCGATGACGATGGTGCCGATGGCCGGCTATAAGTTCTCGCCCAATCCCTACTTCGCCCAAGACCTGCCGCATTACTACACCAGCATGGGCATCACGGCCGAAAACGTGGCCGCCAAATATGGCATCAGCCGCGAAGATCAGGATGCCTTTGCCCTGCAATCCAACTTGAAAGCCGCCAAGGCCGTGGAGTCTGGCTTGTTCGACCCTGAACTCGTCCCGGTGGAGGTGGAAATCGTCGAACTGGACGAGAATCAAAAACCGCTAACGCGCACATTTACCTTCAAACGCGATGAAGGCCCGCGCGGCGATTCCACGATGGAGGGCCTGGCCAAACTCAAACCGGCCTTCAAGGAAGGCGGCACGGTTACGGCCGGCAACTCCTCGCAAATGTCCGATGGCGCAGCGGCGGTGATAGTCATGTCTGCCGAAAAGGCGGCCAGGTTAGGCTTGAAGCCGCTGGCGCGTTTCGTCTCGTTTGCGGTGGGCGGCGTCGAGCCTGAATTGATGGGAGTGGGGCCGGTGGTGGCTATCCCCAAAGCACTAAAAAAGGCCGGCCTCAAGCAAGACGACATTGACCTGTTCGAACTGAACGAGGCCTTTGCGGCCCAATCGCTGGCGGTGTTGCGCACCTTGAACCTCGACCTGTCAAAAGTCAACGTCAATGGCGGGGCGATTGCCCTGGGCCATCCGCTTGGCTGTACCGGCGCAAAACTCTCTACTCAATTGTTCTATGAGATGGGGCGCCGCAAATCCAAATATGGCATGGTGACGATGTGCATCGGCGGCGGTATGGGTGCAGCCGCTGTCTTCGAAAACCTTCAAAATTAGGAGAAAAAATGGCTCTCACAATCGAAACCCTCATGTCCAAAATGCCCGGCGCCTTTCTGCCGGAAAAAGCCCCTGGCCTGGACGCTGTCATTCAATTCAAATTCACCGGCGCCGAAGCCGGCGATTGGTATGCTGTCATCAAGGATGGCAAAGTGACCGTCGAAAAGGGCGAGCATCCTTCCCCTAAGATGACCCTGACCGCCGACTCCGGTGATTACATCAAAATCTTTACCGGTGAACTGGACGGCATGCAGGCCTTCATGCAAGGCAAGTTGAAACTGGCCGGCGACTTGAACCTGGCTATGAAACTAACCCAGATGTTCAAGATACGCTAGCCGTAGTAGCGACTTTAGTCGCTTTAGTTAGCCGTAATGGTGACTTTAGTCGCTTCGATAACCAAAGCGCCCCAGAAACGGGGCGTTTTGGTTATGGAAAAGCCCTTCCTGGCTTGTGGCTCAATCTCCCTTTGCCAGTTTCTCGATTTCTTTCCGCTCTTCGATGACTCGCACCAGTTGACCGTCGCGCATTTGTAACACGCGGTCTACATATTTGCACATGCGTAAATCATGGGTGACCATGATGCCGGCGCGCTGGTACTCATGGATGAGACGCGCAAAGGTCTCGACCACCTGAAAGGCGCGTTCGGTGTCCAGCGAAGCGGTCGGCTCGTCAGCCAGGACGACAGCCGGGTTGTGAATCAGGGCGCGGGCAATGGCCACACGCTGTTGCTGCCCGCCAGACATCTGCCCGGGTAGATTGCGCAGGCGGTCGCCGAGTCCGAGGCGGGCCAGCAGTTCTGCCGCGCGCATGCGCCCGGCCTTGTCTGCCATGCCATTCAAGCGCAGCATCAATTCCACATTCTCCTGCGCCGTCAGGAAAGGGATGAGGTTGTTGGCCTGGAAAGTGAAGCCAATTTTCTGGCGGCGCAATTGGACGCGCTTTTTCTCGTTCAAGCGGGACAAATCTTGCCCATCTACCAGCACCTGGCCACTGGTAGGCGCAAGTAGGGCCGCCAGGATGGACAACAGGGTGGTTTTGCCGGAGCCGCTTGGCCCCACCAGCGCCACGAATTCGCCCGAGCGGACTTCGAAGGAGACATCATCTACGGCGTTGATGGTGGTTCCGCCTTCGACATTGAAGGTTTTGACAACATGGTTGACTTCGAGTACCACAGCACTCATGATTTCACCTGGAAATTCTTCTGTTTGTGCATCACGACAACTTCAAGGCCTTGAGCGGCTCGATGCGCACGGCGTAGATGACCGAAACCAGCCCGCCCAGCGGGCCAATCAGCAACAGGGCTATCACTGCCAGCAGCGAGCGCGTACCGTTGAATGCCAGGGGGATGGTGGGCGGAAAGCCCAGCGAGAACAGGTAGGTCAACCCCCCGCCAATGGCTACGCCCAGCGCGGTCACGATGACGATTTGAACGACGGCCGCCAGCCCCACTGCGCCATTCGAGGACCCAATGGCCTTCAGCACGCCAATTTGAGGCACTTTTTGTAACACCTGGATTTGGAAGAAACCGCCAATGACCAGGATGCCGATCAACAGGGTGAAACCGCCCTGTGTTTGCACTGTGCCTTGTTGGGCCGAATAGCCGGGGATGTTTTCGATGACGGTTGGGATGTCGGCCACCTCGATGTTGCTTACTTCTGCCAACAGACGAGTGCGCACGATTTCGGTTTGCGCCGGGTCGCTCAATTTGACCGCAATGATGTTAGGGTAGGGTGTCGAGTCGTTCAGATCGGCCTCGGGCTGGGGGCGGATTTTCTCCCAAGTAGCCGGCGGCACGAAGATGGTTGGTTGGAAGAAATAGGACTGCCGGCCGGTCAGCCCAACCACCTTCAAGGTAAAGAAGCGGTCTTCCGTGCCTTGCGTGGAGCGAATTTTGATCTCATCCCCAATCTGGATGCCCGTGCGCAGCGCCACGCCCTCATCTATGACGGCTTCATACGCTTCGCCTCCCCGAAAGGGCTTGCCGGCGATCAAGGAAGGCATGCCCGGTCTGCCAGGCTCTACTGCCAAAAGCGAAATCTTGAGCGGCTTTTCCAGAGAGACGATCTGGCTGTTAGAGGTGAAAATCTGCCCGGCGTCCTCTACACCATCCACCCGCCGTACTGCACGGATGGTATTGGTATCCAGGCGGCTGGAGGCGATGACATAGTCCGACTTTTCCAGGAACACGACCAAGTGAGCATCCAGGTTGGCCACATATTGACGGTTACCGTCGGCCAGGCCCTCGCCCAGCGCCGCAATGAATAGCACCAGCAGAGTGATCAGGGCAATCACCAACGCAACCAGGAAGAAGCGTCCCTTGTTGCGGATGACTTCTTTGAGCGCCAGATAGAAAGCAAGGAAAAAGGTTCGCATATATTTTCCGTCCGCTATAAGACAACTTACCCGTAGTAGCGACTTTTGCACTTTAACAAATTATTCTGACAATATGCCGACATAGCGTAGCAGGTCAAGTGAACCGTTCTTGAATTGGTCAAGAAAATCTGAAACT
>FWPU01012650.1_pt1 | contig 11069 bp, 9 predicted proteins | sample 2228361 | NCBI WGS metagenome assembly FWPU01 (sample SAMEA103939777, study PRJEB20133) | metagenome | reverse complement strand
CGCGGGGTGTGGGTGTGAAAGACCTCACCCTCTCCCCCAACCCCTCTCCCTCTCCCACGGGGAGAGGGAGAGGGGTGTCGCCGAAGGCGACGGGGTGAGGGTGAGGTCTGCCCGCCGCCGAAGGCGACGCGGGGGTGAGGTCACCTGCCCCCCCAGGCCGCCCACAACCGCCCAGAGAAGTCGCGATGATTGACAGGTTGGTTGATATCCTCATCAAGTTGTGGGAAACGGATAAGCCAATGGCAATCCGGGCGGGGATAGCATTTGCCCTTGCCGGAGGCGTTTATCTGGCCTGGCGATATCCCGCACTTTGCCCCTGGATTCTGGCCACGCTGGGAATTGCTTTCGTACTGCTTCTGGTAAAATGGGGCTATGACCGCTACCAGCGAACTCGCCCCCCGAAGAAGGTCACCCTACTGGTCGCCGATTCTGACGGGCCAGAACCGCAGAAATACCGCGTGACCGAGACGGTGCTGGCGAACCTGCGCCGGGCCCTGGAGCCTTACCCTGATGTGGAGGTGATCGTCCTGGGACGGGTCATCACCGAGCAGGAGGGCAGCACAGTAGCCCGCTCCGAAGGGGAGAAACACAAAGCGACAATCGTCATCTGGGGCTGGTACGGGGTGACGACGGAGGCCGTCCCGACGAGCGTCCACTTTGAGGTGCTGCGCCCCCCCGGAATATATGCCCAAATTGGCCCCGGAAGCCGGAGACCGTGTGCGGACGATGAGTGTGGCGGAACTGGAGCGTTTCGCCATCCAGACCCGCCTCTCGGCAGAGATGACCTACCTGAGCCTCTTCACTGTGGGGATGATCCGATATACTGCCGAGGATTGGAGCAAGGCCATCTGCCTTTTTAATGACGCGCTGGGTCAGGTCGCCGAGCCCGTACCGTTTTTAGAGCAGAGCGCAGTTTACTTCTACCGCGGGAACGCTCATTACTCCAAAGGCGATTATGACCGGGCCATCGCGATTATACCCAGGCTATTTGCCTTAAGCCCAATGATGTCGTAGCCTACAGTAACCGCGGGAACGCTTATGCCGCCAGAGGCGACTATGACCGGGCCATCGCCAACTACAACCAGGTCTTACGCCTCAAGCCCGACCTCGCCGCGATCTATAACAACCGCGGGCTCGCCTATGCCGCTAAAGGCAACCCTGACCGGGCCATCGCCGACTACACCCAGGCCATCCGCCTCAAGCCTGATTTCGCCGAGGCCTACGACAACCGCGGGAACGCCTATGCCGACAAAGGCGAGCCTGACCGGGCCATCGCCGACTTCCGGAAGGTTCTGGAACTCACCACCGACCCCCAACTGCGATGGTGGGCAGAGGAGGAATTGGAGAAACTGGGAGCCCGGTAATTGTTTTCGCCCGACGCTAAACCGTCGGAGTGTAGGACAGGTGTAAGGGCACGTCTCAGACCTGCCCTTCTAACCTGTCCCTACAAGCGCTACCCCGCTTTGCTCCGTAGGGGTGACCACAAGGGTCACCCCTACCACGAACGGCGGGACGCTCGTGGTAAGCCACGAAGCGCAGCGGGAGGGGGTGTATTTCAGTTCTATGGCAAGTTTGCCCCGTCTGTTTACGGCGGGGCTGGGGAAAACGGCACATTCCGCAATCTACCATAAAACTGAAATGCACCCAGCGGGAGGGGCGACGCATGCGTCGTCCTACAGCCTGCGAAGCAGGGTTATGCTGTAGGGGCGGCTTTCAAAGCCGCCCTTACCCGGAGGGTTCACCCTCAGGCGGAATGGCCTGCTACCTGCTTCCTGCTGTTTTTCAAGGAGGCATCCCGATGAGCACATCATTCCGCATCGTCGGTCATAAAACCCCGCGTAAGGACGCGCGGGCGCGGGTGACCGGACAGGAGGTCTATTCGGTGGACGTCACCCTGCCCCGCATGCTCTACGGACGGGTCGTCGCCAGCCCGTACGCCCACGCTCGCATCCAGAGCATAGATACGAGCCAGGCCGAGGCGATGGGCGCGGTCGTCGTCACCTGGGAGGACGTCCCCCACATCCGCTACAACCCGCGCATCGTCACCGTCCCCCACGCGCTCCATAAGGAGACCACCGTCCTGGCCGGAGACCGGGTCCGCTACATCGGCGAGCCGGTGGCGGCCGTCGCCGCGGAGAGCGAGGCGCTGGCCGAACGGGCCGCGCGAGCCATCCGCATTGAGTACGAACCGCTCCCCGTCCTCACCGACCCCGTAGAGGCAATGCAACCGGGCGCGTTCCCCATCTACGAGACCGTCCTCCTGGGCGATAAGGAAATCCCCGTAGAGCGCAACATCGCCTGCACCCGCCAGATCACCGAGGGAGACGTGGAGCGGGCCTTCGCCGAAGCCGACGTGGTCGTGGAGGGGACGTTCCGCACCCCCAAAATTTACCACATGCAGATGGAGCCCAAGACCGCCGTCTGCCGGCCCGAACCCGAGGGCGGCCTCACCGTCTGGGCGACCGTCCAGTCCATCCACAACGTCCGCATCCTTCTGGGGCAGATTTTCGGCATCCCGCTGAGCCGGATCAACGTCGTCCGCGTCCCCGTGGGCGGAACCTTCGGCTCCAGCATCCAGATGAACACCCCCATTCCGGTCTGCGCGGCGCTGGCGCTCAAGGCCGGCCGTCCGGTCAAACTGACCCTGACCCGCGAGGAGGACGCCCACGAGCACAGCAAGTACCCCGTCATCGTCCATCTGAAAATCGCCGCGCGGCGGGACGGGACGCTCCTGGGGGCCGATATGGAGGTCATCACCGACATCGGCGCGCACATCATCCAGGGCTACTCGTTCCTGGGCGTCTGCGTCGGCTGGCTGGTCTCCCTCTACCGCTTCCCCGCCGTCCGCTACAAAGGAACCGCCGTCTACACAAACAAAAACCCGTCCTGCGCGATGCGCGGCTTCGGCAACCCCCAGATCACCTTCGTCGTGGAGTCGCTGATGGACGAACTGGCGGAGCGGCTGGGGATGGACCCGATAGAACTGCGCCTGAAGAACTACGTCGGTCTGGGGGACACTTTCTGGGGCCAGGGGCCGCTGGTCCGCTCCGTCGTCCAGAGCGACGGGGTGCCGGAACTGCTGGAGGAGGGGAAGAAACTCATCGGGTGGGACCGTCGCCAGAGGCCGGAGGCCAAAACGGGCCGCTACCGGCGGGGCATCGGCATGGCGCGGGGGTTCCACACCTCCAGTGCCGGCGCCCCCCAGCCGGGCGACGTCATTGACTACTCCGGTGCGATGGTCAAGATCAACGTGGACGGTTCGGTGGACGTCATCACGGCGGTGATGGACCACGGCGGGGGGACGCTGGAGGCGATCGCCAAACTGGTGGCGGAAACCCTCTGCGTCCCACTGGAGAAGGTCAACATCGCCGACGCCGGGACGACCACCACGGTTTACGACGTCGTCACCCACGCCACGCGCGGGGTCTACGCGGGGGGCGGCGCGGCGGTACGGGCGGCGCAGAAGGTGCGCCAGGAACTTCTGGAGACGGCCGCCCGTTACCTGAACGTCATGCCGGACGCCCTGACGCTGGAACTGGACAGGAACCTGGGCCAGGGGGTCATCTACCCGCCCGCCATCCCCGACCGCCGGATGACGATCGCCGAGGTCGCCACCCGCTGCTGGACGGAAAGCTGGAAGACCATCGCCGCAGTGGAGAGTTACCGGCCCACCAGTTGTCCCCCCGCCTACGTCACCGCCTTCGTGGAAGTGGAGGTGGATACCTGGACGGGGGTCGTCCGCACCGTCCGGGCGGTCATGGGCAGCGACTGCGGGACGGTGGTCAACCCCGACCTGGCCGCCGGGCAACTGGAAGGGGGACTCCACTTCGGGGAAGGGTTCGCTCTGTACGAGAACAACGAGTGGGACGAGGGGGGACGTCTGCGCTCCCGCGGCTATATGGTGGATATGAAAATCCCCGGTGTCGGGGAGAGCCCGACGGTGGAGAACCTGATCACCCACTTCGCCCACACCTGCGAGCCGACGGGGCCGCTGGGGGCCAAGGGGATCGGCGAGGCGGCGTCCAACCCCGTCGCGGCGGCCTACGCCAACGCCATCTACAACGCCATCGGCGTCCGTTTCTACGAACTCCCCATCACGCCGGAGAAAATCCTGGCCGCGCTGCGGGAGAGAGGGTTGAGCGGAGAAGACCTCACCCTCACCCCGTCGCCTTCGGCGACACCCCTCTCCCTCTCCCAGTGGGAGAGGGAGAGGGGTTGGGGGAGAGGGTGAGGTATAACAAAAAACGGGGGCAACGATGACCAACCCACCATTTCCCAATAACCCAACACCCAACCCACCAACGCACCAGTGGACCAACACCCACATCCTGGTGCACGAATTTGACTACCTGGAACCGGTCACGGTGGAGGAGGCGGTAGCGCTGCTGGCCCGCTACGGCCCCCAGGCGCGGGTGCTGGCGGGCGGGACCGACCTGCTGGTCCAGATGAAGATGGAACGTCTATCCCCCCGCTACCTGGTCTCCATCGGCCGCGTCCCCGGCCTGCGCGGGATCGCACTGCAGGACAACCATCTGTGGATCGGCGCGCTGACCCCGATCCGGGCCGTCCGCAACGACCCATGGGTGCGGGCCCGGTGCCCGGCGCTGGCGGAGGCCTGTGCCGCGTTCAGCACGACCCAGGTGCAGGTGATGGGGACGACCGGCGGGAACCTGGGCAACGCTTCTCCGGCGTCGGATACGGCCCCCGCCCTCATCGCCTGGGACGCCGAGGCGGTCATCCGCGGGCCCGGCGGGGAGCGACGGATGCCGGTGGAGGAACTCTTTGTCGGCCCCGGCCGGACGGCGCTGGAGGCGGGGGAACTGATTACGGCGGTTGTCCTTCCCCCGCCGCTGGAGGGGACGGGAAGCGCGTTCCTGAAGGTGGCGCGGGTCACCGCCGACCTGGCGAAGGTCAACGCGGCGGTGCGGGTCGTTCGGCAGGGCGACCGCATCGCCGACGTCCGTCTGGCCTTTGGCGCCGTTGCGCCGACGCCATTGCGGGCGCGGAAGGCGGAGGCGGTGCTGATCGGGCAGGAATTCTGCGAAGAGGCGGTGGCGGAGGCGGCGCGGGTCGCCGCGGAGGAGGTCGCGCCGATAGACGACGTCCGCTCCACCGCCTGGTACCGGCGGGAGATCACCCGCGTGCTGGCCTGCGACGGCCTCTTCCGGGCCTGGGAGCGGGCAGCCCAGCCCCAGGCCGTCCCCGCCGCGCCGCCGACGCCGATCCCCGACCCCTCGCCCGGCCCCTCCCGCCACATCCCGGCCGACCAGGAGGTGGAGGTCCGCTTCATCGTCAACGGCGAACCCCGCCGGGTGTGGGTAACGCCCAATGAACTGCTCCTCAACGTCCTGCGGGAGAAACTCCAATTGACAGGCACCAAATACGGTTGCGGCATCGGCGAATGCAGCGCCTGCACCGTTCAGATAGACGGCCAGCTGGCGCTGGCCTGCCTGGTACTGGCGGTGGCGGTGGACGGCCGCCGCGTCCTGACCGTGGAAGGGCTGGCCGGCAGGGACGGGAAACTCCACCCGCTGCAGCAGTCGTTCATTGACCATGCCGCCTTCCAGTGCGGCTACTGCACGCCGGGGATGTTGATGACGGCGGAGGCGCTCCTGCAGGAGGTCCCCCACCCCACCGAGGAGGACGTCCGGGACTACCTGAAAGGGAACATCTGCCGGTGTACGGGCTATGCGTCCATCGTGCGGGCGGTGATGGCGGCTGGCGGCGGATAGTGCAGAGGAGCGGAGGGGCGGAGGAGCAGAGGAGCAGAGGTGCAGAGGTGTAGAGGGAGATACCGCTCTGCTACGCTCCGCGGCTGACTGCAAGCGTCTCTCTGAAAGGGAGCTAATGGCCGTAGTAAAATTGAGCCGCCGGAATCGGATAATGCTTCCCAGAGTCGCACGCGAAGCACTGGGAGTGAAGCCCGGTGGAAAACTGCTGGTAATTGTGGAGGAGGGGAATGTCTGTTTGCTCACCGCACCGGAGAACTGGAGCGAGTTTATTTATGGCCTGAGCGAAGAGGTTTGGCGTAAACTCGGCGGCGGAGAGGCATTTCTGGCCCAGGAACGGGTTCCGTGGGAATCAAAGAAATGAACTGGACTCTGGCGAAATGCTCTTTTTCGCTCCCGGCGGGTGCTCTCGGCGGGTCTGCGACCCGCCAATTGCCGGACGCCGGTCACAGACCGGCTTTGAGCAACGAGAATCAAAGAAGTGAACCAAATTCTTCGTGCCCTTTGTGTCCATACTTTGTGTCCTTTGTGGTGAAAAATTCGTGTCCTTCGTGGTCAAAAACTCGCAGGAGGTCTCTATGCTCCCGGAATTCTCGTTGTTGATGCCCCGCACGCTGGCGGAGGCGCTGGCGATGCTGGCCGAGCACGCGCCGGACGCGCTGCCAGTGGCCGGGGCGACCAATCTGATCCCCGATATGCGCGGCGGCCGCCGACGTCCCCGCTATCTGGTGAACATCGCTGCGCTGCCAGAACTCCAGGGCATTCGCCAGGAGGACGGTCATCTGGTCATCGGCGCGGCGGTGACCGTGGCGGAGGTGCTGGATGACCCCCTGGTGGCCCGCCTGACCCCTGTCCTGAAGGACGCGGCAGCGGTGCTGGCCAGCCCTCTTGTCCGCAACCGGGCGACCGTCGCCGGGAATCTGGCCAACGCGTCCCCCGCCGCCGATATGGCCCCGCCCCTGCTGGCGCTGGACGCCGAGGTGGAACTGGCCAGCACGGAGGGCACCCGCCGGGTGGCGCTGAAGGACTTTTTCGTGGACGTCCGCCGGACCGTCTGCCGGCCCCACGAACTGGTGACGGCGGTTCACGTTCCCGTTCCGGGGGCCGGTTCCCGGTCGGCGTTCTACAAGATCGGCCTGCGCAACGCTGATGCCATCGCGGTGGTGAACGGTGCGGTGCGGGTGGACCTGGACAACGGCGGTGTCTGCCGGACGGCGCGCATCGCCCTGGGCGCGGTTGCCCCCACCTCCATCCGGGCTTATGAAGCGGAGCGGGCGCTGGAAGGACAACCGCTCACCCCGGAAGTCATCGCGGAGGTCGCCCGCCGCGCCGCCGACGCCACCCGCCCCATAGACGACATCCGCGGCTCGGCCGCATATCGCCGGTATGTCGCGGGGGTAATTGTGCGGAGGATGTTGGGGGGAGTAGGGAGTAAGGAGTAGGGAGTAAGGAGTAGGGAGTAGGGAGTAGGGAGTAGGGAGTAGGGAGTAGGGAGTAGGGAGTATGGGGAAGGTGGAGAGTTTCCAGCAACTGGATGTGTGGCGGGAGGCACACCAGTTGGTGCTGGCCGTGTATCGGATCACCGAATCCTTCCCCAGCCACGAGCGATTTGGGCTGGTGGCGCAAATGCGCCGGGCCGCCGTCTCCATCCCCGCCAACATCGCCGAAGGCTTTAAACGGCGCGGGATCGGGGAGAAAATTCGCTTCTACAACACCGCGGAAGCATCTCTGGAAGAATTGAAATACTACTGCATCCTCTCCGAAGACCTGGGCTACATCACATCCAAAACCGAAATCATCAACCAGACAGAAATCGTAGGGAGACTCCTCAACGGCCTCATCTCCAGCACCGAACGCCGTCGCTGACCTCCCCCTACTCCATACTCCCTACTCCATACTCCCTACTCCATACTCCCTACTCCAGGAGAGAAGACCTATGGAACCCAAAATGATTACCCTGATCATCAACAACCGCACCCATCAGGTCGCCGTGAAGCCCAACGCAACCCTGCTGCGGGTGCTGCGCGACCTGGGCTATACCGACGTCAAGAACGGCTGCGAGAAAGGGGATTGCGGCGCCTGCGCCGTCCTCCTGAACGGCAAAGCGGTCAACAGTTGCCTGGTGCTGGCCTGGCAGGCCGACGGCGCACAGATCACCACCGCGGCCGGCCTGGGCACCGTGGACCGTCCCCACCCCATCCAGGAAGCGCTGGCCGATAGCGGCGCCGTCCAGTGTGGCTTCTGCACGCCGGGCATCGTCATCGCCGCCAAAGCGCTCCTGGACCGCAACCCCCATCCCACTGACGAGGAAATCCGCGAGGCCATCTCCGGCAACCTCTGTCGCTGCACGGGGTACGGGCTCATCATTGAGGGCATCCGACGGGCCGCGGAGAAGATTGCCCGGCAAGGAGGGGAACAATGAGCGCGGAATTTCGGGTCGTCGGGAAACCCATCCGCCGGTTTGACGCTCTGAGCAAGGCGGTCGGCGCGACCGTATACGCGGACGATTTCAAGATGCCGGGGATGCTCCATGCCAAAGTCCTGCGCAGCCCCTACCCTTCCGCCCGCATCGTGCGCATTGACCCCAGCCGCGCCCGCGCCCTCCCCGGCGTCGTCTGTGTCCTCACCGCCCAGGACATCAACTACGCCAGAATGGTCGCCGACATCCCCGGCCAGACGGGCCAGCGGGAGCGGCGGGGCTCCGAAACCCCCGTCCTGGCCTGGGACCGGGTGCGCTACAAGGGCGAGGCCGTGGCGCTGGTAGCCGCCGAGACGGAGGAAATCGCCGAAAAAGCGCTGGAACTCATAGAGGTGGAATACGAGCCCCTGCCCGGCGTCTACGACCCGCTGGAAGCGCTGAAACCGGGGGCGCCGATCGTCTTTGAGCCGGATAACGTCGTCGCCCGCTGGCGCATCCGTAAAGGGGACATAGAGGCCGGCTTCGCCGCCGCCGACCTCATCGTAGAGAACACCTACCGCCTTCCCTTCGTGGAGCACGCCTACCTGGAGCCGGAGTCCGGCGTGGCCTGGGTGGACGAGCGCGGCGTCATCAACATCCGCGTCTCCACCCAGGTGATTGAGCACTTCCGGACGGTCGCCCGGACCATCGGCGTGCCCCAGAACCGGGTGCGCATCCAGGGAGCCTTCACCGGCGGCGGCTTCGGCGGCAAGGAGGACATCACCGTAGAGGTCTTCCTGGCCCTGCTGGCCAAACATACCGGCCGCCCCGTCCGTCTGGTCTACACCCGCGAAGAGTCCATCCTGGCCCATTCCAAACGGCATCCCTACATCATCCGCTACCGCAGCGGCGTCAAACGCAACGGTCGCCTCACCGCCGTTCAGGTGGAACTGATCTCCGACTCCGGCGCCTACCCTTACCTCTCCCCCTACGTCCTGCTCTACTCCACCGTCGCCGCCACCGGCCCCTACCGGGTGGACAACGTCTGGGTGGACGCGGTCACCGTGGCGACCAACAACCCCTTCACCAGCGCGTTCCGGGGCTTCGGCATCCCCCAGCCCTGCTTCGCCCACGAGCAGCAGATGGACGAAATCGCCAGAGCGCTGGGGATGGACCCGCTGGAGGTGCGGCGGATCAATTATTTGCGGACGGGCGACACCACGGCCACCGGGCAGGTCATCCACAGCGCGGTCCTGCTGGAGGAGTCGGCGCGGCGGGCGCTGGAGGCGCTGGGCGAAAGGACTCCCGACCGGGGACCGATCAGGGTGGGGCGGGGCTTCGCCTCGTACTTCCAGAGTTACGGCCGCATTATGTGGCTCCACGACACATCCCAGGCCTGGGTGGGGCTGGAACTGGACGGGACGGTGGTGATCCGGTGCGGCGCGCCGGACCCCGGCGGTGGGGAACTCTCCGTGCTCTGCCAGATCGCCAGCGAAGTCCTGGGGGTGCCGATGGAGAACGTCGTCGCCTACACCCCCGACACTGCCCTCACCCCCCTGGCCGGCACCACCACCGCCACCCGGCAACTCTACATGTCCGGGAACGCCGTCCTGCAGGCTGCCACCGCCGTCCGCCGGATGCTGCTGGACCGAGCGTCCAAACTCCTGGAGGAGGAGCCCGACAACCTGGATATGGCTGAGAGCCGCGTCTTTGTCCGGGACGACCCGGAGCGCTCCGTGCCGCTGGTGGACCTGATCCGCATCTGTGCGGCAGAAGGCCTGCCGCTCTCCAACCTGGCCCTCTTCCGGGCCCCCTTCCGCGACCCGATAGACCCGGAGACCGGTCAGGGGGACGTCTTCCCGGACTTCACCTTCGGGACTTTTGCGGTGGAAGTGGCGGTGGACACGGAGACGGGGCAGGTCCAGGTGCTCAAGAGTGTGGCGTGCCACGACGTGGGGCGAGCGATCAACCCGGCCGCCGTCATCGGGCAGATCCAGGGAGGGAGCAGCCAGGGGCTGGGATACGCCCTGATGGAGAACCTCATTGTGGAGCAGGGGGAAATCCGCACCCCGTCGCTATCGGAGTACCTGATCCCGACCGCTACGGACTACCCGCCGACGCAGGTCATCCTGCTGGAGTCGGGGACGGGGGTGGGGCCGTTCGGCGCTAAGGGGATCGGCGAACCGGCGCTGACGCCGGTGGCCCCGGCGGTCGCCAACGCCCTCTCGGACGCGCTGGGGGTGCCGTTCAACGAACTGCCCATCACGCCGGAGAAGGTGCTGAAGGCGTTGGGGAAATTGTAGAAAAGGTTTCGGGGCGGGCGGCCGAAGGCCGCCCGCCCCCAATGCCAGGCTAAACAGATTGCGCTTGAGCAACAGTGCCGGGGTACTGCTGCCAAACGCGGATTGGCAGGACTCAGGCGGGCTTACGTATCTGCTCAATCTCGTCCATAATTTGTTGCAGACTTTTGCCCGCAAATAACACTTCGCGCTCCTGAGTGTAATCTCCCAAACCGGGAGTAAACTGCTTCAGGAAGCGCACCGCATCCACAATGCCCAATTCCCGATAGAGCAGAAGGATCGCCCGCCGGTTGATTTCCACTAACGGCTTGATGTCCACAATCATTCCTCAATCTCCTCAATCAACTCAATAGGGGAAACAACCTTTATCATCAAATCTTCAACCCGCCTTGCTTGTCGCCTCAATTTATCATCACACGTACAGAAATAATCCACCTGGCCCGCTTCCGCCAAAGCCAGGTGCAGTGCATCCAGAGGTTTGACTCCGTATTGCAAAAACTGGATTGCCCTCTTCTTCACGTCTGGAGTCACGTTTATAATATCCTGGACTCTGGCGAAATGCTCTTCTTCGCTCCCGGCGGGTGCTCTCGGCGGGTCTGCGACCCGCCGATTGCCGGACGCCGGTCACAGACCGGCTTTGAG
>FWPU01012646.1_pt1 | contig 11070 bp, 11 predicted proteins | sample 2228361 | NCBI WGS metagenome assembly FWPU01 (sample SAMEA103939777, study PRJEB20133) | metagenome | reverse complement strand
CCAGCGCCCGGACGGCGCGGCGAATGAGGGTAGTCTTGCCGCAGCCAGGGCGGCCGGTCAGGAGGAGGGCCGGCACCGTCACATCTCCTGCCAGGGGCCTCCTAAGACCCTCAGGAAGGCGTCGTAGGCCCTCTGGTCATAAAGGACAAAGGTCACCCGTTCCAGGGTGGTGGCGGCCGGGGCCTGCTGGCGGACGGCGTCCAGCATGATGCGGGCGCATTCCTCCAGAGGGAAGCCACCGACGCCAGTGCCCAAAGCCGGGAAGACAATGGAGCGGACCCCCAGCTCGGCGGCGCGGCGCAGACTGCTCTCGGTGGCCTGGCGAATGAACTCGGCGTTGGTACGGAAGTCCAGGCCCATGACGGCGGCGTGGATAACGTATTTGGCATCGAGGCGGCCGGCGCCGGTGACTATCGCTTCGCCGATGGGGATGGGGCCCTGGGCCACCGCTTCTTCCTCGATCTGGCGGCCACCCGCCCGCTTAAGGGCGCCAGCCACCCCGGCTCCCATGAATAGGCGGTTATTGGCGGCGTTCACCAAGGCGTCGGCCTTCTGCTGGATGATGTCACCTGAGGCCAGTTCGATGCGCATGGTTTCAGTCGGTAGCGAAGAGGGTTCCCTGCATGGCTACCACCACTAGCCAGTGAAAGGCGATGGGGGCGGCCAGGCTCCCAGTTCGAAGGCGTAGGGCACTCATGAAGATAGAGCCCAGGATGAGCCCGACCACGGACGCCAACTGGGCCAGGACCGTTAGGGCGACATCATCGGCCAGGCTGGTCTCCTGGACAGTGCGGAAATTGACCACCAGGTGCCAGAGGGCGAAGACGAGGCCGACCAAGAGGATGCCGCGTAGCAGCCCGTAGGCTCGTAGGGCCAGGGCCTGGAGGATGCCGCGGAAGGCCGTCTCCTCAACGAGGGAGGTGCTGATGGGCTGGGTCACCAGGGCCCAGAGGAGGAAGGTGCCCAGGGATTCCTCGCTGGTCCCCTCGTAGTCTATGTCGCCGCCGGGCACGCCCACCGGGAAGGTGAAGTAGATCACCACCGGAATGATGACCAAGGCGGCCAGGCCCAGGCCCCAGGTGGCGCTGGCTAGGAGACGGCGTGGGGCAAACCCAACCTCGGCAAGGCTTAAGCGCGGCCATTTTGCCGCCCAGAGCAGGGCGACCAGCATCAACGATAGGTTACCCAGGATGAGGGCCCACTCGTAGCGCTCGCTAGCCGCCTCGGGCAACGCCGACACCAGGTTGCCGTAAACGATCAGGACGCTGGCGAAGGCCAAGGCGGCCAGGGCCGGTCGCGGCAGGGCCACCAACCGCTGGAACAGGGCGGGCTGTCCTGTCGCGAGGCCCCAGGCCCGACCGCCGCTTTCGCTCCTCTCACCTTCCATCGCCTTAATGCCCTGAGGAGGACTCCCTTTCCTCGGCCGCTACCTGTGGCATGCCGCGAGCACGGAGATGTATGCTCTCGGCCATCGGCTCATACAGCTCTATCCACAGGCCTAGCTTCGGCCGGGCCCCAGTCCACTGCAACATTCGGCGTTGCTCCGGATGATTCAGCCAGGCCTCGGCCGCCGCCCCGTCTTGCCACCAGGATATGATCAGCAGGCTGCGACGCGATAGCCAGCGGTGGATCTTAAGGATCCCCGGCTGCCGTTGCATCGTCTGGGCCAGGCGGCGCACCCGCCAGAAAAGGTACGGCATGGGTAGCATGCTATCGACATGGAGGGCCAGAAGCATCAGCACCGGCTGGGGGGTCTCGGCCATAGCCTCAGCTTAGTAGGGGCGGCAACGGTTTGGCCAGGGGGGCTTCCGCCGACGCTTTGGCCTGCCCCAACGTAAAGACCTCCCGCGGGCTGATGCGCATCAGCCAGACGGCCACCAGCCCCGTGACCAGCACCCAGAGGTTGGTCAGCATGTGGGTGGCGGCCACATAAGCGAAGGCTTCCTCCCGGTCCGCTCCCAGGGCCACCACGGTCTCCAGCAGCGCTATCTCGTAGGTGCCGATGTTCTGGAAGGTGATGGGTACGGCCACCACCAGGTTGGCGGCGATCATGATGACCATGTAGGAGCTGAAGGAGAGGTCAAGGCCAAAGGCTAGACCAAACAGGGCGAAGGCGGCCACCTGTGCCAGCCAGTCCACAAAGTTTAGGCCAGAGCCGCCGCCAGCAGGCGGCCATTGCGCATGGTCTCCAGGCCGGCCAGGAACGGCGGCCAGGCGCGGCTCAACACCTCCCGGGGCTTTCCCGGTAGCCGGCGCAGCCAAGGTCGTGCCGCGAGATCAACGGGAAAGAAACGGCTTATCAGCACTGCCAGGAGAAAGCCACCGCCAGCGGTGATGGCCAGGCTCCACAGGATGGCGGGGGGCACAAAGCCGATGTCCAGAAAGGCGAGGCCCAGCAACAGAAGAACCAGGAAGACCACTCCATCGAGGATGCCCTCGACGACGAAGACCGTCGCTGCCAGCCCGGCCCTGGAGATGCCGAAGCGGTTGGCCAGGATCTGAATCCTGGCCAGATCGCCGGCCCGCATGGGCACCAGGGCATTGCCCAGGTTACCGATGAGGACGGCGCCCAGGAGGCTCGGAAAGGGGAGGCGTCCCACCTTAGCCAGGTAGAGCTGCCAGCGGATGGCCTGGATACCCCTGACCGAGAGCAAGATCAAGAGGGCCAGGGCGGCCCAGCCATAGTTGGCCTCGCTCAAGGGCTTGGCCACCTCTCCCAAGTCCACCCGCCACAGGGCCAGGGCGACAAAGCCGGCCGTCAGCACTAGGTGGAAGGGCCATCTCCGGCGCAAGGCCCACAATAGTGGCCAGCTAAGAATGCTCCTTATGGCCATGGTCAGTCTGGCCTTATTATAGGACGCCTGGAAATGGGGCGTTCGGGGGCAGGCCTCGGCAGGTAAAGGTTATGGTTCGGCCGTGAGTGGGCGACGTATTACCTGCCCGTGGCAGGTTCGGCTTTCGATACAGGCAGTAGGAGAAACGAGGGCAGAACCCCGTCGTCTCTTCATTGATGGAGCGCCGCTGCCCTGGCGCTACCACCTTGGGCCTCGAAAGACGCTCTCCGAGTAACCTTTCGCCTCGTCTGGCTTCCGGTTTGCGCCAGGGCTTCCGGTTGCCCTTCCGCCTTAGCGCTCCCTTTCTACCGGACTACGCTACCGGGACTACTCGGAGAGCATCTGCCATTCTCCCCACAGCCGCGGCCCTTGTCAACTATCGCTGGGGACGGCCACGGCCCATAAGGGGCAAAAAGAGGCATCGGGGTCGATGTAGACGGTCTTTCCTCCCAAGGTCGCAGCCATCAGACAGGGAAAAATCGTCGTTGCCGCGGGAGCGAGACCCTTCCTATAGCCCTAAAAAGGGCTAGGGCAGCAGCTCATGCTTGAGGACGGCGATGAAGGGCAGGTTCCGATAGCGCTGCCGGAAATCTAGCCCATAGCCTACCACGAACTCGTCGGGGATCTCGAACCCCGTGTAGGCGATGTCCACCTCGATGAGGCGGCGAGCCCGTTTATCCAGGAGGGTGCACACCTTCAAGGAGGCCGGCTTTTTGGACCAGAGGTAATCGAGGACATGATGGAGGGTCATGCCCGTATCCACAATATCTTCTACCAAGAGGACATCGCGGCCCTTGAGGTTCTCGTCCAGGTCTTTGAGGATCTTGACGGACCCGGCTGCATCGCCCTCATAGGTGGAGACCGCCATAAGGTCCATGGTGACCGGCAAAGTGATGTGGCGGATGAGGTCAGCCATGAAGCAGAGGACGCCGCGCAGGATGCCCACCAGGACTGGCTCCTTGCCGGCGTAGTCGCGGCTGATCTGGGAGCCCAGCTCGGCCACCCGCTGCTGTAGCCGTGGGGTGGAGATGAGGATCCGGTCGACATCGGGCACCTCCTCCGGGGCCAGAGGGCCGTAGCCGTACTTGGTCAAGAGACGCAGGAGGTCCCGCTTCTTGAGGAGCTTGATATTGACCTCTGGATAGAGCTCCTGGACCAGGCGGATCTTGCGGTTTTTGTCGGAGGCGAGGCCGCTGCGAAGGGTGGTGACCTCCAGGTAGAGGTTCAGGTCGGGCAGATAGAAGTCCGGGGTGAAAGCCTCGGTCACCTGGCCATGCTCCCAGCGCAGGGGGAAGGTGCGGGGCTCATACTGCCACTGGAGGCCGTAAAAGTCCAAAATGCGGGCGAATTCAGCCTCGCTGGGGTGGGCGAAGCGGACGCCCGGGAGCGCAGGCTCGGCCTCCGGCGGCCTGGCCTCGGTGACGGGGCGACGGCGGCCGCGTCGACGGCGGCGGGGCCGTTCAGGCGTTGCGGCCACCTCCCGTGCTGTGGCCGGAGGCGATTCGGGGGGCTCCCTTGGCGGGACTGGCTGCTGAGGAGGAGGGGGCTGACTGACCCGAGGGCGCCGCCGGGAGCGGGGGCGGCGCCTTGCCGCTGTGACTTCTTGAGTCATCGGGTTCATTGTAGTGCTTTTGCCCCTCCATTGGCTAGAGGTTTTAGCGGTTAAGCTATTTCCGCCGTTGGCTGGGTGGGGAGCGTTCCATTGGGCTCATGCTTTTGAGCGCAAGGCTGTCACGCTATCAGATGCCCTGTCTCCTTGACCGGACAGGGGATAGGGATACATTATAGGCTGGAGCGGGGTATGTGATTTTCGTCGCCAAGGAAGGGAGTGATCATGGAGTTCCGCTTTTCGCCCCAAGAGGAGGCCTTTCAGCGCGAGGTGCGCTCTTTCCTGGACCAAGAGTTATCGCCCGAGGTGGAGGCCCAGTTGGAGCTGGCCGACGACGAAGAGTACTGGGAGTTCGGCAAGTCCTTCGTTAAAGCGCTGGTGCGGAGGGGATGGGGTGCCCCTGCTTGGCCCAAAGAGTATGGTGGAGCTGGCCTGGGCATCATGGAGCAGCTCATCTTCAACGAGGAGATGGCCTATCGGGGCGCCCCCCTTATCAATGGCCTGGCCATAGCCCTGGTGGGCCCCATCCTCATGTTTAATGGTACGGAGGAGCAGAGGCGACAGCATCTGCCGAGCATCGCCGCTGGCGCGGTCTTCTGGTGCCAGGGCTATTCGGAGCCAGGCGCCGGCTCCGACCTGGCCTCCCTCCAGACGCGGGCTGTCCGGGACGGCGACGAGTACGTCGTCAACGGTCAGAAAATCTGGACCTCCTTCGCCCACCGCGCCCAGTGGATGCTTCTCCTGGCCCGCACCGACCCCGACGCCCCCAAACATAGGGGCATCAGCTTTTTCCTCCTGGCCATGAGCACCCCAGGCATCACCATCCAGCCTCTGGTGGACATGACGGACCGCCATCACTTCAACCAGGTCTTTTTCGAGGACGTGCGGATGCCCCGGACGAACCTGGTGGGCGAGGAGAACCGGGGGTGGTATGTTGGGGCCAAGGTCCTGGACCTGGAGCGTTCCAACATCGCTAATGCGGCCAAGTCCAAACGCGGCCTCGAGCAGATCCTGAGTTTCTGTCGCCAGGAAAGGCACCTGCTGGCCAACCCCGTTGTAAGGCACAAGCTGGCCGAGACGGCTATAGAGATCGAAGTGGGCCGACACCTCTCCTATCGGGTTGCCTCCATCCAGGCCCGGGGACAGATCCCCAACATGGAGGCCTCGCTGGCCAAGCTCTACCATTCTGAGCTGCTCCAGCGGTTGGCCAGAACCGGCATAGAGATCGCCGGGCTCTACGGCCAGTTGGACCGGCGGACCAGGTGGGCGCCTCTGGCAGGACGCCTGGACCGGCGGACCAGGTGGGCGCCTCTGGCAGGACGCCTCAAGCATAAGTACCTGCGCGGGGTAGCGGCCACCATTGGCGGCGGCACCAGCGAGATGCAGCGTAACGTTATCGCCATGAGAGGCCTGGGGCTGCCCAGGGCCTGAGCTTCGCCGTCGTAAGGGGCTGAGCTTCCCCCTCAACGGCTCTCCCTCTCCTGGGCCACGCCGAGGGCGGACACCGTCCCTTCGGCCGCCAGGGCGGCTGGCCCCCGCGCCCGCACCCCCTCCGGGATGCCCAGCACCAGGAAGCCTACCAGGACGCTGACCACGGCCAAGCCGATGAAGGAGGTCTCCAAGCCTTGGGCCGTCGAGCTGGCGTGGGAGGTGACCAGGACGATGACGGCCGTGCCGATGCTACCCCCCAGGAACTGGAGCATGCCTCGCAGGCCGCTGATGGCCGCGATCCGGTCCGGGGCCAGCTCCAGACCGAGGTTGTTGCTGGCGGGCATGGCCACGCCGAGACCAAACCCGCCCACGGAAATGACGAGGGCCAGGTAAAAGAAGTCAGGGAAGATGAGGGGCTCTTGCCTGCCCATGGACAGGACGATCAGAGACACGGCTATGATCATGAGGCCGCCGATGACGGGCCGGCGGTAGCCCGTCCGTGCCAGAAGAAGGCTGGCCAAGGCGGAGGAAGCGATTAACACCGCCGCCCGCGGTGTCAGCAGGACTCCTATCTTGCCTGAAGACATGCCATAGGCCGACTGGGCGTAGAGGGGGATGAAGGAAAAGAAACCGAAGATTGCCACCCCGAAGAAGAAATGCAGGATGGTGAAGAATACGAACTCCTTTTGCTTCAGCAAACGGAGGTCCACGGCCGGGTTAGGTATGGCCCATTCGCGGCGGACAAAGGCGGCGATGACGACGATGGCCAGGAGGAGGCAGATGGCGACGACCAGCGGGTTAGGGTCCGCCTCCCGCTGCGAGAGTTCCGTCAGGGAGTAAATGAGGGAGGTGGCCGCCACCGTGAAGAGGGCAGCGCCCAAAAAGTCGATGCGCTCCGGGCGGCGGGCCGTGCTGGCCGGCAGCAGGAGGGCCAGGGCGGCCAGGACGCCCAGGGACCCGAAGGGGACGTTGAGGGCGAAGGTCCAGCGCCAGCCAAAGTGTTCGATGATGAAGCCCCCCAGGTTGGGTCCGATGATGGCGCCAATGGGGTACACGGCCGAAAGGAGGCCGATGGCCCGGGCCCGCTCGGCCCCTGTGGCCTCCTCGGGAAAGGCATCGGCGACGATGCCGAAGGAACTGGTGACGAGGGCGCCGCCGCCCAGACCCTGGGCGGCCCGGGCAGCGATGAGCACGTAGATATTGGGGGAGAGGGCGCAAACCAGGGAGGCGACGGTGAAGGTGGCCAGTCCCCCGACGAAGACGGCGCGCCGGCCAACCTCGTCGCTTAGCTTGCCAACCACGGGCATGGAGATGGCCTGGGCCAGGATGAAGGCCGTGATGATCCAGCCCACCCAGCGTAGGGGCGCGTCTAGATCCTGGATGATGATGGGGAGGCCAATGGTGACCGTCGAGAACTGGAGGGAGAAGAGGAGGGTGGTCAGGGCGACAAGGGCGAAAAGGAGAGGTCTGCCAGGGCTCATGACGATGAACGGGCCGCTACTGTAGATACAAGTTTAGGCCAGACCTGGGCCTTTTGCGAGCGCCCTCTTAAGTGCCGGGCGGCTAACGCAGATGCGTCTCGAAGAAGGACACGATCTGGGGCCAGAGTTCAAAGGCCGGGCCCTCCCGATAATGCTGCGGACGATAATCGGCCAGGAAGTCATGGCCGGCGTTTTCAAAGACCTTGACCATGGCGGTCTTACCGGCCCTTTCCAGGCGTCGCCGCAACTCCTCAGCATCGGCCGGCGAGGGGTTTTGATCCTCAGCGCCGGATACTGCCAACAGGGGGCAATGGAGATGGGCCACCAGGTCCATAACGGGGACCGGGCGCTCCGGTGTAGTAATGGCGTCGGGACTAGCGCGGGTGATGAAGCCGCCCCAGCAGTCCACCGCTGCATCCACCTTGTTGCTGCTACAGGCAAAGAGGAGCGTCTGGCGCCCCCCGGAGCAGAAGCCGATGCATCCTACCTTGCCCGTGGCCCCCTCTTGGGCCCGCAGATAGGCTGCGGCGGCCTCCAGGTCGCGGACCACCTGGGCATCCCTGAGCCCCAGCATCTTGGCGAAGACGGACTGCATGTCGTTAGGGTCGGGCGCCCCCACCCGCGAATACAGGTTGGGGGCTAAGGCGATGTAGCCGATGTTGGCGAATCGACGCGCGATGTCCCGGGTATGGTCCACCGGGCCGAAGGCCTCATGGATGACGATGATGCCGGGCCGCGGCCCCGGCTGGCGCGGCCGCGCCAGGTAAGCCTCCATGGGATACCCATCGCTCTCAAAAGTGACGTCTTCGGCGTGCAGTAACTCAGGGTTGGTCACCTGACCAGGCACAGGCATTGCCGTCCCTCCTGCCTACGACGTGGGCTTAGAGCGCCATTCCACTTAGATGGTTCCTAGATATCCCATCTGGCGCCGCCGGTCAAGGGCTGGTCAGAGGTGCTTGACGTGGCATGAGCCGCGGGCTAGCATACCCTTCGTCCTGCATCCCAGCCATCAGGCAAGCCATGAGTGACACAAGAGCACACGTCTGAACTCCAGTCACGCTGGAGATAACCATCCCCTGCGGTGACCTCGATTTAGAGGGGGTGGCCCACCTACCGTCCGGCGCGCCAGGCCATGGGGCGGTGGTAGTATGCCACCCGCACCCCCTCTATGGCGGCGACATGGACAACCACGTGGTGGTTACCCTCTGTCTGGCCCTGGCCGAGGGCGGTCTGGCCGCCCTGCGCTTCAACTTTCGGGGCGTGGGCAGAAGCGGCGGCCACCACAGCGAAGGGAGCGCTGAGCAGGAGGACGTGTTGGCAGCCCTGGCAGCGGCCCAGAGCTTGCCAGGAGTGGACGGCCGCTGCCAGGGCCTGGCGGGCTACTCCTTCGGGGCCGTGGTGGCCGCCCTGGTGGCGCCCAAGGCCCAGGCCCTGCGGGCGCTGGCCCTCATCTCCCCGCCGGTGCGCATGATAGGGGAGGACACGCTACTAGGGCTGGCTGTGCCTAAGCTCATCCTCGCCGGCGAGATGGACGTCGTCGCGCCCCCCGCAGAGCTCCAGCGCTGGGCCGGGCGGCTCGGCCCATCCTGCGAGCTGGTTCTCCTGCCCGGGGTCGACCACTTCTGGTCTCGGGGCCTTGGAGCGGCGGCAAGGGCCGTCGCCTTCTTTAGAAAGCACCTGGAGCCCAGAACCACCGATTAGCATCGAGGCCTTAACGGGCCTGGCGGATGGCCTCCCGGTAATGCCCCCAGAAGGGCTCCGGTAGGAGGCGCCCTATAGCCACCATCATCTCCTGGCGGGCGAGGCGGTCCTGCTCCTGGCGCGGCGCTTCCGCCGGCAGTGCCACCGAGAAAGACTGGCCGAAGCGGATAAGAAGGGTATCCCCCTCTTCCCAGACGCCCACAGGGATGAGGGGGACCCCACGGCGGGCCAGCGCCGCCAAGAAGAGGCCGCTGCCCGGCAAGGGCTGGCGTAGGACACCAGTCCCTCCCCCTTCCGGCATGAGGCCGATGGGCTCCCTAGTGGCCGACTGGAGGGCGCTGCGCAGGGCGGCGGCCCGGCTTATGGCCAAGGCATCTGGCGGCGGCATGAGAATAACGCCGTAGACACGAGCGATGCGCCGAAATGTCCAGCGGTAGAGGGCCGGCGGTAGGGGGAGAGGCCCCAGGCGGCGACCGTGCCACTCGCTGATGATGAGCCAGCGGATCTCGGTGCCGGGCCGCCAGCCGGCGATGGCGGCGGTAATGGCCATGCCGCAGTGGTAAGGCCGCAGGCCGGGCCGGTTGTAGTGGTTGACGACGAGGGCAAAGGGGCCCTCCCGCGGCACCTGCTCCACCCCCTGGATGTCGCGGGGATAGGGGTTGGCCGCCATGATGCGCTGGCTGTCGCTGGCGAAGGAACGGGGCCGCCCGAGGACGAAATCGGGCACGAACTCCCGCCACATGGGGAGCTTAGGGAACTCGTAGCGGGGTGGGCCGCTAGCCATATCGAGGGGACGAGATCAATTAGATGATCAGGGGTTCCTTGTATTCGCCCCACACCTCCCGCATGACGCCCATGATCTCGCCCAGGCTGCAATAGGCTTTGACGGCGTCCAGGATGAGGGGCATGAGATTATCGCTGCCACGGCAGGCGGACTCCAGGGCCCGCAGGCAGCGAACGGCCTCCCGGTTGTCCCTCTGGCGGCGGACCTGCCGGAGCCGCCGGATGTGGCGCTTTTCGCCCGCCGGGTCCATCTCCAGGATGGGGATCTCCAGAGGTTCGCCCAGGACGAAGTCGTTGACACCGACGATGATGCGCTGCCTGGCATCGATCTCCCGCTGGTAACGGTAGGCCGACTCGGCGATCTCCCGCTGGAAGAAGCCGGCCTCGATGGCCGGGATGACGCCGCCCAGGGCGCGGATCTTGTTGAAGTAGACGTAGCAATCGCGCTCCAGGTCGCTCGTGAGGCGCTCCAGGAAGTAGCTCCCGCCGAGGGGGTCGACGGTATCGGTCACGCCGGTCTCGTGGGCGATGATCTGCTGCGTGCGGAGGGCCAGGAGGGCGGCGTGCTCGCTGGGCAGGGCCAGGGCTTCGTCCAGGGCGTTGGTGTGCAGCGACTGGGTGCCGCCCAGGACGGCGGCCATGGCCTGGAGGGCGGTCCGCACCAGGTTCACCTCCGGCTGCTGGGGGTAAAGGCTGCACCCGGCCGTCTGGGTGTGGAAGCGTAGCCACCAGGAGCGCGGGTTCCTGGCCCCAAACCTCTCCTTCATTTCTCGCGCCCAGATGCGGCGGGCGGCGCGGAACTTGGCGATCTCCTCGAAGAAGTCGTTGTGGCTGTTGAAGAAGAAGGACAGCCGGGGCGCGAAGGAGTCGATGTCCAGGCCCCGCTCCAGGCAGGCTTCGACGTAGGCGAGGCCGTTGGCCAGGGTGAAGGCCAGCTCCTGGGCGGCTGTGGAGCCGGCCTCGCGGATGTGATAGCCGGAGATGCTTATGGGGTTCCACAGGGGCATCTCGCGGGAGGCGAACTCGATGGTGTCCACCACCAGGCGCATAGCGGGCTGGGGCGGGAAGATAAACTCGTTCTGGGCGATGTACTCTTTGAGGATGTCATTCTGGATGGTGCCGCTGAGCTGGGCCCGACGGGCGCCCTGCTTCTCGGCGGCGGCGATGTACATGGCCCAGATGACCGCCGCCGGCGAGTTGATGGTCATCGACGTGGTGACTTCGGCCAGAG
>FWPU01012645.1_pt1 | contig 11071 bp, 5 predicted proteins | sample 2228361 | NCBI WGS metagenome assembly FWPU01 (sample SAMEA103939777, study PRJEB20133) | metagenome | reverse complement strand
TCAGTTGAGCAGTGATATATCCGGTCGCCGGAGGGGTTACCCTGACCCAGCCGGTTGCTCCGATCGCTCCCACTACCCTGCCTATTGTAAGTGGTAATTGCGGCGAACCGATGGGAATCGCGGCAAGTCGAGCCGCCGGGCGGCTACCCTCCATGCAGGGAGGGTGGACTTGCATAGAGGAGGGCCGCGTCGGGAGGCCGCGTCGGGACGATTTGTGCTCTACAGTAGAGTTGGGACGGTGGCCCCGGAGGGGCCGATTGGACCGGCGGCGGACCAGGGAAACGGCCATGTCTGACGGAACTGTAGACAGGCCAACGGGATACGACGGACGCCGCAGTCCCAGGGAAGACAGGAACCATGCAGTTATACTGTCCAAGCTGCCGGGGGACGTTTGCCGGACTGCATCGTTGCCCACGGTGCGACGTGTTGCTGCTGATGCCGCACGAGGCGGCGATCGCCCTGTCGCCGGTGCTGACTACGCCGCTGCCGGAGCCATCCGGCGGAGTCGGGCGGGGAGCGGTGCATGTGGCGCTGGTGGTGGCCGGCCTGTTTGTAGGTCTGCTGCAACTGTGGCAGGCCGGACCGGTGCTATTGGGACAGGACGCGGCGCAGTGGCGGGCGTCGTTGCCCGGCCTGTCCACCCTCTACGCGATCGAAGCGGTCGCGATCGTCTGCGGCGGCTTGGTGGCTGCGGCGGCCCGGCCCTACGGCGCCTCCCTCGGGCTATTGGTGGGACTTGTCGGCGGTTGCTCCTTTTTCCTGTGGGAGCTGTGGCAGCAGGCGGATAGCCGCAACCCCGCCTTGCTGTTGCAGATACCGATATTGGCCTGGCTGGGGGTGCTGGCCGGCTACCTCGGCCAACGGATCTGGCTTCCCCCGCCGGTGGTGGAGCTACCGCAGCCCCGCTCCAGCCGGCTCAGCTCGTTGCAGTTTGCCCGCGCCTCGATCCAGCCGCCGCCCGCACCGCCCATCCGTTGGTGGCGGATCGTGGCCGGTGCGGCCATCGCCGTGCTGATGCTGCTGTATGCGGAAGTCCTCCCGATGTCCTTTCAGCGCTATGTGTTACGACAAATGGCCCAGACGGGGATCGGACCGATGGTCTGGGTGGTGTGGCTGGTGGGGATCGGGGGGATGGTGGCCGGCGGGGTCATTGCTGGGGCCACGACGCAGCAGGGTGCCCGCCACGGCTTTTTGGCGGGACTGTTGGCCGCACCGATCCTGATCGCCATCACGTTGCGCAGCGGCGAGTTACCGCCGCCGCTGGAGATGACCCTGGCCCGCGTCGGGATGGCCGGGGTGCCGGCGAGCGACCCCGCCGCGGCGGGACTGTGCCTCGGGCTAGTTCTGTTCGGCATGACGCTCGGCGGCTGGTTCGGCAGCGTCCTGATGCCGCCGCTGGCCCCTCCGAGCATGCGTCGACGGCCCCGCCTGGGCATGGACTGACGCTTCGAAGCGACTTCCCATCCCTGTTGCAACTCCCCATCCTTGTTGCAACTCCCCATCTCTTCACGACTTCCAACTTGTTGTGGCTTAACACTTTGTCGCGACTCCCCATCCCGCCGGGGGGTCGCCCCGCAGGCGATATTCATCACTATTCCGATCGGCAAAGTCATCTTTCAAGGGGACAGTTTCTTCTCGGCGAAGCGGATGCAGGGCCGCACGGTATCGCGGCAGAGCCCGTCGCCGCAAGCCAGCCTCCGCCGGCACAATTATTTCCCGCCGCCGGACGGTTAACCTAGGCCAGGTCTTGGCAGTAACTCGTTGCAACCGAGGAGCTTAGGAAAATCTGCTCGCCCCGCGATCGGGCACGGGCCAATGCTGGGGTAGCTTGTCGCCTTGAGCAGCTCAAAAAATTCCCCACCGCCCGACGGTTGGAACAGTCGAACGGTGGGGCCGGAACAGAGAAGAGGCCGAGTCAAAGGGCATTATCGTCCGCCGCCGTGGGCGTGTCAAGCAGATTTTCCACGACGTCATATCGCCACATCGCGTCGCGGTGCGACCTACGCTTCACCTGCGCCGCGAAGCGCGGCGGAGCAGCGACTGGTGGAAGCACCTGTTGGGCGGCAACCTTGCAGAAATGAAATTTCACTGCGAACTCGTCACTCAAAGATACCAAGGATGTCCCAGCGATCTCTCCACTGCTCAAGCCTATTCTCATGAATAGAGTGATGTGTCGAATCTGGATTTCTAGGACGTGTTCCACCGTATTTGTTGAGATATGCTTGGTGTGTCCTGTAGATGTTGTCCTTTATCCACCTTTCTGGCACAATCCAGTAGCGTGGGTGCGTATTTGTATCGCCCAAATCAAAAAACACCCAATAGTTATTCTCGTCGGCTTTCGGAGACATTGGCTGGCAGCCAACGATACTCGAATGCCACGTCTTCCCGCCACGCTTGGTCTTAACCTGAATGTAAACCGTGCGAGTTTCATCGCTGTTGCACGCAATTATATCAATCTTGGGCATATTACCAGCAAAAGGCACAGCAAACGCCCCACGCTTGTTCAATTCGGCAACAACAAAATACTCGCCGGCACGACCGACTTGTTGATTACTTGCTCCGCGTGAGTTTACCGACATAGGAAATCCCTGTACTGTCTACTGCCGCCCAACTTGTTTTCAGAGTGAGCCGTCTATCACCTATCGGCTGCTTCCTTGCAGCCTGACCCACAGTAGGAATGTTGCCGTAAGTTGTTGCTTCTTCATCGGTTACGTCAATCATGATGTCTCCGATGCGTGATAGGCTATTTTCGCCTATCACCCGTCCGGCACGGGCAGTCCGTCGGCCGGGCTGCGCACGCCCCTGCCCCCGCGGTTGAGCACATAGGTGTCAATCCTGGTCGTGCTTACGTCCGCGTGGCCCAGCAACTTTTTTCGTAATATGAACCATCAACTTTTTTTCGTATTTGAATATTTTGTCCCCTTGCTCAGGGGGTGCCAAGTGGCGGGCGGATTGACAATCCCGGCCGCATCGCCGCACCTTCTCTATCTCACCTCCTCCATCGCGGCGACGCTGCTATTGACAGCGGCGGCGGGCGGAAGCTATGCCCCGGCGGCGGTGGGTAGCGGCGGTGTTCCGGGCGGCGTGGGTGAGGCCCGCGTCGCCCCTGGCCACGCCGCAACGGCCCCGTAATTGCTCTAAACCAATGTGAGGAAAGAAGATGCGTCGGATGCTCCGTGGACTATCGGCTATGGTTCTGACAACGGCGAGCGGCCTGGCGGCGGCCCAGACCCCCGCCGCCAATCCGGCCGGACAGGCTCCCCTCATCCCGCCGGTCGCTCCGGCATCGGCCAGCACCTCCGCTCCCGCCGGCGTCGCCGCCATCGTCAACGGCCAGCCGATTCTCGAAAAGGCTGTCTATCGCGCTCTGCGGCAATTCCCGCCGGAACATCAGAACCTGGCCCGCAAGGAAATCCTCGCCCACCTGATCGAAAATGTCCTCATCGACCAATATCTGACAGCCATTAAAGTAACTGTCGATCCCAAGGAAGTGGACAAGGTCATCCAGGAGTTGAAAGACGAGTTGGCCGCCGCCAAGAAGGACTACAAAAAGGAGCTGGAGGCCATGCTCCTGACCGAGGAGGAGTTCCGCGCCGAAGTCATGGCCCAGATGAAGTGGGAAAAATTCGTGCTGCAGCAGGGGACGGACGAGGCCCTCAAGAAGCTGTTTGACAGCAATCCGGAGGTGTTCGACGGCACGCTGGTGCGGGCCCGGCATATTCTGATCAACCCGGGGGCAGACGAGGCCAAGCAGAAGGAGGTGGCGGGCCGTCTGCGAGGTATCAAGCAGGCCATCGAGCAGGAAGCGGCCAAGGCGGTCGCCGCACTGCCGCCGACGGCCGACGCCCTGGCCCGCGAGCAGACCCGCGCCGCCAAAATCGAGGAGCTGTTCAGCGCCTACGCCAAACAGTACTCGGAGTGCCCCTCCAGCAAGCAGGGGGGCGACCTGAACTACTTCCCCCGCGCGGGGGCCATGCTCGAACCGTTCGCCCAGGCCGCCTTTGCCCTCAAACCCTTCCAGATGAGCGACGTCGTGGCCACGGAGTTCGGCTACCACCTGATCCTGGTCACCGACCGCAAGGCCGGTACCCCCAAGAAGTTCGAGGAAGTCAAGGAGGACGTGCGGATGCTCTTTGCCATGCGGCTACGGGAGGCAGTGGTGCAACAGATGCGGCCGCGGGCCCAGATCACCATCTATCCCCCGCCCGCCGGCCCGGCCGGTTCCACCGGGACCACTAATCCCCCGGGTGCCACGCCGTCCACGCGGTCTGTGCCGCCGGCGGGGGGCCGCTGAGGTACGGCTAGGTCGACAATTTCACCGGAAGCATAAAAATTGAGGTTGAGATGAAATTTCGTCCAGAAGCGGACGTGGCGGCCGGAATCATCCCCGCCACGGGCGGTAGCGTCGTAGGGCCTCGATGGTTCGCCGCATGTCTTCGGGCAAGGGAGCTTCCGCCTCGATCCACTGTTCGGTGCGGGGGTGGCGGAAGCGGAGACGGTAGGCGTGCAGGGCCTGCCGCTCCAGCAAGACCACCTCGGCCGGCGGTTGCGGCGTCAGGTCGCTCAGCCGCAGCCGGTCGCGGCCACTGTAGAGCCGGTCGGCCAGCACCGGGCATCCCACGTGCAACAGATGGACGCGGATCTGGTGCGTGCGGCCCGTCCGCGGCTGCACCCGTACCAACGTGTAGCCGCGGAACCGCTCCAGCACCTCATAGTAGGTCAACGCCGGCTTGGCGTCCGGATCGTGCGATACCGTCATCCGCTGCCGGTCGTGCGGGTGGAGCTTGATCCCGCCTTCGATGTAGTCGGAGTCGCGGTCCAGCTCGCCGGCGGTAATAGCGATGTATTCCTTGAACACCTGCCGCGTCTCGAACTGCCAGGCCAGCTCGCGGTGCACGGCGTCGTCCTTGGCGATCAGGATCACGCCGCTGGTGTCTTTGTCTAGGCGGTGGACGATCCCGGCCCGCAGATACCCCCCTTCCGTGCTCAACTGCTCCCGGAAATGCCAGTGCAGGGCGTTGACCAGCGTCCCCGTCCAGTTCCCCTTGGCCGGGTGAACCACCATGTCCGCCGGCTTGTTGATGACCGCCAGCCACTGGTCCTGGTAGAGGATGTCCAGGGGGATGTCCTCGGGGACAGGGACGTCGTGCGCCGGCGGCGGCATGTCGATGACCAGGTGGTCGGCCTTGCGCACCCGGTAGCTGGGCTTGCTCGGCTGGCCGTTGACGGTGATCCGCCCGGCCTCGATGGCCTTTTGGATGTCGGTACGGCTATAGTCGGCCAGATGGAGGTGGACGTACTGGTCCAGGCGCATGCCGGCCGAGCCGACCATGACGGTCAGCTCGACGGGCGGACGGAGGCGGACGCTGCACGGTGGCGGTTCAGAAGCGGGGGGCGGGGGGAAGTCGTCGTCGAAGTCGGTCATAGGGTACACGCGGCCACGGCTGTCGCCGCGGCGGCAATGGGGGACCAGCTCAGCGTCCGTCGCCAGGCAGGGCGGGGAGAGGGGGCAGGGAGGGAGGATTGCCCGGAGGCAGCGGCAGGTCCGGCATGCTGGGCAGCGTCGGCGGCGCCAGGCTGAACAGCCGCCGCTGCACCGTCACAAACTCGCTCTCGTCTTTCTGCAGGGCCTCCAACAGCTTCTGCCCGTCCTCGGCCCACGGCGTCCCGTCCACCACGGCCACAAACTCCTGCAGATACTCTATCACCTTCGGCACCTGGCCTTTAAATTGGTCGAGCTGATCGGGCTTTTGCGGCACAGCGACCAACGCCGCTTCTGCCTTGGCCAGCCCCAAGGCACACTCGGCGTAAAACAGCGAGGTGCGCGGCGTCTGGGCGTACAGCTCCTGGAACAGTTGGCGGGCTTTCTCGACCGATTCGGCCGCCGCCGACCGCTGCTCCGCCGGGCCGGCCAATATCTGCTGCAGTCCCTGGTCGAGCAATAGCCGGGCATACTGCAGGCGGGCGACCGTCCCGGCCATGCTCTGCCGCGACTCCGGCCGCTCCGCCAGCTCCCGCCAGCTCTCGGTGCTCTCGGCCTGGGCTACCTGTAACCAGTTGGCAGATATGGATTTACGCCGCTCCGACCAGATCAGCCACGTGGCAATCAGCACTCCAATGACTATCAGAATGATTGCCATCCACCGGTAGCTGATGATCTGACCCCGCTTGAAGCGTTGCCACCAGTCGCTGAGGCGTTCGGCCAGTTCCGTGGTATCGACGGGGCGGGATTCCTGGCTCATGACTGGCTCCGGGGGGCTCCTTGCAGACAGGGTAACAGCTACGCTAACCAACCGTAACCAATTACGTGGCAACCACTTCCGGCGCGGCCGCTCCGGCAAGCGACGGCCAGCGGCTTGCGGCCGCCCTGTGGCGGTCCGGGCGGCGGCTTGTGCGGGTGATCTTACGTCGCAGACGGCCTGCGGTCAACGGTGCGGCAGGCCTCACGGCGGAAACACCCGTCCGACAAGCGGGGCTCCGGTAAAGCGGGCAAGATGGCCAAACGAGAAAAATCGAGCCGATGCGGGCAGCGGCCGGGCGGTCATTCGCCGCGGGGGAAGCGGTCTTGCACGGCTTTGACGGTCAGTTCGTGCTGCTGGAGGGCGCGGCAGGCATCGACGGCGGCCTGGGCGGCGGAAAGGGTGGTAATGCAGGTGACGCCGAGGGTCACCGCCGCCGCACGGATTTTCCCCTCGTCGGTAGAGCGGCCGTGGCCGCTAGGGGTATTGATGATCAGCGAGACCTGGCCGTTTTTCATGAAGTCGAGGATGTTCGGGCGTCCCTCGGCGATTTTGGGGATTTCCTCGACGGCGATGCCGTGGGCAGCCAGGGTGCGGGCGGTGCCGCGGGTGGCGATCAGGCGGTAGCCCAGCTCGGCCAGTTGCCGGGCGATGGGGACGGCCTCCGCCTTGTGCCGGTCGGCCACGGAGATGAAGATGGTGCCGCTTTTGGGCAAGGGGGAGTTGGCCGCCAGTTGCGATTTGGCAAAGGCCAGCGGCAGGGAATCGTCGATGCCCATGACCTCGCCGGTGGACTTCATTTCCGGGCCGAGGATGATGTCCACGCCGGGGAATTTGTTGAAGGGGAAGACGCTTTCCTTAATGGAGTAGTGGCGGGGGACGACTTCCTCGCCGACGCCGAGTTCATCTAATGTTCGTCCGACCATGACCAGGGCGGCCCAGCGGGCCAGGGGGACGCCGGTGGCTTTGGAAACAAACGGGACGGTGCGGCTGGCGCGGGGATTGGCCTCGAGGATATAGACGGTACCGGGGTCGTCCGTCGCCGTGCCATTGCGCAGGCCGCTGATAGCGAACTGGATGTTCATCAGGCCGCGGACCTGCAGGGCTTCGGCCAGCAAACGGGTTTGCCGTCGGATCTCCTCGACGATGGCCGGCGGCAGGCTGTAGGGGGGGATGACGCAGGCCGAGTCGCCGGAGTGGATGCCGGCTTCCTCGATGTGCTGCATGATGCCGCCGATGTAGGTGCGGCGGCCGTCGCTGAGGCAGTCCACGTCCACCTCGATGGCGTTGACCAAAAATTGGTCAATCAGGACGGGCCGCTCCGGCGACAGGTCCGCCTCCAGGCGGGTCATGTACTCGGTCAGTTCGTGTTCGTCGTAGACGATGCGCATGTCCCGTCCGCCCAGGACGAAGCTGGGCCGGACCAGCACGGGGAAGCCGATCTTGCGGGCCACTCGCACGGCCTGGGCCGTATCGATCGCCGTGCCGTTGGCCGGCTGCCGTAGCCCCAGCTCCTGGATCAGTCGGGCAAAGCGTTCGCGGTTTTCGGCGATGTCGATGCTGTCGACGCTGGTGCCGATGATCGGCACGCCGTGCAGCTCCAGGGCCTTGGCCAGGTTGAGGGGGGTCTGGCCGCCGAACTGGACAATTACCCCCTCCGGCCGCATCCGTTCGTAGATGTGCAGGACGTCCTCGACAGTAAGAGGTTCGAAAAACAGGTGGTCGGAGGTGTCGTAGTCGGTGCTGACGGTTTCGGGGTTGGAATTGACCATGATGACTTCGTAGCCGGCCTGGCGGAGGGCGACGGCGGCCTGGACGCAGCAGTAATCGAACTCGATCCCCTGGCCGATGCGGTTGGGACCGCCGCCGAGGATCATGATCCGCGGCCGGCCGCGCGGCGGGCGGACCTCGTCGTCCCGCTGCCAGCGGCCGTCCGGCCCCTGCTGCGGCGGCTCGTAGGTCGAGTAATAGTAGGGGGTGTAGGCCTCGAACTCCGCCGCACAGGTGTCTACCGACTTGTACACCGGCTCGATGCCATAGGATTGCCGCAACTGCCGCACCGCCGCTTCCGGGCAGTTCCAAATGTGGGCCAACTGCCGGTCTACAAAGCCGTACTGTTTAGCTTTCAGCAGCAGCTCCGGCGGGACCTGTTCCGGTCCGCCGCAGCCCCGCAGCTCCTGTTCACATTTCACCAGCTCGCGGATCTGGTGCAAAAACCACGGGTCGATGTGGGTCAGGCCATGTATGTCCTCCACGCTCAGACCCGCCAACAAGGCGTAGCGGATATACCAGATCCGCTCGGCGTTGGGGCGAGCCAGCTTACGGATGATCTCCTCGCGGTCCGGCGACTGCGGCGTCCCCCAGCGGTCCTTGCGGTCGCACCCCAGGCCGAACCGCCCGACCTCCAGACCCCGCAACGCCTTCTGCAGCGACTCCTTGAAGTTGCGGCCAATGGCCATCGTCTCCCCGACCGATTTCATCTGCGTGGTCAGGGTCGGGTCGGCTTCTGGGAACTTCTCGAAGGCAAAACGCGGTACCTTGGTGACCACATAGTCGATGGTCGGCTCAAAGCAGGCAGGGGTCTCGCGGGTAATGTCGTTGCGCAGCTCGTCCAGGGTGTAGCCCACGGCGAGCTTGGCGGCGATCTTGGCGATCGGGAAACCGGTGGCCTTGGAGGCCAGGGCCGAGGAGCGACTAACCCGCGGGTTCATTTCGATGGCGACCATGCGGCCGTTGCCAGGATGAACGGCAAACTGGATGTTGCTGCCGCCGGTCTCGACGCCGATAGCCCGGATGATGGCGATGGCGGCGTCCCGCATCCGCTGGTATTCCTTGTCGGTGAGGGTCTGTGCCGGGGCGACGGTGATGCTGTCGCCGGTGTGCACCCCCATCGGATCGACGTTTTCGATACTGCAGATGATGACGACGTTGTCGGCCCGGTCCCGCATCACTTCCAGCTCGAACTCTTTCCAGCCGATGACCGACTCTTCGACCAGGACTTCGCCGACCGGGGACAGTTGCAGGCCGCGGTTGATCAGCTCGACGAACTCGTCGCGGTTGTAGGCGATGCCGCCGCCGGTGCCGCCGAGGGTGAAGCTGGGCCGCAGCACGCAGGGCAGGCCGATGGTATCGAGGATGTCCAGGGCTTCGGCCAGGGAGCGGACGACGCCGCTGCGGGGCACGTCGATGCCGATGGCCAGCATGGTTTCCTTAAATTTCTGGCGGTCTTCGGCCCGGTCGATGACGGCGGCGTTGGCCCCGATCATGGCCACGCCGTAACGGGCCAGCACCCCGTGCCGGACCAGGTCCATCGCCGTGTTCAGGGCGGTCTGGCCGCCGAGGGTAGGTAACAGGGCGTCCGGGCGTTCCGCGGCGATGATCTTCTCGACGATCGGCCAGGTGATCGGCTCGATGTAGGTGCGGTCCGCCGTTTCCGGGTCGGTCATGATCGTCGCCGGGTTGGAGTTGACCAACACGACGCTGTAGCCCTCTTCGCGCAGCGCCTTACAGGCCTGCGTGCCGGAATAGTCGAATTCACAGGCCTGGCCGATGACGATCGGACCCGAGCCGATGACTAGGATTTTGCGCAGATCGTTGCGTTTCGGCATCGTCACTACAAGCCATACAGAACCGGCGGCCGCCGCCCCCGCGTGGCCGCATCAAACCCCGCATAGCTTATGAATTTTCCCACCCGTGACCAAGATGGGGGGTGGTCCACATGCAAGCGGCCGCGCGGCGAGGGACGTCCCAACTGTCGGGATGTCAATAGTCGTTTCCCCAACAGTTGTTCAAACAACGATTGTTGTAACAATAAGTGTTGGAACAACGCTTGTTCGCACAAGTTCAGCCGGACGGGGCAGCCCCCGGTCCGGCCGTACCCCGGCACGGCGGGCCAAGCCAAGCTGGGCCGCCGCCCGGGCGGGGAAAGGGGAAAATCGCCGTAACTACATGCTAGACAATAACTTGCAAACGGGAGATGCGTTATAGAGTGATCTGCCGGTGCCAGGCGGCTCAGAAGAAGAACCCGATCCCGACGTTGAACCCGTGCAAGATGCGGAATTCCTTGGTCTTGTAGCTCGGGTCGATGTTGCCGTAGTTGAACCCGACCGGCTGGTCCATGTGCAGGGTGTTGAAGAACATCAGGACCTGGTAGCCGGCCCGGATCTGTACCCCTTCGGTGGGATACCACCAGAAGTTGAAGGCAGCATTGAGGTTAGGCACGACGCGGAAGTCATCGCGGCCGAATTTGGACTGGATGCTTTGGTCGGCGAGGATGTATTTGGCCCGCATCTTGGCGACCTCGAAGAGTAACGCCGCGGTGGTGTCCAGGCTCAGGGAGAATTGGTTCAGGACGAAGATTTCATGCCCGAGTCCGACAAACGGGCCATACATCCGTTGCGACAGGGTGTTGGTATAACGGGCCGAATATTGCGGCGCACTGACCGGATCGTCGCTGCCCGGCGGGACAAAGGCGAAGCTGTGGGTCCACCACTGGAAGCGTTCAAAGATCCAGGCGAAGCGGCCGCCGGCCATGGTGTAGGTGCGGCTATAGTCGGATTCCAATACGGGGATGCGATAGCCGGCATTCATTTCCTGATACCGCTGGGCAATGCGGATGTCCATCTGCCGGGCACCGTTCCAGATGCCGTAGATGTAATAATCGGGGATGTTCGGGACCTTAACCGGCGGGCCGGCGAAGTAGGGGTGGAAGTTGTACACCGGAGCAAACAGGTAGGTATCGACCAGGCCGCCGGGGCCGAGGAACAGTGGCGGGGCCAGGCTGGCGCCGATCGAGTAATGGGCGTCCACCAACTGCATGTAGTTCAAAAACA
>FWPU01012640.1_pt1 | contig 11075 bp, 10 predicted proteins | sample 2228361 | NCBI WGS metagenome assembly FWPU01 (sample SAMEA103939777, study PRJEB20133) | metagenome | reverse complement strand
CGTTGGAGTAATAGGAAGTTTGATTCGTTTGTCAAAGTGCAACGGTACAGTTTTGTCGTTTGTAACCAGGACGTATCCGTGTCCGGCAAATTGGTTACGGCAGGAGGCCGCGCTATGGAGATGGATATCTTGATGCGTGCAACTCTGACGATACTGGGTATCGCCGTCATTGCCACGGCCTGCGGCCGCCCGCTCTCCGGCGCAGCCGGAACGTCCGGGAACGCCGGCTCGTTCCGCCTGTCCGTCATGGAGGGCACCTGGGACTCGCTGAGACTTGGGTACGACGTGGAAACATCGTGGCCGGTCTTGCAGCATGTGTATTCCTCGACGGCTGCCTTCACCGTCACCGTGGACGACGTCGCCGGGTATGACTGGGCCAACTCGGGTTGACCCATACTGGCACGGCATCCAGGACGACCGCGTCCGCGCGATTTTCGCCGGGGCAGAGAAGCCGGTCGAATAGCGAGGGGGAACCTACTGCACGTGGCCGCCATCGTGCAGGCCATTGTGAACAAGTCGGGCTGGCAGTCCGGTAATGCCTTGGTTATCCTGGTCGAGACCGCCGATACCGACCTGATGCCAGGTGCTCATCGGCGCGTCTTTGCGTATGAACGCGAAAAAACAATCACCAACACAGCCCGGCTGGTCGTGCACATTGTGCCGCGCAAGGTCTATTTGCCGCTGGTCGTGAAAAACTAACGTGCAATGACCGGCAATCTCTTTCTCGACTGGGCCACACTGGCCGTGTCGCTCTTCAATACCATCCTCCTGCTCTGGCTGGGGCTGACGGTGCTCCTGAACGCCGAGCGGCGCACCTGGGGCGTCTGGCTCGTCGGCGGGGGGCTGCTGCTGGGCGGCGCGTTCTTCATCAGCCACACCGCCATCCTCGGCCACGGCCCGGACTATCTGGGGGTGGGGGTTGACTTTTGGTGGCACGTGGGCTGGATGCCGGTCATCCTTGCGCCGCCGGCCTGGTACGTGGCGATGCTGTGGTATGCCGGCTTGTGGGATGGCACGCGGCGAACACACACTACTCAGACGGCGCTGCGCCGCCGTCAGCGATTCTGGTTCCCCGCCGTCCTGCTACTGGGTCTGGGACTGTTGGGGATGCTCGCCGCAGGCGCCCTGCCCTCCTTCTGGCAGGTGGCGGCGTTGGCCCTGCCGGGAACATTAGCCGTGGGCGGTGTTCCGCTCCTGATCCTGCTCTATCCGCCGTATATCGTCCTGTGCATCGTGCTCTCGCTCGACGCGCTGCGCCGTCCAGAGCCTTCGGCCCGCGTGATGGGTGACCTCGCCCGCCGCCGCGCCCGCCCCTGGCTGATCGGCGCATCCATCGCACTGCTCACCGTCAGCCTGCTCGTGGGGGCAGTGATGGCATGGGTGGCGCTGACCTTCCGCTCTGGCCCGTTGGGGGACACCTACATCGGCTACCGTGGTATCGCCCTGGGCATCGCCTGGTTCGACCTTGTCATCGCCTCGTTCATCGGCCTTGCCATTGTCCTGTTAGGACAGGGCATTGTCTCCTATGAGATTTTCACCGGCAGGACATTGCCGCGGCGCGGTTTCTTCCGCCACTGGCGCAGCGCCGTCATCCTGGCCGCCGGCTACAGTGCGCTCGCCGGTTGGACTCTGACCATCCATCTGCGCCCTGTTTATAGTCTACTCCTGAACATACTGCTGGTCGTTGCCTTCTATGCGCTGTTCAGTTGGCGCTCCTTCGCCGAGCGCGAGCGGCACATCGAAGGGTTACGCCCCTTCGTTGTCAGCCAGCGGCTGTATGACCATCTGCTGGCACCTGCGACGCCGTCCGAAGTGGACGCGGCGACGCCCTTCCGCGCGCTGTGCGAGGACGTGTTGGGCGCGCGTGTGGGATACCTTGTCGCCGTGGGGCCGCTGGCGCCGCTCGTGGTGCCTTTGGCGTACCCCGGCGGCGAGCCTCCATCTCTCGCCGGGCTGACCGTTCGGTTCACGTCGCCACAGACGATGTGCGTGCAAATAGACCCGGCCTGTTATGGCGGCGCAACGTGGGCCGTGCCCTTGTGGAGCGAGCGGGGCTTGATCGGAGTACTGCTGCTGGGAGAGAAGCGCGACAGCGGCCTGTACACTCAGGAGGAGATCGAGATCGCGCGTGCCAGCGGCGAGCGGCTGATTGACACCCAGGCCAGCGCCGAGATAGCGCGGCGACTGATGGCCTTGCAGCGCGAGCGGTTGGCGCACAGCCAGGTGTTGGATCGGCGCGCCCGCCGGGTGTTGCACGACGAGGTGCTCCCACGCCTGCATGCCGCGCTGTTGATGCTGCACAGCGGCCAGGCAGAAGAGATCGCCACGCTGCTATCGGAAACCCACCGCCAGGTCGCCGATCTCTTGCGCGAGATGCCCACCACGACCGCGCCGGAGGTGGCCCATCTGGGATTGCTCGGCGCGTTGCGCCAGGCGGTGGATGAGGAATTGGGGCCGGCATTCGACGCGGTCACATGGGAGATCGAGCCACAGGCAGAACAGGAAGCACGCGCCATTCCCACGCTCACAGCGGAGGTGCTCTTTTACGCCGCACGCGAAGCGATCCGTAACGCGGCGCGCCACGGGCGCGGCGACGATGCGGATCGGCCTTTGCATCTGCGCATCGGCGCCGTGTGGCGCGATGGGCTTGAACTGACCATCGAGGACGATGGCGTAGGCGTAGGACAGGCTGAAAGCCCGTCGGCAACGGGCGGCCGCGGACTGGCGCTGCACAGCACGATGATGGCCGTCGTAGGAGGAACGCTGGCGGTCGAGAGTGCGCCGGGCGCGTACACGCGCGTTACACTCATGCTGCCGCGCGCGGCGTGGTAGATACCCCACCCTTCACAAGAACCACGCTGCGACTCAGCGGCGCATTTTCAGAGCACTCTCCGAGGAAGCAGGGTTTCAACCGCCCGCCCCTCGTTGTGCCCCCTGCAATGTTGTGCTATACTGCAACTCACTTGGTATTGTTCGGACCCCAAGGAGGCCACTTGACCCCGATCACCGATTTCACCGACCGCGTCATCCGCAACGTCGAAACCGTCATCGTCGGCAAACGCCAACCGATCGAACTGCTGATGGTGGCCCTGCTCTGCCAGGGACACGTGCTGATCGAGGACGTGCCCGGCACCGGCAAGACGATGCTGGCACGGGCCATCGCCGCCAGTCTGGGTATCAGTTTCAAACGCCTGCAATGCACGCCCGACCTCCTGCCCAATGACATCACCGGCGTCAGCGTATTCAATCAGCAGACGAGCGAGTTCGAGTTCCGTCCCGGCCCGGTCTTTGTACATATCCTGCTGGCCGACGAGATCAATCGCGCTACGCCGCGCACCCAGGCCGCGTTGCTGGAGGCCATGCAGGAGCGCCAGGTCACCGTAGACGGCATCACCCACCCGCTGCCTGCACCGTTCCTGGTGCTGGCAACGCAGAACCCTATCGAGTATGAGGGCACCTTCCCGCTGCCCGAAGCCCAACTCGACCGCTTCCTGATGCGCATCTCGCTGGGTTATCTGGCAACCGATGACGAGATTCAGATGCTGCGCAACCTGCGGAAGCAGCACCCGATCGAGACGGTCCAGCAGGTAGTGGACGGCACCGCATTGCTCAGGTTGCACGATGCGGTCACCGATGTACACGTGCACGAGTCGCTGGAGCGCTACATCCTGGCCATCATCCAGGCCACCCGCCGCCATCCCGACGTGGCGCTGGGTGCCAGCCCGCGCGGCTCACTTGCCCTCTACAAGACCGCGCAGGCGCTGGCGGCGTTACGCGACCGCGACTTTGTCATCCCGGACGACATCAAGACGCTGGTGCCCTTCACCCTGGCCCACCGGCTCATCGTCAAACCGGAAAGCCAACTGCGGGGGCGCACCGCTCACGCCATCCTGGCCGAGATTCTGGAACAGACCGAGTTGGACATTGGGGAGTTGAAAGCGTGATGCGGGATGCGCAATGCGTAATGCGTAATTACGTTTTACGCCTTACGTTTTACGCCTCACGTTTTACGCCTTTACGCCCTGGAGCGCTATGCGATACTTTATCCCTGTCTTGTTGCTTCTCTTCACCATCGCCGCTCTCCTGCGCGTGGATTTCTTCTTCACCATCGTCTACCTCCTCTTCGCCGTCTACCTGTTTTCGCGCGTCTGGATCCAGCGCACGGCAACCCGCCTTGCCGTCCACAGACGTTTCACCGACCACGCCTTCCCCGGCGACCAGGTCACGGTAGAACTGACGGTGCGCAACGCCACCTGGCTGCCCGTTACCTGGCTGGAAGTGCACGAGTCGCTGCCGGTGCAACTCCTTGCGCCTCCGTTCCACCACGAGGTCATCAGCCTGGCTCCGCACGAGCAACGGCGGCTGCACTATACCCTCTATTGTCGCCAGCGTGGCTACTACACCATCGGCCCGCTGAGGGTGCAGACCGGCGATCTGTTAGGCATCGCCCAGCGCAGCCAGGAGTACGAGGAGCCCCGATACATTATCGTCTATCCGCGCGTGGTGCCGCTGCAGCGCTTGGGCCTGCCTACGCGCTCGCCGCAAGCCGTGCTCCGTGCCCCCTCCCCGCTTTTCGAAGACCCCGCCCGCATCATGGGCGTGCGCGACTACCAGCGCGGCGATTCACCCCGTCGCATCCACTGGACGGCGACGGCGAGCAGCGGGCGGCTGCTGGTGAAACGTTACCAGCCCGCCATCGCCCGCGAGACGCTCATCTGTCTCAACCTCAATGAGGCGGACTATCCCGACCGGCGGCGTTACACCGCCACAGAACTCGCCATCGTCGTCGCCGCTTCCATCGCCAACCACATCGTCATTCAGGAGCGACTGCCGGTTGGGCTGGCTACCGAAGCACAGGACCCGCTGAAAGGCGAGCGCGTCCGTTTCTACCTGCCCCCGCGCCCGGAGCGCACGCATTTGATGAGTCTGCTGGAAGTGTTGGCCCGCGTCCAGATCGCCCCGGCAACGCCATTCGCCGAAATCCTGCGCCGCGAAAGCCTCAACCTGCCGTGGGGAGCCACACTCGCGGCGATCACCGGCTGTGAGAGCGCCGAGTTGCTCGACGCCCTCGTCTATCTGCGACGCGCCGGGTTCGCCGTCACGCTGATCCTGGTGCAGCCGGGGCGCCCGTCACCGGAATTGCAGGGACGCGCCGAACTGCTCGGCGTGCCGATCCACCGCATCTGGGGCGAGCACGACCTGGAGGGATGGACATGAGACCGAACCCCTGGCAAGAGTACCTGTTCCGCCCGCTGGTGGTCGCGGTGATGTTTGGGTGCATTGCCCAGGCATTGGCCGGGCTGCTCCACCTGTTTGATCCCCAATGGAGCGGAACGGTCCTGGTCGTGGGGAGCGTTCTGGCAGCCTTGGAGGCCGGCTATTCGTACCGCCTGACCAGGTCCGCTGCCTTCAGAGGGCAGAGCCTGCTGCGTTTCCGGGCCATCGAACTGGCACTGTTCTTCGTCCTGCTCAAGATCGTCAACCTCGCCGGCAAAGGCTGGGCCGACGCCCTGGCAGAGGCCCGCGCCTGGCCGCGCGATCCGCTGAGCATTCTCGACCCTTCGACACTGCTGGCATTCGTCCTCGCCTTCGGCGCCTGGTGGGTCGCTATCGGTACAGCGCACGATCTGCACCGGATCGGCGAACCCCCCGAGTCGGGCCGCTACTACACTCCCCCACGGGAAAGCCTCGGCAACCGCTTTCTCACAGGCGGCGTGATCATCCTGATCCTTTCCGGCTGGAGCCGCATCGGGCTGGCGTGGCTGTTCAGATTGGAACACCCTCCGGTACCGGGGCTGGTGCTGAATGTGTTGCTCTATTTCCTCCTGGGCCTGGTGATGTTGGGGCAGATCCAATATACCACTCTGACCAGGCAATGGCAGAAACAGAGCATCAAAGTGGATGTCGGGCTGGCCGGCCGTTGGATCCGCTACAGTCTAATCTTTATCGGCTTGGCGGCACTGGTTGCCTTTCTGCTTCCCACCGGTTACACGGTAGGACTACTGGACGTAGTGGGCAACGTCTTGGGTCTGTTGATGGGGGCACTCTTGTTCATCGCCCGCATCCTGTTCTTCATCATCAGCATCCTGTTCTGGCTGCTCCTCCACCTGTTGTCTCTGCTGTTTGGTCGCCCCTCCCCCACCCGGCCCATACTTTGGGCACCCGAGCAAGTCCCGGTTTCGCCTGGAGGCACTCCGCTCGGCTGGATCGAGTTGCTACGCTCCCTCGTCTTCTGGGCCATCGCGCTGGGGATGGTGTATTATGTCCTGCGCTCCTACCTGCGCGACCATCCGGAAATCCTGCGTTCCCTGATCGAAGCAGGGCCTATCCGCGCATTATTGCGTCTTCTGGTCGCACTTTGGCGCAGCCTGACCGGATTGGCGGAGGCAGTCGGCGATCGCATCGCCCGTCGGCCCGCGCTCCGTTTTGCGCACGGCGGAGAGGCCAGACCACGGTTCGGGTTCTTCCGCCTCGGCGGGTTGACCCTTCGCGAGCGTGTCCTGTACTACTACCTCAGCATCCTCAAGCGCGCGGAGCAACAAGGCTACCCCCGTTACCGCCACCAGACCCCCCACGAGTACGACGTTACCCTGGAGCCGCACTTGCCGCAGGCGCAAGAGGAGATGAGGCTGCTGACCGAGGCGTTCGTGGAAGCGCGTTACAGTCGGCATCCCGTAGATAACGACTATGTCCGCCGCGTGCAGGCCGATTGGGAGCAGGTCAAGGCCGCACTGCGTATGCTCAAGCGTCAGAGAGAGGAGGTCGCCCATCAACGCTGAACCGGAACGCAAGCCGGGTATCCGTTCTGTACACCTGACCACTCGTGCCGCACACGCTGGCACGTGCACGCCCCGGCCCGATTTCACCCCCACCGTCGCGCCGATCCATCCGTCGGTCACGTACCTGTACGATGAGATGGATGACCTGGATGCGGTGTTCGCCGGGACGCGCCGGGGCTATGTCTACACACGCCACGGCAATCCGACCGTGGCTGTGCTGGAGGAGGCCATAGCCGCGCTGGAACAGGGAGAGGCCGCGCTGGCCTTCGCCTCCGGTATGGCCGCCGTCCACGCCGCGCTGTTGGCCGCAGGAGCCCGGGCGGGGTCAGTGGTTGTCGCCGCGCGGGACATCTACGGCGCCACCTACGCCCTGCTCGACCGGCTGTTGCGATCGCAGGGAGTCACCGTGCGTTTTGTGGACGGCACCGATCTGGAAGCCGTTGAGACAGCCTGTGCGCAACTCCGACCGGTGGCGCTACTCGTGGAGACCCTCTCCAATCCCCTGCTCCAAGTCGCCGACCTGAAGGCGTCGGCCGAGGTTGCCCACCGGCACGGCGCGGCCTTCCTGGTGGACAATACCTTTGCCACTCCCTGCCTGGTGCAGCCTGCGAGCCTGGGCGCCGACATGGTGATCCACAGCGCCACCAAGTATCTGGGAGGGCACGGCGACGTGCTGGGCGGGGTCGTCGTCACCAGCGAAGCACACTACACAGCACTGCTCGACGTGCTCAAGTTGACCGGCGCGAACCTCGGTCCCCAGGAAGCGTGGCTGATTCTGCGTGGCCTACGCACCCTCCCGCTGCGCATGCGCCAGCACTGCGAGAATGCCCTTGCGGTGGCCCGTTGGCTGGCAAACCACCCCCGAGTGGAGCGGGCCTATTATCCCGGCCTGCCTTCACACCCTCAGCACGTGTTGGCAGAGCGGCTTTTCGAGGGACGAGGGTTCGGAGGCATCGTCTCGTTCGATCTGCGCGGGGCCGGTCAGCCGGAGGTCTTTGGCTTCCTCGAGGCGCTGCGGCTGTGTCTGCCGGCGACCACGTTGGGCGACGTCTGCACGCTGGCACTCTACCCGGCCCACTCCTCGCACCGTGCGCTCACACCCGAGGAACGGGCACGTCTCGGCATCGGCAGTGGCCTCGTGCGCCTCTCGGTCGGCGTCGAAGCGGTAGAGGACATTATCGGCGATCTGGATCAGGCGCTGGCATGCGCGTCGGAGGTGAAATGAGGCGCGAGAATCTGGTCGGCTTGCTGTATGTCCTATCGCCGCTTATGGCGCTTGGCCTAGAGTTGTGGGCCGAACCGAGTCTACCGATCCCCCAAGGCACGGCCATACCCCCTGGGCATGGCGTTCTGGGCAGCCGGCACGGGGCTCCTCATCTGGACACTCGCACACCTGAGGGGTGCCTTTTTGGGCAACATTGCGCCCGTGACCGAGCATCTGGTCACGAGCGGGCCATACCGGTGGGTGCGCCATCCGCTGTACCTGAGCATGCTCGTCGCACTCCTGGGCCTGACGGTGGCGCTGAGAGGGGTATGGGGCGTTGTGGTTGTGTTGGCCCTCTTTGCCCCGGCGGCAGCCTACCGCGCGCGGCTGGAGGAGAGAGCATTGGCCGCCAAGTTCGGGCCGGAGTGGGAGGCCTACGCCCGGCAGACGTGCTTTATGCTGCCGCTGATCGGGTAGGGTAAGACCATGGGCATAGGTGTTGTCTTTCCCGATGAAGGATGAGTGCCGGGCAACTCCTCGGGGCAGTCGAGGTTCCGCGCCACTTCGCGCACACGCTACGAATCACCCCTGACTCGTTCACTCCCTGACTCGTGCTCCTGCGCAAGCCGTTGGAAGAGCCGCGCTACCTCGCGGATGGGCAGCTTGGCCGCCGCATCGCGGTAGAAACGGGCCGCCGTCTCCTCCAGCGTCCGTGCCTGGACGCGGAGCGTGGCCGCATCCGCCTCCGGGTCGAGCGCTACAGCGTAGGCACCGCCGTCCAGCCCGGTGATGGATTCCAGGATCATCTCGGCCACGCCCTCGCGACGTGCCTGCTCCAGCCGCGCGACGCGCTTGCGCGCTCCCTGTGCCAGTTCCCGGAACAATGTCTCCACCTCGCCGCGCGCGGCCGCCTCGTAGAACTCCGCCCCGCGCTGCTCCAACTCCACCGCAAACCGAAGAATCGCCCCGAAAGTGCCCAGTTCCACTCCTCACCCCCTATGAATGCACACACCCACGCTCGCCGACTTGCCAACTTGCCGACTTGCCGACTTGCCAACTTGCCGACTTGCCAACTTGCCGACTTGCCGACTTGCCAACTTGCCAACTTGCCAACTTGCCAACTTGCCGACTTGCCAACTTGCCGACTCGCTCAAAACCACCGGCTGATGACCACCTTCCGGTCGGTGAAGAACTGGATCGCGTCGCGGCCCTGGCCGTGCAGATCGCCAAAGAAGGACTGCTTCATCCCGGCGAAGGGGAACGTGGCGATGGGCGCGGCGATGCCGATGTTGATGCCGATGTTGCCGCACTTGACGCGGTACTTGAACTCCCGCGCCCACTTGCCGCTGGAGGTGAACAGCGAGGCCGCATTGCCGTAGGGAATGGCCTCGATGATCGCCAGCGCCTCGTTGAAATCGGCCACCGGAATGATGCCCAACACGGGGCCAAAGATCTCCTCCTGCGCAATCGTCATCTCCGGGCGCACGCGGTCAAAGATGGTCGGGCCGACAAAGTAGCCATTGGGATTGCCGGCCACGGCGACCTTGCGCCCGTCCAGCAGCAATGTCGCGCCTTCCTGCACGCCCTTCTCGATGTAACCCAACACGCGCTCCAGCGACTTGCGCGAGACGACCGGCCCCATCTGCACGCTCTCATCCAGCCCATCGCCGACCTTGATGCGCGCCGCCGCTTCCACCAGACGCGCCTTGAGCGGCTCGTAGACATCGCCGACGGCCAGCACCAGCGCCCCGGCCAGGCAACGTTGGCCGGCCGTGCCGAAGGCCGAGGTGAGGATCGCCGCGACTGTCCCCCCCAACGGCGCATCGGGCATCACCACCAGCGCGTTCTTGGCCCCGGCCTGGCACTGTGCACGCTTGCCGTTGGCGGCGGCGGTGGCATAGATGTACTTGCCCACCGGCGTCGAGCCGACGAAGGAAACGCCCGCCACGTCCGGGTGTGTCAGCAGCGCGTCCACCACGCCCTTGGCCCCGTTGACCAGGTTGACCACGCCCGGCGGGAAATCGGCCTCGTCCAGCAACTCGAACAGCCCGGCCTGGCTGACCGGGCACTGCTCCGACGGCTTGACGATATAGGTGTTGCCGCAAGCGACGGCGTAGGGCAGGAACCAGAACGGCACCATCGCCGGGAAATTGAAGGGCGCGACGCAACAGAAGACGCCGACCGGCTGCAGGATGCAATCCTCGTCAATGCCGGCGGCGATGTCCTCGGCGTTGTAGCCCATCATCAGCGAGGGGATGCCCGCCGCCACCTCGACGTTCTCGATGGCCCGGCGCACCTCGCCGCGCGCCTCGTCAATGATCTTGCCGTGCTCGGTGGTGACGGTGCGGGCCAGATCTTCGAAATGCTCCTCCATCAGCGCCTTGAGGCGGAAGAAATAACGCGAGCGCACCACGGCGGGCGTCTCACGCCATTCCTGGAAAGCCTCCTTCGCCGCGGCGACGGCTTGGTTCACCTCGTCGGGCGTCGAGAGCGGCACACGCCCGATTACCTCGTCCGTGGCGGGATTGCGCACATCCAGTAACTCGCCGGACGAGGCCACCCACTCCCCGCCGACATAGTTCTTGAGTGTTCCGTATTGCATCGTTGCCTCCTTTGTGTATTATGCCGCGCACGCCGCGCCTGCGATCTCGCGCCCGGTCATATCACCAACCCCTCGTCCAACTGCGCCTCGGTGATGCACGGCGGCGGCCCGACAAAGATCAGATCCAGCGGCGCGCGATCTCGGCGCTGGACTGCGGCCGTCCTCGATCAAGCCACTCACGATTGCGTGGTCAGTAGCGTCTATTCTGTGACCCATGGGTACCGAGGAGAAAGGATGCCTTTTCGACCGAATAGTATAGATGATTTGTCCGGAAGAGTCAATCATCTCAAGATTTCCGTCTGCTTCGGAGCCCCTGCGCCCAGATATGACCAGCCTGTCATAGCGCAGCACGCACGATGACAGGCTTCGCTCCACAGCGAGTGCCAAGTTCCACATGTTGTGCTATACTAGAGCACGTTTCCAAAAGTTCTTAGGGTATGCCCCTAACCCGGACAAGCCGGAACCAAAAACCACGAAGGACACGAAGGAT
>FWPU01012639.1_pt1 | contig 11075 bp, 11 predicted proteins | sample 2228361 | NCBI WGS metagenome assembly FWPU01 (sample SAMEA103939777, study PRJEB20133) | metagenome | reverse complement strand
CGTGGGGATACCCGAAAGCGTCAAGCCACACATCTTCGAGCGGTTCTTCTCCACCAAGGAGTCCAGGCTGGGCCTGGGCCTGTCAACCTGCTACGAGATTGTGAAGCGGCATAACGGCTACATACTGGTGCATAGCCAGCCAGGGGAAGGCACCACCTTCGAGGTCTACTTCCCCAGGGCCGAGGGGCCGGAGCGCCCCGCACGCTAGCACGCGGAAGCCTTGAACAGGTGCAGCAACGCCAGTTTGCGTGAACGTGGCGGTAAGGGGGCGAGAACAGCCCCTTCCCCCTGTGGGAAGGTCAGGATGGGGGCCTGGCAGGGCCTGTGTGCCTCGACCACCTTCGAAACGCCACACCCCGCGGCCCGGCCCCCGTGCCGAGGCTGGGCCGTGGGGCAAAGCATCTGTGGGCAGGAAGGCTAGCCGCCGGCCACGTCGGCCACCACGTCCTTGAAGCGCTGGATGGCCTCGATGTGGGCACCAGGGGATGGCAGGCCCGCCCTCATGGTGTTCACCGCCAGGTGTGTCAGGCCAAGGCCCTTGAGGAATGCCGCCTGCCTGGCCCACTCGGCCTCCGGGCGGTTGCCTATGCTGACCCAGGTCTCCATGCCGGTACTGGAAGGCTCCCGTCCGGCTTCGGCAAGGTAGGTGTGCAGCCTGGCGACCATCTCCCGTGGGTCGTCGCCTGGCCGGAACAGCGGGAACCAGCCGTCGCCCATGCGGGCCACCCGGCGCAGCACCCGGTCGGCCCTGCCGCCGAACCAGATGGGGATGGGCCTCTGGACGGGGAGCGGGTTCAATCCCGCGTCGGTGACACGGTGCCACTTCCCCTGGAAGGTCACCAGAGCGTTAGTCCACAACTGGCGCAGCAGGTCAATCTGCTCTTCGCAGCGCCGCCCGCGGTTGTGGAAGTCTTCGCCCAGCGCCTCGTACTCCACTTCGTTCCAGCCGATGCCGATGCCCAGCCTCAGCCTGCCTCCGCTCAGCACGTCCACCTCTGCCGCCTGTTTGGCCACCAGCACCGTCTGCCTCTGGGGCAGTATAAGGATGCCCGTCACCAGCTCCAGCCGCCGGGTAATTCCAGCCAGGTAGCCGAAGAGGACCAGCGGCTCGTGGAACATATCGGTATGCCGGTACGCCCCAGACCATCCTGGCCGGCTGGCGGCGTTGGCGCCGACCACGTGGTCAAAGGCCAGCAGGTGGTCGTAGCCCAGCGACTCGGCGGCCTGGACGTAATCGCGTATGGCGACGGGGTCTGCGCCAATCTCGGTCTGCGGGAAGACGACGCCTATTCTCATACATTCCTCCTGGCGTTGGCATTTCTGGGAGCGAGGCCGTGCAGGCGTGCCCTGGGGGAAGCACCTCCCTGCGTCAGGGGCCATCGTCGGGGTACGTATGGTGTATCATACAGCCTGCTAGATGCGCAAGAACGCTTACCAGTGAGGGCAGCATGGCCAGGTACGACCTCATCATCACCGGCGGCACAGTCCTGGACCCGGCCAACGGGTCCGAGGGCATCAGCGACGTGGGCATCAAGTCGGGCAGGATCGAGCAGGTCAGGCCGGACCTGGACCCCTTCGACGCCGATGACGTCATAGACGCCACCGGCAAATGGGTGATGCCAGGGCAGATTGACACCCATGCCCACGTGGCCGGGCTGGCCCGGAGATGGGACCCGGCCATCGGCTACGCCATGCTGGCGCAGGCAGGCACCACGACAGTGCTGGACATGGGCGGGACCGGCCCGGGGCTGATTGACGGCATCCAGCGCAGAGGGGCAGGGCTGAATGTGGCCGGGCTGTTTGCCCTCATCCCCGGCACCACTATCCCCGACGACAACCCCAGCCAGCCGCAGCTCAGGGACATCGTGGCGGGTGCCCTGCGGCAAGGCTGCCTGGGCGTCAAGGTGCTGGGCGGCTACTACCCCTTTTCGCCAGGGAAGACCTCTGACATCATCCGCGCCTGCAATGAGCAGCGGGCGTACGTGGCCTATCACGTCGGCAGCAAAGAGTCCGGGAGTCACCTGGGCGGCGTCCGCGAGCTGCCGGCCATCGTCGGGGCAGGCCGGCTCCACGTCTGCCACCTCAACTCCTACTGCCGGGGCGTCATAGCCCAGCCGCAGGCCGAGTGCGAGGAGGCCCTCGCTGTCCTGGAGTCCATGAAGGGCCAACTGAACTCGGAGGCCTACCACGCCGTGCCCAACGGCACCAATGGCCGGTGCGACCGCGAGGGCGAGGTGATGGCTGACGTCCCGCGCAACTGCCTGCGCCTGCGGGGCTATCCGCCCACCAGGGAAGGCATGCGGCAGGCCATCCTGGACGGCTACGCCTCGGTGCTGGCCCAGAAGGGAGGGCGCATAGTCTATGTGAAAGGCCAGGAGGCGCTCCGCCTCTTCGAGGAGGCGGATACCGACGTGGGCATGAGCTTCCCCGTCAACCTGCCCTCCTCCGCTTTCAGGCTGACCACGGCGAAAGACAGGGCCGGCCAGTTCATAGTGGACGCCGTCAGCACCGACGGCGGCTCGCACCCGCGCAACGTCGCCATCCAGAGCACCATGGCGCTGGTGCAGTTCGGCGCGCTCACACCCCTGGAGATGGCCGCCAAGCTGTCCTGGATGCCCGCCAGGATGCTGGGGCTGCTCAGCAAGGGCCACTTCTCCCCAGGCGCCGACGCTGACATTACTATCCTCGACCCACAGACCAACCAGCCAGTCATGGCCCTGGTGGCTGGCAAGGTGATCATGGTGGAAGGGCGCGTCGTAGGCTCAGGCGGCACGCTGCTGGTGACCGCCGCCGGAGAGCGCGTCGCCAGGGACAGCGGCCTGCCGTACCATGTCCTCGACCTGGCGCAGAGCAAGATGTACGCGGGCTTCCGGGGCGCCTAGCTGACGCTGGTGTCCAGCCATCACAGGAGCATCACAGCCCAGTCCCTGTTGTCCCGGTGGAGCTTCGCGTAAGCTGGAAGCGGGACCGGGCAGCCACTCGACACCACTGGCCCGCTGCGCGTCGCTTTCGCCATGCCGTCTCCCCAGGTTGTCACGTATGCCGCAATTTGCAATACATTGACTGTAATATATGTTGCCTATTAAACTGCTAAATCGTTGACTCCAGCAGTCGGGAGTAACAGCGCATGCTCAGGTGGCTATGGCCAGCAATTGCCCTTGCAGGGACCGCGGCCGCCCTGGTGGCCTGTGGCGGCGGTCGAGCGGAAAAGACCTTCAAGGTCGCAGGCATCCCGGAACAGAACGCCAGCGTCCTCGTTCAGAGGTACCAGGCCCTCACCTCCTACCTGGAAAAGGAGCTAGGGGTCAAAGTCGAGTACGTGCCCACGGTGGACTACGCCGCGACGGTCACCGCCTTCAAGGAAGGCGAGGTGCACCTGGCCTGGTTCGGCGGACTGACGGGCGTGCAGGCCAGGCTCCTGGTCCCCGACTCCGAGGCCATCGCCCAGCGGCCGCGCGACGCCGAGTTCCACTCCAGGTTTATCGTCCAGGCCGGCCTACCCGTGGACAGCCTGGAGGACCTGAGAGGACTTACCTTCACCTTCGGCAGCGAAAGCTCCACCTCCGGCCACCTGATGCCCAGGTACTTCCTGAAGCAGGCGGGCATTGACCCGGACAGGGACTTCAATGGTCTGCCCAACTTCTCCGGCTCCCACGACAAGACCTGGAAGCTGGTGGAGAGCGGCGCCTTCCAGGCCGGCGTGCTGGACGAGGCCGTCTGGGAGAGGGCAGTGAGGGAGGGCCAGGTGGACACCAGCAAGGTCAGGGTTTTCTATACCACGCCTCCCTACTATGACTACAACTGGACCATCCGGGGCGACGTGGACGAGACCTTCGGCAGCGGGTTCAAGGAGAAGGTGAGAAAGGCATTGCTGAAGCTCGACGGCACCAACCACCAGGAGGTGGCGGACCTGTTCGCCACCGACCGTTTCGTGGAGACCCGCAACGACAACTACCGGGCCATCCAGGAGGTGGCCGCGTCGCTAGGCATCATCCAGCAATGAGGCAGCAGCCCAAGCCTGAATTCATATTCCGGTTGCGCCAGGTCAGCAAGTCCTACCCCGACACCGTGGCCCTGGCGCCGCTGTCCCTGGACATCAGGGCCGGCGAGGCGGTGGCCATCGTTGGCCCCAGCGGCAGTGGCAAGACCACCCTGCTCTACCTGCTGGGAGGCGTTATCCAGCCCGACCAGGGGGGCATTTTCCTGGACGGCCACTCGCTGGCGGACCTCAGACCGGGCCGCCAACTGGCCAGCCTGGTGGGGTTCATCCATCAGCAGCTAGACCTGGTGCCGCAGCTAAGCGTAGTCCACAACGTGCTGGCGGGCCGCCTTGGCCAGTGGGGCCTGTGGCGGTCCCTGGTGTCGCTGGTGACGCCCCAGGAGCGACAACTGGCGCTGGCGGCCCTGGGGAGGGTCGGACTGGCCGACAAGCTCTACGAGCGGACCTCGCGGCTGTCGGGCGGCGAGCAGCAGCGGGTCGCCATCGCCCGCCTGCTGGTGCAGGACCCCAGGGCCATCATCGCCGACGAGCCGGTATCTTCCCTGGACCCGACGCGGGCCAGGGACATCCTGGGCCTGCTGCTGGGCATCGCCAGGGAGTCGGGCAAGACGGTGGTGGCCAGCCTGCACTCCGTGGAGCTTGCGCGAGAGCACTTCGACAGGATCATCGGCCTGCGCAACGGGCAGCTCAAGTTCGATCTGCCCGCCCGGGGCGTCACCGATAGCTTGCTTGCTGAGCTTTACGAGCTTGAGGGGCTGAGGGGTGAGAGCGTCGTCGCCCAGGACTAGCCTCATCGAGAGTCGGAAGCTGCTGACCCTCATTCTGCTGGGTGCTGTCCTGTTGAGCCTGGCGTCGGTGCGCTGGAGCAGCGGCATCATCCACCCGGGCGGCGTGGCATCCATTGGCCAGATGCTCCGGGGGCTGCTGGACCTGGAGTTCTCGCCTGCGTTCCTGAAGCTGGCCGTCGAAGCCACCTGGACCACGCTGGCCTACGCCGTGGCGGGCATGACGGTGGCGGTGGCTATCGGCCTGCCCCTGGGAGTAGTGGCATCGGGCGTGCTGGCGCGCTCCGCCCGGGCCCGTTGGGGCAGCATCGCGGGGGTGCGCTTCCTGCTGGCCTTCCTGCGCTCCATTCACGAGCTGGTGTGGGCGTGGCTCTTCGTGGTCGCCATTGGCCTGTCGCCGCTGGCGGCGGTCCTGGCGCTGGGCATTCCTTATGGCGGCATCCTGGGCAGGATCTTCTCGGAGATACTTACCGATGTGCCGCCGCAGTCCCTCCGGGCGCTGCGCTCGGCCGGCGCGTCTGAGGTGAAGGTCTTCTTCTATGGCCGGCTTCCGGCTGCCCTGCCGGACATGCTCAGCTACACCTTCTACCGCTTCGAGTGCGCCATCCGCTCGGCGGCCGTCCTCAGCTTCGTGGGCATCCCCGGCTTGGGCTACCACATCCAGCTTTCCCTGGACGACCTGTACTATGGGCGGGTGTGGACGCTGCTCCTGTTCCTGGTGGCCCTCATCGTGCTGGTGGACCTCTGGAGCAGCGTCGTGCGCAGGAGCATGACCTCGTGAGCTACGATAGCACGCTCCAGGCGGGCAGCCGCGCCACCAGAGTACGCATAAGCGTGCCGGCGGCGTCACTGGCCGGGTTTGTGCTGCTGGCCCTGGCCTCGTGGGGCTACATCCTGCTGGGCGGCGACAGCGGCGTGGCCGACCTGTTCCGCGGCGACACCTGGCGGCGGGCGTGGGGGTTCATCGGCGGCCTGCTGGGCAAGGGCGCCGAAGGGACGCCAGCCTTCCTTGACGCTGGCGCCTGGCGCGGCGCGCTGTCCCTGTCCGTGGAGACGCTGGCCATGAGCGTGCTGGCCATGGGCATCGCCGGCGTCGGCGTGCTGCTGACCTTCCTGCCGGCGGCGCGCAACGTGGCCTTCGGAGAGCTGGCAGGCTCCCGCTCCCTGGCGGGCCGGGCCATGTTCTTCGTCGTGCGGGGCACCTTCACCTTCACCCGGGGCGTGCCGGAGCTGGTCTGGGCCATGCTCATCGTCTTCGTGCTGTCGCCGGGGGTACTGCCTGGCGCTCTGGCCCTGGGGCTGCACAACTACGGCATCCTGGGCAAGCTCTCGGCCGAGGTGGTGGAGGACATAGACCCGCGGCCGGCGCGGGCGCTGCGCTCCGCCGGCGCCAGCAACTTCCAGATGCTCATGTACGGCATCATGCCCCAGGTGCTGCCCCAGTTCCTGACCTACCTGCTGTACCGCTGGGAGGTCGTCATCCGGACGACAGTGGTGGTGGGCTTCGTGGCGGCCGGCGGCCTGGGCCGCGAGTTCCGCCTGCGCATGAGCTGGCTCCAGTATGACGACCTGGCGCTGCTGCTGGTATGCTACCTTGTGCTGGTCATCGCCGTTGACCTGGCCGCCGCCGGCCTGCGCAAGCTGGCGCGGTAGTCTGCGGCTTCATCAAGGGCTATCCCACATCCTCCGCTTGCCTGAAAATGCAGGTCTCGTTTATGGCGCTGATGGACGACCTCAACTCCTGCGGCGTGATGGAGAAGTACGGCCTCCAGTTGCTGCCGCCAGACGAGGCACTGAAGCAGGTCCAGACGGGCGGCGCCCCCTAGAACGGCCTGTACCGGTTGGCGATGGGCATGCGGCGGTCGCGGCCGAAGTTGCGCGGCGTGATCTTGATGCCCGGCGGGGCCTGGCGCCGCTTGTACTCGCTGCGGTCCACCAGGCCGATGGCCCGCTTGACCATCTCCTCAGCGAAGCCCATACTGAGGATTTCCTCAAAGCTGCGGTCTTCCTCCACGTAGGCCCTGATGATGGGGTCCAGGATGGCATAGGGCGGCAGGCTGTCCTCGTCCTTCTGGTTGGGCCGCAGCTCGGCGCTGGGTGGCTTGTCTATGACGCTCTGGGGTATGACGGGCTTCGGCCCCATGGCGTTGCGGTAAGCCGTCAACTGGTACACCAGCGTCTTGGGCACATCCTTGATGACGGCGTAGCCGCCGGCCATGTCGCCGTATATGGTGGCGTAGCCCGTGGCCATCTCGCTCTTGTTGCCCGTGGTCAGCACCAGCCAGCCGAACTTGTTGGACAGGGCCATAATGAGGTTGCCCCGAATGCGCGACTGGATGTTCTCCTCGGCGGTGCCCCAGGGCGTGCCCTCGAACTGCGGGGCCAGTGTGTCCAGGAAGGCGCTGAAGATAGGCTCTATGGGGATCGTCCACAGCTCGATGCCCAGGTTCTCGGCCAGCGCCCTGGCGTCGGTGATGCTGCCCTCGGAGGAGAAGCGCGACGGCATGGAGACGCCCACCACGTTCTCCTTGCCCAGGGCGTCCACCGCGATGACGGCCACTATGCTGGAGTCTATGCCGCCCGACAGGGCTATCAGCACCTTCTTGAAGCCGCACTTGTGGACGTAATCGCGGGTGCCCAGCACCAGCGCCTCGTAGACCTCCCCGGCGGCGTCGTAGTGGCGCACCTGGCGCAGCGGTATGGCTGGCCTGAGATGAGAGTTGGACGAGTAGCTGGAGACGTGGAGTACCCTGGACTGCCCGATCTCGCTTACTATGGCGGGCTTTTCCTTGCGGGGCCTGGGGTCACGCAGCCGGGACCGGAAGACCGCCTCCACATCCAGGTCAGCGACGATCAGCTCTTCCTGGAACTGGTTGCCCTCGGCTACTATCTCGCCCAGGGGATTGAAAATCATGCTGGCACCGTCGAAGACCAGCTCGTCCTGGCCGCCGACCAGGTTCACGTAGGCGACAAATAGCTCGTTATCGCTGGCGCGGGTCGCCAGCATCTTCTCCCGGAAGCCGCGTTTGCCGGCGTGGAAGGGCGAGCCATTGATGTTTACGATAACCTCTGCGCCGGCGGCCCGCTGCACCACCGTAGGCCCCACGGCGTACCAGATGTCCTCGCAGATGTTCACACCCACGGGCGTCCCGTTGATTACGTAGACGGGGCACTGGTCCCCTACCATGAAATAGCGGTCTTCATCAAAGACGCCGTAGTTGGGCAGGTACATCTTGTGGTACACGCCCACCAGCTCGCCGTTGCTGGCGATGGCCGCGGCATTGAAGATGTCGGTGCCGACGTGGTCCACGAAGCCCACTACTGCGGTAATGCCCTGGGTGGCCCGGGCGATCTGGCGCACGCAAGCCAGGTTGCCCTCGATAAAGTGGGGCTTGAACAGCAGGTCTTCAGGTGGATAGCCGGTCACGGCCAGCTCGGGGAAGGCGACCAGGTCTGCCTCCAGGGCGCGGGCGTGCTCTATGTACTCGATGATCTTGCTGGTATTGCCTTCCAGGTCGCCCACGGTCATGTTTACCTGGGCCATCGCCAGTCTGAAGGTGCGCATAGCGCCTCCCTCTAGCTAATACGGTGTGCTATCACATACATCATAGCTGATACCGCTGCCTGGCGGCGACATGGCGAGGGTCATCGAGCCTGAATACATCGGGGTCCCGCCCCAATTCGACGGCCAACCAGTAAGTGAACAATTGTAACGGCACCAGGTATACGATGGGCGTCAGAGGCTCTGGCATGGCTGGCAGCCTGATGGCCGTCTGCACCAGCCCGGCCATGTCTGGCTCGCCTTCGTAGAGCAACGCCGCCGTCTCGCCGCCAGCGGCGCCGACGGCCTGGACCATGTCCATGGCACGCTGTCTGCCCCTGTCCGACGGGACGATGAAGGTGGCCAGGGTGCCTGGGCTGGTCGCCACGAAGGGGCCGTGAAGGAACTGCTCCATCTGGAAGCCCTCGGTAAGCACATAGCATGCCTCCTTGAGCTTCAGGGCTGCCTCGTAGGCAGTGGCGGCGTTGGCGCCCCAGCCCGCGAAGCAGAGCCAGCTTGCGGAGGCGGCCCGCTTCGCCCACTCCCTGACCAGCGGCTCCGTGGCCAGGGCTTGCCTGGCTAGCTCCGGCAGTTGGCCGAGCGCCTGCTGTCCCTCCCGTGCCTGGGGGACGCCGGCCGTCAGCCCAAGCTCGACAGCTACCATGGCCAGCGCCGTCATGGCCGAGGTGTGGCTTATGGTGAAGGCGGAGGACTTCTCCTGGGGCGACGTGCGGACGACGACCTCGGCCAGGTCCGACCGGGCCGAGGACTCCAGCCCCGTGACGACGGCGGTGGCGGCGCCGCTGGCCTTTGCCAGCTCCAGCGCCCGGGCCGAGTAGCGCTTGGTCCCGCGGTGGCTCATGACCACCACGGCGTCGCCACGGCCAAGCCGCGGCGGGTAGGCGCAGAACTCGAAGGAGTTCCACGCCCGGCTGTCGTCCCGCCCGGCGAAGGCCCGCAGCAGGTGCTCGCCCACCAGCGCCGCATGCCAGGACGTGCCAATGCCCACGATGTGGATGCGCTCCGCCCGCGCCAGCAGGCCGGCCAGCCTGGCCGCGGCCTCGCGCTCCTGCTCCAGCACCCGCGCCATAGCCGCGGGCTGGCCCCTGATGGCCTCGTACATGTGGTACGGGTGCCCGGAGCGCCGGTCTCGCAGTGTAGTCATGGTTTCTGGCCCTGTATGGGAGTGCCTGGCTGTCGGCCGCGAGGGCTACCAGCAACGCAGAGTCGGCCCGTTGGCCCAGGCCCGGCTTCGTGCCATTGCGTCGGTGATGGCCCGCTATCGTGTGCGTCTGGACAGGAACTTCTCGATCCTGTCCAGCGCCTTCTTGATGTTCTCGGCGGAGTTGGCGAAGGAGAACCTGATGTAGCCCTTGCCGTACTCGCCGAAGGACTCGCCGGCCAGGCAGGCCACGCCAGCCTCTTCCAGCAGCCTGTCGGCGAACTCCCGGCTGCTCATGCCCGTGCCCTCGATGTTGGGGAAGGCGTAGAAGGCGCCCCTGGGCATGCGGCAGCGCACGCCGGGAAGCCTGTTCAGGCCTTCGATGATGATGGAGCGCCGGCGCTTGAACTCGGCCACCATGTTGTCCACGTCGTCCTGGGGGCCGTCCAGCGCCTGGGCGGCGGCCATCTGGGTGAAGGTGGCCGTGCAGGAGACGCTGTTGGTCACCAGGCGTGAGATAGGCTCCACCAGTTCCAGGGGCATCACCCCGTAACCGATGCGCCAGCCGGTCATGGCGAAGGTCTTGGAGAAGCCGTCCAGGATTATGGTGCGCTCCTTCATGCCCGGGAAGCTGGCGATGCTACAATGCTCGCCCTCGTAGAGGAAGCGGCTGTAGACCTCGTCCGACAGCACCATGATGTCATGTTTCCTGGCCAGGTCGGCCAGGGCTTTCATCTCCTCCCTGGCGATGATGCTGCCGCAGGGGTTATTGGGCGAGTTGATGACCATGAGCTTGGTGCGTGGCGTGATCTGGCGCGCCACCTCGTCCACATCTATGTTGAAGTCCCTGGACTCGTACAGGCGCATGGGGACCGGCACGCCACCCACGAAGCGAATCATGGACTCGTAAATAGGGAAGCCAGGGTTGGGGTACAGCACCTCGTCGCCTTCGTCCACCAGGGCAACGATGACGTAGAACATGATGGGCTTGGCACCGGGAGTGATGACAACGTTGTCGCCGGTGACGGAGATGTTCCGTGTCCGGGAGACCTCCTCCGCGATGCGTGCCCGCACGGTCGGCACGCCGGGCGACGGGCAATAGTGGGTGTAGCCGTGGGCCAGCGCGTCAGTGGCTGCCCTGATGACGTTCTGGGGTGTATCGAAATCGGGCTCGCCTATCTCCAGGTGCACTATATCCATGCCCTCGGCCTCCAGCCGCTTGGCCTTGGCCAGGACCTCGAAGGCAGTCTCGGTACCCAGGCGGCCCATTCTTTCCGCCAACTTCATTGGTTCCTCTCCCAGTGCAGTCGTCCAGAAGGACTATCCTGGGTAGTATACACCGGCAGGGCCTTCTGGTGGAACAGCGGGACGGTCTTGCCCAACCCCTTCGGCCCGCCGGTCGCCAGGCCCAACAAAACAGGGGTGCGGCAGGTTGCACGCACCCCTGTTCCATGTAGGTCTGGCTTAACTCTCAGTCTGCGGGCACGGCCTCGGGCAGCTCGGGCGCCGGGGAGTTGAAGAGTGCCTTGAGGGCGTCCCCCTCCACCGACTCGTTGGCCATCAGGTACTGGGCCACCTGCGTCAGCT
>FWPU01012638.1_pt1 | contig 11077 bp, 12 predicted proteins | sample 2228361 | NCBI WGS metagenome assembly FWPU01 (sample SAMEA103939777, study PRJEB20133) | metagenome | reverse complement strand
GGCACGGGGTCATGGCGACGCGACCCATGGCGGTAAGTACCAGGAAAACCCTTAAGAAAAATAACTCATTTCTGCACCTGCCTTTCTTATCGGCGGCAACCGTGGGGGGGATAAAAATTTCCAGTTTAATGAGATGAGAAAATATTCCGATATAAATATTTTTTTGCGGCAGAAATCAGCACTCGGATAGGGGAGGGGTGCAGAGGAGGGTGCCGGCCTCCCGGGTCGGGACCAAAGCCCGGGATGAACGCAGATGAGGGCTAGAAGAAATCGGTGAGAACGGGATTGTTGATTTTTTCCTCCCCCAAGGTGGAGGAGGCCATGCCGCCGTAATCATGTCCCGGCCAGATGATGGTGTCGTCCGGCAGCGGCATGATCTTATCCGCCAGGGACTGAATGAGGCGTTCCAGAGAGCCTCCCGGCAGGTCGGTCCGGCCGGCGGCCTCCACGAACAGAGTGTCCCCGGTGAACAGGTGTCCGGGAAAGTAGAGGCAGATGGCCCCGGGGGTATGGCCCGGGGTGTGAATCACCCGGCCCTGCCACTTCCCCAGGAGCACCAGGTGGCCGTCTTCCACCGGCAGGTCCACCCGGGTGAGGGGAGGGAAGCCCTCGGCTCGGGCCTGGGCCTGCATTTCGGGGGTCTGAAAGAACTCCGCATCCAGGCGGTGCATGACCACGGGGGCGCCGGTGCGGGCGGCCCACAGATCATTGCCGGCGATGTGATCGGCATGGCCGTGGGTGTTGACGATCCAGCGCAGACGCCAGCCTTCCTGAGCCAGGCGGGCCTCCAGGGCGGGGGCCGGTCCGCCGGGGTCTACAATCAAAGCCTCGCCGCTTTCCGGGCAGGCCACCAGATAGGTCAGGACTTCCAGGGAGCCGATTTTTTCCGACAGGACCACGAGGGACACGGGGTTCTCCGGAGGGTTCAGGGAGTGGGCTGATTGGCAAGAAACCGGAAGATCATCTGCTGGGTCTTGAGGTCAAGGATCATGGCCTGAATCCCCAACAGATTGCCCCGTTCCCCGTCAGCTTTGGCCTGCCGATAATACTGCTTGGCCAGTTCCTCCTGGCCTTTGATTCTGGCCTCTTCACCTTTTTTGGTTTTTTCTTCGGCGGACTTGGCCAGACGTTCGGCCTCGGCCTGCAGGGCCGCGGACTTTTTGGTGTTGGCGGCCTCCTGCTCACTTTCGGCTTCGGTCAAAGCCCGTTCCTTTTGGAGGGGACCGCATTCCTTCACCAGGATGGAAAACAATGACTTGGCCTCCTTCAGTTGAGCCTTGGCTTCGGCGGTGTATTTGGAGGCCATTTTCTTCTCAGCGCTCTCCAGGAGCTTCACGGCTTTTTTGTAGAGGATGGCGTGGTCCGGGCCGCATTGCGGCTTGGTGGACTGGGCCCAGACGGCTCCGCCCGGCAGGAGCCCCAGGCAAAGAGCACTCAACAGCATCAAGAGGTGACGTCTGCTCATAACGGCATCCTTTGTCAATGAAGCTGAAAGGTTTCGGCGATGGCTCGGCGGAAGCGGGGCCGGTAGATCAGGTCGAAGGCCAGTTCCTTGCCGGGAAAAAGCTGCAAGGCCTGACTGCGGATGTTTTCCACGATTTTCTCGGCTTGGGCTTTGGTGTAACGCCCGGCTCGGATCTCTGCCAAGGCCAGGTCCACCAGAAACCTCAGGTAGCGGAGGCGGCGGTTTTCCTCCCGCTCAGCCTGGCGCCGGTCTTCAGAAATGTGCTGCCGGTCGGTCAAGGTGCTGTCCTCGCGGAGTCATTCTAACTGAGTGTCCGGTTGATGTAAAGGGAAAAGCCCGAGTTTCCGGGGCTTGGGAAGAGGGGGCGGGCCGGCCGCGGACCTAACGGGCACCGACTCCCTGGTGACGTCATGGGCGATCCCGTCCTTGATTTTCAGGATAGTCTCGACCTTCGGCCAGTCAAGGCGGGATTCGAGGTGGTAGCTGCGGGCCATTTTTTTCACATATTGCATGTAATCCAACTTGCGGTTGTAGATATTGGGATGGGCTTCCAGATAAATCCGGCCCTGGCGGGTGAGGGCCATCTTCACCGGCTGGTAGATGATTTTCACCAGGGTGCCCACCTCCACCTGGGGGAAAAGCTGGGCGATCTCTTCAGGCAGCATGCGGATGCAGCCATGGGAGACGGAATGACCGATGCTCCAGGGGCGGTTGGTGGCATGAATACCGACCCCCTCGGCGCTGGTGCCGATCCAGAATTTCCCCAGGGGATTGTTGGGACCGGGGGGCACCTTTTCAACCACGTTCCGGCCCATCTCCTCCATTTCCTCCTGGATGGAGACCGGCACGGTCCAGGTAGGATTCTCGGCTTTGTTGAGAACGATATAACTGCCGGTGGGGGTTTGCCAGGTGGGCTTGCCCACCGCCAAGGCGTAGCGGCGCTGATAGGCGCCCAGGTGGAAGTGATAGAGCAGCAGTTCCGGGAGGTTGATCACCAGCCCGTGGGAAAGCTCCGTGGGGACGATATGGGAATTGTCAATGATGAGGAGGCTGCCGGGCTTTACCGTGGTGTTGACCTTCAGCTTGGTCTGGCGCGCCACCACCCAGGGGCGCAGACCGCGGGTCAAGGCGATGTAAGAGAGGCTTTGGGGTTTTTCCGGCCGATATTCCTCCTCCCCCCCGGTGACCAGATGGTAGAGGGTTTCCCCCCAGGCCGCGGAAGCCAAGGATATCAACAGCAGGATCAGCAGAACCGAACCGAGCCTTGGGATAGGCCGCATGTCAGTATTCCACCTCAGCTAAATAGGGAAAGTGATCCGAGGGATAGCGTCCCTGGTGATTATAATCCACAATGGCCGCGTTGATAACCCGAAAAGGGTCGCTGATCAGGATCCAGTCGATGCGGTGGCCCCGAGGCTCCCCGGTGAAATCATGCTGGGTCGGGGGGTCGTAGTCCTTGGGGTGAACGGCCCGCCAGGTGTCCAGGAGCCGGCGGTCCGGCCGCACCATCTCCTGATAGACCGCGGCGTCCGGAGGTTCGTTGAAATCCCCCGCCAGGATCAAGGGTTCCTTTTTGTCCTGGAAAAACTCCCGGATGAGCCGGGCACCCTGGAAGCGGGCCTGGGCGGAAACATGGTCCAGATGGGTGTTGATAAAATAGAAGGGCATATCCCGGCCCGCCTCTTGAAACAGACCGTAGGTCACCATGCGGGGGAAGGCGCTGTTCCAGCTTAAGCTGCGGTGCACCCCGGGGGTTTCCGACAGCCAGAATTCCCCGCTCTCCTGCACCTGAAACCCCTCCCGGTAAAAAATCGTGGGGTATTGACAGGTGGGATCCACCTGCCGGTGGGCCACCAGGGGGAGAAAGCCGGAAAGATGCCGGCTCAGGTAGTCCAGTTGGGGGACGGTCCCTTCCTGGGTTCCCACCAGATCCGGCCTGAGAACCAGGATGGTTTCCACCACCAGTTCCTTGCGGTACTTCCATTGATTGGGGCCGTCCAGGGGGTTGGCGAAGCGGAGGTTGAAGGTCAGGATACGCATGGCCGGCCTCAGGCGAATTTCAGGGGCATGGGCTGGGGAAAGAACAATTCCTGACACAGGCGCAAGAAATTGGCCTCGGTCATGGAGGCCAGATAATCCCGGACAATGACTGCCGGCTGAACCTGGGCAAGATAGCTGTGGTCCATTTCCGCCAAATATTCCGACCAAATGGGGGATTGTCGCCGCTCCTGAGTCAAGTCTCGGTAAAACCGGTGAAAAAGATCAGCGAAAAGTTCCTCAATCTTGTCGGTTTCCTGCTTGATGCGGGGATTGTTGTAAATGCGCTGATAATTAAAGTCCCGCAGGATCTTCAGGGCCTCCCCCACCTCGGGGCTGTAGCCCACGTAATTTTTATCGTAGCTGTGGGTGATCAGGTCGCTGACCAGACTGTAAACAATGCTGCCGTTGGTGCGCCCCAGCCGGTCGCTGACCAGGGGGGGCAGCTCCTCCCGGCGGATGAGATTCAGGGTGATGGCGTCCTCCACATCCCGCCCGATGTAGCTGATGGTGTCGGCCAGCCGGACCACACAGCCTTCCAGGGTCATGGGTTTCATGGGGTGGTCGGGGTCGGCCAACTTCAGGGCGATCTCCTCTTCCAGCCGCTGAAAGGTTTTCTCCCGATCAGGGGCCAGCCGTTCCAGATGAACCTCGCCGTCATGGCAGAGGATGCCGTCCAGCACCTGGAGGGAGAGGTTGAGGCCTTTGCCGCCTTTTTCCACCCGCTCCAAAAACCAGACCCCCTGGATGCTGTGGAGGAAGGGACCGATCCCGTAGGACTGGCACAACCGGGAGAGGATCCGCTCGCCGTCGTGCCCGAAAGGCGGGTGGCCGATGTCGTGGCCCAGAGCGATGGCCTCCAGGAGGTCCTCATTGAGGCGGAGATAGCGGCCTATGGTGCGGGCGATTTTGGACAACAACTGCACATGCAGGACCCGGTGGCTGATGTGCTCGTGCTCGATGAGGTAAAAGACCTGGGTCTTGTCGATGTAGCGGGTGTAGGCTCGGGAGTGGAGGATGCGGTCGGCGTCCACCGCAAAATTCTGGCGGTGGTCCTCCTGGATGCGCTCTTCAAAGACTCGGCGGATGGCCTGGGAACTCCGGGCGGCGTAGGCGGCCAGGCGGGTTTCCTCCTGCCGGTCCAAGTCCCTGCGCAGTTCCCCTAAATGCACCACAACAGCTTCCCCCCCTCTTCAATCTAGCAGAAAGACACAGAGGTTTCAAGGTTTCCGGGGGGTCTCCGCTGGATTTTCTGCGGTTCCTGATATATTACAAAAGAAAGCGCGGCAATCCAGGGACCGGAGTCCGGGTGGCCATAAGGAGGAGAAGAAGATGATTAAAGTTCTGGTGGAGCGGACCATCAAAGGGAAGCATGTCAGCCAGATTGTCCGCCTGTTGCGGCAGATGCGGGTGCTGGCCATGCAACAGCCCGGATATATCTCCGGAGAGACTTTGCATGCGGTCGATGACCCCAACCATTACCTGGTGATCAGTACCTGGGAGTCCCTGGCTCATTGGCAGGCCTGGTTCAACAACGAAGAGCGCCGAAAACTTCAGGCGGAGATCGACAAGCACCTGGAGTCCCCTACCATCATGCGCCTCTTCACCTATTGATTCAGGAAGCGTGGCCGCCATTCATCACCGCCGGGAGTCCTTCTTTGTCATCAAGCGGGTTTTCCCCTCATTGGAAGAGGGGTCAGGGAATCGCGGGAATTTCCTGAAGCCGGATAACCCGAGGTCCACCTCCCCATGAACCGGAATCTCCTGGAAAAACAGGGGGATTCGGTAAAATAATGCCCAAAATCCGGCAATTTGCCTCATGCCGCAGCCTACATGGGGCGCTTAAGCTGCCACCGGATTCAAGCTTTTTTCTGGAGGCTGAAGCCTTCGGCGCTTTTTTTTTCAGAAATTGGTTTTTTTCATGGGAAAATCCGCGCGGCTCCCCTGAGGAGGCGAAACCTAAGGGGGCTTTTTTTCTCCGGACCTTTGAAACGGCATCAACCCTGATTCCCGGGGCCCGCGGTTTGCAATGGCTCGGAGCGGGCCGGGAACAGAACCTTCGGGAGACCGAAACCTCTTGTCCCTGCCCTTGGAAGGACTTTTGGGACCAGGGCAACTCCCGGAGGCCCCCTTGAGGATTTCCCCCTCTTCGGAGTCAGGCAGAGCTTGGCGGGCAGAAGGGTTCCCGATCAGGAATCCGGGATCCGGAAAAGCGAAGGGCCTTTCGCCAGGGGAGCTTTCAGCCGAGCTGGGGCTTCATGAGCACCAGAAACTCCCGGAAGCAGGAAAGGCCCATAGTGACCCAGGCGTCCTCGCCTGTGCCGGACGGGCTGGAGGCCCGTCCTCCCGGTCACCGGGTTCGCCGAGTAAAAAGAGGGGATTGAACTTTTCAAGACAGACAGGAGAAACCCCATGTCCTCCCTGCCCTGCCCTTTTTCCCTTGAGGTCCTGTTGGTATGTTCCGACGACTCCCCGGCCAGCCAGGGGGCCCTTAAAGCGGCCCTGGACCTGGCCCGGGTCTGCGGCAGCCGGATTGTGCTTCTCCACGCCCTGGAGTTTTACCCATTTTTTTAATACACCCAGCCGGAGGCTCTGGGTCTGCCGCCTGCGGCGGGCCAGGAGCTCATCGAACTGCGGGAGCGGACCGTCCGGGAACATCTGGAAGCCTGGCGGGAGAAAGCCGCTCAGGAGGGGTTGGCGGTGGAAATCCGGCTCACCATGGGCATCCCGGCCTATACCCAAATCCTTGAGGCCGCCGAGGAGGTCCGGCCCGGAGTCATCATCATGGGCCGTCGGGGCCGAAGCGGCCTCGAACGCCTCCTGGTGGGAAGCGTCACCGCCCGGGTCATCGGTCACAGCCCCTATAAGGTTCTGGTCGTCCCCCGGGACGCGGTCCTGTCCTTCGAGCGGCTGTTGGTGGCCACCGACGGCTCCCCCGCGGGAGAGGCCGCCTGTCGGATCGCCTTGGAGATCGCCGGGCGCACCGGTGGCCATCTCACTGCGATCACCGCGGCCCACGGCGACCTGGACCCCAAGCGGGCCAAAGCCCTGGTTCGGGAACTGGCCGCCACCGCCAAGGAGCAGGGACTTGATCTCCTCACCCTCACCCCCGGGGGCCGGCCGGAAAACGCCATCGTGGAGGTGGCCGCGGCCAGACACAGCGACCTGATCATCATGGGGAGCCATGGCCGCACCGGCCTGAAACGCCTGTTTCTGGGGAGTGTCGCCGAACGGGTCATCGGCCAGGCCGTTTGCCCGGTCCTGGTGGTGAAATAGCCAGGGGGTTGCCTGGAAGACGATCGGAGAAAGGGGTTGGCGCTCAGGGCGGCGCGGTTTGTCAGGCGGATCAGGCTCCTTTCGCCAAGAATACGAGCAAAGGTGGTTTAGCGCCCTTCAGCGTATGGGGTTGGGAGAGGAGCCAAAAGAACGCCGTCCCCTTGACCCCCTCTCCCAAAAACTCCTCTCAGCAGTCTCAATGTACCATCTTCCGAGGCTGGCTTAATCGGCCCTTTTCTTCCAAATGCACTTCTGCCGGCTTATCCCTTCGGCAGGGCGGCCCGGACCCGAGGAGGCAGGTCCTGGGGACGCCAGGTGCGGTCGATGGCCACCAGGTTGGCGGTGCCCTCGGCCAGAAGTTCGTCCCCGGTTTCGGGATAAAATTCGAACCGGAAGATCAAGGCCTTGGCGCGAATCTCCTGGAGGCTGGTCTCCACCCGCATCACGTCCCCATAGCGGCTGGGCCGCCGGAAGCGCCCCCAGGCCTCCACGATGGGGAGTCCGAAGCCTTCCTCCACGTTCTTGAAGGTCTTCTCCGGAGCCAGTCCCACCGCCCGGAGATACTCCTCAATGGCCCGGTGGATATAGCGGAAATAGCTGACAAAATAGACGATGCCATAGGGGTCCGTGTCCCCGAAGCGCACCCTGACGGTGGTGCAGTGGACTTTGCCGGCCTTCCAGCCGCTCTCTGCCTGGGCGGTCATGACCGTCACCTCATGGTAGATATCCCGGACCGACCCGCAGGTCGGTCCACCGGCCCCGAGGGGAGGGCCGCCCTTCACACCAGTGCCATTATAGGCCTCCTGGAAGGGGGGAAAAAGAGAAATGTTCCCAGATAGGAGATTGACAACCCAGAAAAAAGTCAATATGCTTTTTTATTCCTGAAAAACCGCGGAGATGGATATCTTCGCGCATTTGGCTTGTGTCTTGAATTATCTTGAAATATCAGATAGATAAAGCTATTGTGCCTGCCCGTCCCAGGGGCTGGCCTGCATCGGAAAGGAGTCGTCCATGAAAACCGTGGCTGAGAAGCTCCAGGAATTGAAGGAACGGGAAGATCAGATCAAGGCCATGGGCGGCCCCCAGGCTGTGGAGAAGCAACATAAAAGCGGCAAACTCACCGCTCGGGAGCGCCTGGACCTGCTCTTTGATCCGGGCACTTTCCGGGAAACGGATATCTTCGTCAAACACCGCTGCGTCAATTTCGGCATGGAAAAGGTGGAGATCCCGGCGGACGGGGTCATCACCGGCTTCGGCCGGGTGAACGGCCGCCCGGTGTTCGCCTTTGCCCAGGACTTCACCTCCCGGGCCGGCTCCCTGGGGGAAATGCACTCCCGGAAAATCTGCAAGGTCATGGACCTGGCCTTGAAGGCCGGGGTGCCCTTTGTGGGTCTCAACGACTCCGGGGGGGCCCGCATCCAGGAGGGGGTGGATTCCCTTTCGGCTTACGGCCAGATTTTTTACCGCAATGCCATCGCCTCCGGGGTCATTCCCCAGATTTCCGCCATCATGGGGCCCACCGCCGGAGGCGCGGTGTACTCCCCGGCCATGACCGACTTTGTCTTTATGGTGAAAAACACCTCCTACATGTTCATCACCGGCCCGGATGTCATCAAGAGCGTCACCGGCGAGGAGATCAGCTTCGAGGACCTGGGCGGCGCAATGGCCCACAACATGAAAAGCGGCGTGGCCCATTTCGCCTGTGAAAACGATGAAGACTGCCTCAACCAGATCAAGCAGCTGCTGTCCTTCCTCCCCAACAACAACATGGAGGACCCGCCCATTATGCCCTGCTCCGACCCCAGCGGCCGGGAAGACCCGGCCCTGGACAGCATCGTGCCGGACAACCCCCGGGCCTCCTATGACATGTACGACGTCATCCGGGCGATTGTGGACGACGGCCACATTTTTGAACCGCACCATTACTATGCCCAGAACATGATCGTGGCCTTCGCCCGGTTGAACGGCCGGGCCGTGGGCATCATCGCCAACCAGCCCCGGGTCCTGGCCGGTTGTCTGGACGTGGACGCGGCGGACAAGGCCACCCGCTTCATCCGCTTCTGCGACGCCTTCAACATCCCTCTGCTGACCATCGCCGACGTGCCCGGCTACCTGCCCGGCAGCGACCAGGAGCACCGGGGCATCATCCGTCACGGGGCCAAATTGCTGTGGTGCTATTCCGAGGCCACGGTGCCCAAGCTGACCCTCATCACCCGCAAGGACTACGGCGGCAGCTATCTGGCCATGTGCTCCCGGGACCTGGGGGCGGACATGGTCTTGGCCTGGCCCACCGCGGAGATTGCGGTGATGGGGGCCGAAGGGGCCGCCAATGTCATTTTCCGGCGGGAGATCCAGGCCGCTGAAGATCCGGAAAAGAAGCGCCAGGAAATCATCGCCCATTACGAGAACCTGTTATACAACCCCTATATTGCGGCATCCCGGGGCTTTGTGGACCAGGTCATCCTGCCCCGCCAGACCAGGCCCCGGCTGATCGAGGCCCTGGAGGTGATGGCCACCAAGCGGGAGACCCTGCCGCCCAAAAAGCACGGCAATATCCCGGTGTGAGCCGGCGGACAGCGGTCAGCAGTCAGGCAAAAAGGAGATTATCCCATGGCTTCCGTATCGCCCAAGGTTTTGGCTGCCATCAGCGGGGCCATCCAGGCGTATATTCAGGATGAAGAGGCCGTGCTGGCCGCGGCTCAGGTGGCTGCGGCGCCCCCGCCGGCTCCGCCTGCCAATCTCTGGGGCATCAGCGGCCGCCAGTGGACCATGCAGATGCGGCAGCTCATCCAGCGGCGGGCGGTCAGATAGGCGCAGGCGGAAGGCTGGGGAGCTGCCCGGGTTTCTGCTCAGGGTTCCCCGCCCGGATGATGATTCATGTTCATAAAAGCCTGAAGTTAAAAGCTTCAAGCTTAAAGCCTTTGGCGCAAAGCTTACGATGAAGGAGTAACCAATGGCCGGGAAAAACCCCATCAAATTTACCGACACCACCTTTCGGGACGGCCATCAGAGCCTGTTGGCCACCCGGATGCGCACTGAAGACATCCTGCCCTTCATGGAGCGCATGGACCAGATGGGCTACTTCGCCCTGGAGGTCTGGGGGGGCGCCACTTTCGACACCGCCCACCGCTTTTTGGGGGACGACCCCTGGGACCGCATCCGCACCGTCAAAAGTCTGTTGAAAAAAACCCCCACCATGATGCTTCTCCGGGGGCAGAACCTGGTTGGCTATCGGAATTACGCCGACGACGTCACCTACCGGTTTGTGCGTTATGCCGCCGAAAACGGGGTGGATATCTTCCGGGTGTTTGATGCCTTAAACGACATGCGCAACTGGGAAGTCTCGGTCAAGGCCCTCATGGACGCCAAAAAGGCCGGGCTTATGGCCCACTTTCAGGCGGCGGTGTGTTATTCCCTCACCCAGCGGCGCATGGGCGGCCCCATCTTCAATCTGGAATATTATGTCAAGTTCGCCAAGCGCTGCGAGGAAATGGGGGCCGACTCCTTCGTGCTGAAGGACATGGCGGGCATGGTCTCCCCCAATGACGCCTATGACATCATCAAGGCCATCAAGGAAACCATCAAGATCCCGGTGGAATTCCACACCCACTACACCAGCGGTCAGGGTTCCATGAGCTATCTGAAGGCCATCGAGGCCGGGGTGGACATCCTGGACACCTGCCTGTCCCCCTTCGCCCTGCGCACCGCCCAGCCCGCCATCGAGCCCATCCTGGTGGCGGTGGAACAGACCGACCGGGAAACCGACATGGACCTGGCCAAGCTCATCGAGATCGGCCACGACCTGGAAAAGGTGGCGGTCAAATACCGGGACCTCCTGGACACCAGCAAGCTGGCCCAGATCGACACCGGGGTGCTTCTGCACCAGATTCCCGGCGGCATGTACTCCAACCTGGTCAATCAGCTCAAGGAGGCCAACGCCCTGGACCGCATTCTGGAGGTGATGGAGGACCTGCCCCAAACCAGGAAGGAGCTGGGCTACCCGCCCCTGGTCACCCCCACCAGTCAGATCGTGGGCATCCAGGCGGTCATGAATGTGCTGTTCGGGCGCTACAAAATGATCCCCGCGGAGGTCAAGGCTCTGGCTTACGGCCTGTACGGCAAGACCCCGGCTCCCATGGATCCCAAAATCCAAAAAATTATTCTCAAGGACTATGAGCGGGGCGAAAAACCCACCACCAAGCGCCCCGGCGAAATCCTGGAACCGGAATGGGACAAGGCGGTGGAGGCCACCAAAGGCCTGGCCAAAAACGACGGCGATATCCTCATTTATGCTTTGTA
>FWPU01012637.1_pt1 | contig 11080 bp, 10 predicted proteins | sample 2228361 | NCBI WGS metagenome assembly FWPU01 (sample SAMEA103939777, study PRJEB20133) | metagenome | reverse complement strand
AATTTCTTGTACAAAGATGCATTTGAATACGCTATAAAGAAGATTGAAAAACTCAAAATTTAGCCCATTTTCACGCAGGTTTCAGGTTAACTTTTACTTTATCAGAAAAATGTAAGGGGACTTTGTCCCCTTACCACCCCTGAAGGAAAAAACCTGGTAAGTCCACCAGAGGCGGATCTGCCTGAGGTACCATGGAAATATATGGGATTGAAAATTGGAAATTGGAAATTTTAAATTTGCAATTTGCATTTTACAATTTCCAATTTTCAATTAAGGATTCGTTATGATAAGGGTCGCTGTCAACGGGGCCTGCGGCCGGATGGGTTCACGGGTAGCCACCCTTGTATCTAAAGACAAAGAGCTTAAGCTGGTGGCTGCACTGGAAAGAAAAGGGCATCCTCTGCTTGGTAAAGACGTAGGTTCCATTGTGGGGGAGGGCGAACTTGGCATTAAGGTTACGGATGTCCTGAACGGCAAGGTGGATGTCCTTATAGATTTCTCCGAGCCTGGTTCCTCGGTGGAGAAGGCCTCTCTCTGTGCCTCCCGTGGTATAGCCCTGGCCGTGGGCACCACGGGCCACACGGAGGAACAGCTCTCCAGGATAATAGAAACTTCAAAGTGCATACCGTGCCTCATATCCCCGAACATGAGCCTGGGGGTGAACCTCCTCTTTCACATAGCGGCCCAGGTAGCCAAGGCCCTCGGAGAGGATTATGATATAGAAATCGTAGAGGTTCACCATCGCTTTAAAAAAGATGCCCCGAGCGGGACGGCCCTTAAGCTGGCCCAGGAGATATGTAAGGCCACCAACCGTGACCTGAAGGAGGTAGCAGTCTATGGCCGCAGAGGTACAACGGGCGAACGTCCTAAAGGCCAGATAGGCCTGCACGCCTTAAGGGTGGGAGATACCGTGGGCGACCATAAGGTTATCTTCGGCACACTGGGGGAGACCCTAGAACTAGTCCATTCTGCCCACAGCAGAGACACCTTCGCCCTTGGGGCCATAAGGGCGGCCAAGTTCCTGGCAGGTAAGCCCCCTGGACTCTACGAGATGCGGCAGGTAATCTCCCTCTGACTGCTTGAAAATATATGCATTTCTGATATAATTTTGGTTTTGGGAAGACTATGTAAGAGGGTTTTTGTGAAAGAGTTAAGTATTTTAAGGAGAGATTGGGAATGGCTGCGAAAGAAAAGATTATCGGTATAGACCTGGGGACTACCAACTCAGTGGTGGCTATCATGGAGGGGGACCAGCCCACGGTCATAGTGAATTCCCAGGGCAGCAGGCTTACCCCTTCTTGCGTGGCCTTTACCGATAAGGGGGAACGCCTGGTGGGTCAACTTGCCAAGAGGCAAGCCATTATAAACCCACAGAATACCGTGTACTCAATAAAGCGATTCATGGGGAGGCGCCACAGCGAGGTGGCAGAGGAGGAAAAGCTAGTCCCCTTCAAGATAGTAGGCGCACCAGAGGAACCCGTGCAGGTAGAGATAAAGGATAAACGTTATACGCCGCCAGAAATCTCTGCCATGGTACTGCAGGACCTGAAAAAGTCGGCCGAGGACTATCTGGGACATCCCGTAAAAAAGGCCGTTATAACGGTACCGGCCTACTTTAATGATAGTCAGCGCCAGGCCACCAAGGACGCCGGCACCATCGCAGGGATGGAGGTGGTAAGGATAATAAATGAGCCCACGGCCTCCTGCCTCGCCTATGGACTGGACAAGAAGAAGACCGGAAAGATTGCAGTCTTTGACCTGGGGGGCGGTACCTTTGATATATCCATCCTTGAGGTGGGCGATGGGGTGTTCCAGGTGCTCTCCACCAATGGGGACACCCACCTGGGCGGTGACGACTGGGACAAGGTGCTCGTGGATTATATCGCCGAAGAATTCAAGAAAGAGACAGGTATAGACCTCAGGAAGGACCCGATGGCCCACCAGAGGTTGAAAGAGGCGGCAGAGAAGGCCAAGTGCGAGCTCTCCAACGCCATGACTACAGATATAAATCTTCCCTTTATTACTGCTGATGCAACTGGACCCAAGCACCTTACCATGACCATTACGAGGGCTAAGCTGGAACAACTGACAGAACGTCTGACTCAGAGGTGCGTCAAGCCCTGTGAGATAGCCCTATCGGATGCCAAACTTACACCAAAGGATATAGATGAGGTGGTACTCGTAGGTGGGATGACCCGCATGCCAAGGGTGCAGCAGTTAGTGAAGGACCTGTTTAAGAGGGAGCCTTGTAAGGGGGTTAACCCTGACGAGGTAGTGGCGGTAGGAGCGGCCATTCAAGCTGCCGTCTTAAGCGGCGAGGTCAGGGACATCCTCCTTCTGGACGTTACCCCGCTCTCCCTGGGCGTGGAGACCCTGGGTGGGGTTATGACCGTGCTGATACAGAGGAACACCACCATACCCACGAGTAAAAAGGAGATATTCTCTACCGCTGCTGACAATCAGACGGCCGTGGACATTCATGTCCTTCAGGGCGAAAGACCCATGGCCAGGGATAACCGCACGCTGGGTCGCTTCCAGCTCCTGGGCATACCTCCTGCCCCAAGAGGGATACCTCAGATAGAAGTCTCCTTTGATATAGACGCCAACGGCATCCTGAACGTTCAGGCCAAAGACCTCGGTACTGGTAAGGAGCAAAAGATTACCATCACCTCCTCCTCTGGCCTCTCAAAGGAAGAAGTAGAGCAGATGCGCAAAGAGGCTGAGAAGTTTAGTGAGGAAGATAAGAAGAAGAGGGAACTGGCCGAGACCATGAACCAGGCAGACCAGCTCGTATATACCACGGAGAAGACTCTTAAGGAGTACGGGGACAAGATAAGCCAGTCCGACAGGGAGGCCGTAATAAGGGCCCTTGATAGGCTGAAATCCCTCAAGGACAGCGATAACGTCAATGAAATAAGGAAAGGCATTGATGAACTCACCACTGCCTCCCACAAGCTGGCCCAGGCCATGTACGAGGCCGCCTCTAGAGCCAGGACTGCTGAGGCAGGTCCAGCTGGTGGTACGAAGGCAGAAAAGGTCAAAGGCGGCAAGGGCGAAGAGGGGGTAATTGACGCCGACTACGAGGTGAAGGATTAGGCCTGTTTTTTCCTCTAGTCCCTTACTTTACCGTAGGTACTATATAATACATTTTACTGCACTGATAAAAAATTTTATTGACAATGTATCAAAAATGATACAAAATAGAAATGTATTAAGAGGTATATAATGGCCAAGTGGGAGAGCCGTGGCTACGTGTTTATAACCTATAATAATGATCATAGACCTTACCATGTACACATTTTTGACGAAAAGGGGCAGAAGATAGGGCGCTTTGACCTGGAAAACAAAATTCCTATGGATAATTTTATGATTACAAATAAGCTCCGAAGGGCACTTAATGATTGTTGTTTTATACCTAAAGAGGTGGAGAAGCAATGAGCGGTGAGGTGTTACTAGCGACTAGAAATAGAGCTTTTTCTACTTCTTTACGCCAGTCTCTTAGTGGGCGTGGTGTACGGTTTGCATCAGCTACAGCCCCCAACGATTTTGATAAATTTGTTGAAAAAAGGAGCAAAAAACCATCACTACTCCTAATAGATGATGACGTTATTAACCATTATAAGCGGGGTTACGAGTGGGACAAGTTCTTGTTCTCTGTTGAGAGGTTTAAAAGAGAACTTCCCATTTTCTATATTTTTAATTTTGGGCGAAAGAAGACTGTTGAAAGAGAATTATTCACGAATTTAGATGTTCACCAAATTTTTACGTATCGTAGAAATATTAAAGAGATTGAAAACGAGGTTGTTCAGGCTGTTTTGGATATTGTTAAACACGATACAGACAAAAGATTTGAATCTGTCTCTTATCTAGAAGAAGGAGATGTTTTTGCATGTACGTTCATGAATGGGCACAAGTTTTTTCTCGATAGGCAATTAATTCAAGAGGACGACGGGTCAAAAGTTGAAAACATTAGCATTGAACCTGACGGCTACTCATTTAGTGTTAGTTTGGCTTCTGGAAAAGAATATGAAATCCCATGGGATTTTGTCCGTTATCATTGTGACATTAAATACAGGGAATCTGTGAAGGCAGTTAAACCATTCAGTACAGTAGCAGAAAGGATAAAAGAGATCAGAGTATCCTCCGGGAAAACGCAAGAGGAACTGTCAAGAGCTACCGGTATTAAACGCCCAAATATTGCACGTATTGAATCGGGAAAACATGAACCTAGCCTGGAAACGCTGAAAAAGCTGGCAGATGCTCTCGATGTCTCTGTAGCAGACTTTTTTTTAACATGGTATAACAAGTATGCGCCTAGATAAACTCACCATTAGGGCCCAGGAGGCCCTTCAGGACGCCCACCAACTAGCCCAGCAAAAGGGCCAACAACAGATAGAGAGTGTACACCTGCTTTGCGCCCTCTTACAGCAGGAACAAGGGGTCGTCGGCCCAATCCTGGATAAACTCGGGGTAAGCCGCCAGGCCGTACATGCCAGATGTCTGGAGGCCATAGACAGGCTCCCAAAGGTGAGCGGCGCCACCGCCTTCGGGCAGATCTACGTTAGCCCCGAACTCAACGACCTCCTCAACGCCGCCTGGAACGAGGCACTGAAATTGAAGGACGAATACCTCAGTACCGAGCACCTCCTCCTCGCCATGCTGGAGAAGGGCCCCGCCACTTCCGCAGGGAGAATTCTCCTGGAAGAAGGCGTCAAGAAAGATGAGGCTCTTCAGGCGTTGCGGAGCATCCGCGGTACACAGAGGGTGATCGACCCCAACCCCGAGGATAAGTACCAGGCACTACAACGTTACAGCCGGGACCTGGTAGAACTGGCCAGGAAGGGGAAACTGGACCCGGTAATCGGCAGGGACGAAGAGATACGCAGGGTTATCCAGGTACTATCCAGGAGGACAAAGAATAACCCCGTACTAATAGGCGACCCGGGAGTGGGAAAGACCGCCATAGTGGAAGGCCTTGCCCAGAGGATAGTAAATGGTGACGTCCCGGAAGGACTGAAGAACAAGCGGGTCATGGCCCTGGACATGGGCGCACTGCTTGCGGGGACAAAATTCAGGGGAGAGTTTGAGGACCGTCTCAAGGCGGTACTGAGGGAGATAGAGGAGGCCGAGGGCAGTGTAATCCTGTTTATAGATGAGCTTCATACGGTTGTAGGGGCAGGGGCGGCAGAGGGTGCCATAGATGCCTCCAACCTCCTCAAGCCCGCCCTGGCCAGGGGTGAACTCCGTTGTGTGGGGGCCACCACCCTGGACGAATACCGTAAGCACGTAGAGAAGGATGCAGCCCTGGAAAGGCGCTTCCAGCCCGTCTATGTCTCGCAACCCACAGTTGAGGACACCATAGCTATTCTCAGAGGACTTAAAGAACGCTACGAGGTACATCACGGGGTGAGGATAAAGGACTCTGCCCTGGTAGCCGCCGCCACCCTTTCCAATCGCTATATCACTGACCGCTTTCTGCCCGACAAGGCCATTGACCTCGTTGACGAGGCGGCCAGCAAGCTGAGGATTGAGATTGACAGTATGCCCTCCGAACTGGACGAGGCGCAGAGGAAGATTATGCAACTGGAGATAGAGAGGGAGGCCCTGAAGAAGGAGAGAGATCCGGAGTCTAAGCAAAGGAGGGAGAAGTTAGAGCACCAGTTGGCAGAATACAGGGAGGAACTTGGCGGCCTGAAGGCACAGTGGGAAAAGGAAAAGGGTCTCATAAAAGAAATCCAGAACCTGAAGGCCCAGATAGATCAGGCAAGGCTTGAGGAACAGGCGGCCCTAAGGGCAGGTAATCTGGAGAAGGTGGCAGAGATACGCTACGGACGCCTGAGGGAGTACGAGAACCAGTTAAAACAGAAACAGGCCAGGATTGCTGAGTATCAGAAAGGCAGATGCCTCCTGAAGGAAGAGGTAGATGCCGATGACATAGCAGAAGTGGTCTCCAGATGGACAAGGATTCCCGTGTCCAAACTCCTGGAGGGAGAGAAACAGAAGCTACTAAAGATGGAGGACCGGCTCAAGGAAAGGGTGGTGGGGCAGGATGAGGCCGTCAGGGCCGTCTCGGACGCCGTGAGGCGAGCCAGGGCGGGACTCCACGAACCAAAGAGGCCCATCGGTTCCTTCATATTCCTTGGCCCAACCGGGGTTGGAAAAACGGAACTGTGCCGTGCCCTTGCGGAATTCCTCTTTGACGACGAGAATGCCATGGTGAGGGTAGACATGTCCGAGTACATGGAACAGCACTCAGTGGCAAGGCTCATCGGGGCACCTCCGGGTTACGTTGGCTATGAGGAAGGGGGCAGGCTGACGGAGGCCGTGAGGCGCAGGCCCTATTCAGTGGTACTGTTTGACGAGATAGAAAAGGCCCACCGGGACGTCTTCAATATCCTGTTACAGGTCCTGGATGACGGGAGGCTCACGGATGGACACGGCCGTACCGTGGATTTTAAGAACACCATCGTAGTAATGACCTCCAACATCGGCACCCACTGGGTGGAGGAGCTTGGTGGTAAAGGGGCGGTGGCACCGCCAGGCGACAAAAGAAAAGAGGAGCTAAAGGAACGTATCATGGACTCCCTCAAGAAGACCTTCCGCCCCGAGTTCCTGAACCGCATAGACGAGGTGATTGTCTTCAACCGCCTTGGCAAGGAGGAGATTAAGCAAATTGTAGAGATACAGCTCCGCTCCTTGAGGAGACGCCTGGCGGAGCATCATCTCACACTCACCCTTGGGGAAGATGTAAAAAAGATGCTGGTAGAAAAGGGCTTTGACCCTGCCTATGGTGCCAGGCCCCTTAAACGCACCATCCAGCAGTTCGTTGAAAACCCCCTGGCCCTTGAGATACTGGAAGGAAGGTTCCCCGAGGGTTCTGAAATTATCGCATCCGCCTCAGGCGGAAAGGATGGCAAAATCCTTTTCACCAGGGCGGAACCTGTAGAGGTGGCGTAGGGACAGACCTAGGTCTGTCCCTACGTTTTCCTACATTTGCTCATTTTAGGAAGGAGACACTGGATGCAAAACCTGTTTTTTGTTTTGACCCTGTTTTTGGTGTTTTCCTTTGCGGCCCCGGCTGAAGGGCAAGAGGTTAAGACAATTGGCCTTAAGGAATTTAAAGACCTGCTGGCGGCCAATAAGGGGAAGGTCGTGGTGCTGGACTTCTGGGCCACTCGCTGACCACACTGCCGGAGGGCGGTGCCCTCTCTGAATCAGATTTATGAGACTTACAAGAACCAGGGTTTTGAGCTAATCGGTCTTTCCACGGATGGAGACGTAGAAGTCGTTCAAGCCTTTTCAAAAAAGGCAGGGATAAAGTATCCCATCTTTGTAGCAGAACCAGAAGTTATATTTGAGTACAATTTTCAATACATACCCTTTCATGTCTTTATAGACAGGAAGGGGGTTAAAAGACACGAGGAAGTGGGCTTTTCCGCAGCAGGGTTTGAGGAAAGGATTAAAGAGTTGCTAAAGGAGGGGGGATAACCTCCGAATGATAGGCAATCGCCTGCAGGCCCTGAACCATTTTGGTTTAGGGCAGGGGCGTATTGTCGTGCCTTAGGCAGATCCGTCCGCCTGAGGCGGAGCGAACAATACGCCCCTGCTTGTACGTGTTTAAGGACTGCTATCTAGCTAATGCGGGTCAAGTGTCTGATTTCCTTCCTGCTTGTGCTTTTTCTTGTGCCTTGCTTTTTAGCTGAAGCAAGGGGGCAGGAACCTCAGATAAAAAAAATTACCCTATCTGAACTAAGGGATAAGGTCAAGGAGGCCAGGGGGAGGGTAGTAATCATAGACTTCTGGGCCACTACCTCTCCGGTCTCGCGCCACGCCATGCCCTTCTTTGATAAGCTCTACGAAAGCTACAAGGATAAGGGGCTTGTGGTTATGGGCGTTTCAGTGGAAGGCGTCAGTGAAGAGGTGGTAGGGCCATTTGTGAAAATGCTTGATGTGAGGTATCCCATCTTTATTGGGAGCAGCGACATTGTAGAGGCATACGATGTCCAGTATATTCCGGTTACTTACTTGCTGGACAGGGAGAACAGGATAGTGCTGAAGGAGATAGGTTTCACCAAAGACTCGCCTGACAGGCTGAGGCGGAAGGTGGAGGAGTTGATTAAGACGGTGCCATAGCTGTCTACTTTCGAGGGGGTTTTTCCTTGTAGGAGGGTGCCTTGGTTCGTGGTTTCGGTGAGGTCTTTCTCTTACTCATGGGTAGTTATTAGCCTCCCACTCCTGAGCATCTCTAAGAAGCCCTCAAAACGGGTCTTTAGCTGTCCGGAGGTGAAATTCTGATTGTCCACGCAGTCGCCGTCAAGGTTCAGGACGGGGACACCTTCCATGTTCAGCTCTCGTTTTATTGTGGGTACGGCTGCATTATTCCTTCGGCAGCCCCAGTGTGAAAATACTACCACGCCGTCTATATCGTATTTCCTGATTAAGGTCTTTATTACCTCTATCCTGCGGCTCAAGGGACCGTTATAGTGGTTTGAGATGAGTTTTCTGGCGAGGCTTTCGTAGGGTTTCTGCGGGTCCAGAGGCTCCCAGTAAACGTAGTTCGTCTCTTCAAAGGCTATCTTTACGTTGCCGTTCTCAATCTCCACGGGTATTTCACATTTAAAATAGGGTTTTAATTCTAGCCACAGGAGCCTTATCTTCGCCTCTGGGTGGGCTTCGCACCTTTCTTTAATGGTTACCTTTTCTTTGAGTTCTGTGGCAAGCCTGGTATAAAATTCCTCTGCATGGCTGGAGCCCTGCAGGACATGACTTGGGAGCATGAAGCCCAGTGCCCTTGTTCCGGGCAGGGGGGAAAGGGGGCTTACCCTTATTTCGTTCACCTCTAACATCTTTTCCCTTGTGCGGTTTGCCCTTTCAAAGACCTCCTTGAGCCTTTGGAGGTCCATTCTGTGTCCCGATACGGTTTCTAACTTCTTAGTGAACTCTTCCAACTGTCTGGCAAGATAATGGACGGACTCCTTTGTGAGGTCGTAGGGGACGTCCAGAACCGCCATCTCCTTGCCCGTAATCATCTCACTTATGTTGGACATTTTAATGTTTGAGTCACAGAGGGTGCTGGTGGTGGCGTGGAGGATGGGCCTTGGGATGTAGCCCTTGAAGGCGAAGCCCAGGGCGGAGCGGTGGAAGGTGCACACGTCGGTCGGAATGCCTTCAGATTCGGCCTCGGCAAGGCCCTTGGGACTCTGACCTACCCCCGCAAAGAGTGCGGCACTTACCTCCAGACTGAATGGGATAAGGTCCAGGGAGAAGAGTATCTCCGAGGGGACAAACATGCTGGTCCATACCACACGGTGCTCATTGGCATAGGCCTCATGGAAAAACCTGTAGCCTTCCTTCCATAAAAAGTTGAGACTATCTATCTCTTTACTGATGCGGTTACCTATCAGGTAAGGTCCTACACGGCACAGCCCCCTGAGGAAGAGCCTTGCAAGCCAGCCTTCAATGTTTCTCTTTAATCTCTCTCTGTAGTTCATCTCAGCTTGGAGAGGTCGAAGGGAAATCTCAGTTCTTTTCCTTTAGCGTCTATTAAGATAAGGGTAATTTGGTCGTTGGCCCCGATGCCAGCCATCGGGAAGCGGAAAAAACACAGGGCCCAGAACTTGGGTGATGTCGGGTAGGTTTTTGTATAACTGGCTGAGGCAGGAAGGCTTGTATGAGTAGGCTCTCGTTTTTCGTCTTTGTACTCAAGTATTGCCTTACAATGTGGGGCGAAATCTATTTCCTCTCCGTATAAGCCGCAGCCGAAGCTCAGTTGTCCTGCCTTTTCTTCCAGTTCTTTTTGTATCTCTAGTTCCGTAGGTTCACGGAATTTAAGGGCAGATTCCTTGGCCAGGATAATCAGGCTTGCGTAGGGTGTGATTAGAGTGGCTGACCCCAAGCCATAGCCGAGGTCCATCCTCCATGCCTTGAGGAGTTCAGGATGTGAGAGTTGTTTGTTGTAGGAACCGTAGTAGATGGCCTCTTTAATGTCCTTGTCTCCCAGTTTTAGCTGGATTCCCTCGGCTTGTGGGCTGAAGAGGGCGCAAAAAAGGACAATGCATAGGAGTTTCTTCTTCATGGGATAGAGCAGAAGTCTAGCACTTTATTTTTATATTGTCAAATTTTTTCGGAATGCCCGTGATTTTGGAAGAAAAAAGGGCATGCCTCACTGGAGACATGCCCTTCATGTAAAAGCCCGTCTGGGAGGGGCGCAAGAAGCAGAAACTGCTAGCGCCCAATCTCCAACTCTAGAGAGAAAGAACCCATTAGGCCCTACTACTTGGGGCCACAACCTTTACCCTTCTTCACCTTGATCACCTCCTTCTACTGGGTTCTGTTCCATTGCTTTACCGTTAAAGGTTTTATCTTTTGCCTTTCTTCATCCCATTACCTCCTTTCCTATGAGGGTCTTGCGTTAAACTTCTTAAAGGTCAAAAATGGCACTTTTACTTTTTGGGACCTTTTTTCTTCATTTCAGTCACCTCCTTTCCTGCAAGGTGCCAAACTTCGGAGGTTCCCACGAAGTTTTAATTATCTATCTGCGGCCTTTGCCCTTTTTCATCCGCATTTCTCCTTACTGTTATTAACAGGATTTTGCCTCCCCTCTATAGTTGCCTGCACGACAAGCGCTCTTTTTTAATTTGGAAAAGACGCCTCTCAGTGAGGCTCGACAGTTGGGTAGAAGTGGTCCGTCAGGGGTCATTGTTGAGGTATTATCTTCCGTGTAGCTGGACGTAGTAAGTATAATGCAAGCGGATAAGGGTATCTCAGGGGAGGCAATTCCGGATAAGAGGTACCTAGTACCCTTATAGATATACCAGCGGTAGGACTACTATTAGAACTTTCTTCGCCTGCGTCCACTTAGTTGCCTTGATTAAGGCTAGTTCCTAAAACGGCTGGAACTGTTGCTTAACAGCATACATGTTTTTTAATAGATGTCAAGAAAAATCTTTGGTGTACGAGAACAGTTCAGATACATCGTAACCAGGTAATAAGGTTACTGACCTTCAGACACAAGATCGGACAATATTCCTGGTTTTTCCCCACAGGAGGTTTAAGACGCTCAAGATGACCTCTCGGATTA
>FWPU01012633.1_pt1 | contig 11083 bp, 7 predicted proteins | sample 2228361 | NCBI WGS metagenome assembly FWPU01 (sample SAMEA103939777, study PRJEB20133) | metagenome | reverse complement strand
GCTTCCGCCGCCACAGAACCAAGGCTGGCAAAGTCCAATGGAAGGGCGAGCAGCGTACCTTCATCATTCCAGGCCTGGGCGTTCTGCAGCGCGTCGGCGGCAAAGCCAAGAGCACCGCCGCCAAGCTGATCTACGCCTTCCAACGCCGCCCGCACCTCAAGGCCCTGCTGGACTTCACCGAGATCGCCCTGCGCACCTTCAACCGCGAGTTCGAAAGACAATTCCGCAAGGCCCACAACCGCAAGAATCCGCAATAAGCAACACCCACTCTTTTATCGACCAACGGGGTAACGTTGCTTATAATGCGGTGCGATGGCCCGGCCAAAATCCAAAGCGAGCACCAAGAAGGCAAATAACGGGGCGAAGCTGGGGTTCGAGCAGACGCTCTGGCAGGCAGCGGACAAGCTGCGCGGCCACATGGACGCCGCCGAGTACAAGCATGTCGTCCTCGGGCTAATCTTCCTCAAATACATCTCTGACGCTTTCCAAGAGCGGTACGAAGCGCTGAAGAAGGAACCCCACGCCGACCCCGAAGACCGCGACGAGTACACCGCCGAGAACGTCTTCTGGGTGCCGAAGCAAGCCCGCTGGCCCCACCTTCAGGCCAACGCAAAGCAGCCCACCATCGGCAAGCTGATTGACGACGCGATGGAAGCCATCGAGAAGGCCAACCCCAGTCTCAAGAACGTTCTGCCGAAGGATTACAACAGTCGGGCGCTCGACAAGCACCGCTTGGGGGAATTGGTTGACCTGGTTTCCGACATCGGTTTGGGGGACAAGGAGAATCGCTCTAGAGATGTCCTGGGCCGGGTCTATGAATATTTCCTCGGGCAATTCGCCAGCGCCGAGGGCAAGAAGGGCGGCGAGTTCTACACGCCGCGCTGCATCGTCAAGCTGCTGGTGGAGATGATCGAGCCCTACGAGGGGCGTGTGTACGACCCCTGCTGCGGTTCGAGCGGCATGTTTGTACAGTCAGTGGCCTTTATCGAAGCCCACGCGACGGGCAACGGTAACGGACGCAGGGCTGCGACTGCCATCTCCATCTACGGCCAGGAGTCGAACCCCACCACGTGGAAGCTCGCCAAGATGAATCTAGCCATCCGGGGCATCGAAGCCAATCTCGGACCACATCATGCCGACAGCTTCCACAACGACCTGCATAAAGACCTGAAGGCCGACTTCATCCTGGCCAATCCTCCCTTCAACATGAGCGATTGGGGCGGCGAACGCTTGGAAAAGGATGTGCGCTGGAAATACGGCCGTCCACCGGTGGGCAATGCCAACTTCGCCTGGGTCCAACACATCATCCATCACCTCGCGCCGAACGGCGTCGCCGGATTCGTGCTGGCCAACGGTTCGATGTCATCGAACCAATCGGGCGAGGGCGAAATCCGCAAGGCCATCATCGAGGCCGACCTGGTGGACTGCATGATTGCCCTGCCGCCTCAACTTTTCTACGGCACCCAGATTCCGGCTTGCCTGTGGTTTCTGGCCCGCAACAAGGCCAATGGCAAATTCCGCGACAGGCGACGCAAAACTCTTTTCATTGACGCCCGCAAGATGGGCTACATGGTGGACCGTGTCCATCGGGAGCTGTCGGACGAGGACATCGCCCGCATTGCCAGCACCTACCACGCTTGGCGCGGCGAAAAGGACGCAGGCAAGTACGAAGACATCCCTGGGTTCTGCAAGAGCGCCCCGACTGAAGAAATCGCGGCCCACGACTACATCCTTACGCCGGGGCGCTATGTCGGGGCGGAAGCTGCCGAGGACGACGGCGAGCCCTTCGAGGACAAGATGAAGCGGCTATCCGCCGCACTCGCGGAGCAGTTTGAAGAATCCGCCAAGCTCGAAGCGACCATCCGCAAGAACCTCAAGGAGTTCGGGTATGGCGGGTGATTGGCAAGAAAAGGCCTTCGGCGATTGCGCCGTTCTAGTGCGCGACACTGTTTCTCCCCAGGATACGGCAGATGCACTGTACATTGGTCTTGAGCACATCGGTGAGGGGACTCTTTCTTTGATGGGACACGGCTATGCTGGCGACGTAAGCAGTGCAAAGTCGCAGTTCAGGCGTGGGGATATCCTCTTCGGGAAGCTCCGTCCCTATTTTCGAAAGGTGGTCCTAGCGCCTTTCGATGGTGTGTGCTCGACCGACATCTGGGTGGTCCGAGCTCAGGACCAAATTGATCAGCGCTTCCTCTTTTATTGGATGGCCTCCGGTGACTTCATTGACGAAGCTACGAGAGCCTCGGAAGGCACGAAGATGCCACGAGCCCGGTGGGATTACGTGGCACGTATCTGTAGGCATATACCACCGCTCCCGGAGCAACGCGCGATTGCGCACATCCTGGGCACGCTGGACGACAAGATCGAGTTGAACCGGCGGATGAACGAGACGCTGGAGGCGATGGCCCGCGCCATCTTCAAATCCTGGTTCGTGGACTTCGATCCCGTCCGCGCCAAAGCCGAAGGCCGCCAGCCCTACGGCATGGACGCCGAAACCGCCGCCCTCTTCCCCGACTCCTTCGAGGACTCTCTCCTCGGCAAGATTCCGAGGAGCTGGAAGGCTGGACGACTCGGAGATGTTGCCGAGAATCCGCGTCGCGGGGTCCATCCTGGAGAAGTCCCCAACGATACGCCATACATCGGTCTCGAACACATGCCGCGAAAAAGCATTGCGCTTGCAAGTTGGGGGCGCTCCGGAGAAGTGGCCAGTAACAAGTTCGAGTTTCGGAAGGGGGAGATACTTTTTGGCAAGTTGCGGCCCTACTTTCACAAGGTTGGGGTAGCTGTGCTGGACGGCGTCTGCTCCACGGACATTTTGGTTATCGACGCAAGCTCGGAGGAATGGTACGGCCTCGTGTTGGGCCACGTTTCAAGCGAGGAGTTCGTGGCCTACACGGACGCTGTTTCCACCGGAACCAAGATGCCCCGCACGAACTGGCAGGACATGGCCCGATACGAAATCCCGCTCCCCGACCCACGCTTAGCGGGTGCGTATGCCCGCCTCGCCCGAACGGTGGTGGAAACGATTCGCGCGAACATCCTGCAATCTCAGACGCTCGCAGCCATCCGCGACGCGCTCTTGCCCAAGCTGATTTCAAGTGAAGTTCGAGTTCCGCTGTCCCAGCTCCCGGCGGAGGTGGCCACATGAAGAAATCACGCAGGCTGTCCTTTCGAGAAGTCGCGCAGCGAATCACAGGCTTTTCCACGCCGGTCTTTGGCGTCAGTTGGAACCCGCCCGAGAGTAGCCGCGAGATCGTCCGCCGGGTCGTTGCCTTTCTCGAAGATCGCCGGGCACTCTACGCCGATTTCCACATGGAGTACGGCCCCTGGGTAGAGAAGTCTGTGCTGGAAATGCGGGGAGAGCTTACCAACGCGCTGAAATCCTGCCCAGAAGATGAACAACTCACCGGGCCACTGCGAGCTATGCGGGCGGCCTGCCGCAAGTTCCTCGATGAGATGGGGCCTCCCAACAGCCGGAGAAGAGTGTTCTATCCGCGAGAAGCGTTAATGTGGCAGGCGCTCGGCGAGTTGAGGGGCGTTTTCGGCCTGCATCTCGCCCGGCTCTGCACTGCCTTTGGCGTTGACGTAGAGCCGGAGCTGGCCAGCATCTTCCCGGCTTCCGAAGAGGATTGAAAGGGGCTCGATGGCACGCGGCGATCTCCTATTCGCGAAGTATGACTTGGGGACAGCGTTAGAAGCCCAGGAGAAGAGGGCCAAAGACGCCGTCGAAGGTGTGAACGGGGATGCCTTGCTGAACGCCAGCCCACAAGACCTGTGCAATGACCTTGAGGAACAGTTCAGGGTCAATCTTCCTGTGCTGAAGGAAGAGAGCATCCAAATGGATCAGCGTGAGGCACAAATTGATGTCAGCCAAGATAGGGAGCGCTTCATCGTAGACAGAAGTCAACCCTTCTACATCAAGGGAACGGAGATCACGTTCTTTGTGCCGTTCGAAGGCGATGCGCTACTTTTCCACTGCCAGCCCAGCAATTTCACTCTCAGCCCTCCGCAAGCCGAAATCCGAGGAAGCGAGGTTGTGTTTCACTACGTGCGCACGGATCACAATGCTGCTGCGGTGAAAACGGAATTTGAGAGGGATTTGAACTCCGTCCGTCAGTACCTCGGCTGGGCGGCAAACCAAGTCAACAGGTTCAACGAAGAACTGATACACAACCTAGAACAATGGGTTACCGCCAGACGCGAGAGACTTCTGAAAGACAAAGGCATGGTTGCCTCGCTTGGTTTTCCGATGCGGAGGCGGGCAGATGCGCCGCAGACCTACGTGGCCCCGACCGTTCGCAGGAAGCCAGCGATCTCAGCCTCAGCGACTGCGGCGGCAGCACAGCCATTCGAGCCGGAGCCGGCGTTGGACATGGGCGAGTACGAGCACATCCTGTCTGTGATCTCCAACATGGTTCACGTGATGGAGCGCAGCCCTCACGCCTTCAAAGGCATGACTGAACCGGACCTGCGCCAGCACTTTTTGGTGCAGCTCAACGGACAGTACGAGGGACAGGCGACGGGCGAGACCTTCAACTTCGAGGGTAAGACGGACATCCTCATCCGCGTTGAGGGCAAGAACATCTTCATCGCCGAATGTAAGTTCTGGGATGGGCCCGAATCTCTGCGGAAGGCCATTGACCAGCTTCTCGGCTACGCAAGTTGGCGTGACACCAAGACTGCCCTGCTCGTGTTCAACCGCCAGAAGAATTTCACCGACGTGCTGGCCAAGATTCCGGAGGTTGTGAGGGACTACCCGAACTTCAAGCGGCAGGAGAAGTTCGTGTCCGAAACCGGCTTCCGCTTTATCTTGCACCACCGGGACGACAAGAACCGCGAGCTCATCCTTACCGTGCTCGCCTTCGAGGTGCCCGCGTGACAGTCGCGTACAACATCTATTGCGACGAAAGTTGCCATCTGGAAAACGACCGCCAACCGATCATGGTCCTTGGCGCGCTGTGGTGCCCTCGGGAAATGGTGAGAGAGATCGCAGTCCGAATCCGCGAGATCAAGACGCGGCACAAGTTAGCGACATCGTTCGAAGTCAAGTGGGGAAAGGTTTCACCAGCGAGACTCGATTTCTATTTAGACCTCTTGGACTACTTCTTCGATTGTGCTGATCTGCATTTTCGTGCCCTCATCGCAGGCAAGGTAGGCCTTAGGCATGAAGATTTCGGCCAGGACCATGACACCTGGTACTACAAAATGTACTTCTACCTCCTCGAAGTTCTGTTGAACCCCCATGCCGAGTACCGGATTTATGTCGATGTGAAGGACACAAGGAGTGCGGTCAAGCTCAAGAAGCTCCACGAGGTGCTCTGCAACAACATGTACGACTTCGAGCGCCAAATCATCGTTGACGTGCAGGCGGTCAGGTCGCACGAGGTCGAACAAATCCAGCTTGCCGACCTGCTGATTGGGGCCGTTAGCTACGCTAACCGAGGTCTTCAAGCAAGCCCGGCCAAGAGCGCGCTCGTGGAGCGAGTGAAGAAGCGGTCGCGTTACAGCCTGACAAGAACCACTCTCCTGCGAGAAGAAAAAGTGAACCTCTTCCGCTGGGAACCGAGGGAGGCTCAGGCTTAACGATGGCCGCTTGGCTCCCTCCACTTGTGTGCCTTCCGGACTACGGGGGCGACTGGAATGCTTACGTCGAAGCCGTTTACGGGTTTTTTCATCAAGATTTCGTTGCTTCTGAACCAAAGATCCAGGGGAAACGATGCGGACTTCTCAATCGGCAGCGGGACAACGGAAAGGAGGGTACGTTTTGGCACCTTGTTTCCGAGGGCAAGATTGAAGACGAACGCTTACCCGATCTGAGACGTTGTGAAAGGATACGCTGGCCCCGACCGATCATTGAAGCCGTTGGAAAAGGCCAAGTACGTTGCTGGAAGACTAAGACGAAAGGGAAACCTCGGATTCTCGTTGCTCTGGAAGACTTCAGCTATGTCGTGGTGCTGGCGAGTCTCAAGACATGCGTGCTTCTCTTCACGGCGTTTCCAGTAGAACGTCCGCATCGAAGGGAAAAACTGCGGAAGGAATACGAAACTGCCCCAAAATGCTGACGCCGCTCAGTGTTAGTGAGCGGCGTCCCTACTCCTTCCACGCATGGTGGATGAGCTAGAGGAATCGTAAACCAGGCCCCCTGCTTTGTCAAGCGTTGTCAGCATTACGGGATAATTCGTTGGGAAAGTTAGACTTGAGAAGGCTTAGCGATGGCAGTCCTCACCGAATCCACTGTTGAAGAAGCGGCCCTCGAAATCCTTGCGGGGCTCGGGTACACGGTACTTCACGGCCCGGATATCGCCCCGGACGCTCTCTTCGCTGAACGCAGCAGTTACAGCGATGTAGTCTTGGTCAAGCGGCTGCGCGAAGCGCTGGCGCGAATCAACCCCAAGATTCCCGCCGATGCCCTGGAAGAAGCCATCCGCGAGGTGCAGCAAACAGAAAGCCCCAGCCTGGTGGAAAACAACCGGCGCTTCCATCGCTTCGTGACTGATGGCGTGCCCGTGGAATACCGCCGAGAAGATCGGATCGTTCACGACACGGTGTGGCTATTCGACTTTGAGGAACCGGAGAACAACGACTGGGTTGCGGTGAATCAGTTCACCGTGGAGGAAGACCGACGCACCCGCCGCCCGGACATCGTGATCTTCGTCAACGGCCTGCCGCTGGCGGTAATCGAACTGAAGAACCTGGCCGACGAAAACGCCACAATCCGCGACGCCTACCAACAACTCCAGACCTACAAGAATGATATTCCAAGCCTCTTCCCCTACAACGAACTGCTGGTGATCTCGGACGGAATTGAGGCACGCGCAGGCACTCTGACGGCAGGCTGGGAGCGGTTCATGCCGTGGCGCACGATTGAAGGCGACACCGTTGCCCCCAAGGGCTCCCTCGAAATGGAGGTCTTGCTCCGGGGAATCTTCGAGAAGAGGCGTTTTCTCGACTTGGTGCGTAGTTTCATAGTCTTTGAGGACAACGGCAAAACAATCCAGAAAAAAGTAGCTGGCTACCACCAGTTTCACGCCGTCAACAAGGCCGTGCAGTGCACGCTGGAGGCTGCCTCACCCGATGGCGACCGTCGCGCCGGCGTCGTGTGGCACACGCAGGGCAGTGGCAAAAGCCTGACGATGGCCTTCTACGCTGGGAAGATCATCCAGCACCCTGCCATGTCCAATCCCACGCTGGTGGTGCTGACGGATCGCAATGACCTGGACGACCAGCTTTTCGGAACGTTCTCGGCCTGCAAGGAATTGTTGCGCCAGACCCCCGAGCAAGCCGAGAGCCGAGAACATTTGCAGGAGCTTCTGCGACGCTCTGTGGGCGGCATGATCTTCACCACGATCCAGAAGTTTCTGCCGCAGGGCGGCGGAGAGTATCCGCAGCTTTCCGACCGGCGCAATATCGTGGTGATCGCCGATGAAGCGCATCGCAGCCAGTACGGGTTCATCGAAGGCTTCGCCCGCCACATGCGCAATGCTTTGCCGAACGCTTCCTTCATCGGCTTTACGGCCACGCCCCTGGAGCTAGACGACAAGAGCACCCGCGCAGTATTCGGCGATTACATCCACATCTACGACATCCAGCGGGCCGTAGAAGATGGCGCGACCGTTCGCATCTACTACGAAGGTCGCCTGGCCAAGCTCGAACTGGACGAAGAGGAACGGCCCAAGATTGACCCGGAGTTCGAGGAGGTGACCGAAGGCGAAGAAGAGACCGTCAAGCGAAACCTCATGAGCAAGTGGTCGCGCATGGAGGCGATGGTCGGGACGGAGAAGCGCATCGGGCTGATTGCCCAGGACATCGTGGATCACTATGCAAGGCGGCTCGACGCGATGGAAGGGAAGGCGATGATCGTCTGCATGAGCCGCCGGATATGCGTGGACTTGTACAAGGCCCTGATCAGGCTGCGTCCCGATTGGCACGCCGACGATGACGAAAGGGGCGCCCTCAAGGTTGTGATGACGGGTTCGGCCTCCGATCCCGTTGAGTGGCAGCAACACGTTCGCGGCGGCAAACCGCGTCGCGAGAGGCTGGCACGTCGGTTCAAGAAGCCGGAAGACCCGCTAAGGATTGTGATCGTGCGCGACATGTGGCTAACCGGGTTTGACGTGCCTTGCTTGCACACGATGTACGTGGACAAGCCAATGCAGCGGCACGGCCTGATGCAAGCCATCGCGCGCGTGAACCGCGTGTTCAAGGACAAGGACGGCGGATTGGTGGTGGACTACTTGGGTCTAGCCGCACAACTGCAGAAGGCTGTTTCCGACTACACCGAGAGCGGCGGCAAGGGCGAGCCCGTAATCGAGCAGGAGAAGGCGGTCGCCAAGATGCTAGAACTGTATGAAGTCTGCGTGGGAATTATGCACGGGTTCGACTATGCCAAGTACAAGACGGGCAGTCCCAGGGAGCGCACCGCTGTTATTCCCGCAGCCCAAGAACACGTGCTTCAACAGGAGGACGGTAAGAAGCGCTTCATGGATGCTGTGTCGAAACTGTCCAAGGCCTTCGCGCTTTCCGTTCCCCATGAAAAGGCAATCGCCATTCGCGACGATGTGGGTTTTTTCCAAGCCGTCCGCGCGGCCCTGGCAAAGACCACACCCACGGGCGGTAAGAGTCCAGAAGAACTGGATACGGCCGTCCGGCAGATTGTCTCTAGGGCTGTAGCTTCCGACGAGGTCATTGACATCTTTTCGGCAGCGGGGCTGAAGAAGCCGGACATCTCCATCTTGTCGGATGAGTTCCTTTCTGAAGTTAGGGATTTGCCTCACAAGAATCTGGCGCTTGAAACGCTGCGAAAGCTGCTGACCGATGAGATCAAGGCGCGCGCCCGGAAGAACGTGGTTCAATCCAAGCTGTTCTCGGAGAAGCTGGAAGAGGCCATTCGCAAATACCAGAACCGCTCACTCCAGGCGGCAGAGGTAATCCAGGAATTGATCGACCTCGCCAAAGACATGCGGGAGGCCCACCAGCGGGGCGAGAAGCTGGGCCTTTCAGAGGAAGAGCTGGCCTTTTACGATGCGTTGGAGACAAACGACAGCGCCGTTCAGGTCCTTGGGGATGAGACCCTGAAGAAGATCGCGCTGGAGCTGTTGGACACCGTCCGCAAAAACACGACGATTGACTGGACGGTGAAGGAAAGCGTCCGCGCCAAGATGCGGGCGATGGTAAAGCGCATCCTGCGCAAGTATGGCTATCCGCCAGACAAGCAGGAGAAGGCCACGCAAACGGTTCTGGAGCAGGCCGAGTTGCTGTGCAAGGATTGGGCGGCATAGGCAACCATGCTGATTGGGGAAAGGCTGCGGGCGATCCGCGAGGCGAGGGCCGGGCCTCGACGCGCCCGCATCGGGCCAGAGGAGAGAACGGAACGGTGGGAGCGGAACAGTGGTGCTTCTAAGCACCACACTGTTCCTTCCGCCTCCCGCCCTTGCGTTCCGGAACAAAATGCGGAACGACCGAGACGCGCCGGGGTTTCTGCTAACCGCCTTGTTTGCAGTACGGTACGGGCATTCGCAGCCCTGAGCGGAACTCGCGGGCGGAACAAAAAGCGGAACTATCGCTGGGCGCGGCCCCGGAACAAGGGGCGGAACAATCCCCACGGCCAGATGCTCGAACAGCCGCAGCGCCTGTCAGGTGGTCATGGGCCGTGTCTGTGCTCACCGTGGGCCACTTCGACCCCACAGCCACCCGGGGCAGGACGAGGCCGGGCGGCCCCATGCCCCCTAAGTGCCTGCAGAGACGTGCGGCACAAGAAGCTCGCTGCACGGCAAAGGGGCACCCTCTCGAATCTTGCGGACGTACCGCTCGGTCACGCCCGCCAGCGCTGCGATTTCCGCGTTGGTTGCCGAGGGGTCATCGGCCAGGGCTTTGCGGACAGCATCGCGGGCGAATCCCTTCGGACGCCCGGCGCACACATAGACAACCTTCCGAACCTCCCCGCTATCAGTTTCCAGACGAAGGGTGAAATCGGCTTCAGTCGCTCCGGCCTTGGAGTCCAGCAAAACGTGAGCGAAGACCTGGCCGTCTTTTTGCAGTTTCTCAAAGTGTGAGGTCGTGAGGAAGTTCGCAGTGAGAGTGACGGTGCCAGCCGCGCGCCGCTGCCTTTTTTCCCACGGTGAGTGAGTCAGAAGAACACCGGGACATAGCTGCGCCAGACGAAGCACCATCGCTGAGATCGGCTGCATGTCCTCATCGTTCTTCAGCGACCGGCCCGGCCCAAGTATGTTTTGGAGAGTGCTGAGGACGAAGAAATCCGTTTTATGGTGCTGAATCAGAGCTTGAAGGTTCGCTTCCTCGGCGAGCAGGGCCATAGGCCCTTTGGCGATGTACCGGAAGCCTGGCGCGTCGTTGAGGGCGGCCAATCCTAAACCTTTCGCTATTCCTCGTATCCGCTCTTCCAGCATCCAGCAGGGGTCTTCCGTCTCAATGAAAAGCGTGTTCTTTACATCCGGTGCGGGGAAGTGCTGCCAAACTGTCCGATGTGCGGGCGCTGCCGCCTCAATGCACGCCTGAAGCCAGCTCAACGACTTCAGCGAGTGGGGATGTGCGGCGACAAGATGGGCGCTTTGCTTGGGCAGAAGGCCCTCGATCACCCACGGCGGTTTCGGTGATCCCTTCAGTGCGTCGTCCAAGGTACAGAGCTTCCAGCCGGGAATTACCGGCTCGGCAGATGCAGTCTCGCTGGTAATCTCAGCTTCCGGCGTGTTCATTGTTCTTCACCTCGATCTTCTCGATAGTTTTCGTGTCTGCGTGCTCGGGGATTGATGGTTTCCGTCCGGCGTATCAGGGTCACCTTGCCTGCCTCGAACTTCACCTCGACGGAGCCATAGAAGCGCCCGCTTCGAGCTGGCGCAATAGCTGGGCGAGTTCATTCATGGTCGAATTTCACCTCGATCTTCTCGTCGTCGGTGAAGCGACTGTAGTCAACCCACCCTGTGCGAACGAGCCATTGAAGTGTTGGGGAACTCCGCAGTGCCAGCATCCCGCGCGGCCCAGGTGCTTCTGTGCGCCCGCTTCGAGCTGGCAGGCGGCGGCGGGCAGCGCGAACCGTGCTAGCCGGAATCAGCCATCGGCC
>FWPU01012631.1_pt1 | contig 11084 bp, 8 predicted proteins | sample 2228361 | NCBI WGS metagenome assembly FWPU01 (sample SAMEA103939777, study PRJEB20133) | metagenome | reverse complement strand
AACCGCACCATGGCCAAACCCTTCAAGTGGACTTACCAGGGAAGGCCTCTCTCTATGTAACACCATAGTTATTTATGCCCAATTGTACTAGAGCAAGTTTCTTGCCCATCCAAATCTGGGCCAACCGAACAACTTGTGTACAATAGACAGGGCTATGCCAGGTGCCACGAAGTGGTAGAGGGCCAGGGTAAGGGTAGGCACTTACGAAAAAAATCTGCGAAAATTCGCGCCATCTGTGGATTTCTCTAATCGTCACTGATAACTTGTGCGTGTACAACACAAGAATGCGTAGAGGTAAGAGAAATCTCTTAAGTGTAGTAAAATTGTTGGCGCGCTGACGTAAAATTTCAGAGTTCGACGCTGTCTATGATGGCGAACATGGGAGGTGGCTATTCCTTCTGGCCTGCAAGTGGGGGCCGGGCGAGGATGTTGGGCCTCGATGTGTTCCTTGGTAATGAGTTGCCATTAGAAACTGCGTGATGGAGAAGGTATCGGATGAAAGTGAATTTCTATGCCACTTTGCGCGCCATTGTTGGACAAAAGACAATCGAGATCGAAGCGCAACCCCCTATTAAAGCGATCGAGGTGGTTCATAAAGCCGTGACTTTATATCCCGCCCTGGGGCCAGAATTGCTGGATACAGAGCACCGCTTTCACCGACACATGAAGTTTTTCATCAATGGACGCGACGCCGATTTTTTGCCAGATAAGATGGATACTCTCGTCCAGCCGGAGGATAAAGTGGATATCTTCCCCCCAGTCGGCGGAGGATAGCGCCAGTGTTCAATTTGCGCCGCAGGTTGCCCAAAGATGCAGACCATCGTCCGCGAGATGCGCGGCATCCCCTACTTTTTACTCGTAGAGTATTTGCAAGAACTTGGCGGGAACTGGATATCCGATGATACCCTGGCAGGCAAAGGTTGGACGGTGCGCCTGGAGCGGATGGAACCCTTCCGTATCGGTTCGCTCGCAGTCGGGCAGACGCGCCTGACAATGGACATCCATGAAAAGGTATTCGATGACTTCATGGAGCGCTTCCGCCTGAAAACGCTGCGGGCGGGGGGATGATACCGGCAAACAGACCGAACACCTGCGCAGCAAAGTCGACGGCGGGCAGACGGTTCTTCTCGCGACTCCATTGAATCGCCAGTCCGTAAATCGCCCAGGTAGCGGCAGTGGCAGCCCGTTTGGGGGGATACTTACCGGGCGTTTGTTCCAGCCACATTTCTAGCAAGGATTGAATCTGTGCCCGTACCTGTCCTTCCACCAGCGAGTCGAAGTGTTGCTCGCTGGCTTTGCAATGCTCGTTGGAGTGCGCCAGGAACTCACAGACCGTTTCGATGAGTGCGCGCAGGTTGTCTGCGCTGTAATGGCAGGCGCTCAGGGTGCGCTTTTCCAGTTCGGCGCGGAAAGCCTCTCGAATGGTCTCTTCTAGCAGGGCAAATTTGTCGGGGTAATGAGCATAGAACGTGGCGCGGTTGACCTCGGCACGTTCGGTGATATCCTGCACGGTGAGGGTGTTGAAGCCCTTTTCGGCCAGCAACTCCTCGAAGGCTTGCTGAATCAGGCGGCGGGTGCGTTTGACGCGCGGGTCGAGTCTTTCTTCGGGCGGGGCGGAAGTCAACATTTTCTCTCCTGTGTTGCTTATCCAACATCTATCGAATTTTGATGATTGACGGATGTTCGCAACTTGGGTTTAATATGCAACATTCGTTGTTTATGCAACGGGTGAATATTATCGCTCCCCGACAGGCGAGTCAAGGAATATCTAACTGGTGTCACACACCGTCTCGAAGGTTTGGTCCAAAAACAGGTTCGATGCGCAAGAACCTTCGGGACGTTTTGAAGGAGATGTAATACTATGTCTGAACAACTCGAAATCAAGGCTTCTAAAAATGGTCCCTACCTCATCGCCGGGAACTTCACGTTTAACGACGTGGAGGGTAATACCCATACTGTCGAAAAGATAGCTGCACTCTGCCGCTGCGGGCAATCTGCCAACAAGCCGTTCTGCGACGGGACGCACAAAAAAGTCGGCTTCGAAGCCGCTGAAGCCAGCCTGAAGTTGCAGGTGATTTCGTCGTAAGTGTACCGCCGACCTTTGGTCGGCATGGCCAGGCCAAGCCTGGCGGTACAGCACTTCGTACCGCCGACCTTTGGTCGGCATAGCCAGGCCAAGCCTGGCGGTACGTCCCGCCGACCCTCTTCCCGCCCCATTTTTCGAAAAGGAGTGAAACCATGTCCACACCCATCCCCAACCGCTACTCTACCCTGTGGGTCACGCTGCACTGGCTGACCGTCATCCTGATTTTCGCCGCCATCTATTTGGGTTTCTCCAGCGTTGAATCGTCCACGGCGGAGAAAGCCTCCTTCCTGCGCTGGCACATGCCGATTGGCATCACCGTCTTCGTCCTGACGTTGATTCGCCTCTTCGTGCGCTGGCGCACGCCGCGCCCGGCGCCTACCACCGCTGGCAACGCCTTTTTGGACAAAATCGGCGAGTGGGTTCACTACCTGCTCTACGCTTTTGCCCTCTTGATGCCCTTTACCGGCATGGGACTTTCTATCATATATAACCTTCCCCCGGCGGTTTTCGAGGGGCAGGCCGAAATCCCCCCCGGGTTGAACGCCGGTCTACATGGCTCGTTTGGCTGGCTGTTGACGCTCATCCTGCTGCTCCACATCGGCGCGGCGCTCTACCATCAATTCATCCGCCGCGACAACCTGCTGGCGCGCATGTGGTACGGAAAATGACGCTGCCCCAACCCTTCGCCATTGCCCCGCATCGCATCCACCCCGATACCCGTCCCGCCTACGTCCACCTCAAGGTCGCCAACCTCGAAAACCAACTGCTGTTCTATCAGCAAGTCATCGGGTTGGAACTGAACTGGCAGAAAGGGGAAAGCGCCGCTCTGGGCGCGGGCGGACGCGACCTGTTGCGCCTGACTCACCTGCCCGGCGGCAAACGCTACCGCGGCGTGACCGGCATCTACCACTTTGCGCTGTTGTTCCCAGATCGCCGCGAACTGGCGCGCGCCCTCGGGCGGCTGTTTGCCCTCAAGTGGCCCAACGCCCCCACCGACCATGTGATGACCAAAACCACCTATCTCTCCGACCCAGAAGGCAACGAAATCGAACTCTACTGCGAATCGCCGGAAGATGGGATTTTCTCGCTGACCGAAAACGGGGACTTTACCGCCCGCTGGGCGGATGGACGCCCCAGCAACGGGCGCGAAGCGCTCGACCTGGACGCGCTCTTCGCTCATCTGACTTCCGACGACCGCCTCAACCCGCCCGCCCCGCCCGAAACGCGCTTGGGACATTTCCACCTCTACGTCGCCAGCCTGGCGGAGACTCGCCGCTTTTACCACGACCTGCTCGGCTTCGACGACATGGGAACGGCGCGCAATTTTCGGATGGGCATGGTCTCGGCCGGCGGCTATCATCACCACATCGGCTACAACACCTGGCAGGGCGAGGGCGCGCCGCCTCCGCCGCCCGACGCCGTGGGGTTAGACCACATCGCCTTCACCCTGCCAAATCCGCAAGCCTGGCAGGACTTTCTGGCGCGGCTGGAAGAAACCGGACTGCCTTACAACCGGACCGAAGAAGGCGTACTGCTCGCCGACCCGGCCGGGAATGAGGTGCTGTTTCGGGTGTAAGTCGAAATGAATTTTGACTTACACTGCCTGCCAGGCCTGTTCCAGGCTCCAGCAGTGACCCGTCTCTTCAGCCTGGCGCCAGCGGAGGCGGGAAGTTTTTTGCGCAGTCGGGTTTAGCGCTTGCCTTTGAGATGACGATAGAATGAAATGATTTGGCCCCCTGCGCGCTCGCTCAGGGTTTCGGCCGCCGCATACAGGCTGACGGCACGTTCCAGGGTTGCAGGAAGCCAAGAGAAAGATGACGCCCGCAACCGGACGTCATCGAATCGTCACGAAGGTTCGATTGCAATGCTGAGCGATTGGGGCTAACCATTTTCGCCGGTCAGGCGGGCAATTTGCAGCAGACAGCAGCGCACGGTTGCCTGCTTTTCGGCAGGGATGGCCACTTCTTCCAGCATGGCGAGGCGTTCCACGTCATTGAGGGCGCGGATGATGCTGACCGGCACTTCGATGCTGCCTTCGGTGATGTGGCTGAGTTGTTCCGCTGCGCTGACGAGGAATTGACGCATTTCATCGTCCATGCGCGCCGAGCGCAGAAAGGCGGTCAGGGCAGAGGGCAGGCGTTGGCTTCCAGACGGGCGTGCCGCCGCGCCGGGCCGGGCAGCGACCGAGTTGAGGGCCGTAGCCAGTTCGGTGAAACTTTGCACCCGCTGGTAAATGGAATCGCCCATCAGGTCCCAGATGACCTTGCGCCAGGCGCGCACTTTTTCGGGCAGGGCGAGCAGGGCCAGAGTTTGCCGACGCCAGGCGGGGTCCAGCCGCCCGTTGACGCCGGCCAGCATACGCTCGAGGTCAGTGTTGAACAGATCGGTCTGGAGCAGGACGGCCAGGTCGGGACGCAGGGCAGGCAGCAGGTCGGGGATGAAGGCGCCGTTGGAGAAGAAGTCGCTCACGTTGAGGCCGTGCCGCCGCAAGAGTTCCTGTTGAAAGAGCGGCAAGTAGCGCAGCATGGCCTCGTGGTCTTCGTGCAGCGCCACGAGGGCCGAGTTGCCGGGCGGGAAAGCGGTTTCGATGCGTTCGAGAATCTTGCCGCGCCAGTCCTGATACAGGCGCAGGGTGTGGAGGATTTCATAGACCGGCAGGTACGGCAGGAGACGTTCGGCAATCAGGTTGTCGCGTTCGGCTTCGGGGAAGGTCTTCTGGGCATAGTATTCGAGGGCCAGGAACAGGCCGGTGGTGAGTTGGTTTTGCCCCAGCACTACGGTCTGGGCCTGATTGTGGGCGATGGCCCGCAACATGCTGCCCTGCCGGCAGAGCGGAATCATCTCGGCCACGCTAACCAGGATTTGCTGGCCGCGATCGGCGCCGACTGCGGCGCGCCGGCGCGAAGTGGGCCGGTCGCGCAGTTGGGGAATGGAACGCCCAATGAAGTAAGAAATGACGTGAATGCCGAAAACGTCTTCCGGCCGGCCATACAGGATGTGGCGGAAGTGTTCGGTCGCTTCTTGCAAGAAACTTTCGTAATGTGCCTCGGTCAGGCCAATGGTCAGGCGTTCGAGTTCCTGAGCGCCGCGCCCTTTGGCGCCCAGGCGGCTCTCGGTGAGGGTTTCGGCGGCGCGCAGCAAGTTTTGGCGATGCTCTCTCTGGGCAGTGTGAACGTGGTAGAGCAAGTTGGACAGTTCGTGTACCGGCAAGAAGCGCAAATCTTCTGCCAGGCTGCTTTGGAAGGTGCGCAAGTCGCCGCCCAGGAAGACGCCCTGCAAGGGCGTGACGGCGTAACGAGCGCTGCGCTGGGCGGGGGGCGGCAGGCTGCGCGCCAGGCGCCGGCGCTGATTGTCCAGGTCTACGAAGGCGGGCTGACCAGCGAATTCTGAATAGTAGCCGCCTTGCCGCTGCATGGGTTCGCCGCTTCCCAATTTGATGCGCACCATCTCGGCCACGCCGTGTTCGGCCAGCCAGGTCTGCAGGGCGTATTTGGCCTTGAGATACTGATACGCGCCGTTGGCCTGACCGATTTGCTGGCTGAGGTCAGAGCCGGCGATGAACACCTCGCACAGGATTTCGGCAAAGCGCTGCTGCGGACTTTGGTCGGCGTGGCGGCTCTGATGGGCATAATCCCACACCCGGTCTAGGTAGGCCGGAATGCCCCTGACGGCTTCGTAGTCCTCGAAGAGCGGAATCAGCCAGATGAGGGGTAGTTCGGCTTCGGGATGCTGGCGATGAGCCTGTTCGAGTTGGGCGCCCATTTTGCGGTCGAGGGCGATCAACGCTTCGGGGAGGGTAGACATGCTGATTTGCACGCCGAGGGTCAGGCCGGGATTGCCATATTTGCCGCCCAGGGCGTTGATTTCTTGCAGGTTGAAGGCGGTGGTCTCGATGGCAAACTGGTCGCGGGCGGTAATCATGCCCTGATGGATGCGCGGGGTAATGACGATGCGCTGCAACAGATCGTGGTAGTTTACCACCTCACGCAGCAGCGGCTCGGCGGCGCGATGGGCAAGGATGAAGGGGGTGAGGGCGTGGAGTTGCTTGCGTAATTTTTTGTTGAGGGCAAAGTAGGTTTCGAGCATGTCACGCCGCTGGCGGCGCATGGCAAGCATTTTCTGCTCGTAACGGTCGTTGTGCTGCCACAAGGCGCGCGTTGGGTCGCGGCGCAGATGCAGGCGAGTGGCCAACCGTTCGAGCGCAGACGATTCGACCGAAACGGGCAGGATGCCGCGATAGCGTTGCTCCAGTTGGTGGGTCAGTTGGGTGATGTCGTTGAGCAGGTCGGTGAACTGGCGGCTGCGGCGGGGAAGTTGCTCCAGTTCGGCCAGCAAGTCGGGAGCGATTGGCGCGTTTGGGATAAGTTGGTGAATCAGACCGAGCAGGCGTGCCATGCGGCGGACGTTTTCCATCACGGCGGCGGCCGCCAGGCGGTGCCCCTGACCCGAAGGCCGGTTGCTGCCATCCCAATCGCTCCAGAAGGAGAGGAAGGGCCGCAGAGGCGTTTGACCGAAGAGTTCGGTGTAGTCTTCGCAGGCGGTCAGGGGGTCGAAGTCTACCAGGATTTCATCGGCTTCCAGTTGAGAGTTGATGCTGACGTTGAGGCCGACGAATTCATGCAGGATTTGGCGCGCGGCGTGTTCGACCTGGGCGGGCGCAACGGCCCGACCCGTCAGCAGGGCGCGCAGGATGTCCTCGACGGCTATCTCGGCCTGGAGGGCATATTTTTGGGTGGGATGCACGGTGCGGTCGTGGGTGCGCAGGCGGAAGGCCTGGCGGCGGCGGGCGAGCGAATCTTTCATGAACTCGCGTTCCAGGCGCGCCGTCAGCCAATCGCTTTCGGCGGCGGCTTTGTGCAGGAGTTCTCGTTGAATCAGGGCGTGCTCGCGCAGGCGGTTGCGAAAGCGTTCCAGCCGTTCGGGCAGGTAGTGGCTCAGGAAATCGCGGCGCAACGCCTCCGCATCGAGGTCGGGCAGCACGGCGAGTTCGTGGAAGGCGCTGCGCGCCTGGAAACAGGCCAACAGGCGGCGGGCGACCGCGTCCCAGCGTTCGAGCAGGAGGCTTTCCTCGGCGCGGCTGTCTTTGGCCGGGACGAGGGTCATCGTGCGGCGGTTGTAGCGGGCGTCTTCTTCGGCGATCAGGCGGTTGAGGTCAATGAGCAGACGGCGGGCTTTGACCCGCATGATTTCGGCAGAATCCACGCCGCCCAACGTCAGGCGGAAGGTGCTGCGGCCGGTGTCGAAGCCTTCTTCCGTGCGGGCAAAAGTGGCCAGCGGGAGCAGGCCAATGCCGCGCCGGGCCAGGGAGGAGGCCAGCCAGTCGAGCGAGAGGCCGTTGGGCAGGCGTTCGACGCGCAGCAGCGGATACATGCTGCCGGCCGGCGGAATGATTTTCAACCCGTAGGGATTGCGTTCGGCGGGCAAATTCTGGCAGGCGGCCAGCAGGGCCTGCGTGCGTTCGGCAAAGAGGGCGTTGCGCATCCGCCAGTAGGTGCGGCCTCCTTCGAGCGGGCCGCGGTAGAAGAGATAGGCGATAAAGATAGCGGTCAGGTTGGGGACGATGAGATCGTTGACGCGCCGGAAACGTTCCCGCAGTCCGCTTTCGCGAATCTCGACCACCGAGAGGCGCGCTCCGGCCAGACAATCGGTCTTGGACATGGAATGGACGGTGATGAGGCGCTCGGTCTGGGCTTCGCTGAGCCGCCCTTCGCGGACCAGGTCATCCGCAATTTGGCGGGCTGTTTCGATGAGCGGCAGGTCGTCGAGCGGGGCGACGTTCTGGTAGGCCAGGTCATCGATGACGTACATGCCGCGCTCCAGACAATACAGGATGAGACGGCGCAGATCGGCTTCGGCGAAGATGCGCCCCGTGGCATTGTGCGGATTGTTGACCGCCACCGCGCCGCGTTCGGGCCAGCGCGGGTCGGCGCGGCAGAGTTGTTCGAGACGGGCGATCATGGCGTCCACATCGAGCGCCAGGTCCGGCGTGAGTGGCACGACGTGGACGTTCGGGAAGCACTGTTCGTAGGACCAACTCAAATCGGGAAAGAGCACGTCGGTGATGCCGCAGTGAAAGCCCAGCAGGCCGAGGGCCGTGCGCGAAGAACCACTGGTCACCAGGCAGGCTTCGGGGCGGTATTGAGGCTGATGGCGCACGAAGGCGCTCAGGAAACTGCGTTGCAGTTTCTCGCCCCAGGTCGGATCGTGGGCGTTGTGGAAGAGTTGCTCCAGCAGTTCGAGCGATTCGAGAGCGGCGAACTCGTCGCTAGCCGATGGGTCGAGAGGCGTCCGAATCGAACCGGAAGCCCGGCGGCTTCTTTCTTCCAGACGGGACAGGGAATGTTCGAGTTTCTGCGCCTGGGTCTGGACGATTTGCTCGAGGCGCTGGCTGGCGCGCCCGGCCAATTGGATAAAGGCGCCTGTGATGCCATGCTCTTCGCCCCAGGCGTCCAGCCAGACCGGCTCGGCCGGGGGGGCGGCCGGTGGGCCGGGTTCGGCCAGGTTCTGTTCGAGAAGGAAGGTCAGCAGTTCGACTTCCGAGGCGGAGGGTGTACCCTTGAATTGAAAATGGATGTTTTCTATGACGCTCAAGAATTCGGCGTTGCCCAGCACGAAGACGGTGGAGAGGGCCGACAGGCGGGCGGCAAAGACGCCCGGCGTGAGCAGGCGGATGACGCGCTGGACGAGGCGCGCCTCGCGGGCAAGGGAGTGATGATTCCAGGCGTCATTGGCTTCGATGAAGAAGAGCGGAAATTCCAGGCTCAGCAAGCGCAGTCGGCGACGCGTCTCTTCGCTGAGCGGGCCGCCGATGATCAGAAAAGTGGGGCGGTCTGGCTGGGCAGTGAGCCACTCTTCGATTTCGCGGCAGGCGGTGCGTTCGTGTTCGGATAGGGTTTCGACCAGCAGGTTGGGGATGGCGCGGTAGGGTGGGGGGAAGTCCCAACGGTAGCAGAGGATACGCGCCGGCGTGCGCTGCAAGTACGAGGAGATAGCCCACAAAATCAGGCGCAGAGTCTCGTCGATTCCGCCCGAGGCCAGGATGATTTCACGCCGGCCCGATTTTTCGCCGATGTCGTATTGCAGCGGGTCTTGTTGGTTTTCCAGCCAGTGCTGGAATCGTTTTACCAGGGCGTGGGGCGCTTTGCGGTTGTATCCGCCGCGCGGCATGTAGGGTGAACTGTGCCGGATGACGCCGCTCAGGAATTCGAGTTTGGGTTCGTGTTCGGCTTCCCAGCCCAGGTGTTCGAGCAAGGCGTCGGGATCGGCGTCACACAGGTCGCGCCGGTTCACGTCCAGGCCAAGGGCCAGGCGCAGGAAAGCGGATGAGAGTTGCGCGTCCTGGAGTGGGTTGCCGATGTGGAAGTTGATTCGTTCTTCCGGCGGCACGGACGAGGCGGCAGTGGCCTCGCTGATCTCGGAAACGCGCGCCACCCGAATCGGCTTCAGGCGAAAGAACGAAAGGGTATCGAGCGTGGACATGGACTAGGCAGTTTGAGGTGGTTTCTTTTCTTCCAGAGCTTTTTCGAGGAATCTCTGGAACAGGTTGAACAATTCCGAGCCAGCCAGGTCTTGCGGCGAAAGGGCGATGACCGTGCGGGCGTTCTTGAGGCCCTGACCCGCCTCGGCCAGACGAGCGGCCTGCGGCGTAAGCACGAGCAATTCGGGGTTATCCTTGAGCAGTTCGAGTTCGGCCTTTTCGAAGTCGAGGCGCATGCGGTTGCGGGCCAGTTCTTCTTCCAAGCGCAGGCGGGCCAGAGCGTTCTCCTGTTCCAGTAAGGCCTTTTGGAGGTCGGCCTTCTTCAGTTCGAGAGCCTGCTCCATTTCGGCGATTTCCTCATCGGCCTGATATTTGGCTTTGGCAGCCGCGACGCGCGCCTGATGGTTGAGGCGCTCGGTCTCCTCCATCAGGCGGGCCTGTTCCTGCTGACGCAGGGCCTCGGCGATTTCGGGATCGGCGGGTTCGAGCGATTGGACGGCCAGCGAGATCAATTCGACCCCAAACTGTTCCTCGAATTGGGCCGCCTGCCCGTCGAGAAAGGCAGCCAGACCAGCCGACGACAGGGCGCGGATTTCGGATTTTTCGGCGTATTCTTTGACCAGCCCTTCGAGCCGAATACTGACCTCGGCCGCGGCACGCGCCACCGCGTCGCTGTTCCAGCCGCCAATGCGCACCAGCCGCTCGACGTGTTCGAGCGCCGGAGCCACCGAACCGACCAGTTTGATGTTGACGCCGAGGTTGCCGACGGCGCTGGCCTCGATGTTCAACTGAATCGGGTGGGGAGTGCGCCGTAAAATCAGGCTGAAATGGCGTGGGTAGAACAATCCGCTGTGAAGGATGACCCTGCCTTTCGCCTCGCGCAGCACGACCGCATCGGGTGGGCGGGGGCGGTACTCATAGGCCAGAATCAGGGCGACCGTCAAGGCAACAGCGGCCAGACCAGCGAACAGAATTTCCATAGGTGATACCTCCTGTGATGACACACTTTCGATTCGTTCGCTGGATTATACCCAAGGTTAAGGCATCCAAGCCTACACCTGTTCGAAAGACCAGGGCTTTTCGAAGGAAGTCGAAATTCATTTCGGCTTACGCTTGGCCGGTCCACGCTTTGACGCTGCCCTCCGCGCTGACTTCGATTAACGCCTCGGCTTCAGACTCCCGGCCGCTTCGACCGGCGCCGCCTTTTCTTTGGGTTTCAGCAAGCCGTCCAGATTCTCGGCGGCTAGCCAGTTGCCCAGGTCATCTTTGCGCCGCTGGGCTTGGAACAGTTCCTGACCACCACAACATGACCTCAGCCGGGGGCAGGTAGCCGCTTTGCGTTTATCCCACCCGGCCAGGGACGAGGTAGCCGCATCAGGGCTTTTCAAAGTTTTAATGCGGACTTGCAAATCGTACCGCCAGGCTATGCCTGGCAAGGCCGACCCCAGGTCGGCGGTACATTTTTGCCCTTTGCAAAGCTCTGAAACAATGTTTGAGCCTCAGCAGATTAATTCTTTGAAA
>FWPU01011480.1_pt1 | contig 11084 bp, 11 predicted proteins | sample 2228361 | NCBI WGS metagenome assembly FWPU01 (sample SAMEA103939777, study PRJEB20133) | metagenome | reverse complement strand
AGCAGCATGTCGCTTTCGTTGATCCGCTGCCATCCCCGGATGCTGGAGCCGTCGAAGCCGACGCCCTCCTCGAAGGTATCCTCCGTCAAAGCGGATACGGGAATCGTTAAATGTTGCCATAGACCGGGGAAGTCCATGAAGCGCAAATCCACGGATCGAACGCCTTTTTCCCGGCACAGCGCCAGCACTTCTTTCGGGGTCATGCCTTTGCACCTGTCTCGCAAAAAACCAACGGTTAGGGGAAATCACAGGACTCGCTTCGCATCGCGGTCCGGAGATCGGCCGGAATGCGTCGCGAATCCGAACGAGAGCCGCAGCGTCAGACGACCGATCTGGGAGCAAAGCTTGTTCCAAAAGCTTTTTGTGCGGGCAATCCGGCCTTTTGGGGTGTTTTCCCGCCCAATCCGCCCCCCAACGCAATCGAGCAAGAAAACCGGTTGCCTGCCAGTTGCGCGTCCATGCTTACAATGCAGGCAAATCGCGGCTTCATCGCTGGTATCTGACCCGCCGTATGTACTAGTTCGCTCCGGTTTCCCCTCGCGACGGTCGAAAATAGGGGCACGGAGCTTTGGATCGAGACGATACCACATCCACCTGAACGGTGGGGCAGGACATTCCAGGCGACGAAAGTGCACTCGCGGGACCCGGGCGCCATGTCGGTCCCGACAAGTCCACGCGGTGATGCTCTAGCGGCGTCCCAACACGACGTTTACACTGAAGCGGCAGTTTGTCGCCGCGTCTGAAGCAGGCGCAAAGAGCGCAAAGCCGTGGTTTGGACGTCCGAAGCGGTGGGCAACAAGAATTGGCCGAGGAAGTCTTTCGGAGACCGGTAGCATGGGCAAGCAGACTTGGACCCTTCTCGATTCCCAACACGGCGTGTACGTGGATTCGCTGACGATTTCGCCCGGTGAATTGCCGGGGCCGGCGGCGTCGGTTCGAGTATCCAAACGTCGGCTGCAAGGCGGACCGTGTGAAGGCGTGGACGTCATCGAAATCGGCAACGGTGAGATGAGCGTAACAGTCTTGCCTACGCGCGGGATGGGGATTTGGAAAGCCCAATCCGGCCCGGTCCAATTGGGGTGGAATTCGCCTACGCGCGGGCCGGTCCATCCCGCCCTTGTACCGGTTTTCGATCCTAGCGGGCTAGGCTGGTTGGAGGGTTTCGACGAACTGTTGGTCCGCTGTGGATTGGAGAGCAACGGCGCGCCGGAATTCCAAGAGAACGGCACGTTGCGCTACCCGCTGCATGGGCGAATTGCGAACCTGCCGGCCGAGCACGTGCAGATCGCGGTCGATACCGAAAGTGGAGAAATCAGCGTGGTGGGCCGGGTCCTCGAGGCGCGACTCTTTTTCACCAAACTGCAACTGACCACCAGAATCTCTCTCCTTCCCGGACGGCCCGAGTTTACCGTCACCGACACCGTCACCAATCGGGCGGGGGTGCCGGGCGAAATGGAGCTTCTGTATCACATCAATTTCGGCTCCCCGCTTCTGGAGCCGCAATCCCGCGTCGTGCTACCGATCCGCAGAATGGCCCCGCGCGATGCCGTCGCCGCCGCCGAGATCGATCGTTGGGACGTTTACGGACCCGGCATCCCGGGCAAACCGGAGACGGTCTACTTCTTCGAACTGAGTGCGGAACCCTCGGGCGGATCGTTGGCCTTGTTGCACAACGCCCAAAGCACGCAGGGCGTGGGTGTGGCCTTCAACGTTCGTGAACTGCCGTGCTTCACCTTGTGGAAGAACGAGCAGCCGGAATGCGATGGTTACGTGACCGGGTTGGAACCGGCCGTGAACTTCCCCAACGTCCGATCATTCGAGAAGGCCCGGGGACGCGTCGTGACCTTGGAACCGGGCCAGTCTCGGAGTTTCTCGGTGACGGTACGGGCGTACCGGTCGTCCGCCGAGGTGGAGGCCGCCCGATCGGAAGTGTTGGAGTTGCAACAGGGCGTTTTGCCGCAGATCTCTCGGGAGCCGAATCCGCAGTGGTCGGCGGGGGTGGGGGAATAGCTTTCGAGGCCGGGGAATGCGGCCGCGGCGGCTGGCAGTCGTCGGCGGAGCTACAAACGCACTCCCTCCGCTGCCGCCAAACGAATCACGGCGAATTTGAAATATTGGAAGCGGTGCTTCGGCTTCGTCTTGGCGAAAAGATAGGCCGCTTGGACGATCTTGGGAGAAATCCGTCCTGCGCGAGCCAGCCCGACGACGTATTCGATGAAGCCGTTTTCCTCAGGTGTGGCCGTGCGGAGCGAGGACTTGAGAACCTCGGGATCAAGGCCGTCGCCGGCCGCCGATAGCCGACGCGAAGGAAGCGTCATCCAACCTGCTCCACCGCAAATCATCGCCAAGAAAAGCCTGCGATCCATAGCCTTGCGCACTCCTTCCTCTTGCCGCCGGGCGGGCCGTCGTCTTCCCTGGCCGGGCCGTTGCAAAGCATGCCGCGAAAGGGACGGGCATCGTCGCCGACGCATTCGGTGATGCCTGCCGCCCGGCTCTCTTTTCGAGACGGCCCGGGACGGCAGCTCCCTATAGCAAAATCCGCGGACCGGGGAAAGGTCGATTGGATACGCACCTACCGCGCAGCGCGGCGGCGAAAGATTCCCGGTACCCGGCGCGTCACTCCGCGCCATCTCACCGCGGACCGGCAAAGCCTCTTCGGCGAGAAGGACACCCGCGGCCTTCCACCTTTGGGTTCACGGCTCTTGCGGGCGCGAATGGGAGAACAGCCAATCGATCAGTTCAGGCTCGTTGTAGGCCTGCGTCCAGGAATTGTGGCCGACACCGGGATACTCCGTGTAGCGAACCTCGGCGCCCGCCTTTTTCAGTGCCTCGACCATGCGTTGCGACAGGACGGGTGGTACCACCGGATCGGCGCCGCCGTGAAAGACCCAGAAGGCGGTCCCCTTCATCTCCGCCGCGCGGGATTCTTCGCCTCCCCCGCAAATCGGCACGGCGGCGGCGAAGTCCGTCGGCCGGCGGAGCACTAGGTCGAACGTACCGAAACCGCCCATCGACAGGCCGGTCACGTAGCGTCGGGCGGGATCCACGCTGAACTCCTCTTGCAAGGCGTCCAGAAGTTGCATGGTCAGCTTCATGGCCGGGCTTGGGTCGCCCGACTGGGCCTCGAAACCGTTCGCCGACCGGCGGATGGCAGACCACCACTGATCACGAGGGCATTGGGGGGCGACCAAAATTACCGGGTGATCCGGCGCTGCGGCCAGGTTTAAGAATTCGTCGTTTTTGAGCTGGGCCTCATTGTCGTCACCCCGCTCTCCCGCCCCGTGAAGGAACAGAATCAATGGGTATTTCTTGGCGGAATCGTAGCCCTCCGGTAGATGCAGCCGATACGGGAGCGTCTCGCCGTCGGCATTGGTAAACACGCGTTTTTCCATGCGTTCTTTGATCATGCGTCGCTTGCCGGCCGCGTCTTCTCCGCGGGAAAACTGAGAAAGCACCAAAACCACGACTAATGCGACGAGCGTCCGGTTGCGCATCACAAACTCCTTGGTTGCATGAGGCTGGAAACGGACAGGAAACCGCCGATGGACCGGCCTGAACACGCCGCGATTGGGAAATCCCCGTGCGCGGGGCCGCCGGAATCGCTCGGGCTCCGGCGATCCGATCAAGCCGAAGCCCTCCCCCAGCCCGTGTTACAAGACATTGTGATTCGCGCCGACGCCCTTCCCTTCGGCCGTCCTTGCGGCGAACCGCCGGATCGGAGCGGCCGGCAGCAAGGAAGGGGCCGAGAAGCGACTATTTCTTCTCTTCCTTCGGAACAGGTACCGGCAACTCTCCTGCCTTGATTCGGTCGCCGAAAGTGGGAGATTTGGCATCCTTGGGATCGACCTTTACGGATTCGACCTCCGCCAACGCCGCTTGGATCTTTTCTTTGTCTCTCGCATCCTTCGTACGGTCCAGCAAGCGATCCAAGGCGTCCCCGTAAGCGTTCCGCTGTTTTCGATCCGTGCCCACGTGGCAGAGGTTGCATTTGGCCTCTTCCACAAGCTGGGCAAAGGCTTGATCCTTCGGCTCTTTGCTGTCTTTTTTCACGTAGCGGGCGACGAACTCATTGCGGAATTGAATGACGGCCCACGCCGCGTTCATTCCCCAGCAAGAGACTGCCGCGATGACGGCTGAAGCGACGAAAATCGGCCACTTCGTTCGCATGGTGACGACTCCTGGAGCTTTGACAAACACGGGATTGCCAACAATTATCCTCGTACACATACCAAGGCTTCCGGAATCCTGCGATGGCAGGCCTTCTCGAAAGCAGGGGACAGGGGGGCGGCCGCCGTGCCGACGTCCATGCGCCGTGCGGCCGACAGTGAATGTAGTCGTAATAATAGTTAAGCCTCGGCTCAGAGAAAAGTCAACGAACGGTCCCCACCGCGGAGCCGCACTAGCCTTTCCGGCGTGGGCTCATAGAATGACAAACGGCTTGCCCCGTCTGACCGGCGGGCGCAAAGCGGTTCGGCTGGGCGGCGGTTCGGGCGGTTGCCATCGCCGCCGAAGCGTCCAACGTTTACCTTTCCCCAGCTTAGACACGCCGCCGATGGGAAGCAGCAACGATTTCGGCGGTTCAAAGCGGGGGCTATCCACAGAAATCGAAGGGGAGCGATGATGGCTGATTGGCTGGAAGCAGGGGCGAAGGCCCCGGATTTCACGTTGCCGGCGGACTCGGGGAAGAAGATCAAGCTCAGCGATTTCCGCGGCAAACCGGTCGTGCTGTATTTTTATCCCAAGGACGACACGCCGGGCTGCACGAAAGAGGCCTGCGCTTTTCGTGATTTGCAGTCCGAAATGCAGGCCTTGGGAGCCGTGGTCTTGGGGGTAAGCGCCGACGACGTCGACAGTCACGTCAAGTTCCGGGACAAGTATCAGCTCAATTTCCCCTTGCTCGCCGACACCGATCACAAGGTCGCCGAGAAGTACGGCGCCTGGCGCGAAAAGGTGCGGTTCGGCAAGAAGTCATTCGGGATTCAGCGATCAACGTTCCTCATCGACGCCGAAGGTAAGATTCGCAAGGTGTGGAAGAGCGTGCAAGTGGATGGGCACGACCAGCAAGTCTTGGCCGCTCTCCGCGAGATCGCGACGTGAATTGACTCGCGTGTCGACGGGCAGCGCCGTCTTGTGCCGCTCGGCGCTTCACCATTTGCGGGCGATTGGGAACCAGCGAGAGATGCGAGGAAACATTGCGATGAAGTCTCGATTCTTCGGAGGCGGATCGGAATTGCAAGCTCAACCGGGGCCGATGCCGTGTTCTTGGTCGCGGGCCTTGTTTGCGGCGGCCGCGATGGGGGCGTTTTTCTTCGCCGGGTGCGCCAAGCAGCCGGTGCCGTCGGATGCGGCCGGGGAAGCGGAAACCGTGGTCATCCGACCGACGGACTCCGCGGAGCCGGCCGTCGCCGCGCGATCGGCCTCGCCCTCCCCCGAGAGCGGCGGCGGTGAAATGGGCTCGGCCGCGTCCGGGAGCGAGAACGCTGCGGCGGCGTCGCCGGCGGGCGGCGAGTTGGTGCTGGCCGGCAAATATCACGTTACCGTGCCCGAAGGGTGGCAGCCGCGGCGACCGGCCATCAATATGATCGAGTACGAATTCACCGTGCCTGCCGTCGAAGGCGACCCTCGCGACGGCCGCGCGACTTTCATGGCAGCGGGTGGCTCGGTGGACGCCAACATCGATCGGTGGCTCAGTCAATTCACCCAGCCCGACGGCTCCGATAACCGAGAGCGAGCCAAGATCGAAACCCTTCAGGTCGCCGGGGCGGAGGTGCACCTCGTGGACATTGCGGGTACCTACAACGAGTCGAGCGGGCCGATGATGGGAAATGCCGTCCCTCGCGAAAACTATCGCATGCTGGGGGCCATCATCGCCGCGCCGGACGGCGGCATGCCGTATTTCATCAAGTTTTACGGCCCCGCGAACACCGTTTCGGCAAACGCCGACGCCTTCCGTAAAATGATCGAAGCGATGCACTGATCGACCGCCAGGCCGACACATCGCCCGGGTTGCATTCAGGCCCGTTCCATACTCCCTCCCGCGAATCGAGGACTTCGCCCGCGATGAAGGTCTTTCTTGCCGGGATCATGCAAGGCTCATTGACTGAAAAAGGGTTGCACGACCAAGACTATCGGCAGTTGCTGCGCCGAGCGTTGGCCCGGGCGTTCCCCGAAGCGGAGATCTACGACCCCTTGGCGGACCATCGCAACTCGCTCGACTATGAGCCGAAGACCGGCCGAGACGTCTTCTTCCATCACAACCGCATGTGTCGAGAGGTGGATGTGCTGGTGGCTTTCTTGCCGCAGGCCTCCATGGGTACGGCGATTGAGATGTGGGAGGCCCATCAGCACGGGGCGGCGGTCATCAGCATCAGTCCCATGCGGCACAATTGGGCCATCAAATTCCTTAGCCATGCGATTTACCCGGACGTGCCCGCCTTTTTGGCCGCCGTGGAATCCGGCGAAATGGCTCGGCTGGTGCGTCGGGTGCGAGGCCCTTCGCCCGTCGAAGAAACCGGCTGACTCCGCAAGCGATTTGCGGCTGCCGAATGATCGAGCGACGCGGAGCCTTCGCGCACGCACTAGGACGCGCGACGGGAAAGGATCTCCCGAAACGCTCGGTGGGCGTTCAGCACGCGCTTGGCCTGTTCGGCGACGGCAGGCGCGAACGGCACGGCCGAAAAACGCAGGACCTCGTCTCCCCCGCGAAAGAAAAGGATGTCTCCCACTGCGGACCGCTCCTGCCCCGGCAGCAGCCGGACTTCAATCGCGGTGATCTCTTGCCACGGTACGAACTGCGTCACGCGGCCGGGAATCCCTCGCAGCACGGCGGCGCCGTTTTCGGCCAGCCGATAGTACGTGCAAGCCCAAGGACGAACGCGCCAGAGATAGAACACCGCGGCGGGGACCGCCAATGCCGCCCCGATCGCGATCGTCATAAAGCGATTGGCGCACAGGGCCCGGTTCCACAACCCGGCCAACGCAGCCCCGGCGGGCCAGACAGAGATGGTCGGCCAGATCGTTTTGACGGGCCGGCCGGGCGCGACGGATGTTTTTTCCGCAAACTCGTCGGCATTCGGGGTCATAAGCAAGGCCATGGCGAAAAATCGCCGAGAGCATGTTTACCAAAAATCATTACCAAATGTACTGCGGCACCGGACGTTCCCGCTACGCCTGCTCTTATATTCCAGGATTAAGACGCCGGGTAGCGCCGCGAATCCAATTTGATCATAGTGTGTCAAGCTGCGTCGGACAATTGGAGCTTTTTCCCCGCGGACGGGCGGCTTGGCCGTCATTGACCCGGGCGAAGGCCGCCATTAGACTGAAGACTTGGCAGCGCCTCGGTCGTCCCTTATTTGATCGGCGGAAGGCGGGTCGTGTGGTGTTCCGCGTCCTCCCCGAGGGGGTGGCGGCCCAAGAGGCGCGCATGGCACTCGCGGTGGCTGTAGCTCAATCGGTTAGAGCACCAGACTGTGGATCTGGGTGTTGGGGGTTCGAGTCCCCTCAGCCACCCTCGGGAAGTCTATCCTCCCAATGTTGCTTGTCGTCGTCGCAGTTCTCTTTTGCGGATTCCGTGCGGGAGGGAGTCGTCCGGCCGCTATCCCAGTAAACGCTCGCCCGGAGCGGTGATTCCGCAGAGCGTTTGGATGAGCGTCAGAAATTCGCTCGCCCGCGTTGCCCACGTTCACACGGTGGGCAACATCTCCGTCGGTCGTTCTTCTTGGATGCTGTTCGCCAAGCGCGGCAACATGCGCGGCTCCATGAGAAGAGCGGGCACACGATTTGGGCGAAGATACGGCTCAGAAGCGATCGGGCAAGAGGTGGCCCATCTTTTCACGCTTGGTCGCTAGGTACCGCGCGTTGAACTCGTTGACGGGCGCCAGGATCGGCACCTGATCGACGACCTCCAAATCGTACCCGCCGTAGATGAAGGCGTCCGTCTTCTTGGGATTGTTGGTCAGCAGCCGGACGCGATTCAGTCCCAAGTCCTTGAGAATCTGGATACCGATCCCGTAATCACGGCTGTCGGCCTGATGGCCCAACGCCAGATTGGCCTCGACGGTATCCATCCCTTGGTCTTGCAGGTGGTAGGCTTTGATTTTCTCCGCCAGGCCGATCCCCCTCCCCTCCTGCGGCAGATAGACGAGGATGCCTCCGCCTTCCCGGGCCATGGCCTCCATGGCCAAATGCAATTGGTCTCCGCAATCGCACCGTAACGAAGCGATCAAATCCCCGGTGAAGCAGGAAGAGTGCAGCCGGACCAACGGCACGCCTTGCGAGGGGGGCTCGCCCAGCACGATCGCGATCGGTTCCTGGGATTCGTACTTGACGCCGTACACGATGATGCGGCCTTGGCCGTAGCGAGTCGGGAGCTGAGCCTCCGCGAGGCGGTACACGAGCTTTTCACGCCGACGGCGGTAGCGAATCAGATCGGCGACGGTGATGATCTCAAGATGATACTTTCGGGCAAGCTCGATCAATTCGGCCGCGGTGGCGCGATCGCCGGCCGCGTTGAGGATTTCGCATAGAGTGCCGGCGGGTTTCAAACCGGCCAGGCGGGTCAAATCGACAGCCGCTTCGGTATGACCTGCCCGACGCAGGACTCCACCCTCTTTGGCCACCAGCGGATAGACGTGACCGGGGCGCACCAAATCCCCCGGTTTGCAATCCGGATCGACCAAGGCCTGAATGGTGCGCGCCCTTTCCCCAGCCGTGATGCCCGTCTTGGACGTCCGATGATCGACGGGAACCGTGAACGCCGTCCCCAGTGGGGAGGTGTTGTTGTGGACCATCATGGGCAGGTCAAGTCGCTCCGCAGCCTCCGGCAAGACTGCCGCACAGAGCAGGCCGCGGCCCACGCTAATCATGAAATTGACGATTTCGGGCGTGGTTTTTTCGGCCGCGCAGATGAAATCTCCCTCGTTTTCGCGATTCTCGTCGTCGAGGACAATCACGACCTCGCCGCGTCGAATCGCGTCGATAGCCGCTTCGATCGTGGAGAATTCATCACCCATACCGGACCTCGGTTTCCGCGCCTGCGTCCCCGGCTTTCCGGCAGAGGACCGTCCCGGCTCTCCATTATTGTAGTCGAAACGACAAGTCGGCGCAAACTGCCCGAATGGGGTTGGATTGCAGCCTTGACGCCAACATGGTGCAAGGCACATCGTCTCCAAGCGGCTTCCTGTCGTAAACGACGTGGTCTCCTTTCTTTACGTTGCGATTCCCCGGCGGTTCAGCGCGCGTCATTCCGCTTGCCCGGCAAGTCGATGCCCGAAGCGTCCGGCGCCAAGTCGCGGTTCGCTCGTCGAATTGAGCTCGCCGATGGGATTTCCGGGCGGCAGTCCGCCGGGGCTGTCCGCTCGATCGCCGGAAATGGACGGAAATGGTGAAAATATTCCGATTTTATCGATGGAATGGCCGATAGACTTTTTACGAGAGTCTGGAGATTGCACGGAATCGACATGTTCTGCCTTGATCTCCGCGCACAAGCGGGGGTCGCGCTCAACGGAAGAGGGTCGGCCATGAAGTTTCAGCCCCATCTCTTGGCCATACTCGGTACCCGGCCAATGCTGACGGCCTGTGCCGGCCTGCTATTCGTTTTCCATGCCGGGTGCTGCGCGGTGCCCGGCCGTTACTGCGGAGAAGTCCCCCTCGGCGGCCCTGGGGTGTGCACGACCGGGAGTTGCGGGGCCGGCGGTTGCCTCGGGTGCTCGGATGGGGTTGTTGTGGAGCGGCCGGGACTGCTGACAGGGGTGTTTCGGGTCCTCGGTATCGGGCCGTCTTGTGGTGATTGTGGGCCGCGCTACTGGGGAGATTGGGGCGGAGAACCGGCACGGTGTGAGGCTTGCGATGACTACGGCAACTGGACCGGCGGCGGAGTGCTGCACTCCCGGTCCGTCCCCTCCGACTTCCCTGCCGCAGTTGAGTTTGTTCCCGACTCGGCAGCCTGTCCGCATTGCCGGCACTCGGCGTCGCAAGGGGGAGTTCGAGTCGCTCCCCCGAGCGTGGAATCCGATCCCAGGGCCATGGCGGCTGCAAGGGGACGCGCGAACGGCGGCGATCTCCAACGTTCGGGGCGGCAGCCCAACGAGGTCCCCAAAGCCCGCCTCGCGGCCTCGCCGCGGCAGTGATCGCCGACTGAGCCGATTTCGGCCGTCGTTCCGCCGTCTGCCGATCAAGCTTTCTTACAAGTCCGGTTTGCCGGGCGATTATCCCGCGGAGGATGTTGCTCGGCTTAACGGCTCGATGCCTTGCCGCGCCGGCGGTTGACGCCCGGCATTCTCAGGCTATTGCAGGCAGAAGTTCAGTGGCCGATTAAATTCACGGGTTCTTACGGACGCTTGTCCGACCTTAGGTTTCGGGCGGCATTCCTCTTTCTCAAACCAGTGCCGCCGTTCCATGCCGGAATCGGGTGACTTTCGAGCGGTATGGAATTTCACCCGACCGCCGCGGGGAGTTATATTGGGTGGTAAGGGATGAGACGTCTTTCATCGGGTTCCGGGGTCGTTCCATCCGGCCGAAATCGTGCTTGAGGTTAACAGGAGCCGCTCCATGAGTCGTGCCGTCTCCAAAGTCTCCTTGTCATCGGGTGCCGCCCGCACGTTGCGACGGAGCTTGTTGTCGGCGGTCGCGCTGGCAGCGACGATGTGGGGTGCCGCCGGGCAAGCTGCGGAAGAGCCGCCCGCCCTCAATCCGTTCGGACCGGCCGTGCCGACGCGGGAGGACGCGGTGCCGGGATATATCGAACTGTCGAACGGGCAGGTCGTGGCGGGAAAGATCTACATGACGCGTGACAAAAGGGTCAAGGTCTATGACGCGGAGCTGAAACGGCAGCGAGAGATCCCCCTGAATCGCATCCAGGAAATCGAATGCACGGTGCTCAAGGAATGGATGGAAAAAGAGTGGCGATTCCGCGAATTGGCCAAGGACGAGAAGGAGTACACGGGCAGGAGTTACCCGGCCCGGGAATATTCCCATACCGTGACGCTGAGCGACGGCCGAAAGATTGAAGGCCCTTTGGCGGAGGTCATCTATGTGGAGCCGGATACGGGCGGCGACTCGCGCTCGGCCGGCGGCAATCGCCCCTA
>FWPU01012630.1_pt1 | contig 11085 bp, 9 predicted proteins | sample 2228361 | NCBI WGS metagenome assembly FWPU01 (sample SAMEA103939777, study PRJEB20133) | metagenome | reverse complement strand
GTCTACCATCTACCCTCTACTCTTCCAACTCAGGAGGAACACATGAGCTGGCAATTTGAAGTGTTGGCCGAACCCATGGGCCTCACCGAGGGGCCGGCGTGGGACGGCAGCGGCCTGCTGTTTACCAACATCCCCAACAGCCGCATCATGCGCTACGACGGCGAGACCGGCCAGATCTCGGTCTTTCGCACGGGAACCAATCAGGCCAACGGCCTGATGTTCGACCGGGACGGCCGCCTCTATGCCTGCGAAGGCGGTGGCCGCCGCATCGTGCGCTACGAGCCGGACGACGGCACCACCGTCATCTGCGACAACTACCAGGGGAAACGGCTCAACAGCCCCAACGATCTGGCCATCGACAACCTGGGGCGCATCTGGTTCACCGACCCCCGCTACGGCGACTATCGGGACGACATGGAGCTGGACCACGAGTCGGTCTACCGGCTGGATCCCCAGCCCGACGGCACCTGGTCCATCACCCGCATGACCTACGACACCACCGCGCCCAACGGCATCCTCCTCTCGCCGGACAACCGCACCCTCTACGTGGCCCAGAGCAAGTACGGCGAAGGTGAGAAGCGGGAACTCCGGGCCTATCCCATCCGCGAAGACGGGACCTTGGGGCCATATGAGGTGTTGCACAACTTCTACCCCCATCGGGGCATCGATGGCATGTGTCTGGATACCGAGGGCAACATCATCGCCACCGCCGGCTGGGAGCTGAGCGGCCCCGGCGGCATGATCTACGTCTTCGCACCCAACGGTCGAGTGTTGGAGACCCACCCGCTTCCCTGCAATCGGCCTACCAACTGTACCTTCGGCGACGCAGACCTGCGCACCCTCTACGTTACCTCCATCGAGGGGCATTTGATCCGGGCCCGCACCCCGCGCCAGGGGCTGCTCCTCTACCCGCCCATCGCCGGGTAGCTGCCGGGAGGCGTAGGCCATGACCACAACGAATCATCCATCGGTCCCCCGTTGGGCGCCCCTGGAGCTTACCGTGGACGCCAGCGTGGCCCTGGAGAACCCGTTGCAGGCGGGGCGGCTGGAGGCAACCTTCACCGGGCCCTCGGGCCAGATCCGCCGGCTCGAGGGCTTCTGGGACGGCGGCACCACGTGGCGGGTGCGCTTTGCCCCCGACCGGGAAGGGCGCTGGCACTACCGCCTGCGCTGGCAGGGCCGCCCGGATGTGGCCTTCACACCGGACCAGGGCCACTTCGACTGTGTGGCGCCCACGGGCCAGGGCCTTTTCCAGCGCCACGGCCCGGTGCGCCTGGCCGCACACAAGCGCCACCTGGAGCACGCGGATGGCACCCCCTTCTTCTGGCTGGCGGACACGGCTTGGAACGGACCTCTGCGGGCCACCGACGATGAGTGGGCCTGCTATCTCCAGGTGCGTACCCGCCAGCGTTTCACCGCGGTCCAGTGGGTTGCGACCCAGTGGCGGGCCGCGCCGGACGGGGACATCCACGGCCGCCTGGCCTTCACCGGCCGGGAACGCATCGCCGTCAATCCCGAGTTCTTCCAGCGACTGGACCGCCGGGTGGCAGCCATGACCCAGGCTGGCCTGCTGAGCGTGCCCGTGCTGCTCTGGGCCGTGGGAGGCGGCGCCCATCCCGAGGTGGATCCCGGCTACGGCCTGCCGGAAGATCAGGCCATCCTGCTGGCGCGCTACATGGTGGCCCGCTGGGCTGCATGGCCGGTGGTCTGGATCCTGGCGGGCGACGGCAAGTACTTCGGCGACTACGCGGCCCGCTGGCGGCGCATCGGCCGCGCCGTCTTCGGCGACGGTCCCCACGCGCCCGTGGCCATGCACTGCGGCGGCCAGCAGTGGCCAGCCGATGAGCTGCGGGGTGAGCCGTGGCTGGACATCCTGGGCTACCAGAGCGGCCACGGGGACAGTGAGGAGACCTGGCGGTGGTTGGTGGAAGGCCCCCCTGCCCGGGAATGGGACCGGGAGCCCCGGCTCCTCCAGTTGAACCTGGAGCCGGCCTATGAGAACCATGTGGCCTACCACTCCGGACGGCCCCATTCGGCCCACTCTGTGCGCCAGGCCATCTACTGGAGCCTGCTCAACGGGCCCACGGCCGGCGTCAGCTACGGCGGCCACGGCGTCTGGGGGTGGGACGACGGCAGCGGCCCGCCGGTGGATCATCCCCGTTCGGGCACGCCCCTGCCCTGGCGGGAGGCGCTGGAGATGCCCGCCGCGAACCAGATGGCCCACCTGGCCGCATGCTTTAACGGCCTGGCGTGGACCGCGCTCCGGCCCCGGCCCGACCTGCTGGTGGAGCAGCCCGGCCGACAGGATGTGACCCGTACTGTCCTGGTCTCTGCTTCGGATGCTGGGGACCTGGTGGTGGCGTACACGCCACAGCCGGCCACGCTGCGACTGCGCACCACAGGGTTGGCGTCCGGCCTTGCGGGCACCTGGTGGGATCCCCGCACGGGCGCACAGCATCCCCTGGATTCCCTGCCCGCCGGGGAGGAGGTCGCCTTGACCACGCCCGGCGACGGCGACTGGCTATTGATCTTGCAACCACGGGAGTGAAAGGAATATCCATGCCCGATCTATTCCGCATCGGCATCTCCGCCGATTTCAAGACAACGGCGCCCGGCCGGCTGGAGCCGGCGCTGCGCAGCCTGATCGATCCCCTGCCCCACGTGAGCTACGGTGAATTCGCCCCAACCGGCCAGGATGAGGCGGGTCCGTACGTCACCCCCGCGGACATCGCCGATTTCGACGCGGTCCTGGTCCTGGGGCCTCGCTTCACCGCCGCCTCCTTTTCAGGGCAGGACCGACTGGCGGTCATCGCCCGCTGGGGCGTAGGCTACGACATGATCGACGTGGCCGCGTGCACGGCCAACGACGTGCTCCTGGCCATCACCGTGGATGCGGTGCGCCGGCCGGTGGCTGAGGCCATCCTCACCCTGCTCCTGGCCCTGGCCAAACAGTTGCCGGCCAAGGACCGCCTGGTGCGCACGGGGCGTTGGGATCTCCGGGGTGAGTTGCCGGCGCTGGGCCTGCGGGGCAAGACCGTGGGGTCCGTGGGACTGGGCAACATCGGCGCGGAGATGTTCCGGCTGCTGGCGCCCTTTGGCCTGGGCCGCCGCCTGGCCGCGGACCCCTACGCCCGTCCCGAAGTGGTCGCCGAACTGGGGGTGGAACTGGTGGACCTGGAGACCCTTTTCCAGGAATCGGACTTCATCGCGGTGAACTGCCCCCTCACCCCGGAGACCCGGGGCCTGGTCAACGCCCGCCTCCTCTCCCGGATGAAGCCCACCGCCTACCTGATCAACACGGCCCGGGGACCCATCGTCAACCAGGATGACCTGGTGGCCGCGTTGGAGGCCGGCCAGATCGCCGGCGCAGGCCTGGATGTCTTCGACCCGGAGCCGCTGCCGGTGGACCATCCCCTCACCCGCATGGAGAACGTGATCCTTTCGCCCCACTCCCTGGCCTGGACCGACGAGCTCTACCGGGACAACAGCCTGGGCGCCTGTGAGAACATTCTCCAGGTTTTCCAGGGCCAGATCCCCCGGTACACGGTCAACCGGGAGGTGGTACAGCGGCCGGGCTTCCAGGCCAAGCTCCAGGTCCTGGAGGCGGCCTGGCAGGCTGCAGGTGGCTGATGGCTTGCTACAACGACTTACCACATCCATATCTACCAGGGGAATCAATCGATGCAGATCACAGATATCATCCTCTTTCAAGTCTCGGGTCGCTACACCGGCCCCACCTTCCCTTCCGGCGACCGCCAGGCCCAGCAACTGGACATCTACCCGGAATTTAACCAGCGTCCTGCCGCCGAACCCGGGGACACCCTGAGCGCCATCTACGTGGAGGTGCAGACCGACCAGGGCATCTCCGGCCTGTGGGGACCCATTCAGGAGCACCAGGCCTACCACATCCACCGCTCCCTTCGTCCTTTCCTCATTGGACGGGACCCCCTGGCCACGGAGCTCCTCTACGACCAGATGATCCGCCTGGACCGCCACGGTCGCTCTGGCCTCTTCATGACCGCAGTGAGCGCGGTGGACAACGCCCTGTGGGACCTCAAGGGGAAGGCGTGGGGTCAGCCGGTCTACCGTCTGCTGGGCGGCCCTACCCGGCCGGAGGTGCCCGCCTATGCCAGTATGTTGGGCTTTTCCGTGGAGCCGGAGCAGGCCGCGGCCACGGCCCGGGACTACAAGGCCAAAGGGTTCACCGCCCAGAAGTGGTTTTTCCGCTACGGGCCCGGCGACGGCGAGGCGGGCAAAGCCCGCAATCTGGCCATGGCCCAGGCGGTGCGGGATGCGGTGGGGCCGGCGTACACCCTCATGTTTGACGCGTTCATGGGTTGGACGGTGAGCTACGCGGTGGAGATGGTGCGGGCCCTGGAGCCCATTCGCCCTTTCTGGATGGAGGAGCCCATCCCGCCTGAGCGGGTGGGTGAGCTGCGCAAGATCCGCCAGGCGGCCCGGGTGCCCATCGCCACGGGCGAGCATGTCTACACCCGTTGGCAAACCAAGGAGCTGCTGGTCAACCAGGCGGTGGATGTGCTGCAGAATGACCCTGACTGGACCGGCGGCATCACCGAGCTGGTGAAGGTGTGTGCCCTGGCCTCTGCCTTCGAGACGCCTGTGGTGGCCCACGGCCATTCGCTGCTGGCTGCCCTCCACGTGGCCGGCGCCCAATCGCCAGCGGCGGTACCCTTCGTGGAATACCTGATCCGGGCGCAGGAATTCAAGCAGTTCTTCCACAAGCCCATCTACCGACCCCAGGATGGCGTGGTGGCACTGCCGGAGCTGCCCGGCCTGGGGCTGGTGCTGGATGAGGAGAAGGTGGAAAAGCGGACGCCTCTTTCCTGGGGGTGAGTACCTTTCTTGGTCCAGAATTTATTGTTGACCAGGCCAATGGATGGTAGGGCCTGTTATCTTTTCCGGCCGACCGTTGTCAAAATCCCCACAATGACAAGGGCGGCAATCACATGCATCAGTTCCAGAGTGATTATGGCATCCCAGGTGATGGGCAGACTGAAGGGTGTAATAAACGAGAGGAGGAGAACAACAGCGGCGATAATCCAGAAAGTGCGGATAGGGCGGGCCACGACTTTGCTTAAGATGGCCAACAACAGGGTCGCTCCAAGAGCCGGGATGATGCTCATGATTATGACCGCTGTGGCTGGCATGGGAACAAATTCTGCTGCTCCTGGTTGCGCCGGCGCCAGCAGAACAACACCAAGTAGGCCTTGAGCCACCAGGTAGACGACCAGATTGGCGCCTGCAGCAATGATGGCGGCCAAAGGTCCGGCCCAAAGTAGCCGCCTAATGTCGATGCTCTCTCGTTGGTAAGATTCTTCGCCTTTGCTGGAAGAGGATGGAAAAGGAGCGGACATTGATTTGTCTCCTTTGATAGAGGTTACGCGGATAGTAGGGGCGGGCCCCCGTGCCCTCCCGTTGTGGCTGAAAATAAAATGCATAGCCCAGGGCGAACCGGGCGCTTCCTCCCTGCGCCCGGCTGTGGGTAAGGGAGATATTGGGGAAAGTCAGACCACGTGGATGCCGTCGCCTTCGACCACTTCCCCGATTTCCCAGCAGTCCTGTTCCTGCTCCTGACAGGCAGACCGGAAGGTGTCTACCTGGCCCTCGGGAACGGCCAGCAACAGGCCGCCGCTGGTTTCCGCCTCCCACAGGAGGGTTCGCTGGGCAGGGGTGACGCTTTCGGCGAAACGGACCTGATTCGCAAAGGCCTCCGGGTTGCGGCTGCTGGCCCGGGTCAGATAGCCGGCCCGAATGTACTCCCACACGCCGGGCAGGTGCGGCACGTCGGCAGCCCGGATGCGCAGGCCAATGGGGTCGCCCAGGCCGCCTGCGGCCACCATCTCGCTGGCGTGGCCCAGCAGGCCAAAGCCGGTGACATCGGTGGCGCAGCGGACGCCCGCAGCCCGGGCTGCTCGGGCCGCGGCCTGGTTCAGGCGCAACATGGACTGGATGGCCGCATCCAGGTGGCGCACATCCAGGTCGGGCTTGCCCTGGGCCCGCCGGGCCAGCCGCTGGGCACGGCCTTCGCCGGGGCCGGTCAACTTGGCCGCGGTGGTGATAATGCCGGTACCCAAGGGTTTGGTGAGGAAGAGCCGGTCACCGGGACGGGCACCTCCCTTGCGGAAGACTTGTTCCGGGTGGACCAGGCCGGTGACGCTGAGGCCGTAGAAGGGCTCTGGGTTGGTCACCGTGTGTCCCCCGGCGATGGCCGCGCCTGCCTCCCGCACCTTGGCGGCGCCGCCGGCAAAGATCTGGGCCACCGTTTCCGAACCCAGCGCCTCGGGAAAACCGGCAATGTTGAGGCAGAAGATCACTTCGCCGCCCATGGCATAGACGTCGCTCATGGCGTTGGCCGCGGCAATGGCCCCATAGGTCCAGGGATCATCCACGATGGGTGTGAAGAAATCCGTGGTTTTGATCAGGGCCCGTTCCGCGTCCAGGCGGTAGACGGCAGCGTCATCCGGTTCGCCCAGGCCGACCAGGATCTCAGGATATTCAGCTGCCGGGAAGAACCCGGCCAGTTGTCGCACGACCTGCGACAGTGTCTCCGGTGGGAGCTTGGATGCTCAACCGGCGCACGCCACCATCGCGGTCAGGTAAGGTCGTTCCTTATCCATGGCCTATTCGCCTTGACTGCTTCCCACACAAACTTGAAGCTATCGTTTTCACTATTCATCCCCCTCATCCCCAGCCCCCTTTCCCCGCTTTGCGGGGGAAAGGGGAGAAGAACAGTTCGTTTTGTCGGTGTGCTGCGCCGCAATGCGGCACACCGACAAAAACTCCATCATTCTCGCTTCCCACGCCGGGGGAAGGGGATGGAGGGAAGTTCCCTATCACCCCAGAGAATGCTGAATTTCCCTAACCCTCTGGGCATCTCTGAACCATGCCATGACGGCTATTGTACACCGAAGGGAGCATTCCCGCCAAGTGACAGGCGCTGCTCGCCGCGTCCCGACAGCGGCGTCCCATGGGTCAACTTCGACGATTATGGACTACCCCCCCGTCCGGACGCGTGCTACTTGGGTGAAGACGGCTCCTGGGCGACTGTTTCCGCCGATTGGGAGATCCAGAAGGTGCAGCGCCGTCGTTCTTATGCAGGGTGGTGATGTCTGCACTGTGTCTCTGGGGTGGCCGGAATCGTAAATTTGAGCCTGACTGTGATACCCTTTGCAGTACCGCTGCAGTAGCGCTACGGATCCACGGCAAAGATGCTGCAAAGACCCAGAAAGGCTCCCAGTATGACTGGCAATGGTCGCAAATATGTGGTGGTAACCGGCGTCTCCAGTGGGATCGGCCGGGCAACCCTGGCTGAGCTGACCGCCCACGGCTATCACGTGTTTGGCAGCGTCCGGACCCAGGCAATTGCGGACCGGCTCTCCCAGGAATACGGCGCCGCGTTCACGCCCCTTTTGTTCGATGTGACCGATGAAGACGCGGTGGACGCGGCCGCCGAGCAGGTGGCCGAGGTGGTGGGTGATGAGGGGCTGGTTGGCCTGGTCAACAACGCGGGCATCGCGGTCGGCGGGCCGCTCCTGTATTTGCCGCTTGAGGAGATGCGCCGGCAGTTCGAGGTCAACCTGTTCGGCGTGATGAACGTGATCCAGGCCTTCGCCCCCCTGTTGGGCGCGGAGGCGGAATCGCCCCACCCACCGGGCCGGATCATCAACCTGAGCTCGGCCAGCGGCCACACGGCCTATCCCTTCCTGGGGCCCTATGCCGCTTCCAAGTTTGCCCTGGAGGGCTTCTCCGACAGCCTACGGCGGGAACTGCAGCTCTTCGGGATCGACGTCATCGTCATCATTCCCGGCGCGGTGCGTACGCCCATCTGGGACAAGGCCCTGGCCCTGACCGAGGAGGACGACTACAGCGACACCGAGTACGCCGAGATTGTTCCCAGGGTGCGGGAGACCCTGGCGCGTCTGGGGCAGGAAGGCATGCCGCCGGAACGGGTGAGCCGCACCATCCGCCAGGCGCTGGAGAGTCCCCGACCCAAGACCCGCTATGTGGTGGCCAACAACTGGCTGCTGGGCTGGATTTTGCCCCGCTGGCTGCCCGATCGCTGGCTGGATCGCCTGGTGGCCCGCCAGTGGGGATTGGGCCGGGCCTGAAGCCACCCCACGAGGACCAGGCAGTACGCTTTCGCCCCAGACTGGACCAGGGACCTGAGTCGCAGGGACAGGAACGAGAACGCGAAAGGGAAGAAGAGATGCAAGCGCTGTGTTCATCTGTGAAATCTGTGGTTTCTGCGGTGGGCTCCCGGCTGTCTGCCCTGAGGGGCAGCGTGCTTTCGGCGCTGGTACCCGGGTTGGTGGTGCTGGCCCTGGCTGCCTGTAACTCGGGGAGCAGCGCCGGCGTGCTTCCGGCAGCGCCCGCCCAGATGACGGCTGATGGGGCTGCCCCGGCCACCGCCACCTCGGCGTCCAACCCTGCCGATCCTGCGCCGACGCCCACGGCAACGGCTGCCCCCACCGAGTCTGTCCCCGAACCCACGCCGGAGCCCGAGTTGCGGACCTTCCGGCTGGCTCCCGGGCAAACCGAAGCCCGCTTCATCGTCGACGAGGTGTTGCTGGGGCGGCCCAACACCGTCGTGGGCAGCACCGACCAGGTGACCGGTACCATCCAGGTGGATCTGAACGACTTCCGCCAAACCCGGGTCAGCCCCATCCAGGTGGACGCCCGGTCCCTGGCGACGGATAACCGGTTCCGCAACCGATCCATCCAGCGCCAGATCCTCCAGTCCCAGCGGGATGAATATCGGTACATCGTCTTCACCCCCACGGCCATCGAGGGGCTGCCGGAGACGGTGAACCTGGGTGAGCCCTTCACCTTCCAGATCGTCGGCGACCTGACCATTCGGGACATTACCAACCCGGTTACCTTCGAAGTCACCGTGACCCCTGTCTCTGAAACCGAGTTGACCGGCCTGGCCCGTACCACCGTCACCCGTTCCATGTTCGACCTGCGCATCCCCAACGTGCCTGGCGTGGCCGACGTCTCGGAAGAGGTGCAATTGGAGCTGGAATTTGTGGCGGTGGCCGAGGAGCAGACCGGTGCCTAGCTGTTGCCCCTTTCCCACCGGCTGTTGCCAAACGCCTGGTCTCTGACCGGGCGTTTTTGTTGAGGGGTAGTTTGTTGTGGGGTAGCCGGTCTGTAGGACGTATCCCAATGCCCCAACCGGAACGGCGATTTGTAGGCGCCGATGCAATCTGGTATCATCCGTGCATATGTCAAACGCAACCATGCAGGCTCTGGCCCGGAAGGGGCCGGTATCCTTGCTCTTCCGAATCAGGTCCTCCCTGCACCGTGTGGGCCGTCAGTTCCGGCAGAGATTCGTTGACGATTTCCATCGGAGGCCTTGCCGCCGATTTTCTGCCGTGGCATTTACGCCAGACTATCGCCGTGACACCCTCGTGTGTGACATGGGCAGGTCCCCGGCCGTCGCTGCCTCCATCTTCGGGCAGGCGGTGAACGGCCAGGTGGTGGACGGCCGTGCTGGCAGGGGGGGCGACGTGGGCCAGGCCGGGGGTAGCAGCCAGGGGGATGGCGTCTGGAAGAGCAACCCTGCCCTGGCTGATCTCTGTTAGGCCGCCGGTAGCCATGTCTTCGTTGCATCCATCTCAACTGATCCCAGATCCCATCCAACCCCACGCCCAGGGCCATGTACCCCAGACAGAGATGCGGCTGCTGCTGATCTGTCACGCCGAGGGGATGCATGATCGTTACGCCAACTTCGCCGGCGAAGAGAGCGGCCTGACTGCTCGGGGATGGGAACAGGCGGACATCCTGGCCGGATGGCTGCGGAATTACTGTACCATCGACACCCTGGTCAGCGACAGCCTCTTCCATAGCCGTCTCACGGCCCAGCGCATCGGCCAGGCCCTGGGGCTGCCCGTGGCGGTCAACCGGGAGCTGCCCCAGTGTCCCCGGGGGGAATGTCAGGCGCTGGATGCCCGCCTGGTCGGCCCTCGTTCCCTCCAGGAGCTGGCTCAGCTTCAGGAGGAGGCGTTGCCGCCCCCCTACGCGGATTTCTGTCGCCAGTTGGTGGCCACGGTGGACCGTCTGGTGGCCGAACATTGGGGATCGACCCTGGCGCTGGTCACCAGCGGCGACAACATCGCCACCCTGCTCCGCCACTTCTTCGGTGCCCATCGCCTGGACATCCAGATCGATCACACCAGTCTCAGCGAGGTCAACTACCAGGACCGGCGCTGGCGCCTGACCTACACTAACCGGCTGGAACACCTGCCCAGGCCGGTGCCCAGGGTGCAGCAGGCCAACGGCGAGTCCGGGCCGGATGGAGAGCCCATGGAGGACCTGTCCCTCATCGTCCAGGTGTATAATCGACTGGCCCAGGCAGACCTCCAGCGCAAGCGCACCGACGACGAGTTCCGGCTTCGCCACCTGCTCCAGTTCGCCAAGATCCCGCCCGATGCCCGGGTGCTGGACATCGGGACGGGGCTGGGCGTGCTGCCCCTCATGCTGGCGGAAGCCGGGGCCCGTTCGGTGGTGGGCATCGACATCTGTCCCACCATGTTGGAACAGGCCGAGTACCTGCGCCTGAGCCGTCTCTCCCCGGCGGCCCAGCGGGTCAGCTTTCGTCTGGCGCCGGCGCAAGCCCTCCCCTTCGCCGATGAATCCTTTGATGTGGTCTTCTGTCGCCTGGTGCTCCACCACGCCCGCAAGCCAGAGCGCATCATCCAGGAGGCAGCCCGGGTTCTGCGCCCGGGGGGCATGTTCATCCTGGCCGAGCTCCTCAGCGCCGACAACCCCGTCAAACGGGCCACCCAGAACGCCATCGAAGAGCGGCGCAATCCCGCCCACGTAGCGGCGCGCACGGCCGATCAGTACAACAAGCTGGTGGCCGACCAGGGGTTGACCATCGAAGCCCGGGAGGTGGTCAGCTTCGAGCGGGAGTTGGAGGAGTGGATTGCGGGCATGCAGACGGACCCGGCCGATGTGGCCGTGGTCCGGGAGATGATTGAAGCGGGCCTGGAGACGGACGCGGCGGGCATCAACGCCCGCCGCCAGGGCAACACGCTGGTCTTTGAGCAGCGGATATACTAC